>Ga0209550_10000362_pt1 | contig 41191 bp, 38 predicted proteins | sample LauGreSuBDMM15SN_2_FD_187567 | JGI IMG/M metagenome (GOLD analysis project Ga0209550, IMG submission 187567) | Freshwater lake microbial communities from Lake Michigan, USA - Su13.BD.MM15.SN (SPAdes) (version 5) | ecosystem: Environmental > Aquatic > Freshwater > Lake | place: Lake Michigan...
ACCAGACCGAGGTGCCGTCTTTCATCAAGCGCCATTGACGCAAGGGGTCGCCCGCACCGGGCGGCTCGATCTTGACCACATCAGCCCCGAAATCGGCCAAGGTTTTGGCGGCAAAGGGGCCTGCGATGAGCTGACCCAGTTCCAGGACTTTGAGTCCGGCCAGGGGGCCGGTGGCTGGTGAAAAAGTTTTGGCTGCGTTCATGGCCTCCAGTGTAGGCAATGCGCCTGGCAAGGCTTGATCGAAATGAACAGCAGACACGAAAAAACGCCCACGGCAAAGCTTGGCAAAGACCACAAGGCTTGCTTGCTCCGACTGGACTAAATCGCCCCAATCACACAAACGGTGGAAATGCGCTATGCCCAAACCCCGCAAGCACGCCATTTGATATCAAACATATTAAGTGCTATCATTCAGAATCATTACAAGGAGAATGTGCCATGTCAGCTGTCACCGTCAGAAACCTGCCCGAGGCCACTCACCGTGCCCTGAAACTGCGTGCCGCCCAGCATGGACGCAGCACCGAAGCCGAGATTCGCCTGATTTTGGAAAATGCCGTGGTCCCAAAAATCGGCTTGGGCACGGCCTTGATGGCGATTGGTCAACAGTTGGGCGACATCGATCTGGACTTCCCGCGCGACAAGCGCCCTGTCGAACCGGCGAGCTTCGAATGATCATCCTCGACCCCAACTTGGTGTCGGAACCCCTCAAACCCTTGCCGCATCCCGGGGTCATCCATTGGCTCAATGCCCAAGAGCCTGCCACCCTGTTCATCACCAGCATCAACTTGGCCGCGTTGCTGGCGGGCGTGGAAACCATGCCTCAAGGCAAACGGCGTGATGCCTTGGCTCTGGCCTTGGCCAACCAAGTGGGTGCACTTTTTGAAGACCGGGTATTGAATTTCGATGCCCGGGCAGCGCAGTGTTTTGCCGCGTGCCTGGCCGGGGCTCAGGCCCTGGGCAACCCGGTGGGGTTTGCCGACTGCGCCATCGCCGCGATTGCCAAAACCAAAGGTTTTATGGTGGCCACCCTCAATGTTCGGGACTTTTTGGGCACGGGGGTTGAAGTCATCGACCCATGGGCACTGACGAGTAACGAAGACCCAATTTCACTGGGCAAACTGAGCTGACCCTGGACGGTCGGCGCCGATCAGGTCACAGCCCTGCGCAGGATCAATCGCGGTAAATCGATATTTGCGGTTCGCCCTGGCCTTGCACCACGCCCCGGTACATGCCTTCGGTGTTGAAAGCCAATTGGTAGTGGCCATGCCGGTCCAGCGCAATCACCCCGCCGCGCCCGCCCGTGGCGTCGAGTTTTTCGCGCACGGTGGCTTGGGTGGCTTCGGCCAAACTCAAGCCGCCATAGGCCATGCGGGCTGCAATGTCGTGCGCCACCACGCCGCGCATGAAAAATTCGCCTGCACCGGTGGCCGAAACGGCCGCCGTGGCATCGCAAGCATAGGTGCCCGCGCCAATCAAGGGCGAATCGCCCACGCGGCCGAACATTTTGTTGGTCATGCCGCCGGTGGAGGTGGCCGCAGCCAGGTGGCCGTGCGCGTCCAGCGCCACAGCCCCCACGGTGCCGAACTTGCGGTCGATGGGCTCGGGCATGGATTGACCCTGTGGGCGATGCCCGTCGTGGTCCAGCATCACCTGGTTTTGGGCCAAAGCGGCTTGCAGCTGCTGCCAGCGGTGCGGGGTGTGAAAGTATTCAGGCCCCTCCAGAGCCAGGCCCTTCGCGCGGGCAAAGACTTCAGCCCCTTGGCCCATCAGGAACACATGGCCGCTGCGTTGCATGACCGCCTGCGCCGCCAAAATCGGGTTGCGCACCGAGACCACACCGGCCACGGCACCAGCCTGGCCTGTGGCACCGTCCATCACGGCGGCGTCCATTTCGTTGAGGCCCTCGTGGGTGAACACCGAGCCTTTGCCCGCATTGAACAAGGGGCAGTCTTCCAGCACACAAACCGCCGCCACCGCCGCATCAAGGGCGGAGCCGCCTTGCAGCAGCAAGGCCTGCCCGGCCCGCAAAGCTTGGCTCAAGGCTTCGCGGTATTCGCGCTCTTGCGTGGGGCTGAGGTCGGCACGCATCAAGGTGCCTGCACCGCCATGCACCAACAAGGTCACCGGGGCCAGCATGTGCGCCACCTCAATCGTTCAGGTGGCAAGCGGCCTGGTGCTGCGTGCCCACGGCTTTCAGCACGGGCTGTTCCACCTTGCAGCGCTCGGTGGCCTTGGGGCAACGGGGGTGAAAGTGGCAGCCGCTGGGGCGGTTCACCGGGTTGGGCACATCGCCGGTGAGCACGATGCGCTGCTTTTTGGCCTTGGGGTCCGGAATGGGCACTGCCGACAGCAAGGCCTCGGTGTAGGGGTGCTTGGGGCGGGTGTACAAATCGCGCGAGGGCGCGATCTCGACCACACGGCCCAAGTACATCACAGCCACCCGGTTGCTGATGTGCTCAACCACCGACAAATCGTGCGCGATGAACAAATAAGTCAGGCCCATTTTGGCCTGCAGGTCTTCCAGCAGGTTGATGACCTGCGCCTGAATCGACACATCTAGGGCCGACACCGGCTCGTCGCACACGATCAGTTTGGGCGACACGGCCAATGCACGCGCAATGCCTATGCGCTGGCGTTGGCCGCCCGAAAACTCGTGCGGAAAACGCCGCATGTGGTCGGCGTTCAAGCCCACGGTTTCCAACAAGTCGACCACCCGGGCCTGGTAGTCAGCGGGCGACTTGGTGAGCTTGTGGATGGTCAGCGCCTCGCCAATGATGGCTTCCACCGTCATGCGCGGGTTGAGCGAGGCGAACGGGTCCTGAAAAATGATCTGCATGTCGCGCCGCACTTCGCGCAGCGCTTGCGGGTTCATGGCGGTGACGTCCTGGCCGTTGAAGCGCACCTCGCCGCTGCTGGGCTCGATCAGGCGCAGGATGCAGCGGCCCGTGGTGGACTTGCCGCAACCGGACTCGCCCACCATGCCCAGGGTTTCGCCAGCGGCAATGCTGAAGCTGACGCCATCCACGGCGTGCACTCGGTCAACTTCACGGCTGAGCAGTCCCCCCTTGAGCGGGAAGTACTTGGTCAGGCCCTTGACCTGCAACAGGTCAGGCGATTGGTCGGGCGCTTGGTTGGGCGCAGCGGGCACATCGGGTTCGGGCGCAGCGTGGGACAAGGAAGCGGTGTCTGAATTCATATCGCAAAGTGGCAAGCCACCCGGTGACCCGATGTCAGTTCACGCAGCTCGGGCATCTCGGACGCGCAACGGGCGTTGGCGTGCGGACACCGGGGCGCAAAGCGGCAACCGGGGGGAGGAAGGATCAATTTGGGCACAGAGCCGGGGATGGCGTGCAAGCGCTGTTTGTGCGCACTGTCCAGGTCCAGGCGCGGGATGGAGCGGATCAGGCCTTGCGTGTAGGGGTGTGCGGGCGAGGCAAACAAGTCTTCCACCGAGGCCTCTTCGACCACCCGGCCTGCGTACATGACCACCACCCGCTGGCAAGTTTCGGCCACCACACCCATGGCGTGTGTGATCAACAAAATGGACATGCCCATCTGCGACTTGAGCCGGTCCATCAGGTCCAGAATTTGGGCCTGAATGGTCACGTCCAGCGCGGTGGTGGGCTCGTCGGCAATCAACAATTTGGGATTGCACGACAAGGCCATAGCGATCATCACGCGTTGGCGCATGCCCCCTGAAAATTGGTGCGGGTAATCGTCCACCCGCTGCTCAGGTTTGGGAATGTTCACCAAGCCCAGCATCTCGATGGCTCGGGTTTTGGCCTGCTTGGCGCTGAGGCCTTCGTGCAAACGCAGAGTTTCAGCAATTTGCTCGCCCACCGTCAAGACCGGGTTGAGCGAGGTCATGGGCTCTTGGAACACCATGGCGATCTGACGGGCGCGGATCTTTTGCATCGCCGCCGAGTCGGCCTGCACCAGGTCTTGCCCTTCGAACCAAATCTGGCCCTGAGCAATGCGCCCCGGCGGCATGGCCAGCAACTTCATGATAGCCATGGCTGTGACGCTTTTGCCGCAACCGGATTCCCCCACCACGCCCAGCGTTTCGCTGCGGTCAATATGGAAACTCACCCCATCCACCGCATGCAAGACACCGTCGTCGGTGTCAAAGTGCACCTGCAGATCCTGGACCTTCAACAACGCTTGGCTCATCCGTCTACCTCTTTAAAGCACGCGGCGCGGATCGTAGGCATCACGCAGACCGTCACCGATGTAGTTGATGGTCAACACAGTGATGAATATCAACAAGCCAGGAAACAAGGCCCAGTGCGGCGCAATGTCCATGTGGTCCTTGGCGTCAAACAAAATGCGGCCCCAAGTGGGGATGTCGGGCGGAAAACCCAGGCCCAAAAACGACAGGGTGGATTCGGCAATGATGGCCGCCGCCACGTCGATGGTGGCCGCCACGATCACCGGCCCCATGGCGTTGGGCAAGATGTGCACCGTGACTTGCCGCCAGGGGCTGGCTCCCAAGGCCCGCGCCGCTTCCACGAATTCCTTTTCGCGCAGCGACAAAAATTGGGCACGCACCAGGCGGGCCACCGGCATCCAGCGCAAGCCGCCAATCACCGCCACCACCAAGATGAAGACCCCCATCTCGGCACCTACCCATTTTTTGAGGGTGTCATTGAACAGGTAAAAAATCAGCAGCAGCAAAGGCAACTGGGGCAAGGACAAGAACAAGTCGGTCAGCCACATCAAAAACACATCAACAGGCCCCTTGGACATGCCCGCCACCGCACCCACCACCACGCCCACGGTGATGGCTATGAGCATGGCAGCCAGGCCTACCGCCAGCGAAATTCGACCACCATAAAGCATGCGGGCCAGCAGGTCTTGCCCCAAATCGTCGGTGCCCAAGGGGTGCGCCCAAGAGGGCCCCTGCATGCGGGCGGTGAAATCAATTTCGTTGATGGGCACGCGCCAAATCCAGGGCCCCAGCAGTACCGCCAAAATAATGAAACCCAAAATGAAAGCGCACACCACGGCCAGCCGGTGACGTTTGAAACGTCGCCAAGCCTCGCGGCCTGGCGACACCGGCGCTCGGGGTGTCGGGGCCTTCTCAGGCAAAGGAGATACGGGGGTCAAGCCAGCCATACAAAATATCTGCAATGAGGTTGCACGCAATCACCAGCGCGGAGAAAACAAAGGTTACCGCCATCACCACCGGCGTGTCGTTGGCCAACATGGAACTGATGATCAAAGAGCCAATGCCTGGCACCCGGAAAATCTGTTCGGTCACGATGGCCCCACCAAAAATGGCGGGCATCTGCAGGGCCACCAAAGTGACCACCGGGATCATCGCGTTGCGCAGCACATGCTTGGTAATGACCACTTTTTCAGACAAGCCCTTGGATCGCGCCGTGGTCACATAGTCCAGCCGAATCACATCGAGCACAGCCGACCGCACGTAGCGGGTCCAGGCACCCGCCTGAAACAAGCCCAACACGGCAACGGGCATGATCATTTGCTTGAAATGCGCCCAGAGAAAGCGCCAACCTGTCTCGGGGATATCGGCCCGGTAGACAAATGGCAACCAGTCCAAATGGATGCTGAAAAACAAAATCAGCAAAATGCCCGTGAAGAACGTGGGCAATGAAAACCCGATGAAGGCCAAGGTGCTCGCGATCTGGTCAAACAAGGAGTAAGGCCGCGTTGCGGCATAAACACCCACCGGAATGGCAATGCACAAGGCCAACAGTTGCGACGATCCAATCACCAGCAAGGTGACCGGGATGCGGTCCAAGATCAGCGTATCAACATTGATCCGGCTGATGAAGGAGTAGCCCCAATCGCCTTGAACCATGGCCACAAGCCAGTTCCAGTAACGGACCATCAGGGGGTCGTCCAGGCCGAATTTCTCGCGCAAGGACAAGGCCACCTCGGGTGGAATGTTCGGATTGGAGACCAGTTCCGAAAATGGATCACCCGGGGCCATGGCCAGCACGGTGAACAGCAACAAGCTGATGCCCAACAAACTGGGCACGGCGATCAAGAGTCGCCGCAAGACATAGTGAAACATGGATCAGACGTTTCGGAACCAGTCTTTGATCATCCACAGGTCGTTGTCCCAGCCGCTCAAAGGTGCGACCAGGTTACTCACGGCACCCGACGTGCGTGGGCGATACACCACAGGAATGATGGCCACATCATTGACCGGCATGTCGTTCATTTTGATGAACAAGGCGGCTCGCTTGACCGGGTCCATTTCGGACTGCGATTCCAAGTAAGCTTTGTCGTACTCCGGATTGCTGTAGCGCGTGGAATTTCGACCCAGCCACTTGTTGGCCTTGGTGGCAAACTGGGTGCTGAGGTACTGGTTCATGAACACCTCAGGGTCGGGCTGAGGCATGGTGGTGGTGAACATCTGGATGTCGCAAAAGAACTTGGTGTACGTGTCCGGGTTGGCCGGGTCAGACGAAAAATACACCGAGGCCGGCACCGACTTCAGCTCCAAATCAATGCCCGCCCGTTGCGCCGCTTGCTTGATGATTTGCTGGGTTTTTTGGCGTGGGCCATTGATGGACGTTTGAAACACGAACTTGAGTTTTTTGCCGCCTTTTTCGCGAATGCCGTCCGCACCTTTTTTCCAGCCCGCCGTCTCCAGCACCTGAATGGCTTTTTCGATGTTGAACTCGAATTTGGTGTTTTTCGAAGCGAAGCGCTGGGGGTTGTTCAGAAAGTTGGCCGTGGCAATGCCCGTGCGTCCATAAATGAATTTTTGAATTCCGGCTCGGTCTACCAGCAAGTTGAGGGCTTGGCGCACCGCCAACTCTGAAAGAATGGGGTGTTTGGAGCTTGGGTGGGCACGCTCACCGTCAATTTCGGTCCAGGGATCGGCCATGTTCAATTGAATGAATTCGATGTTGCCGCCTGGGGTGATCGTCGTTTTGCCCTTGCCGCCTTGTTCCAAGCGAAGCAACAACTCGTCTTCGACTTGCAAGTTCCAGGCGTAGTCGTACTCACCTGTTTGCAAAACAGCGCGCGCTGCCGACACGGCATCCCCGCCGCCTTTCATCTCGATGCTGTCAAAGTAGGGCCGGTTGGCTTCGTGGTAGCTCGTGTTGATGACGCCGCGCAACATGTCACCCGGCTTGAAGTCCAGAAATTTGTAGGGGCCTGTGCCCACGGGCTTGAGGTTGCCGGGTGCGTCGCGCGAAGTGGCCCCTTTGAAAGCGCCAAACACGTGCTTGGGAATGATCATGCCTGCGGCACTGCAAAACGGGTCCGCCCAAAACGGCGAAGGCTTTTGGTACTCCACCTTGACTGTGTGGCTGTCGACCTTGGTGACCTTGATGTCTTTGTAGGTGCCCGCGGTGTAAGCGGCGGTTGCCGGATCCAAAGCGTACTCGTGGGTGAACACCACATCGTCGGCTGTGAAGGGCTTGCCGTCGTGCCACTGCACATTTTTCTTCAACCTCCAGGTGATGGTTTTACCGTCCTTGGAGACCCCACCGTTGGCAGAAGAGGGCACTTCAGCCGCCAAAATGGGAATCATGTTGCCATCGCTGTCCCAGGCACCCAAGGGTTCATAAAAGATGCGCGAGCCTTCCTGGTCCTTGGTGCCGCTGGCAAAGTGAGGCTGCAGCAATGTGGGGCCTTGCCACCAGAGTAATTTCAAGGGACCGCCACCGCCGCGTTTGGTGGGCTTGTAAGCGGAAGCCGTTTGGGCCTGAGCAAGGCCAGAAGTCAAAAGCATTTGAGCGGCCATGGGCACGGTCAAGCCATACCCGATCATGTTGCGAATGAAGTCCTTTCGGCTGATGGCATTTTCCCGAACCTGTTCAATCAATCCGCGTACTGCTTTTTCATCCATGGTCGTCTCCTGATTTAAAAATTGAATAAAGCCACAAGGCTTGATTTACACGTTACCCCTAAATACCTTGAACAGCATTAGGGTTATGCTTTAGATTCAAACAAAACTATCCATCAGGAGAGACTATGACCCTCAAGAAAAGTTCCATCACCTTGCCCAGCATGACGCCCGGCAGCCAGCGCAGCATTTCGGTTTTGCGCTTTGGCAAAGCCGGTGCACGGCCCAAGGTCTACATGCAAGCGGCCATCCATGCCAACGAAATGCCTGGCACCATGGCCATGCACCACCTGATGCCCCTGCTGAGCGAGGCTGACAAGAAAGGTTTGATTCAGGGCGAAATTATTTTGGTTCCCACAGTCAACCCGATCGGTCAAGCCCAATTGGTGGGCAACTCGCACGCAGGCCGCTACAACTTGCTGAGCTACGAAAACTTCAACCGCAACTGGATCGACTTGAGCGATGCCGTGGCCGAGCGTGTGGGCAAGAAGCTGGGGGCGGATACCGAGGCCAACGTGCGCTCTATCCGCAAAGCAGCGCAAGACAGTCTGAAAGCTTTGCAGCCTCTGAACGAGCTGAGCACGCTGCGCGTTGAGGTGCAAAAACTCAGCTGCGATGCCGACTTTGTGCTCGACCTGCATTGCGACATTTACGCCACCTTGCACCTTTTTGGCGCCAAAAACGATGTGGCCACAGGCACCCTGTCATCGCTCGCGGCCGACCTGGGCGTCGAAGCCACGATGTACAACGAACCCTACCCCAAGGCCCTGACGTTTTCGGGTGTCAACAGCGCGCTGTGGGCGCGACTGGCCGAGCAGTTTCCTCAGGCCAACATCCCACAAGCTTGCATGTCGGTGACGGTGGAGATGCGCAGCCAGCACGATGTGAGCGACGCATTGGGCCAATCTGATGCGCAGAACCTTTACCGCTGGCTGGTGCGCCAGGGTGTCGTGGGCGGCAAGGCAGCACCGCTGAAGAAATTGAAAGCCGCGCCCGCCCCCATGAGCGGCATGGACGTGGGCTACAGCACCTGCACCGGCTTTTTGGTGTTCCACCTCAAGCCCGGTGCCAAGGTCAAAAAAGGCCAGGCCATTTGCGATGTGATCGATCCGGCCAACCCCAACGGCCTTAAAGGCCGAACCACCTTCAAGAGCCAGACCGATGGCGTGCTGTTTTCAAGACGCTTCGACGGTTACCTGTCTTGGCCAGGCCAAGTCATGTACCGGATTTGCGGCCCCAAACCCCTGCCCCACCGCATCGGTGCCACGGGCCTGGACGACTGAGTCTTTGCATGTCGGGGCTTCATCAGTAGCAAAGCCTGCACATGTCGGACCTGAAGGTACCGACCTACGGTAACCCTGCTTGGTTATTGATCCGGCCCGATGAAGTTGAAACATCCATGAAGCTTTTGTCATCCCGGGCGAAGACCCGGGATCCAGTGCGCACCACAACTTATTGCAAAGACCGACAGCATGCACTGGATCCCGGCTCAAGGCCGGGACGACAGATAAACCAACTCCTGGGTCACAGAAGTTGAAGATTCGCCCTCATTTTTACTAACTTGACAGGGCCAGATCAATTGATCCCCTGGCCACTCAACACATCAGGCAGGCTCGTTCAAAAAGCGCTCCACCAGGCGCGTCCAATACGCCGCGCCCACCGACAAGTTGGCATCGTTGAAATCGTATTTGGCGTTGTGCAGCATCACGCTGTCCAGGCCATTGCCCAGGCGCAAAAAACTGCCGGGCTTGTGCTGCAGGTAATACGCAAAATCTTCGCTGCCCGTGACGGGACCAAAGGGAAACACCACCTGCTCCGGGCCCACCAATTCTTCGGCCACTTGGCGCGCGAAATCGGTTTCGGCCTCGCTGTTGATGACCACCGGGTAACCGCGCTCGTACGCGATCTCGACCTCGCCGCCATACGAGCTGACTTGGTCCCGCACCAAATGCGTGATGCGCTCTTGCAAGCGGTTGCGCACCTCGGGGCTGAACGAGCGGATGCTCAGACCCAGCGTGGCGAACTCGGGGATCACGTTGGACGCTTGGCCCGCGTGCACCGAACCAATGGTCACCACCGCCGTCTGTGTGGGGTCGATGTTGCGCGAGACCACAGTTTGCAAAGCCATGATCAAACTGCCCGCGATCATCACCGGGTCCACCGCCTGGTGGGGCCTGGCGGCATGCCCGCCACGGCCAATGACCTTGATGCGGCAGTTGTCCGAGGCCGACATGAAAGCGCCCTTGCCAAACATGAAGGTGCCCTGCGTTGCACCGGGGTGGTTGTGCATGCCAAAAATCGCGTCGCAGGGAAAGCGATCGAACAAACCATCGGCAATCATTTGCTGCGCACCACTGTTTTTGCCGGCCTCTTCGGCCGGTTGAAACACCAGGTGCACCGTGCCCTGAAACTGCCGCGTTTTGGCCAGTTGCTGCGCTGCTCCCATCAGCATGGCCGTGTGGCCATCGTGACCACAGGCGTGCATGGTGCCTGCGTGGGCACTGGCATAGGGCCTGCCGGTTTCTTCGTGAATGGGCAAGGCGTCCATGTCGGCGCGCAAGGCAATGCCCCGGCCCGCGCCGTTTTGCAGCGTGGCCACCAGGCCATGCCCGCCGACGTTGCGGGTGACTCGGTAGCCCCAGCCTTCCAGGCGGTCACCCACCCATTGCGCGGTAGATTTTTCCTGAAACGACAGCTCAGGAAACTTGTGCAAGTGCTGGCGTGCTTCGCGCAGCGAGGGCTCGGCCTCGAGCAGGTCAGAGATTTGGCAAAAACAGGTGTAACGAGCGTTCATTTAAGACTTTCAGCGTGACAGCGCAGGCACAGCGCCCGAGCCGAGATCCCAATACAAACCGGTCATAACCGTCAAGGCCTCGCGCAGCAACTCGGCAGGCAAATGCTCGTTGGGCGCGTGCTGCGAACAGCCAGGATAAGAGTGCGGCACCCAAATGGTTTTCAGGCCCAACACGTCGGTGAAGATGTCGTTGGGCAATGAGCCGCCCAGATTGGGCAGCACCGCCGGTTTTTTGCCCGTGGTGTGGGCCAACGAATCCACTGCCCAGCGCACCCAGTCATCGTCCGGGTCGATGCGGGTGGCCTTGAACAACTCGTCGCGCGCCGGCTTGATCTGCACAAAGCCAAAACCGTGCCGGTCCAGGTGCCTGCGCAAAGCGGGCAAGATGTCATTCGGGTCAATGCCCACCACAAAGCGCAACTGCCCGCAGGCCCAGGCCCTGGCCGGAATGGCGTTGACCGGCGTGTCGGGGTTGCCGGTTTTGAAGGCGAGCACCTCAAACGATGACCAACCAAACACGCGCTCAGCGGGGCTCAGGCCCGGCTGGCCCCAGTCCGGCTCAATGACCGGCCCATCGGCACCGCCATCCACTTCGCAATCGGCCAGCACACGGCGCACCGAGTCGGGCAAAGAAGCGGGTTTCCACTCGGGCACCAAAATTTCACCGGTGGCCGACACCAAACTGGCCAGCGCGTGCGCCATCTGAATGCCGGGGTTGGAGATCAGGCCGCCCCAGTTGCCCGAATGGTGCGCGCCCGCACGCGCTTCGATGGACAACTCAAAATTGATGCAGCCGCGTGAGCCCAGAAAAATCGTGGGCCGGTCTGCCCGAAGCCGGGGGCCGTCTGACGCGATCAGCAAATCAGCTTGCATCAAATCGCGGTTTTCGGCGCACACATCGCGCAAACCGGGCGAGCCGGTTTCCTCGCCCATCTCGATCAGGTATTTGGCATTGAAGCCCAAGCGTCCCCGCTCGGCCAGCACACAGGCCATGGCCTGCAGGTTCACGCTGTGCTGGCCCTTGTTGTCGGCAATGCCCCGGCCATACCAGCGCCCGGCTTGCTCGGTCAGCGACCAGGGCGACAAACCACTTTTCCATTCTTTGTCCAGGCCCCGAATCACGTCGCCATGGCCGTAGCCCAGCGCGGTGGGCAAAGCGGGGTCTTCGATGCGTTCGGCCCACAAAAACGGCGCTTTGGCCTTGGGGTGCTGCAGCAGGCGACAGGCAAAGCCCATGGCTTCAAAGGCAGGTTGCATCTCTTGTGTGAGGTAAGCCTGCAGCTGCTCGGCCCGTTCGGGGTTTTGACTCTCGGTGGGGGCGGCCACGCGCCGAGCCAGGGTTTGCTGGAAATGGCCCTCGTCAAAATGGCGCTGGGCTCGGTCGATGGCGGCTTGTCGGCTCATGGGGTCTTTCCAAAGCCACGAAAAGTCATGGCAGGTGAAATCAAAGCACCAAGGTGCCAGCACAGCGCCTGCAAGTCAAGCACCCATGTGCTGGCCTGGCCCTCAGGTGACTGCCGGTTGTGATTTCAGCGCCTGCCAGTGCCCGATTGACCCGGTTTGGCAAAGTCCGCATCGACCCAGGCCTGCGCTGTTTGGCGGTTGAGCTTGAAACCTGCATCGACTTTGATTTCGGCCAGTTCGTCACCGCCTTCGTCCTGCGCGCTCAGCACCGCATAGGGGTTGTCCTCATCGGGCACGATGCGCAGCAGCACCGTGACGCGGCTTTCCTTGCCGTTCACGATCACGCTTTGGTTGAGTTGCGCGTGCAACTGCTGTTCACTGCGGCGCACAAACTCGCTGGCGGTTTTGACCAGTGTGATGAAGGCGTTGCCATCCAACGGCTTGGGGTTCTTCTTGTCGCGGCCCATGGTCCAGGGGCCGACCAGCGCCGGCTCGGACGCACCCGCTTTGAACATCGCCACGGCCCAGCCATCGTCGTCATCGTTTTTGATGACTTGGGCGGTCCAGTTTTCGTCCTGCCACAGGCGGGGTTCTTGGAGCAGGGGGGTGTCGGGTGTGTCGTCGTTCATCGTTTCATCGTTCAAAAGTTGGTGACGATCATGCCTCAAGAAATAGGTCCGATGAAGTGGACATGACACAGCAGCCTCTGCTTGTCATCCCGGGCGAAGACCCGGGATCCATTTTTTAGCACAGCCCTTTGCCAACACCAGCTGAACGCAACAGTTCAAGGCTGCAAATGCAACGCCAGCACGAGCACTTGAGGGACCCCATTTTCGCGCAACAGCGCCGCTGCCACGGTGGCGGCCCAGCGGGTACGCACCGTGCTGGCGACCAGCAGCACCGGCCCTGCAGGCAAATCTGCTCCAGAAGCCAAACCAATGGCCGACTCCAGATGCGCCACAACTGGGGTTGAGGCGGTGTCGTCAGGCGCAGGCCCGCCGCGCCAGCTGAACACATCGTGCAGCGGCAAGCGCCCCTTGCGCGCGATGTGTTCGGCCAGCACGCGGTTGGCGGTCATGTCGGGCGCGGGCAGCGGCACCACGCACACCGGGCGCGCAGGCCAGGTCTTGGCCCAGCGTCCCAATGTGGCCACGGCCCCGGCCAGCAAATCGGGCGGCACATCACCGGGGGCCAAGCGCAAAGCCAGCAGCTCAGCCACCCAGCCCGGGTCGTCAGCAAAGGCCACAGCGCGGCCCACATCAAAACCTCGGATCGTGCCTTTGCGGCCCACCCCGGCGGGCCAGCGTTTGCGCGGCTCGATGTCCACGTCCATGCCGCGCAAGAAGTTGCGCGCCGCCATCAAGTTGTCTTGTGAAGGCGTGAGGCCCGGAAACGGCATCTGCCCCGTACATACCGAGCAGCGCCCACAAGGCGCAGGCGATGGGTCGTCCAGCGCGGTCTGCAAATACGCCATCAGGCAGCCCGCACCGTGCGCGTACTGGCGCATGATGCCCGCCTCTTGTTGGCGCACCTGGGCCAACGCCGTCCACTTGGCGGTGTCATGTTCATACGGCACACCCGTGGCCCGCCAAGCCGAGCCGTCTTTGTCCACCACGCCTTCGACCGCCAAAATTTTTAGCATCGCCTCCAGCCGCCCCCGGCGCACGCCGGTGTCGGCTTCGATCTCGATCAGGCTTCGCGCATCACCACCCAGGCTTTGCAACACCTTGGCGGCAATTTGCGGGTCCGGAATCGACGCCGTGGCGAAGTAATCCCAAATGCGCTCGTCGGCGTCCGACGGCAGCAACACCCCTTCGGCATGCGCCACCGCCCTGCCCGCCCGCCCCACCTGCTGGTAATAGGCCACCGGCGTCGAGGGCGAACCCACATGCACGCAAAAGCCGAGGTCTGGCTTGTCGTAACCCATGCCCAGCGCCGAGGTCGCCACCACCGCCTTGACCTGGTTGTGGCGCAAACGGTCCTCCACTTTGAGCCGCATGTCGGCATCGGTCTGGCCCGAATAGGCATCGACCGCATGGCCGCAGCTGCGCAAAAAAGCCGTCAGCCGCTCGGCTTCAGCCACCGTCAGCACATACACAATCCCCGAGCCAGGCAGCTGTTCCAGCGCATCGGCAATCCAGGCATAGCGCTGCAAGGGCGACAAACCTGGCACCACCGACAGCGTGAGCGAGGTTCGCGCCAGCGTGCCGCGAAAGGTCACCGTGTTCGCGCCCAACTGCTTGCCAATGTCCAGCGTCACCCGCTCGTTGGCCGTGGCCGTGGTGGCCAGCACGCTGGCAGTCGGCGTGGACAACAGCGCCCGCGCCAGCCGCTGGTAATCGGGCCGAAAGTCAAAACCCCAGTCGCTGATGCAATGCGCCTCGTCGATCACGATCAAGCCCACCCGCGCCAGCAAAGCACCGAGCCGCGCCGCAAAGCGCGGATTGCCCAGGCGCTCGGGCGAGACCAGCAGCACGTCGATGGCGTCGTCGTCCAGCCGCTGAAACACATCGTCCCAATCGTCGATGTTGGTCGAATTGACCGTGGCTGCTTTGAGCCCCGCCCGCTCGGCCGCGCTCACCTGGTCGCGCATGAGGGCCAAGAGCGGCGACACCACCAGGGTGGGGCCAGCGCCCATGCTGCGGATCGCGTGCGTGGCCGCCCAATACACCGCCGACTTGCCCCAGCCGGTGGCCTGCACCACCAACACGCGCGAGGCCGGTTGCAGCACGGCGTGAACCGCATCGACCTGATCTGCACGAGGCACAGCGCCTGCCCCGGCCACGCGGGCCAGGATGGTGTGCATGTGGAGTTCCGAGAATTCGCGCTCAGCCTTTTCGGTGGTCGTCATTTGAAAGCTTCCCTGTGGCCTTTTGCGGCGTTTGTAAAGGAGGGCTATTCTGGGGCCAAAACCCAGGCTAACGCCAGCCCATCACACCTTGCGCGCATGCTCTTCCAGACCCCCACGCGGTGCCGGACCAATCGCGGGGCCGTAACCCAGCCGCGTCCACATTTGCACCGTGTGCCCACGCTCTGCTGCGCACAGCAACTGGTGCAAGGCTTGGTAGTGCGGGGCCTGTTCGGGGTATTCCTGCAAGGCCTGGGACAAGGGGCGCATTTACAAACCCTGCGCCGTGGCGGACAGTTGGGCCCGCACATGGGCACGCCCGGTTTGCAGCTGGGTGATGCGGTCGTTGCGCTCGGTGCGCTCGGTGCGCTCGGTGCACTCGGTGCGCCAAGCTTCCCTGGCAATCTGCGCGTAGCGGGCCATGGCCTTCTCCTCAAATCCGCCAGTTATGGCCCACACAACAACTTGACAGTCCCAACCCTTGACGTACACTATTTTCGTGCCGCACGAATTTAGGAATTTAATCAGGAGTTGCCATGCCCGCCCTCACTTCCCCCCCCAGCGTCAAAATCATCGGTGCCAACGGCCAAATTTCCCTGGGCAAACAGTTTGCAGGTCGGCAAGTTTTGGTCGAAGAAAAAGAAGCCGGCGTTTGGCTGATTCGCACGGCCACCGTCATTCCGGACAACGAACGGTGGCTGCATGAACCGCAAGTCGCAGCCGACCTTTCAAAGGCTTTGGCTTGGTCTGCAAATAACCCGGCCTCGGACGCACAAACCGACGCCCTTTTGTCCTCTGTTTTGTCTTCCGCATCCCCCAGCGAGTGATGGCGACGGGCGCAAACGACAACCCCATTCGCCTGGATTTGAACAACCCGGTGTTTCAAGAAAACCTGTTCGGTTTACAAAAACCGGAACGCAACGCAGCCATAGACACCTTGCGAAAAATCCGGCAAATGAGCTGGAACCAGCTCTACCGCGACAACGGCCTGAAATGGGAAAAGATCGCCAGCGTCAAACCACCGCCTGGCATTGACGCGCTGTATTCATTGCGAATCACCCAGAGCCGTCGCTGCACGGCACACCGCGACGGGGATTTCATGCGATTGTTGACGGTGTCTTCAGACCACGACAGCACTTACGGGCGCAAGTAAACACAGCTGCACGGCTGACGCACACAGGGCGCAGTGGTGTGGCCACACCTGGAAACACAGCCAACCCGACACCGAACTGCCCGACAATCACTCCATTGTACTTTCGGTTAGCAGCAGCTACTTTTATGGCGATTCAATGGTTCCCCGGACACATGCACCTCACGCGCAAGGCGATTGGGGAGCGCATCAAAGATATTGACGTCGTCATCGAGATGCTGGACGCCCGCCTGCCGGGGTCGAGTGCCAACCCGATGCTGGCCGACCTGATCGAGGGCAAACCCGCCCTCAAAATCCTGAGCAAGCAAGACCTGGCCGATCCGACGCAAACCGCGGCCTGGCTGGCCCACTACAACGCCCTGCCCGGCGTGAGCGCTTTGGGCCTGGACACCAGCGTGGTGTCACCCGCCAAGGCCTTGATCGATGCCAGCCGCCAGTTGGCCCCCAACCGGGGCGGCATGGTCAAGCCCATGCGCGTGCTGATCTGCGGCATCCCCAACGTGGGCAAGTCCACCCTGATCAACACCCTCAAGGGCAAACGCGCCGCCAAAACCGGCGACGAAGCGGGCGTGACCAAACTGGAGCAGCGCATCACCCTGGCCGACGACTTTTACCTGTACGACACGCCCGGCGTGCTGTGGCCGCGCATCATCGTCGAGCAAAGCGGCTACAACCTGGCCGCCAGTGGCGCGATTGGTGTGAACGCATTTGACGAAGAGGTGGTGGCACTGGAGTTGCTCCATTATTTGATTCCGCGCTACCCGCAGGCCATCACCGAGCGCTACAAAGTGAAAGAAGTGGCCAGCCACACCGACGAAACATTGCTCGAAGCCATTGCCCGCTACCGAGGCGCGATCCAGAGTGGCGGGCGCGTCAACACCACCAAAGCCGCCGAAATTGTGATCCACGACTTCCGATCGGCCGCGTTGGGCCGTTTGACACTGGAAACCCCGGAAGAATTTGCCATCTGGCTGGCCGAAGGCAAAAAGGCCGATGCCGAGCGTGCGCAGCGCAAAAAACCTGCACCGTCCAAAAAAGACCCCCACCGCCGCTGAGCTTGACGAGACCTTTTTTTAAGCCCTGACCGGCAGTTCAGGCCGCGGCCATCTTCCCCATTTGTGCAGCACGCTGCACAGCGCGGATGATGCGTTCATGCGCCCCACAGCGGCACAGGTGTTTGTCCAAAGCCTGACAAATCTGCGCCCGGGTCGGCTCGGGAGTCTGCTGCAACAAGGCGCTGGCACTGACCAAAATGCCGCTCAGGCAATAGCCACACTGGCCGGCGTTTTCTTCAATGAAGGCTTGTTGCAAAGCATGGGGTTGCCCCACCGTGCCCAAGCCCTCGAGCGTGGTCACAGCATGGCCTTTGACTGCCCACAGTGGGAAATTGCAGGACGTTTGGGGCCGTCCGTCCACCAGCACCATGCATGCGCCGCACTCGCCTTCACCGCAGCCCAATTTGGGCCCCGACAAGCCCAACTCGTTGCGCAAGATGCTGAGCAATGGGGTTTTGTCGGGCGCTGTCAGGGCGATGTTCTTGGCGTTGATGGTGATCATGTTCTGTCTCGGGTTCTATCAAGGCACTTCAGCAAAACCCAGCGCTTGGCGCATGGCTTGCTGACTGGGTGAGCAGAGGTAACTTGCCAAATCGCAGGCCACCGTCCAGACCGTTTGGGCCTCAGGGTCATGGTTGTCTGGATGGGGTCGCACAGCAGCCACGGCGTATTCGGTGAACAAACCATGCGGAGCAGGAAAAGGGCCCAGATAGTGTGCGTGAGACGCCGCTTGAACCTCGGTGGACTGGGCGCAGGCCATGACACGCTGACCGGCATGGGCAGCCAAGGCCGCCACTGCTTGCGCGCCCCCAGCATAGGACTGCACGGCGGGCATGTCCGCTGCAGGAATAGCCAGTTGGTCGAGCACACGCTGCAAATGCCGCCCACCCGAGGACTGCTGCAGATCCGGCACCAGCAACACGTCCAAAGACACCAGGGTCTGGCGCAAGGCTTGCACGGTGGCGACATCGTAAGACTGCCCATCGCCTGCCAAGCTCACCCAGCCGGTCTCGGCTTGGCCCAAAGACCCCAGCGCGTCGATGCGATCGGGCCATCGGCTTTGCAAACTGCGAATGGCATCGGGGGTGAGCACGCACAGGTGGCAGTCTTGCCCCTCCTCCAGACGGCGGTTCACCTCGTCGAGCGTATTTTGCAAAGCCGCATAGCGTGTGCGGTACTGCGCCATTTGCGCCCATTGCGGCATGGCCAGGCATTGCTCTAGCCAGACGCGTCCAGCGCCAGCACTGCAAATATCCACCAGGGTCGAGGTCAATGCGGTCATGTCAATACGGCCATGTCACTGCGGCGCGTTCAGCGCCTGAAGGATGTGGTCTTGCGACAAGGGCAATTGGCGAACACGCACCCCCAGGGCATCGAACAAGGCATTGCCCAAAGCGGCTGCCACGGGGGCTTGCACCGACTCGCCCGCCCCCAGCGACGGTTGCTCCGGCTGGTCCAGCACATGGATGGCCAATTCGGGCACCTCACTGAAACGCAAGATCGGGTAATCGGCCCAGCTTTGGGTCGTGATGCGTGTGCGGTCAAACTGAACGGCCTCTTTCAGGGCCCAGCTCATGCCTTGCAAGGCACCGCCTTCTGTTTGGTTGATCACACCGTCCAAGTCCACCACACGGCCCACATCGACGGCCACATCCAGCTGCAACACGCGCAGCGTTTCGCCGGCCTGTACGCGTGCCAAAACCGCGCACCATGCAGAGGTGTTTTTGTAGCGAGCCCAGGCCACGCCATGGCCCACGCCCTCGGCTTTGGGCTGGTGCCACCAGGTACTGCGCTCGACCACGGCATTCAAAACAGCAAGACTTCTGGGGTCTTCCATGTGCCATTTTCGAAACTGCAAAGGGTCTTGTCCGCTGGCATGGGCCAGCTCGTCCATGAAGGACTCGATGGCAAACACATTGGCAAACGCCCCCAGTGCCCGCATGGCTGAGGTTCGAATCGGCATGACCGTCAGCCGGTGGTTCACCACATGGGTGTTGTCAAACGAATACCCTGGAACGGCATTGCGGTCCGAACCTCCACCTGCGGCCAGCGGCGGGTTGATGGCAATAGGCGCGGGCTGCCCTTGGGCGCGCTGCGACGCCCCCAACAAAGTGGGAATCAGCGCGCGACCCGGCCGTGAGCTGTACCCGTTGGCCCACAGTTCGTGGTGCCAGTGGCTGATGCGCCCCTGTTCGTTCAGACGGGCCCTGAGCGAGACTAGATGGGCGCTGCCCAGCGGCGCTTGCGACAGTTCGTCCGCACGAGACCACACGACCCGCACAGGATCACCCGGCTGGGCCATGGCCAACAAAGTTGCGTCAAACGCCACATCATCGGCACCGTTGTGGCCATAACATCCGGCCCCCTCCACATGCCGCATCACGATCGCCTGTTTGTCCAGCCCCAAGGCCTTGGTCAGGTCATCGCGCAGATTTTGAATGCCCTGGCTGTGGGTCCAGACCTGCAAGGTTTGGCCGTCCCATTTGGCCAGTGCGCAGCAAAGACCAATCGAGGCGTGGGCAATGAAAGGCTTGAGGTACTCGCGCGACAAACTCACCCCGCCAGCGTCAGCGCCAAGAACTTCCCCTTTTTGAATGGGGTAAGTGGTTTCATGTGGGGCGCTGCGCAGGAAGTCGGCCAAGGCATGCATGTCGGGCAAATTGGCCGACTCGCGCCAAGCCACTTGCGCTTGCAGCTGGGCCAGTGCGGCGTCCGCCTCGCGCTCGGAGGCGGCCACAATGCCGATGAAGCGCCCATCCACCACCAAGTCAATGGAAGACTGGGACATGGCATCCAACACATCGACCGATACGGGTTGATCGGGATGGGCCAATTGGGCCGTCAGCGATGGTGCGCGCAGGACCCGCCCATGGCGCATGCCCGGCATGCGCACATCGTGGATGAACCGGGGCTGGCCCATGATCTTTTCAGCCAGGTCAATGCGACGGACTTTGCCGTGACCGTGAAGTTTGAGCGCATCCACAGGCTTGGACCGGGCCAAACCCTGGTATTCCCGGTCCAGACGGATGCCCTTGAGTGATTCCCAATAATCGCCCAGCGCGCGCCCTTGGGCGTCGGTGAAGCGCCCTTGCTCGACGCGCAAGGTGTCGGCGGGCAAGCCATGCTGAACGGCCGCTTGCTGGAGGGCCAGAAAACGCACTTCGGCACAGGCGTGGCGAATGGCCGATCCGGAATCCTGGACTGAAATGCTGCTGCTGGTCATGCCCTCGTCAGGCCCTTCCAGGGTGCTGGCACTGACGATGTGCACTTGGTCCAAATCCACATCAAGTTCATCGGCCGCAATGATGGACAAGGCCGTCAAAATGCCCTGCCCCAATTCCACCTTGCCCGTGAACACACGCACCCGACCGGGCTGCGAGAAATCCAGCCATTGCGCCAATTGACGGTTGGTGTGCAAATTGCCGGGCAACACCGCACGACCGTCATTGCGGTCAAAGGTGAACCCTCGCGGGGCCGCTGCCGTCATTGGATGCGTCCAATGCGCTGAATGGTGACGGATGTGCGGGCCAGATCAGCCTTCCAAAAGGTCTCCAGCTCGCTGCCGTCCAGATAAGCAATTTCACCGGCGGAGCTTTTGCCAACCGTCTCGACGAATTGATTGTCCTGAGATGCCGCACGCAAGGCCCGGCGCAAAGTGGCCAGAACATCGGCGGGTGTGCCCACAGGCGCAAACAGACCCGTCCATGGGACAAAATCAATCGGCACGCCCAATTCCGAAAGAGTCGGCACATCCGGTGCTTGCGCCCAGCGCTTGGCGCCGTACATGGCCAAATAACGCAGTCGACCGCTTTGAACGTGCGGCAAGGCGAGCGTGCGAACAGGGATGTTGAAATCGACCTGGCCCCCCATCAAGGCCGTCAACATGGGGGCCCCGCCCGCGTAAGGTATGTGACGCGCCTCGGTTTGCGTGGCCGCCAGCAGCATCTCGGCCGGGAAATGGCTGATGCCGTAGTTGCCGCTGGAAGAATACGTCATGCCTTTGGGATTGGCTTTTAAGGCCGCAGCAAAGTCCTGGTAGGTTTTGTAAGGGCTGTCCGCACGCACCACCAAGCTGACCACATCGACAGTAACCCGGGCCACGGGCACGAATTGGTCCAGCGTGAAGGGTGCCTTTTGGCCATTGAGCACCGCTTGCTCTGGAACGCTGGCCACACTCGACAAGGTGTACATCAGGGTGTAACCGTCTGCAGTGGCATTGGCGACCGCAGCCGCACCAATGGCGCCCGAGGCCCCTGGCCGGTTCACGATCGTCACCGGTTGGCCCAAAGCTTTGTCCAGCGAAGGCTTGAGCGCACGGGCCGACAAATCAGCAATCCCGCCTGCTGGAAATGGCACGATCAAAGTGACCGGTTTTTGGGGATAAGTCCCCTGCGCCCAAGTTGCCGCGGACCACCCGAGGGCCAACAACACAGAAAGTCTTTTGAAAAAATTCACCAACATGGCTTGTCTCCTTGTAAAACGAACCCAACAAACTTCAGCATTCGCACACCTTGATGATTATTTGGCAAGCCCCAAAATGCCCGTGTCACCTTGGTTTTGCCATGCCCCGCACAGCACAACCACTATGATGGGCCTCCCATCAGAAGCACCATGTCCACCCAGCTCCCCACTCCCGACAAAGACGCCATCGCCCTGCTCCCGCCTTTTGAGCGCCTGGGTCTGGACCGCATCACACTCGTCACCACCGGCCAGCAGGCGCAAAGTGCATGGGATGCCCTGATGCAATCGTCTGCCTGGGGGTTTGACACCGAGTCCAAGCCCACTTTCAAGGTGGGCGAGCAGTCAGACGGGCCGCACATCCTGCAGTTGTCCACCTCCGAGCGGGCCTGGGTGTTTCAGCTGCACGACCCCGAATGCAGCGCGGTTGCTGCGCAACTGTTGGCCTGCAGGGGCATTGTCAAAGCCGGTTTTGGTTTGGGCGACGACCGCAAGCGCATCGTGTACAAACTGGGCATCGATCCGCAGGGCATTCTGGAGCTCAACACCATTTTTCGCGAACGCGGTTACCGCAAAGACATGGGCGTCAAGGGCGCGGTGGCCGTGCTGTTCAACCAGCGCTTCATCAAGTCCAAAAAAGCCGCCACCAGCAACTGGGCCAACGCCCAACTCAGTGAAGCGCAACTGGTGTACGCGGCCAACGACGCGTATGCCGCCATCCGGGTCTGGCAAGCGCTGGGGCTTTGATACGCGAAGGCGTGTGCCATGCCCTTTGCCAAAAGGGAGTTTCTTGCAGGATCGTTGGCGTCAAGGATCGTCACTGACTTTGGAGCGGACTCTGACCGCCAACGACGCACCAAAATGACCGTGAACAACGGCTTTCACCTCACCACAGCTTGACCAACGCGCCGCCTTGCAAACGCCAGGCGACGCTGGCCATGGCGCGGGCTTCGGCCTCGTCGTGCGTGACCAGTACCGCGCGCATGCCGTGCTCGGCAATGCGTTGGGCAAATTCGGCGCGAAGGCTGTCACGCATCTCGGCGTCCAGTGCAGAAAACGGCTCGTCGAGCAACAGCGCCTGGGGCTCGGTGATGAGTGCCCGCGCCAGCGCCACACGCTGCTGCTCGCCGCCGGACAAAGTGGTCACCGGATCGCGGCCCCGCCCCACCAATCCAAAGCGCTGCAGCAGATCGTTGGCGCGCTCACGCGCTTGGGCGCGCGGCACACCTTGCTCGACCAATCCAAAGGCCACGTTGTCTTGCACGTTCAAATGCGGAAACAGCACATAGTCCTGGAACATCAAGGCCAACCGACGTCGCTCGGGGGGCCAGTCGCTGATGTCCTGACCGTCCAGCCAAACACTGCCCGACTCGGGCAATTCCAGCCCCGCGATAATTTTGAGCAGCGTGCTTTTACCGCTGCCGGAAGGCCCCAACAAAGCCACGGTTTGCCCGCGTGCCACTTGCAGGTTCACATCCTGCAGCAAAGGCTGGGGCTGACCGTTCGGGCCGATCCAATGATGGTGGATATGTCGCAGTTCAAGCATGGTTCAAATCGGGTGTGCAGGCCTTCTCAGGCCGCAGGGGTGGGTGGAGAGGTCGCAGCAGCCCTGCGCCGGGCTTGGCTTGCCGCAGGTGAGGTGCCAGAACCCAGTCGGCCTTCGATCAACACAAACACCAGCAGCGCCAGGACCATCAAGCTGGCCGACAGCACCAGCGCCGCGTCCAGATTGCCCGCACCAGGGCGCCCCAGGCGCTGGTAGATCAAGGTGCTCAAGGTCAGCCACTCGGGGCGCGACAGCAGCAGCGAGACGGCAAACTCGCCCAGCATGGTGGCAGCGGCAAAGGCCACACCCCGGCGCAAGGCCAAAGTCACCATGGGCAGCGTGACACGCCAAAACACCCGCAGCGGCCGTGCCCCCAAAGTGGCGGCGGCTTGAGCATAGTGCTCGGGCAGGGCGTCAAGAGCCGCCGTCAGCGCTTTGGCCACAAATGGATAGGCCAGCAAAGCATAGGCCGCCACCAACAGCGGCAAACTGGCCAACCACTGCGGATACACCAGCAGAAACCCAAAAGCCAGCGCCACCGGCGAGACCACCAAGGGCGCATACGCGCTGGCCCGCCAAGCCAAAGCCCAGCGCGGCCAAGGCCGCAAGGCATGCCCCGCCAAGGCCTGCAGCGAACCCAAAACGGTGGCAAGCACCAGAGCCATGGCGGTGAACTGCAAGGTGTTGCGCAAAGCCAGCCAAGTGTCCGGATCGGCCCACACTGCCGCGCCCTGCCCCCACACCGCAGCACGCAGGCCTTGGCCCAACAGCGCCAACAATGGGGCGCCGCACAGCAGGCCCCAAATGCCCAGCGCCAGCACCCATAGCGCCCAGATCCACTGGCCCGCACCCCGCAAAGGACGACGCTCCACCGGCGTGATGCGCGCCGTATTCGCCAAGCGGCGCTCCACCCAGGCGTAAGTCCAAGCCACGCCCCCGGTCAGCGCCAACATGGCCACGGCCAAGGCCGCCGCCGGCCCCAGCGCCAACTCGTGCGCGATCAGGGTGTAAATCTCCACCTCCACCGTGGCGAAGCGCTGTCCGCCCAACACCAGGGCCAGGCCAAAGCCGGTAAAGCAATACAAAAACACCAAGCACATGGCCGACGCCAGCCAGGGCGCCACCACCGGCCACTCGACCCGCCAAAACGCCCGCCATGGCGTGGACCCCAAGGTACGCGCCAGCGCCACCTGCTGTGCGCTGACCTGCGCCAGGCCATCACTGCCTGCGCGCACCACCAAACCCAGGTTAAAAAACAAGTTGCCCAGCAGCAGCAACCAGGGGCCGTCTTGCAGGGACACCCCCGCTTGCGCCAAAGGCTCACCCAGCCAACCGCGTGGCCCCCAAAGCGACAACACGCCCAGCGCTGCGACCAAGGTGGGCACCACAAACGGCAGCAGCAAAGCGCGCTGCCACCACAACCGTCCGGCAAAATCCAGGCGCGCCAGCACCCAGGCCATGGGCAAACCCAGCACCAGACAAGCCACGCAGGTGGCCAAAGCCTGCACCAGCGTCCAGCCCACGCGCCACTGCAGGTGCGCATCGCGCCACCAAGGGCCGGTGTCGGCCAGCGCCAAGCCTGGCACCGGTTCACCCCACAAGCCTTCAAAAAGCAAGCGCGCGACCGGCAGCGCCAAAAACACCAAGGCAAACAGCAGCGGCACAGCCGCCAGCCACAGGGCGTTGTGCCTTGAGCGCAGAACTGGCCGCTTTGGGGGATTCATCGCCAAGACCCTGGCCCTGTCACTTGAGCACCACCTGCGTCCAGCGCTGCTGCCAGCGGGCGGCTTGCGTGCTCAGGGTTTGCAGCGGCAATCGCTCAAAATGTGTGGGCGCTTGGGCGTGTTGCAGCACTGCATCGAGCGGCACACCGGGCTGCACCGGGTACATCCACATGCTGGTTGGCAGCGCCTGCTGCACCGGCACAGAACGCAAAAACTCAATGAACTTCACGCCCGCCGTGCGTGCGGATGGCGTCGCCCCCTTGAGCAAGGCCGCCCCTTCCACCTGACGGAACACCCCGCCCGGCAAAAACAGATTGGCTGTGGGCGATGCGCCCAGTTTGTCCTTGCTGTAAAACACCTCGGCGGCAGGGCTGGTGGCATAGCTGACCACCATGGGCCGGGTGCCGCCGTTGTGGCTGAACTCGGTGTAATACGCCTCGCTCCAGCCCTTGACCACCTTGACGCCGTTGCCGCGCATCTGGGCCCACCAGTCCCAAGCCGCCGCTTCGCCCAAGCCCGCCACCGTGGCCAGCAAAAACGCCTGACCGGGGCTGGAGGTCGCCGGGTTGGGCAACACCAACAAATCGCGGTAAGCCGGCAGGGCCAGCGCCTGAAGGTTTTGGGGCAGGGCCAGGCCTTTTTTCTGGAACCAGGCTTTGTCGATGTTCAGGCTCACAAAGCCCTGGGTCACCGGCACCACGCCGCCCACCACGCCGCTGTCGGCGGTGGACGCTGGCAGGTCTTTTTGAGGGGCAGCTCCCTCGGCCATGCCCGCCAGGGATTTGCTTTGAGCGGCCGCGCCGGAGTAGGTGTCGAGGATGCCACTGGCCAGGGCGCGGGGCAGCAAGGTGTTGTCGATGCCAAACACCACATCGGCCACGGGCGCGGCGCGGCTCAAGATCAACTTATTCAGCATCTCGCCCGCATCACCCCCTTTGATCAGCTGCAGCTTGACGCCCGCATCTTTTTCAAACTGCGCCAGCAAGGGTTTGGGCAGTTCAAACGAGCTGTGCGTCATGACGCGCAGCAAGGTTGCCGTTGGGCTTGGAGAGTGGTTTGGGGGTGGGTTTTGTGCCAGCGACTGCCCTGCCGCAGCCCAGAGCATGACACTGCTCAGCAACCATGCCAGCCCGGTACCGGTCACCAAAAACCGCCTTTGCATCGCCAACCGCCTTTCGCTCAACAAGCCGCGAGGGTCATGACAGCAAAGCCGGTCAACGCACATGGGCGTTGGGGTGGCATTGGCATCACGCTCCCTACGCTGGCACAACCCAGATCAGGTGAGAGGGGTATGTCTCAGCCCAGGCGGCTCATGCGGCCAGGCACCCCCGGTGAAGTCGTTGATTGTAGCGAGGGGGTACAAAGCGAGCCGCCCAAGTGACAGGCCCACAGGCGGCGGGTGCCTAGAGTGCAGGACAGTTCAACCTTCGAAAGACCCGCCCATGTCAGCCGCCACCGCAACAGCCCCAACACCCACCCAAGACGACCCGGTGTGGCAAGCCAAGGTGCACCTGGCCGCCGCTTTGCGCCTTGCGGTGCTGCACGACTTTGACGAGGGCATCGACAACCACTTCACCGTGGTTGTGCCGGGGCGTGAAGACCAATACCTGATTTCACCCTTTGGCGTGCACTGGTCCGAGGCACGCGCCAGCACCATGATGGTCTTCAACGAAGCGGGCGAAACCCTGGTGGGCACAGGACTGGTGGAACTGTCGGCGCAATCGATCCATGCCCCGGTGCACCGCCTAACGGGTGCCAAAGTGGTGCTGCACACCCACCAGCCCTGGGCGCTGGCTTTGAACATGCTCAAAGCCAACCGTTTGCTGCCCGCCACCCAGACTGCGGCCTTCTTTGACGGCACCATCGCCTATGACGACCACTACACCGGGCTGGCGGCTGATTTGTCTGAGGGTGAGCGCTTGTCGCAGCTCATGAGCGGTGGCAAAACCGTGCTGTTCATGAAAAACCATGGTGTGATGACCATTGGCGACACCGTGGCGCAAGCCTACCGCAGGCTCTACAAACTCGAGAAAGCCTGCCGCACCCAAGTGCTGGCCATGGGCACGGGCCAGCCCCTGAGCGTGCTGACCGAATCCGTGATTCAGCGCATCAAAACCCCCAGCCCGCAAGACCGCCACCCCCGCAGCGAACGCGAGCGCCTATTTTTTGAAGCCATGATGCGGGTGATCGACCGGGTGAACCCCGGGTATGCCGATTGAGCGTGGCAGCGGCTACAAATCCGGCCCGATGAAGTTGACATGCCAGCGTCATTCTTGACTTTGTCATCCCGGGCGAAGACCCGGGATCCATTGTCAAGCGAGACTTTTGCAAACACCAGCTGCGCGCAGTGGATCCCGGATCAAGTCCGGGACGACAGTCATAAAACTCTAGGATGACAGTCAAAACATTCCGGAGCGACAGAAGTTGCAGATTTGGCCCCACATTTCAAACTTCACGGGGCCGTATCAACAGGAACGCCCAAGCGGCCCTATCAACCGCTCACCAGTGTGCGCGCGCGTTCACGCCACAAGGTGTACAAACCCGCGCCGACCACAAAAAACGCGCCCCACCAAACATGGGCCCCAGGCCACTCCTGCCAAAACACCCAACCGAACAAGGCCGCAAACAGCAACTCGCTGTAATGGAAAGGCGCCACCACGCCCACAGGCGCCAGACGCAAGGCCCGAAAGGTGCAACGCTGACCCAGCAGCACCATGACGGCCATCAAGGCGATGACCGGCCACATGCCCTGCGCCACCACCGGAGGCACAAACCACAGCCCCACCGCCCCGGCCAACCCCATCGTCAGGTTCTGCCATACCATCATCGACAAGTCGCTCTCGGTGGACGAAAGCCAGCGCACACAGGTCATCGAAGCGGCATAAAAAAATGCCGCTACCAAAGCCAGCCCAGCCCCCAGACCCAGCTCACCGTCCATCGCTTGCGGTCCAACGATCAGGCTCACACCCACAAAACCGGCCAACAGCGCGCCCCATCTGTGCGCCCCTACGCGCTCTTTGAGCAAGGGCACTGACAGCAGCGTCATGAACAGAGGCGCGGCAAAACTGATGGCGATCACCGTGGCCAGCGGCAACAAGCGCAAGCTCTCAAAAAACGTCAACATCGAACACACAGCGAACAAGCCGCGCACCCCATGTGCCCAAGGACGGCGCGTGCGCAAGGCCGACCAGCCCCCGCTGCGCAGCACCCACGGCGCCAGCAAAACCAGCACCATCGCTGAACGCGCCGCAATCAACACCGGAATCGACAACTGCGACACCGCATGCTTGGACAAGGCATCCATCACCGACAGCAAGAACACCCCCGCCACCATCCAGGCGATGCCCTGCAGCGGGTGGTCTGCCCGCACAGGAGCATCAGATGGGGGGGTCATAGGTTCGTTCGACTGGAAGGCTGTCAATGTGGGACAAAACCGCGCCGCCTTGCAGGCATCAGCTTTGTACTTGGTGCAATTTACAGCGTTAGTCACCAAGGGGCAGTCACCTGCATTGCCCACAGGCTCCGTAGGTGCCTGAAATCCAGCAAGGCAACCCCCTAAAATTAACATTTGTCCCCAACGCCTTGTTCGGGTCTGACTTCAACCGAATTTCTACCATGTCCGCACCCACGGCGCGCAGCGCCCAACAGGCCCCCACCACCGATGTGCTGAACTTTGCCCAGCGCCAATGGCGCGTGCGCAGGCCACGTCCGTTCGTGTTGGTCATTGAGGGTGAAGTCGGACACGAAGGCACCGAGCCCAGCGACTACCTGCACGAGCAGCTGCTCTTGCCCGAATGGCGCGAAGCCTTTTATCAACTGGTCGACACCACGGGCTTGGTGGTGTGCCTGAATGTGCACACCCAGCACCCCAGCTACCGCGACGTGCGAGGTCGCTCCAGCAAAGGGCGCCTCAGCCAGGGCGAGTACTACCACCACGACGGCTGCTCAGGTCCTGTGAAACCTCGCTTTGTCGAAATCCGCTGCCCCATCCAGCCGCAAACCCGTGGCGTGGCCACCGCCGTGGCACCGCACCATGATGTGGTCAAAGCCATGGTTCAGGTACTGCCCGCCGAATTGGCCGACACGCCTGCGTTGGTGGGGCAGGACATGAGCCTGGACACCATCAGGCAGATGGACGATGCCGCGCTTGACCAGCTGCAAGGCCTGATCACGCGCACCGTGCGCAAAAAGCTCAACGCCGAAGGCGCTCGCGCCTACTTCCGCCAAGTGGATGCCGCCGCCCATGCCTACTTCGAACCGTGGGCCTTGGGCGAAAGCCGCTTCATCGCCAACGCCAACAGCGGCGTGACCCTGCAGCACCGCCGCGCCTACCAAGCCCCCCACACCGGCGGCGTGGCCAATGGGCACTTGGTCAAGCGCTGGACCAATGAAGAGCTGCTGCTGCCCGGCCAGGTGGTGGACCAAGCCTTGATTGCGGCGCTGTGCAGCGAAGAAGGTGACGAGGCTGATGGGGAGCGGGCCGAGGGGTGTTTCCTTGGAGCGCATTGAACCGATCTTGTCAGACGGGTAAACACTGGCCCAGAGCCACGTCGACCATGTGTTGATGGTCTGGCCCTACTCTGACGCGTAGGGAATCGCTTCATCTATTGTTTCCCAGATGAACGCTGCTGACGGCTTGAGGCTTTCTTCGAGGATGTGCCCTACGAGTCCAGCCGAGCGGCTTACGACCGCTACCCCACGCATCACCTTCTGAGGAATGCCAATTTCTCCCAAAAGCGCGGCCGATGCTCCTGTCGCATTGATGGTGAGGTGCCTGCCATAGACCGCATCAACTTGCCCCGACAAGACCTTGAGTGCTTCGATATAGCGCCCCGATATAAATTCGCCATTCGCCACAGCCAGCATGCGTGGTGTGCGCGGATCATCAGGCTTGTGGTGCGGATGGCCAAAACCATGCACTGCCTTGCCGGCTTCCTTATGCCGAATGACAATCGCATGAGCACGCGCGTCTAAGCCTTCAGGCGCAGTCATCATTTCTTCCAAGAGACCTGCACATCCTTCCATGGTCCCAATGAAAGTTGTGCCCACTCCCAGCAGTCCTGCAGCAACAGCGGCTTGTAGTGCATCTGGCGAGGAGTGATAGATCAGGCGCGTTGCGATAACGCTAGGCGTGATGCCGTGTTCCATCAGCGTAACGAGTACCGCATCAAGGATGCGGACATGAGCTGCAGGCGGTCGTTTGCCCGTGAGCTGCAATAGAAACATCTCTGTGAAGCTCACCTGACCGATGAGATCTTCAACTAAATCTTGTCCGCGGACAATGATGGAATTGGCATCTGACGTCGCAATGGAGGTTGTGGGTTGAAGTTTGGTTCTCATGATGCGTTCCTGATCATTTAACGCGCAATGGTAATCCCAGCGCGTTCGCGATCCCAAAGGGCCGACAAGTCGGACTCTGCCTCTCGGCGCAGCTTGTACTTTTCAACCTTCTGGCTAAGCGTCATGGGCATTTCCTTGGCAACCTGCACATAGCGAGGAACCATAAAGTAAGCCAGGTTGTGACTGCAATACTTGATGAGTGACTCGTAACTGAAGTTTGCGCTTTCGCCAGGCTTCAATGTGATGGTCACTGCCACTTCGTCTTCGCTCGTTTCCGCGTGGACCGGATAGACAGCGACATCTGAGACGGCCGGATAAGTGCGTATCACCTCTTCCACTTCAAAGGCCGAGATGTTCTCGCCTCGCCGACGGATTGCGTCCTTGATGCGGTCGGTGTACCAGACGTACCCATCGGCATCAATGCTTCCACGGTCTCCGGTATGGAACCACAGGTTGCGGCGGCTTGCAGAAGTCGCCTCAGGCTGCTTGTAGTACCCGAGTGAGGCGCCCCAAGGGTTGTTGTTACGCATGACGATCTCTCCGGGTTCACCCGGTGCCATGTCAAAGTCGTTCTCGTCCACAACGCGAAGGTCAATGCCTGCCCGCGGCAGCCCGCAGGAGCCGAGTTTGTCACGTCGGCTTTTTGTGTTGTAGGCAGCGCCCAGGCAATAGTCGGTCAGACCGAATGCGCTCATGATGGTCATGCCGAAACGTTCCTCAAAGCCCTTCGCAAATCCCGGCACGGGTGCGAGATGGCAGCGCCGGACCTGATGGTCAAGATCCGACGGAGAAGGTGCCTGTTTCCAAAGAAAATTGGTGACAGCGCCAACGCCGTTGAAGACCGTGGCACCACTATTGCGAATGTGTTCCCAGAATTTGCTCACCGAAAAGCGATACGTGAGCGCAATGGACGCGCCGGCCATGAGTGAGCCCATAGTGCTGCCCAAAAGTGCATTGCCGTGGAACAGCGGTAAAAATACATATGCAATATCGTGCGGCGTGTACTCGTGGTGGAATGCCACATCGCTGCCCCAGTAAATGAAGTGCGCGTGCGTATACATGATGGCCTTGGATGGTCCGGTCGTTCCGGACGTAAAGAGCAGCATTGCCAGATCGTTAAAGGCAGGGGCATCATCTGGTAGCAGAGCGGGCGCATCTAGCAGACCTTCAAATTCGTGCATCACATGTTCACCCACCGAATCAATGAGTGAGGGTGTTTGCTTGGGTTCGCCCCGATCGGGGCGCACCACGAAGATATGATGCACCCGGGGTAACATTTCGCTCGCCTCCAGAAAGCGCGACAAAAGCGCCTCTTCGACAATCAGCGCCGTGCAATCTGCATGGTTCAAGAAGTACGCCAATAACTGCCCTTTCGCGGCGGCATTCAGTGGCACCGACACAAAACCGCAGCGCGCGGGCCCAAGGATGGCCAGGAGTTGCTCAGGGCAGTTCTCCATCAGCACGCCAACGTGACTCCCGACCTCCACTCCGGCAGCGGCAAGTCCCGATCCCACGCGCAGTGTCAATTCGTCCAGTTGGCGGTAGCTCATGGCTGTGCCCGTGGGCAGCCAATTCAGAAACGTCTTGTCGCCCCACTGTTGTCCGCGGTCCCGTAAAACTCGGTCTATGGTCGACGTGCGTGCGTCGTAACCAGGCAAGTTATTCATTCTTTGCGCCACTGACTCGAATCAGGTCTTGCCATTTCTTTCGTTCTAAAGGTACAGCCGCTCCCCAAGCCTGTACGTCTGCGTAATCGCTCTCGAAGCCCTGAGACTTGGCCATGTCGGCGAATTGAGGAGCGCGGGTCGCTGCTCCTAATGCATCGGAAAATTTGCGTATCACCTCGTCAGGTGTAGCGGAAGGCACGAACACGGCATTGAATGAGAAGAACGCGTAGCCAGGCACACCCGATTCGGCAACGGTAGGGAGTTCGGGGAGCGACTGTGAGCGGCGCGGTCCGGTCACGGCAATTGCACGGATACGCCCCGAGGCAAGTTGTGCCTTTGCAGTCGCGAGTGCCGAAAATGAGAAGCTGACCTGACCGCTCAGCGTATCCGTCAAAGCGGCAGCTTGCGTCTTGTAGGGTACGTGAAGAAACTGTACGCCACTCGCATGCTGAAAAGCTGCAGCAGAAAGATGCTGGGCGCTGCCGCTTCCAGCTGAGGCATAGCTCACCTTGCCCGGGTTCTTCTTCGCGGCATCGATAATGTCTGACACTGACTTGAAGGGCGAATCGGCGGGCACGATCAGGACCAGCATCACGCTAGCGAGCCGCGCTACGGGCTTGAAGTCCTTTTGGTCAAAAGGCACCTTACCCATCAGAACTTCGTTGGTGAAGTGACCTGGACCGGTGAAGAGCCATGTATAGCCATCGCCAGACGAGCGTGCCACTTGCTCGGTGCCGATCACACCATTTGCGCCAGCCTTGTGCTCAACCACGATCGGCTGCTTCCACTGAGGCCCCATAACGCCTGCGAGGTAGCGCGTTATGGCGTCGAGGTTAGTGCCAGGACCATAGGGTTGCAGGAAAGTCACAGGACGACTCGGCCACTCTTGAGCCTGAGCGAGTTGCAGCAAGGAAGCCGCTAGGGCGATAGCTGCAATTAAGATTTTCATCATGCTTGTCTCCTGGTGATAAAAGGTTGAAAATATGAAATCGTTTTTACATCGAAATTCAGTCTAGTCATACCCAGTTAAAGAGGCAATCCTGTGGAACGTTTTCATACTCGTAAACCATGAGTGGTCGAATTTCAGTGCGTGATGTCGCCGCCGCCGCCGGTGTTTCAATCGGCAGTGTTTCGCGAGTACTCAACGACAGCGGTTATTCGAGCCAGGACCTGCGCAAGCGTGTTTTAAGTGCCGTAGATGCGCTGGGGTATGAACCTGATTTCACAGCGCGACATCTGCGCACGGGTCGTAGCAAGGCGATTGGCTATATGCTCCCCAACTTTGCGAATCCGGTGCCTGCCGCCCATTTGAGCGAGGTGGAGCGCCTGACCCGTGAAGCCGGCTACTCGCTGCTGGTTGGAACGTCCGACAAACCGTTACGAGACCGCGAGCTCGTCGCCTTTTATGAAAATCGAAGGCTTGAAGGAATCATTGCTTCTCCCAGCTTCGAGTATCCAGACCCGAAGGACTGTCCATTCAGCCAGACACCTCTTCCAGTGGTTGTCGTGGAAAGAGACCTGGGTGCTGCTTTCGACAGTGTGCTGATGAACCACGCCGCAGGCACGAGACAAGCGATGGATTACTTGCTGACGCTTGGTCACAGGCGTATCGCTCTCTTTGTATCGGGCGCCAACCTCGCGCCGGGACGCGAAAAGTTGCGTGGCTATCGCTCAGCTTTAGATAATGCAGGATTGGCATACGATCCCGGCCTTGTCTTCATGCCAGATTCATGGCTCGAATCGTCGCGGGACACCATGACCCGTATGCTTGAGTTGGCGTTACCTCCGACAGCTCTGATTGCGCTGGGGACGCAGATGTTGTCGGGAGCGCTGCACGTGGTGCGCAACAAGGGAATGGATGTACCGCACGACTTCTCGATTATTGGCATCGGCACAGTGGAGACGTTGGATCTCATCTATCCGCCAGCTACAGCTCTGTTCTACGACTATCACCGCAGCGCAGAGGTCGCCGTACAGCTCATGCTCGACAGAATTATGAATCCAACTTGGCGTGAGCCGAGACGCATTATTTTGGAATGGAACCTCGTCATCGGCGGTTCGTGCGCACCAAGATACCCCTAAGACATTTGATGAGATGCCTGAAAGAGAAAACGGTTAAGACGCAATTTTGAATCCCGGCATGCACTTGAGTGCTGATCGTCGTTGACAAAAAAAACGCTTTCATCTGCCCAACAGCCTTCTTCAAAATCTACAAATTTTGAGCTTGACCTTGTATGAGGCAACCCCAATAAATCCACTACTTGCACCACACGGCCCTGACAAACATTCGAAATTTAAGCCCCAAAATCGCTCTCTCATCTGAAAAACGTTGGGACACTGGGCAGGCGGAGCAAACTACACGGAGTCAATACCCATCCTGCAGATCAGTGAAGTTTAAGTGGGTTACCAGCGGCTGATGTCGACAGGCCAACCGATCCATGAAAATCAGACCCGCCACAAGTTGCCGAGGGGCTGACTTGCGCCGGGAAGCACGGCGCTCATCACACCCGTGCTCAACTGGAACTGCCTTTGCACAATGGGCATGATGAGGGCGCGTATGTCTCGCGTTGGCCGCAAGTCCCGACCGTCCAGCAATTGGTGGCGTCCCAATCCCGGCCAATCGGTAAGGACTTGGCCACCGGCAACTTGTCCGCCCGCGACAAACGCCGCGCCTGCTGTGCCGTGGTCAGTGCCTTGGCTGCCGTTCATGGAGGCGGAACGGCCAAATTCAGTCATCACCAAGACCGTGGTCGTGGCCCAATGCACCGAGAGCGATTCACGCAAACCCGCCAGCGCTTCGTCCAATGCAGGCAGCATCCGGCCCAGACGCGCTGATTGTTGGCTGTGAGTATCCCATCCACCCACTTCGAGCCAAGCGACGCGCGGGCCACGTGGTGCTGACAAGAAGGCCCCCGCTTGTTTGGCCAAAACGGTTAAGCCTGCACCCGTTGAAGCTTCTGGGCCCATGGACTTGTCTTGCTGCTCCATGGCTTGGGCCAAGGCGCTTGCCAAAGGGACATCGTCGGCGTACATGGCCGCGATACGGTCAAGCGTGTCTTGCGATTTGTTGGGTCTGCGGCTGGGCGTCCAGGTATTGGCGCGGTCAGCGCCGCGCAGGGCCAAGGGCATGGCGGGTGTCATGGCCACCGCAGAATGCTGCGAAGCTTGCAGGGCGCGTGCCAGCCAACCGGTGCTGAGTACAAAGGGACGCTCGCCGCCACTTTCGAGTAGCTGTTGGGCATCGAAGTGTGACCGTTCACGGTAAGGGCTGGCCACGGCATGCACAACGGCCAATTCTTTGTTCAGATACCAACGGTGCAAATGGGCCAAGCCGGGGTGCATGCCAAAGGTGCTGTCCAATGGCAGCGCCGTGGGTGTTTCTGCACCGCCGCGCAAAGCCGCCCAAGCGGGGTCACCCAGTGCAGGCACAGCAGACAAGCCGTCCAAAGCGCCCCTGAGAAGCACCACCACCAAGCGCTGCTCCGACGGATTGTTCTCAGCTTGGGCAGCCAAAGCGAGTCGCGCCGGCAACAGGCCCGTTGCTGCGAGCCCCGCCCCCAATGCCAGTTGTTGCAGGTGCGCGCGGCGTGAAAATGTTGGACGTGTCATGGCTTATCTCCGCATCAGTTCTGGGCTGGCCAATGCAAACGCCAGCGCTTGTGCGCCACTTTCTGCACGGGCGATGGTTTGAGCGGTGCTGGTGCTCAAGTTGGGGCCAAAGGCTTGTTGCATCAAGTCTCTCGCATCGACGTCTTTGCCATACAACTCGCCATAACGCTCAGCCCACTGAATCCGTTTGATGACCGCATCTGGCGACAGCCAATCCGCGCTCAGGTCGGGCCAGCCCTGGGGTGAAGGCGCACGCGCCATGGCTTGCCCCATGGTTTGCACCCAATTCGCAGAATTTTCGACGTTGATGACTTTCTTTTGCATCAGGCGATGGGCCGAGATCATGCATTCTTCGGGGCGCTTGAATTTGGGGGGAAGATCTTCTTGCCATGCCAAATCATGGCTGAACAAGGCCACAGCCACGGCTTTGAGATCGCCATCGGTACGGCGAAATTGCGCGGCAACGGCTTGGACCAAAGCTACTGGCGGCGCATCGGTGACAAAGTGACGGCACAGCTTGCTGGCCATGAAGTCAGCGCATGCAGGATGCCTGGCCAAGTCGGTGAGCAGCAGATCCAGCGCTTGAGGGCCTTCGGGATAGGTGTTGCCCAAGATGGTTTTTTTGCCCGGCTGATGCAGGTTTTCCATGAACCGCGCCACACCTGCGGTGTTGGGTCCCACGGTCCAGCCGGTTAACAATTTGGCGGTTTGGGTCACATCGTCTTGGGTATAGCCCGCCTTCACCCCCAAGGTGTGCAACTCGAGCAGCTCGCGGGCCAGGTTTTCGTTCAGACCCCTGTCGCGCCTGCGCCCTGCCATGGATTGCGGGCCGATCGATTGCGCATTGTCCAAATACAGCAGCATGGCGGGATGCACGATGGCAGCGCGCAGCAGCGCTTTGTAAGTGCCCCATGCGTGTGGGCGAATGGCTTCGTATTCGTGCGGCCAGACTAAGGCCAAGGTGGCCCCTTTGGTCGCCGCCACACAAAAATGATTGGCCCAGAACTGTACCCAGCGTTCAGCCACAGGCGTCGTTGTTTGCGCCATGTGTTGCCAGCGTTTGCCCAGTCCGTGCAGATTGGTTTGGCGAAGCACCTGCCGCGCCGGGGTCATGGGCCCCAAGGCGTCTTGGGACGGGTTGGTGTTGGGGGGTGTAGATGGGTTGAGAGCGGCCTGCAACACATCACGCGTGATTTGCCAAGCTTTCGCACTGCCAATCAGACCTTCTGTGTCAAATTCGGCTGGGCGCTCAAACTGCGTCAAGACCCAAGATCTTGGGTCATTGGCGAGGGTTTGCAGCTGGGGCTGCGAATAACCAAATCGATGGGATGCCAGATGGGCAGCTTGCATGTGCAATGTTCCTCTTCAAGCGAGTTTGAGTATTTCGCTAATTTACACCCATAGTTTGTACACATCATGAAACCCCGGCTTTCATGCCTTGGCAAGCCGCGGCCCACACCAGCCAAGGCGGTAGCAAGGGCGTGGCAGTGCATGCGGCCTGTCATGAAAAGTTCATGGACCCCTGTCAAAGTGACCGGTGAATCTTTTCATTAACGCTACTGGAGCAGCGCATGTCGCACATCCCTTCCCGCCGTGAATTCATGATCAAAGTGGCCAGCGTATCGGCCGCCGTGACCGCAGGTGCCGCCCTTTCCGCTTGTGGCGGTTCATCGGACGATCAACCTGACTTCCTTTACGGTGTAGCCAGCGGCGACCCCTTAGCAGACCGCGTGATCCTCTGGACCCACGCCAAGTTTCCGGGCTCTGACAACACGGTGACTTTGCGTTACCAAGTGGCCCTTGATGCGGCATTCACACAAATTGTTTCCCAGGGCGACATTGAAGCCAAATCCGACACCGGTTTCACGGCCAAGGCAGATGCCACTGGTCTGATGGCAGGCACCAACTATTTCTACCGTTTCGTCAACAGCACGGCCACTTCCCCCGTAGGTCGCACCCGCACCCTGCCCACCACCGCCACCAGCCTCAAATTGGCCGTGATGAGCTGCAGCAATTACCCTGCCGGCTTTTTTAACGTTTATTCCGATGTCGCCAAAAGCGATGTCGAATGCGCTTTGCACCTGGGCGACTACATCTACGAATACGCTTCTACAGGTTATGCCTCCAACACAGCGGCCACCTTGGGCCGTGTTTCTGCACCGGTCAATGAAATTTTGACGTTGTCCGATTACCGCATCCGCCACGCCCAATACAAGAGCGATCCGGACAGCAAAAACCTGCACGGCCTCAAGCCCATGATCGCGGTGTGGGACGACCATGAATTCGCCAACAACACATTCAAAGACGGTGCTGAAAACCACACGCCCGCCACCGAAGGCGCCTGGACCGCACGCCGCGCAGCAGCACTGCAGGCTTACCACGAGTGGATGCCTATCCGAACTGGCGCTGACAGGGCCAAGATTTACCGCAGTTTCGACTTTGGCAAATTGGTCAGCCTGCACATGCTGGACACCCGCTTGATTGGTCGTGATCAAGAAATCGACATCGTTGACCTGGCCGGACTCAAGGGCGCAGCTGCCCAAGGCGCGGCTTACACCGCCTTCACTTCCCCCACACGTCAATTGCTGGGCAAAGACCAAATGGACTGGCTGACCACCCAAATGGCGACCAGCACAGCCACTTGGCAAGTGCTGGGTCAGCAAGTGCTGATGGCCCGCATGGAGTTTCCTGTCTCGGTGCTGGCCGCGTTGAACAGCACCGACACCTCCACAGCCGCCCAAGCTGCGGGCAACAAAGCGGTGACCGATTACATTGTGGCCAAAAACACGCCTGCTGCCGTTCGAACTGAGGCTCAAAAAGGGCTGATGGACACCACCAAGAATCCTAAACTGGGCTACAACCTGGACGGCTGGGATGGCTACCCTGTGGCACGCGAGACTTTGCTGTTGACCGCTTTGCAGTTGAAAAAGCGCTTGGTCGTGTTGGCGGGCGACACGCACAACGCTTGGCACAACCACCTGACGCTGATGGGCCTGACCAACCCCGCCTTGGCGGGCACCAAAGTGGGTGAAGAGTTTGGCACCAGCTCGGTGAGCTCACCAGGCCTGGAGGAATACTTGGTCACGCTCAAACCCGTTGAAATCAAAGGCATTTTTGAAGGCGTGATCGACGATCTGAAGTGGATGGATGCTTCCCAGCGCGGCTACCTGAAAATGACCTTCACCGCCACCGAAGCCAAGGGCGAATGGTTCTTTGTAAACACCATCACCAACCGCACTTACACCAGCACCTTGGGCAAAACGGTCACCATGGCCGCTTGATCCGCCAACGCTGAAGTTTCGCTACTGGCCTCAGGTCCTTTCCTGAGGCCATCAGTGTGACGGGACATTCTTCATTCGAATAAACGAGAACAAAGCCCGCACCGTTGTTAATTGGGGTCACGTCAGGGCGCCCGGTCACTTAGAGAACTACTTGATAAGTCTGCGGAAAAAAGGGTGGCTTTCGATCAACAGCCAAATACAAGTCAGGCGTCAAGACAGATTAGCGAGCCACTGAAAAATTGTTCAGCGTCTAAATGCCTGCTAAATAAGGCTCGCGAGGCGATTGTGTTGGCGATTCACGAAAACTTCATGCGCAAGGCTTAAAACAAGGACTTCAATCTAGGAGTTCAACATGACCATTTCAAACAGGCGCAACTTTGTTTTAGGCGTTGCCACTGCAGCTGCCACAGCATCCTTGTCTGCCGCCGCACAAACACCGAACCCTGTTCAGACTTTCGCCAAACTGCCAAGTTTAGACCCCGTCAAAATGGCAACGGACTTGTCTTATTGGTCCGCCGTGCAAAACCTGTACGCCGTCACCACAAAAACACTCAATTTGGAAAATGGCTACTGGGGCATCATGGCTGAGCCTGTGCGTGCCGATTACTTGGCCAAAACTGACATGGTGAATCGCGAAAATTCGTTTTACGCCAGAACCCAATTTGGGCGTGACGCCCAAGCGGCTCGTGTTGAATTGGCGCAAGCAGTCGGCGCAGACGCCTCTGAAGTTGCTTTCACCCGAGGCGCTACTGAAGCTATGCAATTGTTAATTGGTGGCTACAACAAGCTGAAGGCCGGGGACACCGTGCTGTATTCGGATTTGGATTACGACTCCATGCAATTTGCCATGAACTGGCTGGCTGAACGACGAGGCGTGAAAGTCGTTAAATTCAATATTCCCGAACCCGCCACCCAAGCCAATGTGATGGCTGCCTACCAAAAGGCCCTGGACGACCATCCCAAAACTTCTCTTCTGCTTTTGACGCATGTCAGCCACCGAACGGGGCTCGTCATGCCGGTGGCAGAAATCGCCAAATTGGCCAAGTCCAAGGGCGTTGCTGTGGTGTTGGATGCGGCGCACTCTTGGGGGCAAATTGATTTCAAAGTCGATCAATTGGGCGTGGATTTTATTGGTTTTAATTTGCACAAATGGATTGGCGCACCTTTGGGTGTTGGCTTCGTTTACATCGCCAAATCACGCCTGAGTGACATCGATCGCTTCATGAACGATGAAGACTTCCCCGCGACCGACATTCGGTCACGCGTTCACACAGGAACAACCAACTTTGCAGCCATTCTCACGGTGCCCACAGCCTTGAAACTTCACGCTGAAATTGGCCCAAAAGCCAAAGCGTTGCGTTTGCAGCACTTGCGCAACTATTGGGTCAGCAGGGTCCGTACTTTCAAGGGCATTGAGATCTTGACGCCTGATGAGCCCGGCATGTACGCAGGCATCACCTCTTTTCGATTGACTGGAAAAACAACTGCGGCGGCCAACAACGAAATCGTGACCGAATTGCGCGAAAAGCATGGCATTTTTTCAGTCCGACGTGCTGGCGTTGCCAATGGACAATGCATCCGCATTTCGCCAGCGCTGTTCACAAGCGAAGCAGACTTGGATAAATTTGTTGCGGCCATGGCCATCATCTGTGCTGCGTGAACGGCACAACGTGTACGTCATTGAACTGGCCAAAGACGTTCTGTCTGAGGCCAAGTTCAAGAAGGCCAATCCCGGCTATTTGTCGGGAAAGCCCTGCGTTTACGTTGGAATGACAGGGTACGACCCTGACACACGCTTCGATCAGCACAAGGCCAACATCAAATCCAATAAGTACGCCCTGAAGTACGGCCTGTATTACCTTGGGGCTTATTGACGAGCGTGTATGGAAGGAATTTAATTTACTCAATGCAATGAGTTAAATTACTCAATCGATTGAGCAAATCAAAAATGACCGTCGAACGCGAAGCACTTGCCCCTCTGCTTGCCCGGCTCTAAGAGCCGCGTCTGTTTGTACAGGTGGTCGCTGGCCCACGCCAAGTAGGCAAAACCACACTGGTGCGCCAGGCGCTGGAGCACTTGCAACGGGACGCCCAAGACCAGCCAAGCACCAGCCCCAAAGCCCAGCACAGCGCCAGTGCCGACGGCCCCGGTCTGCAAGGCCAAGTCTGACTGGGCACCCAATGGCAGGTGGCCCGTGCGCTCGCGGCCCAAGCAGGCAGCCGCGTGCTGGTGCTGGACGAGATCCAAAAAGTGTCCAACTGGACCGAAGAAGTCAAACGCCTGTGGGACGAGGACACCGCTGCGAGTCGCGATGTGCGCGTGGTCATACTGGGTTCGGCCCCGCTGCTGATCGCACGGGGTTTGAGCGAAAGCATGGCCGGGCGGTTTGAGATCACCCGCCTGGGCCACTGGCGCTACGCCGAAATGCGCGACGCCTTTGGCTTTAGCTTGGAGCAGTTCATCTTTTATGGCGGCTACCCCCG
>Ga0209550_10000363_pt1 | contig 41179 bp, 20 predicted proteins | sample LauGreSuBDMM15SN_2_FD_187567 | JGI IMG/M metagenome (GOLD analysis project Ga0209550, IMG submission 187567) | Freshwater lake microbial communities from Lake Michigan, USA - Su13.BD.MM15.SN (SPAdes) (version 5) | ecosystem: Environmental > Aquatic > Freshwater > Lake | place: Lake Michigan...
ATCAAACTTAACAGACGTGTATTTGGTCATGGTGATATCATCACTTATGATAAGTACAAAGGATTAGAGATGTATATTACAGCAGATGATATACTTCCTTCAGCAGATGGATTTATCTATACTGTACAGTTAGTAAATAACAGCAACTCTGCATCTTTAGATCACAAATATTTAAAAGCAGGAACTAAGTACTTTAGAAAAGGTTCAGCTCGTGGAGAATATGGTGAGCGTTTTTCTGACATTGGAGAATTATCAAATGGTTTTCGTGAGTACTACAACTACGTAGGTGGTGCAGAGGCTCATGTTCACTATTCAGTTTCTTCTCGTGCAGAGATGATGATCAAAGGTGGTTTAAATGCAGATGGTTCAGTTCCTGTAACAGAAATCTGGAGAACATTTGACAAAGGTCTTGATCCATCAATTGCAAACATTGATCAAATGTTAGCTGTAATGGGTAAAGAATATATCAAAAAAGCATATGATAATGGTTCATTGACACGTTCTTTCTTAACTAAGATGGAAGCTGCTCACTTGACTAAGATTGCTACTGACATTGAGACTTACTTAATGTGGGGACAAGGTGGTCGTATCAAGCAAGATGGTCCAGATGACATGCGTTTATCAACAGGTCTTTGGTCTCAGTTAGACAACTCTTACAAGCGTATCTATAACAAATCAGGATTTACTCTTGACTTGTTTCGTTCAGAGATATTTAACTTCTTTAATGGTAAAGTTGAGTTTAAAGGACCAGACCCATTACGTAACTTGATTGTACAAACAGGTATGGCAGGAATGAAGATGATTAACCAAGCTATCAAAAGAGAAGCATTTGGTACAGGTCTTACTGTCAACTTAGATCAATCAGGTGTTAATGGTATCTCTGGTACTAACGCAATGGACTTGAACTTTGGATTTGCATTTACAAGCTACACAATTCCTTTCTTGGCAAATGTGAAGTTTGTTCTTAATCCAGCATTTGACAATGTACATACAAATGATATTGAAAACCCAATCATTGATGGTTTCCCATTATCTTCTTATAACTTTATTATCTTTGACATCACTGACAATACAAATGACAACATTTTCTTGTTGAAATTGAAATGGGATAGTGAGTTAAAATGGTTCTACCAAAATGGTACTATGGACTACATGGGACGTTCACAAGGATTCCAGTCTTCTGGAAACTTTAATGGATATCGTGTGATGATGTCTCAAACAATGCCAGCTATTTGGGTTAAAGATCCAACTAAAGTGTTGAAGATAGTTATGAGAAATCCAGTGACTGGAGGATCATTCTAAGACGCTCCACCTCCTCAATATCAGATGCAAATCTGATGGAAGCAAACACCAGGAAGAACAACTCTTCCTGGTACTTCTGAAAGTAACAGCCTTGACGTGGCTCAGAAGCTAAGTAGCAGAAATGTGAAACCAATGTTATAAAGAAGAAAGAAAAACCTAATTAAACAAATTAAAGAAAATGGAAAACATTACAGTAGTTGAAAAAGACAGAGCACAGAAACGATCAAGTTCTGTGTCAATTAGACCTTATATTAATTCTACTATCTCAAACATGGGATTAGAGAAATGGGATATGGCAGTATTTGAAGGAGTTGTGCATGAAGAAGTAATTGCATGTCTTGATTACAATGGTATAAAAAGATATGTAACAGGTCTTAATGAATTCTCTCCAGATGTTAAATCATTACCAGAAGAAGAGCGTTTAGCTGTTGTAAAAGAAATTAGATCAACAGTTGCGCAACTTGAAAAAGAATTAGCATCAAATGTAATTGATCCTAAAGATGAGGAGTTTTGGAATAAAGTAAAACTTTTAAAACCAGATAATTCTGAATTTTGGGAGAAAATTGTTTTGAGAATGGGTAATGATCCTGTATTTCTTGATCCAAGTATTGATCCTTATGACTTAATAAAACTACGTGCAATTGAAGCAGGAGGTTTTTCTCTTGTTGCAAAGTCTTTAGATAATGCAAGATCATCTGCAAATTATAAGTTTTATTTGGATAAATATGAAGAAACAATATCTATTAAAACTGAAGTTAAGAAATTACGCAACAAAGCACTTTCTGAACTTCAAAAACTTTATGACAAAAATGCTAACAAGTTATTCTTGATTTGTAAAGTTATAGATTCAAATTCAACACAATATAGAAAGTCTACACCTAATGATGTACTGTATGATAATATGGACAAATATATTAATGGTGAAACAGTTGAAACAGATAAAAAGAAAACAGCATCTAAGTTCTTAGAAGTAAGCGCATTAGACATGGAGACTTTAAAATTAAGAGCAATTGTTAAAGATGCTAATTTCTATAAAGTTATTGCAACACGTGGAGATGGTAATATTTACCATATGAAGAGTAGTGCAATGTTAGGAAAAACTCCATCAGAAATTGTGGAGCATTTAAAAAATCCATTAAATGAAGATATTTTATTGGATGTAACAAGAAATGTAGAACAACACTGGAATAACTAATGAACAACAATCTTCTCAGAATCAAGATTTATGAGCGATTAAATAAATTATCATCTTTTGATTATGATAATATTGAATGTTGGCAAATAGTTGAGGCGTTTAATAAAGCTCAGTTAGAGTGGGTGCGTAGACAAATACATGTAACTGCATCACGTACTGAGTATGATGAATCTTCTAAAATGCAAATTGATGATGTACAAAATATACTTTTGTCAGATAAAATTGCAATAACCAAAAGAGATTTATTTTATGAGACAGAATTGATTCCAGATAATTATTTATATTTCAAGCGTGTTTCTGTTAATGGTGTACAAGAATGTTGTCCAAAAAGATCTTTTACTGTATATCTTGATGAAGCAGCTGACGTTGATAATCTTCTTTCAGATGAATTTAAAAGACCAAGTTTTGAATGGGGTGAAACATTTTGTACAATGCAAAGTAATAAAATACGCATCTATACAAATAATACTTTTGAATTAGAGGATGCAGTTTTAACATATTATAGAAAACCTCAACCAATTCAGTTTACTGGATGTATAGATATTTCTACAGGTATAGCTTCTACAACAGATGTTATATGTGAATTTAAAGATGATGTTACTGAACTTATGATTGATGGTGCAGTTGCTATTTTAGCAGGTGATATAGAATCATTTAATCAAATGCAAAGAGCACAACAAAGTCAAATGAATAACGAATAACCTATATAATCATGGATTTCTCAGGAGAATATACTTTAAAAAGAAGACCAATAGCAGGTCCAATGGAATCAGAAGATTATCAGCCATCTGAATATCCTCTTGATGAGGAAGTTGCAGAGTTAGGATATAAGTTAATGTCAGCAGCTGTAACTTTTCATAAGTTACATTTAAAAGTAACTGGTTTTGGTTCTTTTGCAGCACACAAAGCTCTTAATGAGCTGTATGATGCATTGCCAGAGCACGCTGATAATTTGATTGAAGGATATCAAGGAGCAGTAGAAAGAATAATTGAATGCAATGAAGAAGAAAATTATTCTATAAAAGTTTGCAATTCTGTAGAAGATGCACTATCTTATATACGAGAGCTAGTTACTGAGACTACTGAACTTCAATCTATATTACCATATAGTGAGATAGTTAATGAGCTTGACACTGTCAAATCAACTTTAAACTCAGCTAAATATAAACTCAATTTTTTAAAATAATTTGTTAATTCGTTTTTTTTGTTTAATTTTTAAATCTTTATTATTATGTCTTATTTTCCACATGCGTTCCAGAAAATGCTTTCTGCAACAAACAGTACTGTTCCATTTGCAAACTATAACAGTGCTACTATTACCACAACTATTACAATTCCAGCTGGTCAAGTTGCTGTTGTAAATCCTTTTAATAATATTCCAATTGATCTTTCTACGACTCCAACCTTTGGACCAAACAGTGCATCTGCAACTGTTTTTTCTCAAGTGTATTTGGCTCAAGGTAGTTTTCACAATTTAGATAAAATTGGTCCATTTAATGGAGGTTACAAAGAAACTGTAAAATCTAAAGGTATTAATGCTAAGTTAGTTAGTTCTTTTTATAGAACTGATCCATCAAATCCAGTAAATGAAGTACTTGAGGTTGCTCAAGTTAGCTGTGGTCTTGAGTGTGATACAATGTATGACTTACGTGTAGATATCAAAGGTTCTCCAGCTTTACGTTTCTTAAATCACAACTTATATCAAACATTAAGTGCTTACACTGGATGTTGTTCAAATGTTGCGAATCCAGTAACTTCTGACAAAGTTGACCCAACTGTAGTTTTATTACAATGGGCTGACCAAATCAATAATAATGTAAGCACAGCTTCAGGAGGAAATAGCTCTACTCCATTCTTGAATCAATTTATTCAAGGGATTGTTTATGTTAAAACTGCATTGGGAACTACTGCTACAGGTACGGCTGCTGCTAATAGTGTAACTGTTGCTACAGCTGGTTCAGCTGGAACTGCAATTCAAGCTGGTAACAAAGTTAAAGTTCAAGGGTATACTGCTTATGTAAAGTCTACATATACTAGTGGTACTTCAATTCCTTTAGTTAACGCTGATGGTACTGATTTTAGTATTCCTGCTACAATTGCTGCGGGAACTGCAATTAAATTCTATCGTACAACAACAACTGCAACTTATACTCCTTTAACTGGATCTTCTGCATCTACTCAAGATTCAAATTTAGATATTGTTGGTGCTTATGTTGATACAGTATTTGGAGATTGTTCATTTAGTCCTAAAGATCATTTTGAAACAGAACCAATTCAGATTTATGCGTCAGTGGCTGCTTATGCAAATAACTCAAACGATTTGGGTGGTGATACATGTGCAGTTTCTTGCCTTACTATTACTGAAACTCAAGTAGCTAAACAAGGTAAAGGATTTGGTGAAACATTAATTCGTGAGTTAATCCTTGCTAAACGTTACCAACAAGAGCCTTGGTATGCAGATCCACGTATGCGTGAAGTAATGAATGATACAACACTTGGTACAAGTGGTGGTGGCGGTCCTGAGATCACACGTGCAACTAAGTACAGTGTTTATTATATATTACACAGTATTCCTCGTAAGACTAATCCTTCAGGAATGCATGATCAAGATCAGTATTTAGTTAAGATTGTTGTTCCTAACTTTACCACAGCTACTGGTGTAATTCAGACAAGTATGACAAATTTCCAAACTTGGTGGAATACATGGTTAACTTCTGCTCAAGCAGGTGTCACCCTACAGGTTGTTATATAACATAACATACTTGCTTATTATATAAAAAGAAAAAGAAGGGTATTGCGCCCTTCTTTTCTTTTTTTATTGTATATTTCAGAAAAATTTCTTAAATTCTATTGAGGAGGTATTAATAATATATGACTATGGCTATAAAACACATATTACAGTTAGATATACCAGAAACAGCTTGTGAGAATATCATTAGAGTTGTTGATACATCTATCTATGCTGACCAAACATTATTACCAATTGAATGTCAACAACTTGACATTACAATTCCAGGTAAAAATCAACCAGTCTATATTACTCTTGGATTAACACCAAACTTTTGTGGCGTTTTTGATGCTACAGATTTAGGAATTGATTGTCCTCCAGGATCACCACTTGCTGATGGAGTATATATTATTAAATATAGCATATCACCAAATGAGTCATCTCACGTTGAGTATTATCATTTAAGAACTACATCAACAATAAACAGATACTATGGTGAAATTTGCAAAATTCATTTGCAAGAATGTGAACCAACAAGTGAACAAAGACAAAATCTTGATGACCTACGTTATATAAAAATGTTAATTGATGCAGCAAAAGCAAAAGTTGAATATTGTCACGCACCAAAACAAGGTGTTGAAATGTTATCTTATGCTAACAGACTGCTTGACAAATATATAATGGGTTGTTGTATTACGTGTAGATAATTTTAAAACCAGAAGAATATGAATTGCTCTAATTGCGGAACTAAACTATCATGTGGCTGTCAACAGAAAGTTGCAACAGATGGAAAATCAGTATGCACTCATTGTGTTGCAAACTATGAATCATCTTTAAGACCACATTTAACAGAAGAAAACCAACAACATATTTGGGATATACCACATAATTATTATCAAAAAAAATAATGGATACACAAACATATATAAATGAATTATTTGCTGACTCTTTATTTCAAGAGTTTAATGATAGTCGTTTTGGTATTACTGGATGTAAAAAAAGTATTGATCCTAACTATGGATATGAAATAAAACAAATCTATGAAAGAGGATTGGAACGTCAAGCGTGTGATTTACTAGCAGTAAATAGTTGCTGTAGTTATCAATCAGTAGAAGAACTAATTAATACAATGTAAATGAAAGCATTACCATCAAATATTGATAAGTACTCTAGAAGTGGATGTATACCAGTTTCTGCAACATGCGTGACATGGGATGGGCCTAACATATCATGTATTGATTTATGTAAAGGTGACACAGTAGATGTAGTTATATATGAATTAGCAAAAATTCTTTGTGATATAACTGAAAATGTTCTTGATGTATCTACTTTAGATTTTGACTGTCTTCTTGAAAATGGCGAATGTCAACCTAAAACAATATTGGAAACATTGCAACTTATAATCTCAGAGATTTGTTTGCCTCCTGAACCTGTTCCTCCTACACCATTTCCAATGCCAATTGCTGATTTACCAGAATGTTTATGGTATACAGAAGGTGGAGATGAAATAACATCGTTACCATTAGATGAATATGTATACTTTTTAGCACAAAAAATTTGTGATATATTAGTTTCAATTGCAAATCTTACATCTCTTTTTAACACATTATTTAATCAAGTTCAACTTATACAAACATTTGTTGACAATGGAGGTGGTGGCAGTGGTACACCTCCTATTATAAATATTACAACACAATGTTTAAGTGGTTCTGCACCTGGTCAAGTACTGCCTATTGAAACAGCGTTCTTTAATATGGAACAAGCTTTATGTAGTTATTTGGCTATTTTAGGTACATTGACACAGTGGCAAGAAATGTTTAACAATATATGTATTGATAGTGTTACTGTACTTCCATGTGGTGAAGGTACATATGGTGATATTGCAGGATGGATTACAAATCCTACAACTGCAGCACAATCTATGAATAATTTATGGTTAGTTGTTTGTCAGTTAAATGATTGTCTTTCAACTGAACCTACATTACCATGTGTAGTTATTCCACCTGTCAGTGTTACAATTGCTTCAATTAGTATGACAGGTCCATATATCACATGGGTTGCTCCAGTAACAATTGGTTCTGAAGTACCATTAGGATATAAACTTGAAATTTTTGATTTAGCTCTTACAATACCACCATTATTTAGTGTAATTCTTGGTCCAACACCATTGTCATATACTGTACCTGCAGTTTCACTTGTAGCTGGCACAGAATATATTGTCAGACTTCAAGCTATTTATGATTGTGGTACTTCAGGATATGTACAAACAACAGGTGTATTAGTAGAAACAGTGTATACTGCAAAAATATATTATGGAGTTACTGAAACAAAAGGTCCTACAGTAAATTGTATCAATCCACTTGGTCCTGTTACACCATATACACCAGATATAAAAACTATAAGAGTTGATTTAAGAGACGTATTAGGTAATCCTTTAATAAACTTAGGTACAACTATTAATGTGATAGTTAGAATTGAACATAATGACTGTAGCGCTAGTTTAGTTTATACTGATATTACAATTCAAATATTATCAGGTCAAACTTTTGGTACTTATGTTTATACTGCATCTGAAATGATTTATTGTGCTGGTGAAGGTTGTATACCAAGTACTAAAAATCTTGCGTGTTATGTGGAAGTTGAATTAGCAGGTGGTGCTTCTTTGCCTTCAACAATAGCACTAGATTCATCACTTACAAGTTTAGGATTATGTTAAAATATTAGATATGAAAAGCAAAGATGGATGTATTAAAACTTCTTCAAACTGTGTAATCTGGGAAGGTCCAGATATTCCATGTTTAAAATTATGTAATGGTGATAACATTACAGAGGTATTATATAAACTTGCAACTAAGTTTTGTGAAACACTAGTTTTGCTTGATCCTTCACAATATGATATTTCATGTTTTAATGATGTTAGTTGTCCACCAACTGATTTCTCAGAGTTGTTTCAACTTGTTATAGATCAAATATGTAGTATAGAATTAACACCTGGAGCAACTGGACCAGCAGGTCCTCAAGGTCCAATAGGTCCAACTGGTTTAACAGGTGCTCAAGGTATACAAGGTTTTCAAGGAACACAAGGAACTACAGGAGCAACAGGTGCCGCTGGTCCACAAGGAGCAACTGGTCTTCAAGGAATTCAAGGATTTCCTGGTAGTCCAGGAACAAATGGATATTCAGGTAGAGGTGTTGCTGTATTTTTACAAACTACAACACCTACACAACCAGATTTTGATAGTATTTATGGAACCATTGAAGGATTTGGTGTAAATTATATTGGAACAAACAATACAATAAGACCAGGTGATATTTGGATAGAACCCTGCGCAGCACCATGAGTAATTTAAAGATGTTTGATGGTACTAATTGGATTGACATTTGTGATTGTGATGTTCATATAAAAACAAGTGCAACATGGAATTTATTAGACCCATGGAATTGTGTTACTAAATATTGGAATGGATCAAATTGGTGTGAAGTAATTTGTTGTGTATGTCCTCCTGGATTTATAGTTGATCCAGTAACTAAGGAATGCACAAAGACAGAAATAATTCCAGCAACACCATCAAGTGGATTAACAGCTCCAGTTGTTTATGGTGCAAATAGTTCAGCTTATGGAGCTGAACGTTCAAGATTATATGAAAACATAAGTGCTAAAATATTTCCATTAAATGGATATCAGAATACTTCAACATGTGCATCATGTCCAAATGGTTATCAAGTTCTTGATAATTTTGGAGTAGGAACAGTAACAACAATATCTGCTACTTCTGTAGTAGGTAATACTGTGTTTTCAAATATAGCACCCAGTACTACTGATGGAAGATTAAATGCTGCAGGTATATGGGCAACAGGATTTCCACCTAATGTATGGCTAAAAGTTCAATTTTGTATTACAATAGATGTTACAAAAACTTATATTTTTGCTATTGCTGGAGATAATCAAATTCAAGCTCATATAACATCATCAACTTTTAATGGAGGTGTTACAGATTTAAATCTAGTAAACTTGTGGGGTTCAGCTAGTCCAACAGGAACTCCAACAAGTGCTGGTTATCCAAATTCATTTAAAATTTGGCACATGTTTCCAATTACATTACCTGCAGGTGTACATACTTTGGTTTTATCAGGAATGGACTTTGGAACACCAGCCACGTTTGGTGCAGAAATATATGATATTAGTGAAGCAAACATGATGACATTGATGGCAAACCCATCACTAACAACAACAGATCTACAGCCATATATTATATTTTCAACATTAGATTTAGTAACTACTCCACCTTTTGTTATTGGTTTACCTGGTGACTCAGTCACATGGACATGTCCAGAAGGTTATGTATTAACTGGATGCTTTGGTGTTCCATCATGCGTAAGAAAATTAACTACACCTTGTGGTATTTGTAGAGTTTATTCTGACATACCAACATATGGTGTTGATACTGTTGGATTTTTTTGTAGGGATTATGAATTTGAAACTGTTTATTTAAATAGTGTTTCAAATATTACAGATTTAGTAACAGAGCTCAACTCTAATCCATTTTGTACGATATATGGATTATATTATGATAATGGTGATGGTAGGGTTAGGTTGGAAATTTTATCATCTAATCCAGTTCTTGAGACATGTCCATGTGAATATTTATCAATTACAGCATATAAACGTGAATAATTAATAATAAAAAAATAAAGATATGACAACTTATAATAACAATTGTGTGGGATGTGGATGTGGACCAGCAATACCTGAACCATGCATTACACCACCTCCAGTATGTTTAGATCCACAACCATGCACTGAAATAATTAATGCAGAATGTGTCATGTATACAGGACCTGCAATTACTTGTAACTTTTCACCTGTAATTCCAGCAAATTCATCTATTGCTGAAGCACTTGATTCAATTGTTGAATATTTGTGTTTTGGAAGATGTTGTGTTATTCCAATAAAAAATACTATAGATTTACCTGATCATATTGTATTATGTACTGATGAAACAGAACAATGTGATTATGAAGGAAAACTTTATAACTGGTATGCACTTAATGCAGGAACACAAGGTGATGGAAGAGTTGCTGGTGGTATTGTTAATATTGATCCTTTGGTTAACTTGACTAACACATGGAGAGTACCAAACAATAATGATTGGTATTCATTGATATTAGCATTAGATCCTACAGCAACTATTCCATCTTGGGCTAATGTTGCAGGAGGAGATTTAAAAACTACTACATGTTGGTCAAAACCAAATACAGGAGCAACTGATAGTTCTGGATTATCAATACAACCAGGAGTTAAAAGACTTTTTACTACTGGTTTATTTACAACTAACAATGGGCAAGAAGCTTGGTATTGGTCTACTGGAATTACTGGAAATACTAGCATATATGAGTTTGTTTTATATTATAATACTGCTTTGGTAGGTTATTTAAATTCTGGTAACTTATTACAGAAAAAAGATGGTGTTAGAGTAAGACTTGTGAGACCAGTAAATTGTAATAGTTCTGAAAAAGATGGAGACTTTATACCAAATGCTTATATAGATAATACTGGTACAAGATATAATGGTAAAGTAATTGGAACTTTAGTATGGCTTACTACAGATTTAACTGATGTAACTTATAACAATGGTTCATCAATACCAAATATTGTTTTTGATGCTCCATGGATTGCTGCTACAACAGGTGCTTGGTGTTATCCAAACAATAATGCTGCATTTAAAATTATTTACAGCATTGGTTGTGTAGAAAGAAAAATTACATTTGATGACTTTTTAAATTTTTTACCAACATCTAGTCAAACATTCATGGTTACAGCAGCTGCAGGTATTCAAGTTAATTCTAGTACCACTGGTTCTCAGACAACCTATCAAATAATAAATACTGATCCAGGTTCAGCACAAAATATATTTAAAAATATTGCTGTAGCAGGACAATCAACTATTATAGCAGATACTAACAGTGATACATTAACAGTTGTTGCAGGTACAGGAATAGCTCTTACAACAAATGCTTTAACTGATACATTAACTATTACAAATACTATTCCAACAGATGTTACTTTGTCAGATGCTGGCACATATACACATGAATCATTGGTAAACGATGGAACTGGACCTACATTAGCAACAAAAGGTTTAAAAGCTGGAACAGGAATCACATTATCATCAACAGCAACTGATGTAACTATAACATCTAACTATGGAATATTTGCTCAGACAAGAGATAGTACACCCATAACAAGTGGTTTACAAGTTACACTTGTAGATGCTGGAGTAGGAACATTAACAATTCCTGCAAATGGCTTTTCTATGGGAGATAGTTTTAGAGCTACCTTTGGGGGAACAATGTCTTGTAAAAATGGTGAGACATTGACTATTAGAATTAACTCAAACTTAGGAGTTATTACTTTAAGTCAATCTCCTGCATATACATTACCTATAATAACAAGTCAAGTGTGGTTGTTGACTATAGATTTTACAATTAGATCAACTGGTGTAGCAGGTTTAGCTATACTTGCAGCTATTGCAAACTTACATGTTTTTAAAGCAGCAAGTGGTACACAAGAAGGATTTGCATGGACTACGATTAATAACACAACATTTAATACTACAATAAGTAATACACTAGATTTTACTGCACAATGGGGAAGCAATTCTCCTGCAACAAACTCAATTTATTCAGACATATTTGTTTTAAATAAGACATATTAATAATTTAAATTTATGCATTAAACAAATCCCTTTCATGTTGTGAGGGATTTGTTTTTTGATTACATTTGTTTTAACCAATTATTTTGTCTATATTTTAATGAGGATCTGTTATGAAAAATTGTATGCCTGACGTAAAAGCACCAAGGTTTAGAAAAACAACAAAAAAAACTGTTGTTAATGACATGGTAAAACATGTTCAATCTCAAGTGTTCGCAGCTAAATATCTAACAGAGAAACAGATTAAAAATATTATTCTTGAGTATAACAAAGAGATTTGGAATACAGTAATTGAGAAAAGAGATGGTGTTGAGATACCTAGTCAAATAGGTCATTTGTTCATTGGTTCATGTCCACGTAAGAAAAGTAAAAACGTTGATTTTAAAACTTCTGAGAAATATGGTAAGGTCATTCAACATATGAATTGGGAAAGTGATCAGTTCTTAGCTAAAATATTCTTTACTACTTTTGCTAGTAGATACAAGTTTAAAAATAATGAGTTGTGGGGATTTAGTGGCATTAGAGAATTTAAAAGAACAGTTGCAAAAGAGTATCCTAAAAAATGGAATTCTTATGTGCAAGTAGAACCTCGTATGAAGATTAGTAGTCTTTTTAGAAGTAGGTTATATACTATTGAAAGAAATGAAAGTGCAGAAGAAGGTTTAAAAACGTATAACGAATTTGAATTTTAAAAGATGACAATTGGAGAAGCAGTATCAAGAGTACGTAACCAAATTAAATCTGTTAAGCAGGATGCTAACATAACTAATAGGTATTTGTATTCAATGATTATGAAGCATGCACGATTTTTTATGCATCGCCAAGATAATCTAAATCGTATAATGAAAAACAATAGTGTTTTTCAATCACTAAATTTTATTGAGTTGATTACTGTAGACAAAGCAGAAGCACAGTGTTTTGGTGTTGATACAGGTTGTTATTTTAAAAGAACAAAGAACAAGTTACCTAAAATGATTGAAGGTTACTATGGACCTCTTTTAAGAGCAGTGACATCATTAGATTTATCACATCAATTAATTCCAACGTTTCCATCTACTTTTCAGCAAATATCAAAACAAAGCACATTTAAATATAATACAAAAAAGTATTATTGGTATATAAATGGTTATTTATATTTTCCAAATTTAGAATGGGATGCAATAAGATTTGAGGGAGTATTTGAAGATGATATTTCTAAACTTTCTTGTGATACAGAAGATGACTGTGTGCAAATTGTTGATCAAAGAATCAACGTTCCAGAATTTTTATTTTCAGAAATTGAACAATTAGTAATGAGAGATTTAAGTGTCATGATTCAAATACCATCTGATCCAGGTCAATCAGCAACAAGTGCAACATCTTAATAAATGAAAGCAGAACTTAAATATAGAACATTTGATGAACTTCTTGACAGTGTTAAGATTGATATCAGAACATTTGACTTAGAAGGAATGATAGATGATCAAACCTTAATTAAAGTTGCTCAACGCGTAAATTATGATTTAGGGTTAAAGATCAATCCTAATCATACTAAGATGCTAGATGTAGCAAATTATCGTGCAAAACTACCATCTGATTTCTATGTGTTAAATCATGCACTACTTTGTACTGGTTCAATTGAAACACAAACTCCTCCACTTTGGTCATATAAAACTTATAGACAAGGTGTAGCAGATGGAATTTTTGAAGCACAATTTCAAATCTATAGAGATATGGTAGAACAATGTACACAGGTGGTAAATATTGCACCAGGAATAAACACTATTACACACGATTTATCAACAAATCATGTAATTGTCCAAGCATTAGCACAAGATGGTACTTTGCTTAATTTAAATATAATTGTTATTGATGAAAGTACAGTTCAATTAGTATCAAATTATACAGTTACATATACTGGTGTAGTAGTTACAATAATGGGTTCTAAGTCAAGTTGTAATGCAACTTGTCCACCTGATCCTTGTCCAATTCCACCTAACCCTTGTGTGATAGATTCAAACCCATGTCGTGAGACAACATTATCAACTGAAGACAATTGTCCAGTTGTAATTGATAGATGTAATGGTAGAACACGCAAATTTAAAAATCTTTTTAGATTAGGTATTGTAAAAAATCAATCATTAACAGAAGATTGTGTTGACGTGAACTCAAGAGTTTACTATAATGTAGTTTTAAAAAATGGATTTTTAGAAACCAACTTTAAAGAAGGTGAAGTACTTGTCATGTATGAAAGTGTTATGGAATCTGCTGATGGAGATTTATTAGTTCTCAGTCATCCATATGCAGATGAGTATTATGAGTATGCTTTGAAAGAAAGAATTTATGAGAACCTTGCTCAAGCAGGTGAAAACACAGTACAATTAATGCAGTTAATGTCTGCAAAATTACGTGAAGCAAGAAACAAAGCACTTGGATTTATCAATACTCCTGACTTTGGTGAAATGAAACAAGTTTGGGAAACAAATAGAAAAGCACAATACTCTCAATATTACGACATGTTTAAGAATCATATGCCTAATCATCCATATTACACATAAAACAAATGGCTGAACAGAATATGCAAAATTCATCAAGTGGTAAAACACAAACCTTTAACAAAGGGATGAATAAAGACAATACAGATATTTTTATGTCTGAAGGTCTTTGGTATAATGCCATTAATGCAATAAACAATTCTCATTATGGAGAGACTGGTTCAATTGGTAATGAACCTTCTAATAGATTTTGTACAGCAGTTCCTTATACTATTATTGGATATGCATATATAAAAGAAACTGAGTGGTTAATTTTCTCTACAAATAATGTTACTTCTGAAATTGGAACATTTAATGAATCAAATTGTACTTATACTGCAGTAGTAAATGCTGATTGTTTAAATTTTAAAACAACACATCTTATAACAGCATTTGTAAAAGAGAATTACGATTGTACATTTTCTGCATATTGGCAAGACAATCTAAATCCAGATAGAACAATGAACATCAATGATGTTCCTTATATATGTGTGCCAGTAAGTGATACTGATCCATGTTTAGGTGACGATTGTACTACTCAACTAGATTGTGACAAAATTCGTTTACATCCACTGATTAAACAACCATGTGTAACAATTAGTAAAGCAATTGGTTCAGGGCAATTGAACAATGGAAGTTATATGGCTACTATTGCTTATTCAGAAAATGGCATAAGACTAACAGATTATGCATTGCCAAGTGTACCTCAAGGTTTATGGAGAGACAGTGGTCAAGGAGGTAGTATAGAAATTGAGTTAACAGATCTTGATTTAAGTTTTGATGAATATGAACTTGTCATAATATCTGTTGTAACACAACAAGCAATAGCTAAAAAAATAGGATACTATAACATAAATCAAAAACGTGTTGTACTTGACATAATACAAGGTAGTTTAGAAACTGTACCATTATCATATATACCATTAAGAAATGTTATATATCCTCGTAGTGAAAAAATGGCTGTTGTAAATGGCTATTTAATTAGAAGTGGTGTTAGCACACAACCTTATATTAATTATCAATTACAAGCTAACAAGATTAAAACAAACTGGGTTGCTGTTGAATATGATGTAAATTTTTATTGGAATGGTGGTAATCATGTTGGGTACATGCGAGATGAAGTATATTCATTTTTTATAAGATGGATATATAATACTGGTAATCGTACTGCATCATACCATATTCCTGGTAGACAATCAATTGCATCTGATTTAGTAAATGTAGCAACATCAGATGATGTAGTAACACCAACTGAAACATTAGCATGGCAAGTTTATGACACATCAACTTATGCTCCTGCAAGTGGTATAGAAAAAGATGGAGGTATAGTTATTGCAAGAGGTAATATGGCATATTGGGAATCTATAGAAAGATATCCATCAGATCCAATAGTTTGGGGTGATTTATGTTACCAACCAATACGTCACCATAAAATGCCTTCAAATGAAACTACACATATTCATAATCAAGGTGGTAGTAGAATTATAATTCTTGGTGTAGAGTTTTCAAATATTGAACAACCAGTTGATGAAAATTGTAATCCTATTACTGAGATAGTTGGTTATGAAATATTAAGAGGTTCAAGAGAAGGTAACAAATCAATTGTAACTAAAGGTATTTTTGCCAACATGGTTGAGTTTAATATAAATGGTTCTGTTGGTGGTAGAAAAGGATTATTTGAAAACTATCCTTATAATGATTTACGTCCAGATCCATTTCTTTCAGATGACTACACTATCCTAGATAATAATGATAATGAGGGAAATTGGGAAGATGCATCTAAACTTAACAAATATAAACAAAATTATTTAGCGTTTCATTCACCTGAAATACATTTTGAAAGACCTGCATTTGGTACAAATTATATAAAGATTTATACTGAAGAAAAAGGAACTTCTACAGGTAAGTATGAAATACCATTTAAACACCCACGATTTAAATTACTTACAGATAATGCATTTGGATTATCTGTAGCAGTTGGACTTGGTATTGCATTAATTGCTGCAATTGGTAAAACTACAGTTAAAGGTGGCAATTTTCCACTTGCTGCAGCTACTGGAGGACCTTATGCAGATTCTGCTCGTGAGTCTGCACCTAATACAACTATTGCAGATTTAATAACAGGTGGTTCTCTTGCAGCATTATCAACAGGTGGTCAAATTCAACTAGCTAATACAATTACAGGTATAGCACAGTTTGGACTTCAAATTGCTTATTGGGTTCCTCAAGGAATGAATGTAGTATTGGAGTTGATTCGTAATATGTCAAATTATAGAAATTATCTTTTACAATATAATAGTTATGGATTCTATTCAAACTATACAAATGTAAACAATACAACCATGCCTTCTGGATATCCAAAAACATTTAGAAGAATGGTGCAAGATAATATGATTAAGTATATTGGAATGCATATTCAAGATTTTGATAATTCATATAGAATTAACAATCTTTTTAGAACAAAATTTGTATGTTTAAAACTTACAAAAAATTTACCAAATCCATCTTCACCAGATAACTCAAAGAAACGTGTCAAAGATATTGCAGGACTTAATACAATTAGTTATAAAGATCCATTTGGTGAATTTACATCAAGTATTTGTCAATATTATGGAGCTATTAAAGTTGATTATCAAAATCAATATGGTCAATTATATGGTATAGTACAAATACCAACAGATTCATGTGTTTATGAAACACATCCAGAATTACAAATTCCAGGAATAACATTTCACACGTCTGCGATTTTTGGAGGAGATGTTTATATAAACAGATACACAGAAAAAAATCCATATTTCTTTTTTAATACATGGATGATTGGAGAAAATGATGGTACAGAATATGATTATAGAAATTATGTAAATGGACCTGCACCAAGATATTGGGCAAACTATGCTAACTATGACATATCAGATTTTCAAATCACATTTAATGGTTTTCTTGATTGGCCTGATTTATTTGATATAACAACTCCCTCAGATAATTATAGATTAGATGCTTATGGTAATGATGGATTTACACTTAGACTTGTAAGAAAGAACAGCTGGTTTTACTTGTTTTATAATGGTGTACGTGATTACTTTACAGAGTCTGAATTAAACATGGCATATAGAGATTATGGACTTGAGGATTTCCAAAAGTTTTATGATGTATATGGCTTATCATTTAATGATATAGGCACAATGTTTAGATCAGATATAATTAAACAACCAACATACTATAAATATGACTTATCACTCAGTAGCTCAAAATTGTTCAACAATCTCGCAAATTGGGGAAATCTCTTACCACGTGACTACAACCCAAACTTGTATTCAACCTGTTTTGAATACTACCCTAAGAGAAGTGTTTACTCCTTACAGCAAAGGTCAGGTCTCAGACGAGACAATTGGAGAAATTACTTACCACTTAACTACAAAGACTTTGCTGGAAAAATAAATATTATTAAACCGTTGAATGCAACAGGTTGTGTAATTTTATTTGAAGACATTGAACCAACAACTTTTGTAGGACAAGATCAACTTCAGTCAGGAGCAGGTGTAAAAATATCAATAGGTGATAGTGGTTTGTTTCAACAAAACTTTCAGAGTTTAGTTAATGCAGATGATGCATTATCATATGGTGCCTCAATATCATCTCGTGCAGCTGTAAATACGCCATATGGTTTATTTTTTGTATCTCAACAAATTGGAAAAATATTTACAACTTCTGGAACAAATATTCAAGAAATATCACGTACAGGTTTAAAATTTTGGTTTGCAGAAAACTTACCATCTAAGATGTTAGATGTGTATCCTAACTTTCCATTATATGATAATCCTGTTGCAGGTATTGGTGTTCAAGCAATCTATGATTCTACATATGAGTTATTGTATTTCTCAAAAAAAGATTACGTACCATTAAGAACTGATTTGTTATTTGATGATCCAAGTGGTGTTCCCTATTATTTATGTGGAACAGTCCCAGCACCAGTTATTCCATATTTTCCACCTGTGGTAACACCATGTGATGTAACTTGTCCTCCTGGATCAATTGTAATAGATGGTGAATGTTTTGAACAAGTAATTGTACCAGCAGAATATACAGGCTTCACATATACAATTGATGCATTACCAATTAAATTACCAGTATTTTGTGAAAATGGTATAAGACTGTATCCTGATATTTCAAGTGAAGTACTACCATTAAGAGGTCACATTACTATAAATGATGATAATAATTCATATAGAGTAAGAGCATCGAATGGATCTGGTGCTTTAATTACACCATTGGCAAATGTTCAAAGTGAGTTATGGGGTTCTTATGGTTTTTGTGGAGGATCTTTTCCTAATCTAAATGGTAGATTAAATTTAGCAGGCATATGGCCTAATAATGGAGGAGGTCAATTTGATCCATTTGATGTAGATATTTGTAATGAGTTTTGTCTTAACGTTCCAATAACTAAACAATATTGTATTGGTATAGCTGGAGACAATGAAGTTAAAATATATATTGATGGTATACTTTATGTGTATTTAACAGCACGTAATTTAGGTGGTGCACCAGATGCTGATATTACTGTTCCATTTACATCATGGCATGTATTTCCAATTACATTACCAGCAGGAACAAGAAACATTAGATTATGTGGTAGAAATCACAATGCTTTTTCTGGCTTTGCTGGAGAAATTTATGATTTGACACTTTCAGAATTAACAACATTAGGATTGTTAATACCAGTTGGTAGTCCTACTGCTGTAGACTGTGGAACACTTGAAGGAGCTTTGGATCCATATATTTTATTTTCCACATTAGATTATATTGGTCAAGAAATTCCTATTCCAGGAACATCTGGTCGATATGTTTGTCCTGATGGCAGTACACCTCTTGAGAATGGTTGTGATGTACCATCATGTTATATTTTACAACCTGTATCTGGTAATGTATGTCCAACTTGTACTTTAAGTGTGTCTTTAACTTGTGGGTCAAATGTTTCATCAATATTTATTACTATTGATTATGGTCAAGAAGTTACACTTACGTGGACTTCACAAAATGCGGTTAGTGCATATATGAATAATGGTGTTGGTTTTATTCCATTAAGTGGTAGTTTGACATTAACACCAGCTGGAACCATGATATATGAAATTATGGTACAAGATGCTAATTATAATTTTTCTGTATGTACAGTAGACATAACAGTTAATCCAATTATTAAAAAATGTCCATGTGCGTTTGATGATCCATTGTGTTTTGAACCATGTAATTGGACAGTTAGTTATGATCCAAAAACAAAATTATGGATTAGTTTTCATGATTGGAACCCATCATTAATGATGCCATCTTATCAAAACTTTTATACAATAGATGATAGTACAATATGGAAACACAATGATAGATGGGATAGTTTTTGTAATTACTATGGTACAGATTATCCATGGGAAATTGAATATCCAGTTGTTACACCAAATCAAATAACTACATTGCGCAGTTTTGAATACTATCTTGATGTTTATAAATTCTATAATGATGGAAAAGATTTTTTCCATGTTTTAGATGAAAACTTTGATAGGGCAGTAGTTTATAATTCTGAGCAAATATCTGGAATACTTAAAATGCGAATTAAGCAAAAAGGTAATCCATTAGATATTCTTTCAAATCCTGTACCAGGTCCAAACTATATTGACATTTTATATTCTAAAGAAGAAAACAAATATAGATTTAATCAGTTCTATGATATAACTAATGATAGAGGTGAATTCAGTGGTACTAAATTACCTATGTGGAATACTGAATGTTCTGGTTATCAGAAATACATTAACCCTAATTATGTAGATTATTTTAAATCACCACTTGAACATAAAAAAATTAGAAACTATGGTAATAGAGTTATTCTAAGAAAGTCTGTAAGTGGTGATAACAAGATGATACTTAAAATTACTAATTCCAAAAACTTAAATAGTCCAAGATAATGAAACCTAACAATGACAAAAAGTGGACAGTTGCAGATGTTCTGACAAATTTTGGTAAGTCACAAGCACAAATTCAACAAGAAAAACAACTGAAGCAACAGTTGAAAGAAGCATTGATGCAAAATCAAGCACAAGCTTTAGGTCAATTTGTTCCTAGTATGGATCAGCAAATGCAACCTATGCCACAAGATATGTCTTTAGAACAATCATATCAGCAAGCAAAACAAGGTGGTATACATATAGATCCTAGTAAGAAAGGTACATTTAAAGCACAAGCTACACGTATGGGTATGGGTATACAAGAAGCAGCTGCACAAATTTTAGCTAACAGAGATGAGTATACTTCTGGCATGGTGCGTAAAGCAAACTTTGCTAGAAACTTTGCAAAGGAAGAAGGTGGCACAATTAATAATCCAGGTTTTAATGCTCTACCAAAATATGTTCAAGAGAACATTCTTAGTAACATGGAATATGGTGGTGACTTTGAAATGGATCAATATGGAAATGGTGGATACACTGTAAGAAGATCTAATGATCGTAAAGGTAAAACGCATGTTGTAACTGGACCTGATGGTACTAAAAAGTATTTTGGTGATCCAAACATGGGAGAACGTAGCAAATCAAAAAATGGCAAAGAAGCATTTTATGCAAGACACGCAGGCAATCTCAAAAAGAATCCATATTTTAGAGCATACGCAAGAGCTACCTGGGAAACAGGTGGTGAACTAGGAATGGGTGTGCCAAATTCTCCTGAAGAATGGAAGCAATATATAAAAAGTGTTGAAGCAGAAATAGGAAATCCAGCAAGTTGGACATTGAGTGATTATCAACTAATGCAAGATACTTTAAATGAGTATAGATACTGGAGAGAAAATACACCAGAGGGGCAAGCAGTTGTAGATTACCACAATGTTGAAGGTGAGTATGATACTCCTCTTCCAGAACATTTGCAAAATTCTACTAATGCGATGATGAAATCACGATTAGCTTATGCAAATGAATTTGGTAATCCAGCAGCTCAAAGAATGGTAGCGCCTGTTGATAATCCATATATGTTTGATGATGGTCAACTTGGTACACATTATATGGCAAGCATGGACAATTACGCTGTACCACAAATACAAAACCAAAATGGTCAGTTGATGTTAGGTGATTACGATGCGTCTTCAAATGAAGCAATGCAGTTTGATAATCCAGAAGATGCTAGATATTTTGCAGAACATTACAAAGAAGTGTCTCCTGCATTTATGAATGGCAACTACAGAAAAGGTGGTGAGATGATTAAACGTGCTGATGGAAGTTACTCACAACGTGGTCTATGGGATAACATACGTGCAAATGCAGGTTCAGGAAATAAACCTACAAGAGAAATGTTAAAACAAGAACGCAAAATCAAAAACTATAGAGATGGTGGCAACTTTGGATATATACCTTATTTTTTTTAAATTTAAATAATGGCAAAATTTACTCAGGATAGAATGTATGAAATGCTTGGTAATATATCCAAGACGAAAAAACCTGTTTATAAACAAGGTGGTTATATATATGCAGAAGGTGGTGCTCTACATAAATTTGTAGCAGGAGGTGATCCAGGAGATATTACATGTCCTAAAGGATATGAATACAATTATCAAACTAAATATTGTGAACTAATAAACAAAACAAAATGTCCAGATAATTTTACATTTGATGAAAAATCAGGAAGATGTATTTCTAATTATCAAAAAGAGAAGATCAAAGTAATGAGTGCTGCATATAAGTATGATAAGGAAGGAAATAAACTAATGTTTCCCACTGACTATGATGATTCTGAGTTTAGTCCTGTATCTGATGATCAGTTAGATTATAATAAATCAAGTTGGCCAAAAGATTATACTATAAAAGGTATAGTAAATCCTATATATTTTGAAGATCATGGTAGTATTCTAGTAAGTTCGCCTGATTATGTACCTAAGTACCCTGGAGATTCTCAAAGTCATATTGAAACATATCCTGATCTAAATTACAAAGTTGTTGTTGATTCAAAAAAACCAGAAGGATATAATAAAGATGAAAGTATTTATTATGTCAAATCAGAAAACACACATCAATTTAAAAAGTATAAAGAGTGGGAAAAACTAAAAAAACTTGAAAAAGATAATATTGAAAATGCCAAAAAGTTTGGATTGGTAATGACAGAAGATGAGTCTCCTAATTCGATTAAACTTTACAAACATCCTCAAGAACATTATAAAGTTCTCAAAGAGGCATATGATGATGAAGGAAATGACGTTAGTAGTTATTGGGATTCTGAAACTTATGACTTTAAACCAGGCATGAAAGATGTTTATGAAAATGAGATGCAATCATTACAAGAACATTATAATGATCCTGAATATTTAGGTCATCAAGTATATAACAAATCTTTTGATGAAACCTTTAAAGATAGAGGTACAAAAAATATTGAAAGATATAAAGTCATGTGTCCACATTGCAGATACTACCATGGTCAAAGAATGACTGTAGATCCTGATTATATATATGATACACAGAGTCCTAATCAAAATCCAATTGATGAAGATCGTTTTACTAAACCATTTTATGAGTTAGAATATGACTATACTGATCCTTTAGGTCATCAAGTAATGCCTACAATGGAAGAGTATGAAGGACCTGAAGCTCCTCATTATGAACCACTTATGAGCTATAATAAACGTTTTGTAAAAACAGGTAGAAAAAACATATCCCTAGATCGATTCATTGGTGGAACAAAATTTGGTAGAGGTTTTACTGTACCAATATATGGCATAATTGACGATAAAATATATGATCCAAAAGCAAGTCAATGGGTTAATAAACAATTTAGAAAAGATAGAAAAATACAAAAAGAAACAGGATATGATAGATCATACTATGAAGGTAGTTATGATGAAGAAGGAAATTATATTCCAGGAGAAATAGAAAATGCAGAAAGAGAAAATAGAAGAGTTAATTTTGACCATGGTCAAATGGGTAGAAAAGATAGAAAAGCTCAAGAACATTATAATTTAGAATATGAAGCATATGAACTTGAGAAAAAACGTATAGATGATTTAAATAATGCTGAAAGACAACAATGGTTACCAGAACAAGAAATTATTTCTCATGCTAAAGGTGGTTTAGTTAATCTATATCAAAATGGAAATTTACATAAATTTGTAGATGGTGGATTAACTGATTGTCGTCAAGGATACTATTGGAATGGAACTAAATGTGTTAAAGGTACTCCTCCTACTTTTGCAGATAGTTTAGCTATTTATAATAATGCGCTAGTACAAAAAGAGTATTATGATAAACTTAAAAAATATTTTAAACCTGTAATAATTAAAAATGACAAAGGATATAATACTGAGATTAGGGATAACATTAAAGAAATTGAAAAAGCCCATTTAGAATATGATACAAAGTATACATCATGGACAGATCAAGAGAAAGCAAAATTTAAAAATTTAAAAAATAAAATTAAATCAAATACAAATCCAAATGTTAGTTATATAACAGATGTGATTACTGGAATGTTAGACCCAAATGCTCCACCGCTTAGGTATGATTCAAGAATAAATAATCAAGGATCTGCTAGTTATCATCCAAATACAAAAGATTATACAAATAGAGAACTGGATATAATTAAAAAAGCAGACTCTGATAGGTCTTATATAGAGACCATAACATATTATACAAATACCAGTCGTCCAGATCTTGGGGGTTCTAAAGAGAAGTGGTTAAATTTTGCTAAAAAAAATAGAATTTCTAAAAAAGAAATGACTGGTCTTTTATATAAAATAAAACATAATGTGGGTATATCTGAAAATTTAAAGGGTTGGCAAACACTAATACCTTATTATGACCCATTAGCAGTTAAACCAGACAAGTTACTTAATGATTCTGAAATTAGATTAAGATATGAAAAATATGGTAAAAGTGGAATTTCAGAATCTAGATTAAAAAAATTAGGTTTATTAAAGGATGATAGTAAAAATACACAAACTTTTATTAAAAGTAATTTAATTAAAAATACAGATGTTTCAAATGTTCCAGAAAAAATAGAAAATTTACCAATTTTAAAACCTAGTTTAATACAACAACAAAATTATCAATTACAAGGTAATACTATAAATAAAAAAAACTTAAATCTACCTAATGAAGAAGTTGAATCAGAATACTTAGAACCTGGTAGTCCTGATACAGAAAATGCTATGGAATGGGTAGATAAAAGAAAATATAATATAGATTGGAATGGTATACAAATACCTTATAGATTACCAAGGTTTAGAAAACCTGGTCATTATGGAGATTTAATTAAACCAGGTAAAAAAAGATATATTAATCTACCAACTATAGAAAGTAGAAATACTGCATATTTAAGAGAAGAACAAGATGGTGGCTTACACAAGTTTGTAGGTGGTGGTGAACATTGTCCAAAAGGAGAATACTGGAATGGAACAAATTGTGTACCAGGAATAAATCCAGAATCAGATTGGTTTAAATTAACTGATGCTCAAAAACGTTTATTAGAAAAAGGAAATAATTTAGCTACTGTTGAAGATTGGTATAAACAATCTCCAGAACAAATGGAAATGTTTAAATCATGGATAGATGAGCATGATGCAGAAACATATTTAAATCAATTAGATCCTGAAAGCGATCAATCTAAAAGATTTAATGAAGCATTAGGTAATGATAGAGAATGGAATAAAGAATGGTATACTAAAAGAAAAACACTACATCAATTTAAAGATGTTGCAGAAAGAAGACTTGCAATAAAGAATCAAGATATGGTATCTTCTTTGAAAGATCCTGTTAATCTTTCAATGGATTGGTGGAGAACTCATCCATCAAAATTTAGTAATATTCCTGAAGTATTTTATGCTCCTGAAATAGGTGCAATTACTAGAGATAATATAGCAGACTACAATACTGATCCACAAGGATATGTAGAGGACTCGTATTATATAGATGCAAATGATAAATTACAAAATAGCACAATCACACATGAAGAGTCACATATAAGAGATCATTTTGCTCCTCAAAAGAATACAACAGACCATATTAAAAAAAGTGAATGGACTCAACCAGTAATTCTAGATCCATTACAAAAAATTATAACTGCTGAAGAAGCATTATCTGATCCAAGAAATAATGGTTACGCAGGTACGTATCAGCAACAACCAACTGAATTTAGGGCTAGATTAAATGTTTGGAGAAAAAAAAATGGAATTGATCCATTAAAAAATTATACAGAAGAAGAATTAAAATCTATAATAGACACAAATTTACAAGATCCTAATTTAGATCATCAAATTAAAGAGTTGTATGAAACTATAAAGAGTGATCCTAGTAAATTAAAGTTTGTTCATGATTCATATGTATCTAATGATTCTAATAAAGATTTGGATACAGCTAAACATGGTGGACTACATAAGTTTGTAACAGGAGGTGCTTCTAGTTGCCCTATAGGTGAGTATTGGAATGGGACCAAATGTGTACCTAACTATGGTGTAAATCCATTGGGTCAACTGGCAGTAAATAATTTTTTAAATAATACTGTTAGTGGTGTTAATGCTAAAATAGCAGAAACTCAAAGAAAAGGAATGGCTTATCAGTCTACAGCAGATGAGTTAAAGGTATTGAATAAACAAAAGGAAAAACTAAAAGCAGATGAAGCTAAAAGAATAGCATTAGAGAATCAAGAAAAGATACGTCAACAACAACTAAGAACAGTTGGTTCTGACAACACACGCGTAGATAATTCTATTATTAAAAATAATAATGGCAATTATCAACTTCCATATGAACAAGCTCTAACAATTACAAAAGCTCAAAAAGATGCAGCAAGAGATATTGTAAATAGTGGTGACTTTGGTAATTATTTTCCTGAACAAATGGATTATTATTTGTCAAAAGATAATTCATATAGACAAGATGGTCCTCTTACATTAGAAGAATTAGCATTAAAACAAATAAGAACTAATCCAAATTTCTTTCAAAGTCTTGAAGAAAAAAGGTATCAAGATTTTCTGAAAAGAGAACAAAAGACTTATGACGAGATGCCTTGGTATATGAAAGGAATTAACACTGTTAATGCACTAGCATCTGATCCAATAACAACATTAGAAAGAGGGTTATTAGAATTTAAAAGACCATTAGCATTTCAAGGACTTCAATCAACTGATCCATCAGGTTATAGAGAAGATGCAAGATTTTATGATAGAGCACTTAATAGAGATGAGAATGTTTTAAATAATACTTTAAATTACATCAATCCATTTCGTGCTGCGTCAAGTGCTGGTCAAAATTTACAACAAGGAGATTATGGTGATGCAGCAGTTGATTTTGCTACTATACTACCAATGTTAAAAGGTGCTAAAGCTGGATGGAAAGGATTTACTGGACTTAATAATGCATTAAATAAAGGGATAAATACAGGATTAACAAATGCAGGTGCATCATCTTTAGTACAAGGAGCTAAAGCAGGATGGAGAGCACCTTTACCATTAGGTAAAACAATTACAAATGCAACAGCAGGTGCTTTAACTCCTGGTGCTGCATTAGGACTTGGTTTTGGTATACATGGTGCACTAAATGCACCAGAAGATTTAAATAGATTTATAGCAAATCCTAATTTAGATACAGGAGTTGATTTAGGAATATCTACATTAGAAATGTTAACAAGTCCTGGTGTAGGAAATGCTATGAAGTTTGGTGTAAAAGGTGCTAAAGATTTAGCTAAATTTTTTAGTACAGACTCTAAAGCAGCATCTATTACAGATGATATTGCACTAGACTTAGAATCTCAAATAGCAAAATTAAAACAACAACAAGTTTTAACTGAACAATCTGTACAAGTATTAGCGAGTGATTATAAAGCTGGTAAAATATCAGCAGAAGAATATAAGTCATTATATAAAGAATTAGATCCAAATAAATTATTAAATTCTAAAGTTGAGTTAGAAACAATATTGCGAGAGCATAAAATAAAACAAGATATTGTAAATACTCCACAACAAAATATATTAAAATCTGAAAAACAATTAGGTAAAAACATATCTGAAGCTGGAATTAGTAATAAAGGTGTATTTGAAGTAGGTGACAAGTATGTAGCTAGATTAAGTGCACATGGATATGATGATGCAAGTATACTAGTTAAGTATGCTGATAAAATTAAATCACCTAGAATAGCAAAAACATTACAGGTTAAAGAATTAAATGGTAATGTATATCAAGTTCAAGAAAAAGTAACAGGTACTCCAGTAGAAAAATTAACTGAAATTGAATTACAAAATATTCCAAAAGAACATATTGATAATTTTTTAAAGGATAAAGCTGAATTAGAAGAATTAGGTTTATATATAGACTTTGATAATGCTAATTCTAATATGCTTTATGATTCTAAAAAAGGATTTCAATTTATTGATTTAGGTATAAGTCCTGTTGGAAAAAACATGATGGAGTCTAATGAATTATTTGCTCAAACATATAAAGGACTTAACTTACCAGGTTCTCCAAATAGTTTTTCTCCTACATCAATTAATGCTGCAGATACAGGTTCTCCACTAAATCGTTTTCTTGAGATAAAAGATTTATCTAAAGCAGAAGCAGATGCTTTAAAACTTGCAAATCCTCAAATGAAAACTAAGCTCATAAAAGAAGCTAAAATAAAAGGTACAACATTACCAGAGCGTTTTCCATTGACTATTGAAGGTCAACAACAAGCGTTTGATGATGCAACTGATTTTGCATTAAATTGGGGATTAAAAGATGCAGATGCATACAATACTATTCATAGTGATTTTGTAGTTAAATCAAAGAGACATGATGATTTAACAAATGAAATACTTCAATATACTTCTTCTGCAAAATATAAAGAGATTGCACAAAAATATAAAGATATTAATGATGCTATTATAACTGAGTTTTTAAGCATTAATAATATAAATAAAAATGATTTAATTAATTATCAAGTAGATGAAATCTTATATCACCAAGAAAGGATAGCAGAAATACTTGCAGAAAATTCTGAAAGATCAATAGATTTACAAAGAGGAGAAGCATATCGTAAGAAAATTAATGAACTACAATCAGAAGAAGTACAATTAGCGCATGATATGCAATTATTGCATAATTCAAAACAATCACTAATAGATCCTACCTTTAAAGAAAAAGTTCAAAATTTATATAGAGAAGCTGGTGCTGCAGAAAATCAAATTCCACAAAATGCATTTTATGGTGATAAAGGATATGGAATAAGAGATTTTGGAAAAGATAGAATAAAACTTGTTGAAATGAATCAGTTTAATCCTTTATCAGAACCTTCTTTTGCTGAACTATCAGATGCTGATCAAATGACTTTAGCTAATGATTGGGAAAAAATGTTAGGTGTAAGAACAAAGGATGCTACAATTACTCTTCAATCAAAAATCAATGATTATTATTATACAGAAAGAACAACACCAAAAACAACATATACAACTCGTTATGAACCTGCAAAGAATTTGCATCCATTAAAACCATGGACATGGCAAAACTATAATTCTGTAGGAAAAAATGTTAGAGAAGTTAATCGTGAACCTTATACAGATGAGCCAATTCTTATTGAAAGATTAGAAAAAATTAGAGAAAATCCAACAGAACTAGCAGGAGTAAATGCACATGAGATTGGACACGATTATCAAAAATTCTTTCAAAATTGGAGTAGACTACTTACAGAATATGATCCTAAAAAAGCTTATCAAAGTTCACACTCAAAAAATAAACTTGCAAAAAGATTTCAAGATGCTATGGTTAAAGGTAAAAACTTAACTAAAGATGAATTAAAAAAAGGAGATCATAAAACAGAAACATGGTATTCTTCTCCAAATGAATTACATTCAGAATTGATGAAAGCAAGATATAATGTATATAATAAATATAAAGCTGAACAACCAGAAATGTCACAAAAAGATATTATTAATTGGATTAAAAAAAGTGAAGCTAGTGGTGATGATAATATTTTTGATTTATATATATATGCATTAAATAAGCATTTTAAACCTGAAACTACAAATGCAGAAAGAAAAGCTTTAATAAAACTATTACCTGTTTTAATTCCAGCTGCTGGTTTAGGTGTAATGGAAGGAATGAATAATGAGAAGCCACAAAACAAATATGGTGGTAATATAAAAACTTTAAGTAAATTTATAAAAAAATGAATAATATGTTTGAATATTTAGCAGGAGGACAATGCTACACATGTGGTGGTAAAGTTCGTTACGATGAAGGTGGATACACACAAGATGAACAGCAATCTCCTATTGCTGACATGGGTCAACCAATGCGACAACCAATGCGACAGCCAAGTACTCTTGATGCTAATGCCAAACAACTTATGAAGTTTCTCTTGGAACAGTTAAGCAAAGGTACAAGCGAGCGTATTTTAAAAAAGACTCTTATAGATTCTGGTATTAAATCAGATCAAGCAACTCAATTACTTGAAGTTGCAAAAGAAGAATTTGTAAAAATTACTGAAGAAGGTGATTATGTAAATGAGATGTCTCAACTGCAAGCAATGCAACAACAACAAGCAGTTGCAATGCAACAAAACCAAATGGCAATGTCTAATGGTCAAAGTCCAATGGGTATGAACCCACAGCAAGAACAAGATCAATCACAAATAGTAGATCAAGAGATGGAAGCACAAGCACGTCATGGTGGTTCAATGAGACGCTTACATAGATTTGGTGCTGGTGGTACTTGTCCTGAAGGTTTTGAGTGGTCTGAAATGGTTAGTAGTTGTATGCCAAGTGTTAGTACGTCAAACACAATGCAACAAGGTGCTGGTGCTATGCAGTTTGGTGCACCACAACCACAACCTAATGTAAAAGCAGGAATAGATTCTTATAATCAAAATGTAGTTGCAAGAGCACAAGCTGCTGATGCAAGAACACAAGCACAAGGTGATTATTATGCTGATCAAATTGCAAATTTTGATGATAAACGTTATGTACAACAACAAAATTTTCAAACTGCTCTTGCTGGATTTTTACCACAAATAAATAGCGCACGTGATGGAGGTTTAATTAAAGCACGTGATGGTAATATGCCAACAGATCCAAGATTAACAGGCAGTCCATATATTGTTGAAACTGATAAGAATACGATTTCAAATATTGATTCTAATTGGGTAACAAGAACATTAGCTAAAGGTAACAATCTTGGTAATCCACGATATGCTGGAGTTATAGGAGGATTTAATCCTGCTCTTAAATTCTTATTGGGTGCAGGAGCAGTAGCTGGAGGTACAGGATTAGGTATTGCCAAAGCATTTTCTGGTGACAGATCACGTGTTTATGATGACAAAGGCAATGTGTTTTATTACAATAGCAAAGGTGATGAAAGACGTGCATTAAAAAATGGTCCACAGAATCCACAGACTCCAATTTCAGAAGAATATAATCAACCAACACAAGAACAAATACAACAATATCAAAATAGTCAATTGATGTTGCCTGGACAAACTCCAATTGTTACATCAGCTAATCCTACTGATGCTTCTAATCCTGCTGCATTAAATGCAGTACCTGGATCAAACAATGTTGGACCAAGTGTAAATAATACACCAGTACCAATACCAACACCAACACCTCAATCGTCACAGACAGGTCCTCTTCAATCAGATGACCCATATGCTCCTAATTATAATCCTAATGTACCAAAAACAATAAAAGAAGATGGTGGTGAATGGAATCCTTTTGTAGACAATAGACGTAAGTTAAATATAACCATGCCAATGTATGGGCGTGGTGGTGCAGTTGATAATGAAACATCTCCATATTCAGAACAAGAATGGGCTACTAAAACAAGTAGACAGTTTCCATTGAATAATGATGATTTAAATGCATACAATGCTTATACTACAAATTTTAATAATCCTGCAAACAATAATAATACTGTTAACACAAAAGAATATACAATTCAACGTGGAGATCCATTAGGATTTCAAGTAGCAAGTAATACATTGCAAGGAGGTATTTATATGAATGATGCAGTTGCTCAAATGAATGAGCAAAAATCTGTAAATAAATTTAAAAATCAGCAACGAAAAGCAGGTAACTCAATGGCAATGGCACCATTAAATTTACAAGGAAATTATGGTACTTGGAATTTAAATGCAGGTCCAGGAGCAAATCAATATGTTTCTGATCTTGGATATACTCAAGATTGGGGTACACAAATTTCAAGAGATGGTGGTACTAAATCTTACAGACAAGGTGGCACATATGAAATTTCACAAGAAGAGTTAAGAAGAATAATTGAAATGGGTGGTCAAGTAGAGTTTTTAGATTAGAATTCCTATATTTGTATTATGGAGGATAGGATAAATCATAATATTTTTGTAACTTCTTATGAGGGATGTGGTAGACCATGTCTCTCTTTAAAATTTTAAAATATGTTTAAGGTACGTATAAAAACTTCTCCTGGAGAAACTAACCCTAAAAGCACAGGTCAACAAGAAGATTATGGTCTTGTTAGAAACTTACGTGGTATGCAGAATTCTCCAGAGCAATATGCTGTAAATGATACTATGGGTGCTATTCCAAGAGATCAAGCAAACATTGAAGTTGAAGGTGGTGAATCTGTAATTGGTGACATCAATAAGGATGGCACAATGGAGTTAATGCATTTCAATGGAAAGCGACATACTGAAGGAGGTATACCTGTTAATATTCCAGAAGGATCATTTATCTTTTCAGATACTAAAAATCTGACAATAAAAGATCCAGAAGTACTTGAAAAGATATTTAACTTACCATTTAGAAAACAAGGGTATACACCTGGAGAGATTTCTAAAAAGTATGATATCAATATGTATGTACAGATATTAAAAGATGAAACTTCAGATCCACTTGCAAAACGTTCTGCAGCAGAAATGCTTAAAAAGAACAAACAAAAATTAGGTTTACTTGCATTTATACAAGAGTCAATGAAAGGTTTTCCTGATGGAATTCCTGCTATTGCTGAAGAAGTATTATCAAGTATGGGCATTGACCCTAATCAAATGGCGCAACAATTTGCACCTCAACAACAACAAGGACAAATGATGCCACCACCTCAAGAAGGTCAAGGTATACCAATGTCTGAAGATGAAGCTGCAATGCAAGGTATAATGCCTGAAGGTCCTGCAGTAGCACCAGAAGATTTAGCAAATCAGTTTTCTGGAAAATTTGGTGGAGTAATGCCTAGATATGAATATGAAGATGCAGGAACTGTTGAAAGTGCTTGTCCTCCTATGTATGCATGGAATCCATATGTAAATAAATGTGTTCTTGCCATGTATTCCAAATCTAAAACAGGAATACCAACTGTTGCTTATGCTGACTATAATGAAAGTATAGGACTACCTTCTTTGTATCAACAACAACCAATACAAAATAAAGTAAGAGAAGAAGAAGCATTTGATCCTCGTGCGTTGTTAGCAAATGCGCAAACTCAACGTGTCAGAATAAAAAATGCACCTAAAGTAGAACCAATTCCTGGGTCTATGCAAGTTAAAGGTAATCCTTATGCTAAAAAATATGATCCAGAAACAGGAGAAGAATTAGAAAATATAACATATGATAAAGTAGAAGAAGATAGAAAAGCAGCAGATAGATTAGCTAAAGAAGAACTTAGATTAGCTAAAGATAAACGCGATAATCCTTATAAAAATGATATACCAGGATTTGGTAGTGCAAGTAATTTAAAAAGTTATATGGATGAAAATTATCAACAACAGGTTGCTGGTGATACTTTTTATAAAGCATTATTGTCAAATGATCCTGGTCAAATGATAAGAGCAGCAGAAGAAATTAAAAATATTGATGTTCCTTGGAATGTTGGATGGTTACCATGGACAGATCAAGATAAGATTGATGACATGTACACAATCTTACATGAAGAAGCATTAAAAAAACTTAATGAAAAACAAAAAGATATTATATTAAAAGATTATAATGTTAATACTATTAAAACAAAACTTAATGATGTAATTGCAAAATATCAAAAATTAAGGGATGATGCGACAGATGTAACAACTAAATTAAAGTATGCTGAAGATCTTGATAAATATACTGCATATAAAAAACAATTAATTGACAATGGCACTTACAATAATTATATAAGTGGAGTCAAACGTTCTGACGTTAAATCAAATACAAGTTGGTTTGCACATGATGTGCCTTTTTTTAGTAGTGAGTTAGGTGATCCAATTCAAGATCAATATGTAGATTATTATGGTAGAGAATTTAATCCTGGTCCAGATGATGAAACAACCATGATGTCTATAATTGAAGAGATAACTAAAGCACATGATGCAATTAAAAAAACAAATGTGGCAAAAACAAGTCCATTAGCATTTAAAGGTCAAACTAGTGCAGGTGGTAGAGGACGTGGAGATACAATGGATCTTACTGGTGAAAGTCAATCATTTGAAATGTGGAGCACTGAAAGTGAAGTTGCAAACGTATATAATAAACTGTATGGCAAAAAAAATACACCAAAAGATGCAAAAGGATATAACCCAAGATATACAATTAATGCAGCTCCTGGATCTAGCTTTTTTAAAGATAAGAATGAAAATCTTCAAATGATATGGTATCAGACAACAGATGATGGTGCTGATCTACAGGTTACAAATCCTGAATGGGTTACTACTTTAAATTCTTTAGCATCTGTCAAAGAAGGAAGAAAAGTTTTCTTACGTCCAGCAAAAAAGCCTGTTGATGTAATTGAAATGCTTGAGGAAGAACAAAGATTAAACCCTTCATTTGTTCCAACAAAGGTAAAACCTAAAACTAATGTTACTGCACCTGTTGATGGAAAACCAAAACAAAAATATGAAAACCCAGAAGTAAATGATGCATTATTTGATAAGCTTTTTGGTAATGGAGGAATGAGATTTGGAGGAACTATGCAATCTATAGGATCTGATATTACAATTGGTGATAAAGTATTTAGATATGGTGGGCTAATTAATGAAAATGGTAAACTACGTTATGATAGAGGTGGTTCTGTACTTCCTAAATATGATGATGCTGGAACAGTATTAGATCCAACTAAACCAGTAAAAAGTGCAGAAACAGTAGAAACAATACCAGGTTTTAATAATGACAAACCAGTTATCAAATACACAGAGACATTTACTAGTAAAAATGGAGGAGACCCAACAGTAATTGCAATTATTAAAGATCAAGCATCAGGTGATATTCTTGGAAGACAAAATAGAACTACAGGAGAAGCAATACCAAATGATGCTCAAATAACTCGTAGTTCTTATGATTATATAACATCAAAAGATGAATTAAATGATTATGAGAAAAAAGTTTTAGATACTAAATGGAATGGTAATGAAAAAGCATACATAAACTTTTTAAATTCTAAAAATCAACTTTTTACTAATAAAACTCTCAGAGCAGATATAAAACAACAGTTTGATAGTGATATTCAAAATGTTGAGGCATATACTGGAACTACTGCAGAAAGAAAACAACAGTTTAAAGATAAATATTACAGTGGTCTTGCAGGCATGTCTGAGCAAGATGTAATGGAACAATTACTTGCACAAGAAGAACGTAACGCTAGATTAGATGTATATGGACTTGATGTGTTTGGTAGTGGTCAAACTGCAGATGCAGCAAATAATACCACAAATCAAAAAACATGGGATTTTGTTAAAAATACTCCTGGATTAAGAGATCTTTATGATGCCAACTTTGGCAAAGGTGCTTGGACTGAAGGTCAAAAAGGTCAAGCAGCTTATATTGCATATCAAAGAACACTTACACAAAATCCTAAGTACAAAGATCAAAAACTTGCTGAATTCCAACAAGGTGTAGGAGATGAATCAATTTTTGGTATAAAAGGTAAAGTTTCAGGTATTGATCAATATAGTAATGATACAACTCTTGGTCAACGTTTAGGTTATAATGCAACTCCACCAAAACCTATACCAATACCAGGTGAGAAACAAGCATATTACTGCGTTGATTATGAAGATGGTACAAAAGATGTTCAATCAGTTTCTTACAAAGATGATGCGCAACCTATTGGTCCAGTTGTTGGTTCTACATTTAATGGTAAAGTAGTAAAGGCATCTGCAGTGTACAGCAATCTTACTGATGCAGAAACAATTTGTAAAACAGGTACAACAATATCAACAAAAACACCACCAGCAGTTCAATCACAAACTTGGTTTGCTCCTGATATTGCAAATTATGCAGCTGCATCACGTCAAATAATTCCAAACACACCACCTACATTACAACAAATATCACAACCAATAAGTGGTTATGATACACTTAATCCAATAACTCAAATTGCTGGTGTTACAGGATTGCAAAAACAAAAAGCAGATCTTGCAATGAATACTATGGATGCACCTGTTGCATTTGCTGCAACAGCTGGTGAAGGATATGATGCACTTGCTAGAGGTATTGCTGGTGTTGAAGAATATAATGTATCAAACGTTGTTAATCCTTATCTTACAAGAGTTGGTAATTTAGCTGTAGATGTAGATTATAAAAACAGTTTGTTTAATCAAGCTTTTAACCAAGAAGGAGCAGTATATCAAGAAGAACTTGCTGCTCAAAGAAATAAAAAAGATGCACAAGAAGCAATGCTTTGGGGTCAAGGTTGGGGTAATGTACAAAAAGATAATGCTTTAAGAGTTGCTAATCCTAATGCATGGCATGCGCAACGTCTTAATCCTACATTTCAATGGTCTGGAGTAGGACGTGATCCACTAGGAGCTAACACAATGACATCAGCCAATGGAGTAGGACAACAAGATTGTTCAACTGTGTATGCAACAGAGTATGCAAGAGTTAAAGATAATGCAGGTATGCCTGAAGCTGCTAAAATAGATTATGCTACAAAAATGCAACAAGCATGTATATCTCAAAATAATACTCAAATGAATAGAACACAACAACAGCAATACAATGCTGGCATAACTAACATGTTTGATAGATCAAGATATGGAGGAACAATGTACACAGCACCAGGTGCTATGGAATATGGAGGTATGTTTTATGATGATGATAATAATTAATTAAAAGGTTATGGCAAATTTTGTTCAAGGTGACGCAAGTCCAATAGCAGACATTAAACCGTGGTCTCCTGATTGGTCATTTTTATCACAGGTATATGGGGTAACGCAAGCACGTTTTGACAAAGGTTTTAACCAAGTCAAAAATCTTTATAATTCTGTTTTAAATAGTCCATTAACAAATTCAGAAAATCAACAGTTTAGACAAGGCATGTTTGAAAAGATTCAAGCAAGTCTTCGTGATGTATCTGCTTTAGATTTATCAGATCCAACAAATGTAATGCGTGCTCAATCATTGCTTGATCCAATCAGTAATGACAAAGAGTTAGCTTATGACATGTTTGTAACTAAACATCATGATAATCAAAAATCAATAATGAATACTTATAAAAATAGCACTGATGCAAAAGTACGCACACAGTACAATGATTATTCAAAATTAGATCTTATGTTTGCTGAAGATGACATGCGTAAAGCAAAACGTGGTGATGGTTCAATAACTTCAGTACAACCTCGTGACTTTACACCATTTGAAGACATAAATGAATACTTGTCAAAAGAAGCAACAGATGCAAAACTACAAGTAAAGTTTGCTAATCCTGATGGTAAAGGTTATATAATGACATACACCAATGGTAAATATGCAGAAGTTCCTTTTAGTAATTGGGCACAAACAAGAATAGGTAATCGTTTTGATAGACAATTTGGAGTTATTGGACGTGTAACAGCAGAAAATCAAGTACGTGATTTAATGTCACAAGGAATGACAAAAACGCAAGCTACACAACAAGTTGCAAAAACATTGTCTGCAGACTACATGGCTTCTCAAAAAACAGATGTTGAAGAAACAGCAACTAATCTTACTGGTGTAAACTCACAATTACAAACAATTAAAGATTTATATCCACAAGGAATCCCTTCTGGTAGAGCAGATATACTTGATAAATATAACAAACTTGCTACGTTACGTACTGAGTTAATGAATAACAAAACTCAATCAGAAGATGAGATTAAAAAAATAGAAGAAGACCCTGAAAATTATACAGTACAAAATCTTTATGGTATCCTTGCAGGTCAAGCTAAAAGAAATGCTGGAACAATTTGGGGTGTTAGTACAGCTCAAGCAACTGCAGAAATAGACATTAAACCAGATCAAAAAGTAATTGGTGATATGGATAGAGCTGCTACAAATGCTAGACATAATGCGTCATTATCACAAAGTTGGAGAATACATCAAGATAATCTTAAAATGGAAGGTATCAAGATGGAAAAAGCAGAAGAACTTAAAATAATGGAATTAAAAGCAGAAGGTAAACTACCTACTGAAACTTATGTTGGAGATTATATTGGTGCTTCTTTGACAGGTGTAGACATATTAAAATCAGCAAATAGCAAAAATAAAAATGAGTTATTTAACAATGCTTTTGGTGCTCAAGATGGTTTAATGAACATGGTTTTAGGAAAGAATAAAGATCATTCTAAATACTATAGTGTACTATCTAAAGTACAAGGTATAGCACAAGGTAATGGTGCTACACTTACAAATCAAGATAAACAATTAATAAAAGAATATAGTTCACTTGTTGGTTATACTCGTGGTATAGATGTTTCAAATGCATCTAGTGCTGATGCGTTATTACAGACACTTGCTTCAAATACTTATTCCAAAGCAACAGAAGTATTACAATGGTATTCAGATAATGGTAAATCGTCTGAAGGTAGAAAATATGCTCAAGCATTTACTGGAACTATTACATCTATGAAAGGAATTTTGCAAGAACAAAAAGAACTTAATAAAAGTTATAAAGAAATTGCAAGTACAGTTTATGACTATAGAGTTGGTAAAATAAGAGAAGATTATGAGGGTGCTAAAGTTATATCAAGATTACCAGATGGTACTCCAATATTTGATTTATCAGCTTTGTCAGAAGCAAAAAAGAAACAACTAAGTAAAGTTGTTGGTTCTGAATTTAATGCACGTGCAAACCCTATTGGTTCTACATATAACATGACAAAACCACAACCTGATGAAATGTATCAATTCTTTAATAAAGCAGATAAAAATATTGTTATTACAAGATCAAATGGAGAAAAAATTGATGCAGCAACAATTGGAAATATGCCATATGCAAGTCAATTAGCATTATTTGGCGAATCATTTATAGCAAGTTTTGATCCTAGTGGTAAAAATGTATATGTTGATTTAAAAGTTAATCCAAATAGTGGTGAAGCAAAGTCAATGAAACTTAAAGCTGGTGAAACCATTAGAGTAAAACTTCCATATTCATATGTTCAAAGTAGTTCAAGTTTATCTAGATTTAAAAACTACATTGGTAATAACTCAATTGTTGATGATTCGTATGGCATAATGGAAAATTTTTCTAGAAATCCAATGGCAAGAGTTGAAGCTCCAAGAAGTATGTCAGCTACAGGATTTGATTTTACTGCAGCTGGTGTTAGAAATTCAAATGGTCAATATGGTATAAACATTGATTTTACAATGATTAATCCACAAAAAAATGTCAAAGAATCATTAAGTAGATTCTTTCAAATTGATCCAAATGATCCAACTCAGTTTTCACAAATATCTGAGATGGTAAATGCTACATGGACAAATTATCAAAATGCAAGTTCAATTTGGGAAGAACAATTTGATCAACAAGAATTATTACAATATCCAGAAATAGGAAACTAATGGCTGAAGATTTAGAAATGGGTACAGAGCAATTAGCAGAAATGACTGCTAATGCAGAAACAAACTTAGCACAAGAATTGCCAGTTGATGATGTGTTAGAATTAGATGCTGCTGAACTACAAGCACAAAATGACACACCCGCTTCATTTGATATAAATAATATAATACCTAGTGGTCCTGGTGATGGTACTAAAAACTTTGGTCAACCATCAGCACCTCAAAGACCAAATGTTTCATCTGCACCTACACCAGATCCAAGTGATTTTTTAAAAGCAATGAGTAATGTCATTGATTCAAATGCTAATGAAATATTTGTAGATAGGTATGCACCTAAAACATTAAGTGAAAAGATTAATCCAGTTGTTGGTCCTAAAACACGTTATGCAGGTCAAGACCTTGACATGTTTAGATACCAAGATGACTTTGATCCTCAAGGGTTTAACTACTTCAATCCTGAAAAGCAAAAGGGATACATTGAAGAAGAAACTTGGGGATCCGCATTAGGTAAAGGATTTGATAGTTTTGCCACAAGATTTGGCAATACTTTTACAGATCACTTTGCATCATATGGTAGAATAGGAGACGCTCTTATCAACTGGGATTGGGATAAAGTTAAGTACACAGAAGGTGAAATGGTTGAGGCAAACTTTGCTGAATACAAAGACTCAATGAAAAACTATGTGTTTGTACCACCAGAAGAAGAAGATGACATATTAAGCAAACGTTCTATTTCAGAATTTGTTGGTAATGCTGGTTTTGCATTAGGAACATTTGCAGGTTTTGGATTAGAGTTGGCAGCTGATGCTGTCATAACTGCGTTTACTGCTGGTGGTGGAGCTGCATCATTTGGAGCTACAGCTACAAGAATGGCAGCAAAAGAAGCAGCAATGGCTGGTTCAAGAACTGCAGCAAAAGGATTTGCAGCAGGTGCTAAAACTGCAGCATTTAAGTTTACAGACTTTGTTGCAGATATGGGTAAAGGTGCTTATCATTTTGCAAATCAATCTACTGATGCATTGTCAATGGCAGGCAAGGTAACACAAAAAGCAAATCAAGCTAAGGTTGTAGCAAATGCAGGAAAAGTTGGAACAGATGCATTAAGAACATCAATGAAAGAAGTGTTTGACATATACACATTAAACCTTCGCAACATAGTTAAATCCAAATCATTTAATCAACTTGCTGGTAATATTGCAAAAGGTGTACCAATTCTTGGTACTGGAATTAGATATGGAGAAAAGGTTGCAGCTGGTGTCAAAGGTGGTTTAAGTACTGGTAAATTAGTTGGTATTGGATTGCAAGGTACAAGACGTATGCTACAAGAATTTAACATGTCGTCAACTGAAGCAAATTTTGAAGCAGTAACAGCATATGGTACTACGCTTGATATGATGGTAAATCAGTATCGTGCAGATCATGAAGGTGAAAATCCTTCAGCAACTGAGTTTGCAAAAATGGAAGAACTCTCTTTAAAATCCGCAAGTAGTAATTACAATACTAACTTGGGTATTTTATTAGTCACAAATAGATTTCAATTTGGTTCTTTATTTAATCGTTTTGCTGGTGCAAACAAATGGACAAAAGAAATATTACAAGAGGGTGCTGCAAATACTCTTGGAATAAATAGAATGTGGAGTTCAAGTAAACTTTTAGGTAAAACATATGAGAAAGGTTTTATGGGAACATATGGTTTGCTTGGTAAAATATCAAAAGACTTTGGAAAGAAACAAGCACTATATGAATTTGGAAAACAATTCTCAAAAGATCTTTTGCGTTTTGAAGTTACTGAAGGTTTGCAAGAAAACTTGCAAGAAATGTCTGGAGCAGCCTGGAAATATTATTATGCTGGTCAATACAATGGTTATAAATATACATTAGGACAAGCATTTGATAAAGGATTAGGTGAACAGTTTACCAAACAAGGATTTAAAACATTCTTACAAGGAGCATTAACAGGTTCTATGATTAGACCTGTTACACAAAGTGTAGGTAAGTTTACAAACT
>Ga0209550_10000364_pt1 | contig 41104 bp, 35 predicted proteins | sample LauGreSuBDMM15SN_2_FD_187567 | JGI IMG/M metagenome (GOLD analysis project Ga0209550, IMG submission 187567) | Freshwater lake microbial communities from Lake Michigan, USA - Su13.BD.MM15.SN (SPAdes) (version 5) | ecosystem: Environmental > Aquatic > Freshwater > Lake | place: Lake Michigan...
TATATTACTCCCACCATAACCTCTATGAATAACCGACAAGGGAGCTAAATCAGCAGCCACATTTTTCCAAAGCCTTACAAAACTGCTACCTGAGACGAGGACAGAATTTGCCGGATAGTTTACAGCATTGTTCAGACTGTCAAAAACAAGAATTTCCTTTTCAAATCTTTTTATTCCTGCTTTACCCGTCGATTTATTAGGTTTCAACTGAGTAAATAACCAGTGAACTATTTCATCCAAGGCAGCACCTTGCTTTTCCTTTTTACTGTCCAGGGTATGTCCTGTGCCAGGAAAGGGTAAATACCCTGTTGGCAAACCTAGTTTAAGTGCTTTTTCAAAAATGGGAAGGCTTCCGTATTTGAAACCATGCCACGAATAGGAAGAATCAAAGGGTACGGTCTTATCCATTTCTCCATGCACTGAAAAAACGGGAACATCCCCTTCTTTCATAAAGGAAAGGTTGGTAAGTGCACCCCAACAATTTACAACGCCATGAACATTGGAGGAAATCGTTGGATTTACAGGATCTAATAGTCCCCATTTGGAAGAAACGGAAAGGGGCACTTCATATTGGTCTAAATAAGCTACTCCCAATGCCGTCATAGCCCCTGCCGAACTTCCCATGATAAAAACCTGAGCAGTATCGATTCTAAAGGCTAATGCATTTTCTTTTAAATATTTCACTGCCGCTTTTGCATCTTGAACCGCTCTGACAAAAGCTTCAAAGTATGCCTCATCACTATTAGAAGAGTCAATACCGAGTCTATAATCAATAGAGGCGGCGACATATCCTCTTTGAGCTAAGCCTGTACAAACCAATCCATTGAATGCACCTATTTTTGTATTATTTCTAAATCCACCCCCATGAATAAAAATCATAAGCGGTCTTTTCAAGGAGGTATCCTGTTGAGGCGGCAGATAAACATCGAGCAAATGCTGCTGCATTTGGCCTGAAAGTCCCACAGAACGATGATAAGGAACATCAGAAAGGGTATCAATACGTTCGTAAATGACTTCCTTATACCGCTGGGCAAAAGAATCACTTACAAATGAGCAACTGATAAAAAAAACGAACCATTTAAACGTGCGCATATATTTTACAATTTTTTATCAAAATAATCAATCAAATGAAATTTAAGCTCATGAATTTCCTTCATTTTTCCTAATAAAACAAGATAAGGGTAATTAACCTGAAAGCGAAACCAATACTGACAGATTGTTATTCAATAAATGTTTGCGGCTACTCAAGTTTATTTACCCTATTTTTCATTAAAATTAAATTAGGCAATAATATAAACCCCCATTTTTAATTACGAAATCGTTTTCGTACTCTTACTCTAGAATTGACTGAATTGAAGTAACTTAACCTTTTAAAATGAAAAGGACATGGAAAATATGAATATTAAAAAGTTAGCAAAGGAACTTAATCTGTCCGTTTCTACCGTTTCAAAAGCACTTCACGACAGCTATGAGATAAAAGCTGAAACAAAGGAAAAAGTATTAGCGCTGGCAAAACAACTAAATTATCAACCCAATCCATTTGCCAGTAGCTTAAGGAGAAATTCCAGTAAAACGATTGCGGTGGTCATACCCGAAATTGCACATAACTTTTTTTCCCTGGTCATCAATGGTATTGAATCTATTGCCGAGGAATTAAAATATCATGTTCTTATATATATAACTCATGAAATACCGGAAAAAGAGGAACAGATTATCAAGCATTTGTTAAATGGCCGGGTAGATGGCATCCTAATATCATCTTCAGGTTCTTCAAATAATAATGCTCATTATCACGAGTTGGTACAAAAAAGTATTCCCTTTGTTTTTTTTGACAGAGCCAATTTTGATGTTGACGCGCCAAGGGTTACTACTGACGACTATCAAGCTGGTCTCCAGGCCACTGAACATTTAATAAAAAGCCAGTGCAAACATTTTGCCTTCCTTTCTCTTTCCAACCAAATGTCTGCTATTAATCATAGAAAAGACGGATTTTTGGCCGCGCTAAAGCAATATCAAATCAAGCCTGATCACGTTCATATTATTGAAGCCGGAACGGACGAAACCTTAAGTTTTCAGATCATCAGAGATTCGTTACAACCCTTACCGGAATCATTGGGCATATTTTCATCGGTAGAAAAATTAGCCATTCAAACCTATCATATTTGTAAAGAAATAAATATCAGGATACCCAAACAATTAAAAATCATTAGTTTTTCAAATTTACCCACCGCCGCATTGTTAAACCCTGCCTTATCGACCCTTACGCAACCTGCATTTTCCATTGGAAAGGAGGCTGCCCTACTTTTATTTCAAAGTATTAAGAACAAAGGTAAAATCCAACCTATTAACACCCTTCCTAATGTTGTATTGAAATCTACCTTATTTATAAGAGAATCGACAAAAGTGTAAAAAATAAATCACAGTAAACAAACAAAAATAATTGCCCGGTTTATAAATATATTGAGATTAGTCTTGACATTTTTCACCAAAACTTAAATCACCTGCGTCACCTAAACCTGGGACGATATAAGATTTTGCCGTTAATTCCTCATCAACATCCCCAATCCAAAGGTGAGCCTGTGGTAATTTCTTATGCACTTGATTCAGCCCCTCTTTTGAGGCAATGGCAGAAACAATATGAATCGACGACGGTTGTCCATATTTAGCTAAATATTCAACCGCTTTTATGATAGATGCCCCGGTTGCGAGCATCGGATCTATTAAAACAAGGCATTTGTCTGTAAGATCGGGACATGAAACATATTCCATTTCAATGTCAAATTTTCCACTACCATGATGTTTTCTAAAAGCCGTTAAAAAAGCATTTTCTGCATCATCAAATACGTCTAAAAATCCCTGGTGCATGGGTAATCCCGCTCTTAAAATGGTTCCTAAAACGATGGGCGTATTTACCATCGTACAATCGGCAATGCCTAGAGGGGTTTGAATTTTTTTTATTTCAAAAGATAAATGCTTACTTAATTCATGGGCCATAAAAACACCCAGTCTCTGAATATTTCTGCGAAAAAGCACCTTATTCTGTTGCACGGTAACATCGCGTAATTCTGCTAAATAATTACCCGCGATAGAAGGGGTATCATGAATTATAGTAATCATCTATTTGTATTTTTTAAAAAGGTGAAATAAATGTCCTCCCACTCCTTCCAGGTTCCCGGACCTGAAAACGAACTATTATGAGCGATAAAAGTAAAGGTACCCCCTACCAGTTTACATTGATTCTCTATGTTTTCAAGGGTAGCTAAAATATCTTCTGATGTATTTTCTCCATAGACCCAAAAGGTCACATCCATGGCCTGAAAAGGATGAATAGTTAAATTGGTACAGACATCTCTCTGTTCATCAAACCAAAGAAATGGAAAACAAGTACCCGCCCGAAAGCCACATTGACTCGCATAACCCATAGAATAGTCGTTTTCAACGCTCATTTTAATTAGATTATGGTAAGTCTCGGGCATATTTAGCAGAAGATAATGTTGTCTTGAATGAATGATTTTTCTTTCAGCTAAGGTGCACAAGAAGTTATATTCGTTTTGCAACGATTCAAAAGTTAATCCACTTTTCATTGACGGATGTAAACCGATATTGTATTTACTTGACACATCCCTTATTAGTTGTTTAAAGGCTTTGGATTTCAGTCCGACAGCACGATCTATTTTTGATTTATTACCCATCAGCCAAAAAAATATGGGATGATCTCCCAAAGTGGCATGGGTGGTTAACAAGCGGCTAAAAGTAAAATACGGATCTACTTCATTACCCATCAGGACCTGCCATCTTTGGTAAATTGAAGAAAAATCACGCCGGAATACATCCCGACAAATACCGTAAAAATGTCTTGGAAAAGAACGGTAAAGATAAGCCCAGGCGACATCGATATCATAAGAAATTTGTCTTTTGTAAATGGGTAAAGGAACCAAAAAAGAAGACCATTTTTCCTTTAAAAAGTCAAACAAACGGACCTTAACTAAGTCCACATAGGGTGTTTGCAAATAATTATTTTTGAATGCAATACTATTTTCTGCTTTAAATCGGCCCCATGCATCAAGATCACTTTTATTATACTCCTCACACCTGGCCAATGAATAAAAAATAAAAGAAAAAATATCTACATCGAGATTATTTAAAGGAAAGGTAACCAATGCCAAATCAGGTAATACAGGCTCGCTCTTTCGACGCCACAAATATCCACTATCAGGTATTTTCAAAGCATCCTTGCGAATATCTTTATTACTGTAAACAATAATAGGGCCGGAAAATGTGTTGACGAGATTTACATCATGAGTGATTTGAAAAGAAGAAACCCCTTTAAAAATCCAATCCAGTACATATTGGAGTTTATTTGATGAATGATCGCTATATATTAAAACGTCCAACATGTTAAGGTCTGATTTATGAAAGGTAAATTAACATTTTTTTGGTATATTTATCATTATTAAAAAAGCACCTGAAGCTGCATGAACCTAAGCGAGTTAAAAATTGTATTACATAAAATGAAATAAAAATGACCAACGATAAATTAATACATGCTCATTCTTCGGTTAGGTTAATGTTTTTAACCATTTTAAGTATGGCATTATATGTGAGCCTGGCAGCACAACAGACCTTATCATTGGGAAGAAATAATTACAACCAGGACAAAGGTATATTATTTCAAAAAGAGAGTGGTGTTAACGCGCGGATTTACACCAATGGATTCAGTTTTGGCTACCAGCTGGGTAAGATAAAAAAGTATAACCTATCGCAATATTACTTTGCAGAATTTGGTGAATTAAAAGACCCTATTGAATCAAGGCAACAAAAAAACATCTCTTTATCAGGTCCGAGGGGAACATTCCGCGGCTTTATTTTTGGCAAACAAAATAATTTTTACCCCCTGAGAGTAGGCGTTGGAGAGAAGAGATTTTTATCTGAAAAGGGAAAAAGAAAGGGGCTAGCAGTAGGAATAAGCTATGAAGGAGGACCGACATTAGGTCTTTTAAAACCATATTATCTTGTTTTAAGGCACACTTCTGATAGTCCTGGAAATTTCACCAGCATTCGAAGTGAAAGGTACTCTGATGAAAATTCCTCTCGTTTTTTAAATTGGGACGATATTTTTGGAGCAGAAAAACTAACAAAAGGGCTGGATGAATTGGGTATAGTACCCGGTATAAACATAAAGGGAAGTTTACATTTCGATTGGGGCGCTTATGGTGAGTTTATTCGTTCTGCTGAAATTGGACTCATGGCAGACGCATTTATACGGGATGTACCTATTCTGGCCGATAATGAAATATTAGGGATTAATAATAACCAAAATATTTTCCTCAATCTTTTTGTAAATTTGCGTCTTGGAAAAAGGAAATAGTCATTAAAAGATAATACAGATTCATGGTTGAATTACCCATTGCAGGTGCTAAAGAAAGACCTTCAAAAAAGCCCGATTGGCTTCGAGTTAAGCTTCCTATTGGTCCCGAGTTTAAGAAGGTACGGGAATTAGTTGATACTTATAAATTACATACTATATGCCAGTCAGGAAGTTGCCCCAATATGGGTGAATGTTGGGGAGCTGGTACCGCCACTTTTATGATTTTAGGTAATATTTGCACGAGGTCTTGTTCTTTTTGTGCTGTAAAAACGGGTAAACCAACAGAATATGACATAGAAGAGCCTGGAAGAGTGGCAGAAGCTGTCATGTTAATGCAAGTGAAACATGCCGTGATAACCTCTGTAAACAGAGATGAACTGGCTGACAGAGGAGCGGAAGTTTGGTATCAAACCATTCACCAGATTAAATTATTGAGCCCCAATACTACCATTGAAAGCCTCATTCCTGATGTGAAAGGAAATTGGGAGGCCTTAGAACGAATGATTAGTGCCGGTCAGGAAATAGTTTCTCATAATATGGAAACAGTACAAAGACTCTACCGATTAGTGAGACCGCAGGCAAAGTATGATCGCAGTTTAGAGCAGATTAAAAGAACCAAAGCTTTTGGAAAAAGAACCAAATCGGGCATTATGGTCGGTCTGAGCGAAACAAAAGAGGAAGTTTTAAAATCTATGGATGATTTGGTAGCTCACGGTTGTGATGTGCTTACCATAGGGCAATATTTACAACCTACTAAAATGCACCTTGACGTCGCTGAATTTATTCACCCCGACACCTTTGCTTTTTATAAAGAGGAGGGTTTACGCCGTGGATTCGATTACGTGGAAAGTGGCCCGTTAGTTCGTTCTTCTTATCATGCTGAAAGACATTTAATTCCAACCAAATAAGGCTTTCAACCTGGGAAGGAAGTCAGTGTTTTCAAAGAATCCAGTAAATTTAATGGCGCCAGGACCTTGAGAAAAAACAGGGACGAGCGTTCCTGTAGTTGTATTTCCTGTAAATTCATGCTGTAATTTCTCTCGCTTTGAACCTGGGTTTACTGAATAACCTCCAGTTTCATAGCCTGAAGTAACGATAACCAATGTTTCCTTATCCCTTTCAGCAAAATCAAGTACTTTCGCCAGCGTTTCATCAAAATCGTTATACTCTGAAAGCATATAATCGGGGTTGTTAAGCTTTGCGCCCAGGGCAATCTGAGCACTATTCACTAATAAAAAAAATCCATCATTTTTCTTATCTTTTTTATTTAGAAAATCCATGGCAAAGGATACGGCGGTCGATAAATATTTTCGACCTTCCATAACAGTAAGAGGTAAATCAAAAGCTGTAAACGCAGCATATTTCTTATTAATATCAGCCATTGGGAAAGATGTAGCCTCAGGAAGAATGGACATAGTCTGGAAACCCTGTTGCTGGAGGTCTTCCAGTAGATTTTTTTTATCTTGTCTGTCTGTGAAAAATTTTTTCCCACCACCAATAATAAGATCTAAAGGCGACCTGGACAATTGGGAAGCAATGTATTCCTCATTATTATAAGCAGGTGAATGCGCCCAAAAGGCAGCGGACGACAGGTGGGTCATACTTGCGGTGGTAATTACCCCCGTTTTCATATTATTATCAGCACCTATTTTAATGACTGAAGGAATGGACAATGAATCCATATTGACCCCTATGGCTCCGTCAAAAGATTTAACCCCACAGGCAATGGCCGTGGCAGCGGCGGCAGGATCAGTATTCAAACTATTAAAAGAGTTTGTTTTTTGAAGCCCGATAAACGGCATTTTTTCAACCAAAAGCGTGTGGTTGTATTGGTACAAACTACCTGACATCTGGTTTATCCCAACCCCATCAGCTATCATTAAAATAATATTTACAGGTTTCGACTGTTTTATCAAATCTTGCGTTGACCCAATAAAAGGTATCAGGAATAATCCCGAACAAACAAACCCGATATTTAAAAACTTCATCATCATTATATCAATTTTAGATACCTTTTCCCCGGTAATTCTTTAATCAAGCCTTTAAATTCCATGTTCAGCAAAAGTTGTGTTAACGATCCAATAGAAAGCTGAGCATGAATAAAAAGATATTCCAAAGAAATAGGATGGGCATCAGCGTATAAATCTAATAAAAAAATTTCTTGCGGTTCCAAAAAAGGAATAATCATTTGTTTTTCCTGTGACTCTTGCCACTGTAGAATCCGAACGATGTCTTGAGAAGCTGAAACAAGAGAAGCTTCTTGATTTTTAATCATTTTCAAACAACCTGATGACCATTTATCCGATATTCTACCAGGTAAAGCCATGACCTCCTTGTGGTAATCATTGGCTAATTGGGCAGTTATCATTGAACCGCCCCTTTCAGCCGTTTCAACCACTAACACGCCGTCACTTAATCCCGCGATAATTCTATTTCTCATTGGAAAGAACTCCTTTTCAGCTCTCACAGACCATGGATATTCGGAAAGAATGGCACCTTGTTCCGATATTTTATCTGCCAGTTCACGATGATCTGCCGGATAAATGCTTCCGAGACCATGGGCGATAACGCCTACGGTGCGCAGATCATTTTTAAGGCAAAACAGATGAGCGGCAGCATCAATGCCAAATGCCAGACCGCTGACAATAATGGGGTTAAACGGTTTTAAACCATCTAAAATTTTTCCCAATGCCTCAATTCCATGAGGAGAGGGTTTCCTTGTACCAACTACTGAAAGGATGAACCTATCTTCCCAGTCTAATTGCCCATACTGATATAAAACGATGGGACTATCCGGTAAAACAGATAATCGGGAAGGGTAATCGGAAGATTTAAAATAGTGTACTTTTATTTTTTTTTCTTCACATACCATTAATTCCTGCTCCGCGATTTCGAGTACTTTTCGAGACCGAATTTCATTGACTATATTATTTCCGACCCCTGGAATCTTCAATAATTGCCTGGCGGAAGCATTAAAAACTTCCTCTGGTGACCCACAATAGTGAATAAGTTGACGTCCCAGCACTGGACCAACATGATGAATTTTTGTTAACCCTACGGCAAACAACATATAATCTTCCATAATACGCAAACTGATTGGTTAAAAAATCAGGCGTAAAGGCGTAGATATTTGGTTAAGGGAATAGAGAAAGAGCAAGGTAAAAAAAATCAGGGTAAATGATCAATAGCCTCATTTAAGTCATCGATTAGGTCGCTGACGTCTTCAATACCCACACTAAGTCGAATCAAAGAGTCTGTCAAACCTACTTTAAGTCTCTCCTCTTTTGGGATAGAAGCATGGGTCATTGTTGCAGGGTGTCCAATTAAAGATTCAACGCCTCCTAATGATTCCGCCAAAGTAAACAATTTAGTATTAGCCAATAATTTTTCAGCATAATCCAGGGTATCGGTAAACAAATTAAAGGAAACCATACCACCGTAATGCCTCATTTGGGAAGTGGCGATATCATGACCTGGATGATCTATAAAACCAGGATAAAACACTTGTTTAATTTTCGAATGAGACCTAAGAAAATCGGCTATTTTAGCTGCATTTTGGCAAGCCCTTTCCACGCGTATGTGCAATGTTTTAATACCCCGTAAAATCAAAAAACAATCTTGAGGACCGGGAACGGCACCTACCGCATTTTGAATAAACCTCAATTTTTGAGCATACAACTCACTATTGGTTACTACGGCACCGTGAACCGCATCGGAATGTCCACCTATGTATTTAGTGGCGGAATGAAGCACTATATCTGCGCCCAGATCGAGCGGATTTTGCAGATAGGGAGAAGCAAATGTATTATCAACACAGGTTAATATTCCCTTTTTCTTTGCTATATCACAAATGGCTAGAATATCTACGATATTCAGCATAGGATTCGTTGGCGTTTCAATCCATATTAACTTAGTTTCGGGTCTGATAGCGGTCTCAAAAGCAGTTAAATTATTCATACCTACGAACCTACTTTTAATGCCAAAACCACCATGAACCTTAGTTAACAATCTGTATGAACCTCCATATAAATCATCACAAGCAAGCACTTCGTCCCCTGGCTGTAAAAGTCTGATTACTGCATCCATAGCGGCGAGGCCACTACTAAAACAGATACCGAATTTACCATTTTCCAATGCGGCCAGATTATTTTCCAAAACGGTGCGGGTAGGATTACCTGTTCTGGCATATTCGTAGCCTTTATGCACACCTGGAGAGGATTGCGCATACGTTGATGTTTGATAAATGGGAGTCATTACCGCTCCTGTCGCTGGGTCCGGTTCAATGCCTGCATGAATCGCTTTAGTACCAAATTTCATGACGCTGTATTATTTAATTTAATAACGGGAAGTAAAAATCAAAAGGGCAATCTATTAATCAAGATTGCCCTTTTTTTCTTGTAGTTCAAGGTTTATCTTTCTGCTTAATTTACAGAATCAGATAATTCTTTACCCGCTTTAAACTTAACTGAATTTTTACTTTCAATAGTTAAAGTTTCACCCGTTCTTGGGTTACGACCACTTCTTGCTTCTCTGTGTGAAACAGAAAAAGTACCAAAGCCAATAAGTGTTACTTTTCCACCTTCTTTAAGCTCTTGTCCAATTCCTTCTACTACCGCATTTAAAGCGTCAGTAGCTTGTACCTTTGTGATTTTTGCACTTGATGCAATTTTGTTAATAAGATCTCCCTTGTTCATTTAAAATAGTTTTTAAGTTTAATTTTCCCTTTTAAAAATAAGTTAGTAAATATAAGCATAATAATTAGATAAATCAAGGACGACTTGATTCATTTATTCCTATTTTTACATAACAAATATAGTATATTCTTCGAAATATCAAGCAATTGTAATTAATTATCATGAAAAATCGCATCTTTTTTATTATAATTTTATTCCTTTCTACCATTTACACTGGCTGCAATAGAAAATCAGGGTGTCCTGCCATGAATCAAACGGCAGAATTTCGAAAGAATAATGCCCTTAAAAAACAAGCTAAAACAAGACTTTTTTCAAAAAAAAGCAAGATAAAATATTACCCAAACCAAGGCGTTAAGAAACCTTAGATTCTAATTTCTCCCCCATTTTTTGAAGGCTAAAAAGAATTAAAAAAATGGCCAATCCAGGAAATACGGCTAACCACCAGGCGGCTGGATTTTCCCTTACTTGTTGCATTTGGCTACCCCAACTAATGGTCCCCGCAGGCATTCCAATGCCTAAATATCCTAAATAAGCCTCAAGCAAAATGGCACCGGCAAAACTATAAGCAAAAGTTATCCAAACAGAACCCATAGCATTAGGCAAAATATGCTTCCAACAAATATGAAAATTCTTTATTCCCAGCAGCTGCGCCGCCTGAATATATTCCAAATCTCTGATTCTTAAAAATTCTGCCCTCACCAAACGAGCTATTCCCGTCCATCTTATGAGCGCAATAAGTATAATAACATGAAATAAACCTGGATTTTTTATCAACGGAAGCAAGGCAAGCAAGAAGAATAGCGCCGGGATGGCATCTATCGCCTGAATAATTAAACTTATAAGCCAGTCTACAGGTAAAGCAATACTTTTACCCATAGCTGGCATAGAGTACACAAGGACACCAATGAGTAGCCAGATTCCTAACCAAATTAAAATACTAAAATTACTTCCATTCGTTACAAAAACTTGAAATATCCAATAAATTAAGCCGACCAACCAAAATAGTAAGAAAAAGGCCTTATAAATAGGTAAATGAAACCGATCATTGCCATAAAAACCTGCTAAGCCGCCCATAAATATACCTAAAATGCCAGCGATAGAAATCGATAAAAGCCCAATACTCAATGCCAGTCTAAACCCTCTAATCCAACCAGCCAGAACATCCCTTCCAATTCTATCTGTTCCCATCCAATGCCTCTCCCAAAAAACTTTTGTATTCTGCACGGAAAACGGACTTTTCAATCCAAGATTATTGCGATCTATGGTTTCAGGACTGTACGGAACGAGTGTTTTAATCACTTTTTCATAAGGTAAATTCCTCCAATTATCATTTTGAAAATCTACCGGCCAATTTATCCAACCCAATTTTACAAATGGGACTTCTAATAGTGGAAAGTATGCTTTTCCCTGATATTGACAATAAACCGGTTTTTCATTGGCTATCCAATCACCAAAAACAGCAAGGAAAAGAACCAGAGAAAAAAAGATTTTTAACTTCATTCGTTTTTATTTTCCCTTGTTAATCGAATTCTTGGATCCGTGACAACAAGCAGTATATCTGATAGAATGAGCCCCGCTGCAGTAAGTACAGAAACCAATAAAACAAAAGAGTACACCGTAGTCCAATCCTGGCTGAGTATTGAATCTATAAATAATCTACCCATACCAGGAACATTAAATATAACCTCAATAACAACAGAGCCTGTAATCAAGGCAGGAATGATACCGGCAACAAAAACGATCTGTGGTAATAGGGCATTAGGAAGTGCGTGTATAAAATAAAGCCGTGCCTTTGATATCCCCTTTGTTTTAGCAAACAGCATGTAGGGTTCTTTGAGAACTTTGGAAAATGTTGACTGCATATAACTCGTTAAATAAGCAGCCAAACCATAAGCCATACAAAAGACTGGAAGGCTTAGTTGAAGTAAAAAAGGAATCGGTTGACTTAAAAATCCTCCCTTTTGTTGAAGGTTAGACCAACCGCTAATACTGAAAAAGGAAAATCCATATTCTGGTAAAGTAGCCTGAAATAATAACAAACTACCCACCCAAAAAGCTGGTAAAGCATACAGAGCAAGTAAAATATTATTAGTCCAGCGCAACCACCTGCTCTTGGGAAGGATCGCCATTAAAATCCCCACAGGCATGGCAAACATATAAGCCAGAATTATAGCCAATCCATTCACCCACAATGTCCACGGTATGGCTTCCTTTAATTTATCCATTACGGGCCTTCCATCTCTGGAAGAAGTGCCTATATCTCCATAGATGATTTTACTGAACCAGTTATGAAACTGATTGTCAAAACCATTCCATCCCGGAGAAGGAAGCCATGAAAAAAAAGAAGGTGTTTGGTAAGACAAGCGATTCAACAGACCCTCTAATTTCCTCAATTCTTCAATGAAAGGCTCCCTCATTTCATCTGAAGCTTTGCAAGCAGTTTTCACCACCGACAAATCAGACGTATTGGCCATTTCCAGTAATTGCTGTTTCCAGAAAATAGATACTTGCCCATTTTCAGTCTGCGCCACTTTTTCGTAAAATGCTGTCAACGCCTGGAAATAATTCTGAACCAAAGCCCAATCTCCTGTAGCTAATAGCAGTCTTTTTTGAACTTTTATCGCCTCCGGATACTGAACTTTATAAAAAGTGTCTGGAAACATAGCGGGCTGCATAGAAAAATAAAAGAGAGGTTTGTCTGAGTTTAACCTTACAGCTTCAGCTCTATAGACCTTTTCTGCGGCCAGCGGATGAACGTAAAACGAACCGTTTGATCTTGCTTTGTTTTGAAGCATAACCAAATCTACAGATGCATTTTTCTGAAGAAAAAAAAGGCAGACAGATATAATCCATAAAGACAAAAACAGGGTGCTAATTCTTTTTAATAAATAAGTTAGCATAGCACCTCTTTAATCTTTAATGAGTTTAAAAGCTACCGGATAGAAGCCAGGCCATACCGCTGTGGAGACCGCCTCAAATCTTTTATGAATAACCAAACGCTCCTGAGGACAAAATAACATGATTTCTGGTTGTTCTTCATAAATTTCTGCCTGCAGCTTTTTTGAAATCACCCATCTTTTAGATTGATTAGGTTCTCTTTCCAATGCATCAATCCATTCATCTGTTTTTTCATTACCAAAACCACTGCGATTATCCGCATCAGTTCGCCAATTTTGTGAAGGACTCCACTGTGGTGTGATAGAACGACCTGCTGAAATCATTTCGAAATCCCTGCTACGCAATTTATCAAGTAGTGTATTCGCATCTTTAGCATCGATAACTACATCTATGCCTGCTTTTCTTGCATTACTTTTTATAAGTTCAGCAAGCGTCATAGAACTTGCTTTACTGGCATTAGCTAAATATTTGACGCTCAGGGCAGTCTTTTTACCCCCTATCTTTTTATCTAATATACCATCTTTATCCGTATCGCTCCATCCTGCTTCAGCCAACAATTTTTTAGCCTGTTCAATAGAAAACGTTATGGGTTTGAGGTCTGCATTATATTCTGCCGAACTTGGGTGCAATGGTGTTGCGCATCTTGTACCGAAACCAATAAAAACATTTTGGATAAGTTCATCCACATCAATGGCATGAGCAAAGGCTCTCCTAACTTTTTTGTCTGAAAGAATAGGCAATCTGGTGTTTAAGGAAATATAATAACTACTTAAAGAAGAAGGCGTATAGAAAGAAAAATGTGCTTTTGTTGTACTGTCTGCCGTTAAAGCCAGAAAATCTTCCGGAGCAATATTTTGCATAACATCTATTTCCTCGTTTTTTAAAGCGGCCAAAGCAGACACAGGGTCGGGAATAATCTTAAATAACAATCTATCGGGAAAAGCTTGAAAAGCGGCATTATCCGTTGCGAGTTTATCCCCCCACCAAGCTTGCTTTTTTTCTAATAATATTTCCTGTCCCGATTGCCAGGACACCAACTTATAAGGTCCTGCTCCATTAACGCCTTCCGGATTCCTACTAAAAAATTCACCTAAATAATAATCTGCAAAATCCTTTATGAAAGGATAATTTTTAAGTTGATTTTCTGGTGACGGGTCACTAATAAGCTTTAATAATGAAACAGTATCCAAACTATTATCCGCGTCAAAAATATGTTTTGGGAGTACAGGAACCACATTCGTCAGAGATTCCAGGCCTGCAAAATAGGTATCATTTAATATGATAGTGAATTTTTTAGGATTCATTTTATCTATATCAAATGACTGGATATTCTCCAAAAAAGTTCTGTACCCAAGGGTAGGTAAGAAGGGATTAAAAATCAATTTCAATGTGGCTTCATAATCAGCAGCCGTAATTGGCTTACCATCGTCCCAAACGGCTTCTTCTCTAATTTCGAAACTATATTTAGTTCCACCCTCATAAACGCCATTTTTAATTAATTCAATTTTAGGGGTCTCCTTTAACAATTGAGGGACCAATACCAAAGTAGTTGGGTCATAATTCATTAAATACAAATGCAAAGGATCAAAAACCTGTCTCGAATAAGAAATGGTACTGAGCAGTGGATTTAATCTATCCGGTTCAGCTTCGAGTCGAATGGATACCTCATTAGAGGATCTTTTGTGCATACTTGACTGTTCTTCTCTTCCACAAGACGATGAAAACAGGATCAAAATAGCTAGGGGGGCTAACAAAAAGAATTTCATTTCAATCATTTAATTAGGACAAAAATACGAGGTAAAAAGGACTATTGCACCTTTATTTCGCATTTTATTCAAATATGGAACTTTTAGGTTTTAAAATCGTTGATTATAAACAAATTCTATCTAATGAAAACAATACTTATCGCCGGTGGAACGGGACTTGTTGGGCAACTTTTAGCACAAACACTTAAAGACGAGGGGTATAAGATCCGTTTAATAAGCAGATCTAAACCTGTTAATCCCGTTTTTCCCACTTTCCTATGGAATGTTGAAAAGGGTGTTGCTGATGGAAACGCATTCAAAGAGGTAGATATTGTAATAAATCTTGCCGGCTCTGGCGTTGCGGACAAACTATGGACTGAACGTAGAAAAAAGGAGATAACTGAAAGCCGGGTAAAAAGTAATCAATTACTAGCCTATTGTTTTAAAAATTATCACAGACCTGCCTTATATATTTCTGCCGGAGCCATTGGGTTTTACGGCCATAGAGAAGATGAGATACTAACAGAAGAATATGCTGCGGGGGATGATTTTCTATCAAAAAGTTGTACAGCGTGGGAAAATGCTGTTTTTGAAACAGCTGACCATGATACCCGATTAATCCTATTTAGAATAGGTATTGTTCTCAGCCCAAGAGGGGGTGCTCTTCAAAAAATGTTGTTACCATGGAAAATGGGTATTTCAACATCCTTTAATCCAGGGAATCAATGGTATTCATGGATTCATGAAGAAGATTTAGTCCGACTTTTCGTTTTTGGCATTCAAAATGAACAAATCGAAGGAATTTACAACGCGGTGTCCCCTAATCCTGAAAAAATGTATGATTTTGCAAAGGCAATGAAAGCGCAAAGTAAATTACCTTGGCGGATGGTATGGTCGATTCCATTTACATTGTTAACTGCAGCCATGGGTGAAATGTCCACCGTGCTCACGAATAGTGCCAGAGTATCCTCTGAAAAAATAATCAGGGCGGGATTTCAATTTACATTCAAGAAAATGGATGAGGCGCTAAAAAATCTCATTGGCTAGGTAAAATATCTTTTTTTTCTACTACTAAGTCTGAAAATTTACCCGAGAATCTGGTAGCCTTTATGATGTGATTATCTATCCAATGATAGTTTCCACCCCTGGGTTTGCCGAATATTATGCCGTGATACTTAAATCCATTTTTATTCAACCAAGCCTCGGTTACAGCGCGATGTTCCTCCGTTCTGGAGGTAAAAAAATAAATACTGTGCCCTTCCTCAAACCATTTGTTAATAATTTTAAGTGCATCCGGAAAAGGCATTACGGAAATCATTCTTTCTGGCTCTTCGTTAGGAATATCATCACAGACAGTACCATCAATATCGATTAAAAAATTCTTGACATTTTCAGGAAGAAGAGGGCTAAGTGCCTCCCCTTTTTCATTGAATGCATGTTGCAGTCGGGAATCATTAGATTGTTGCATATTCAGTTAAATGGTTAGAAAGAGATAAAATCAGTGGGATCCATAACGATTCCTTTGTACCACAATTCAAAATGAAGATGAGGTCCGTCTGTTTTTGTGCCCGTGTTACCAATAATGGCGATGGCTTCGCCAGCTTTAACAAAGGCGCCTACTTTTTTTAGCAGGGCGGCATTGTGTTTATAAAATGTTATTAAGTTATTGGCATGTTGAATACCTATGGTATGACCTGTCTCTAAGGTCCAGTCAGCTAAAAAAACATAGCCTGATAGAGCTGATTTTATCGCCGTATTCTTGGGGGCAACAATATCAACACCGATATGATTTTTTTTAAGATCAAACTGAGAAGTAATCTCCCCTTTTAAAGGATTCACAAAAAAGATACCCTCAATGGGAAGATCCTCCGACTTACTAAACCCGGAATAACGGGATCTTTTGGCCAGATTACCTATATTTTCCAGTTCAACCTCTTTTCTTAATTGATTATCTTCTTCCGAAGGAGCAGCTATATTTTGCTCCTCCAGGTTCACTAAATTACTCAGTAAGTTTTTTTCCGGAACGGGAATATCATCGACGGTTTCAACATCACCTGTTAACATGCGTCTTACATTAGTCAGATAAATTCTTTGCGCGCTCATTTCATTCTCAATTTCTTCTACCTTACGCATTAAACTTAAGACCTCCTCGCTACTACTTCCCAGGCCATAACCAGGCAAATATCTTTTTATTGGCGTTACCGCAATAAAGACCAAAGCTAAAAACCCAACGAACACCAAAATACTACTACCCAATAAATAAAAATTAAATAAAGTAAGCTTAAAAGAGGCAATCTCCTGAAAAGTATCCTCATTCATTATAACCAAACGAAATTTATTTTTTAGGTTTTCTCTAAATTGTGCCCAGCCTTCCTTATTAAAAATATTTGTCGCCATGTGATGAAATTTAAACAAAAAGAAGATTTTTCAACGTACAATAAAATACAAAGGTTACAGTTTTCTTTCTAACTTCGAAAATAAAATAAAACAAGAAGTTAATTAAGCCCTCAATTTTATAATAAATAACGAAATTTGAGCTTATTTATGTGTAATAAAAATATTTTAGTTTTGAAAAGCCTGACTCTTCCTATTTATCTTATTCTTTTTGTACTCACTTTTTCGAGCTGTGTAACAAGGAAAAAGAAAGCTGACCTATCTATTTTAGGCAAGATATATGAAAATACCACTGCAAGGTATAACGGATATTTTAATGCAAATGAAATATTGGAAATAAATAAATTAGCTCTTTCCACACAAGATCCGGTTAATTATCAAAAACAACTTCCTATATTTCCCTACCTGACCGCTTCAAATAGAAAATCGGCGGGACAGGAACTCGACAAGGCAGTAAAAAAAGTAACGCGTGTGGTCGCTTTACATCCGAGAAGTTATTGGATGGATGATTGTTATCTACTTGCCGGTCAAGCTTGGTTTTTAAAAGAAGATTATGAAAATGCTGAAAAAGCATTCCGTTATTTGATTACTGAGTTCGATCCTGAGGAAAAATTAGCCCAATCGGAAGATAAAGATAAAGCAGACGCAAAAAAATCAACTTTATCTCCTAAACAAAAGGCAAAGAAAAGGGAAAAAGCTAAAAAAGAAGCCCTTAAAAAAAGAAAAAAATATAATAAGGAGGTCAAAAAAAGAAAAATCCAAAACGCAAAACGTAAAAAGGAAGGGAAAACAGCCCTGCCTTCTAAGCCTAAGCCGAAGGAAAAAACGGGTGAGTCAGAAGCTGAAAAAGCTAAAAAAGAGGAGGCTGAAAAAAGAAAACAAGCTGCCGCTGAGGCAAAAAAAGAGGCCAAAGCAGCTGAACCTAAAAAGTATTTCTTAAAGCATAGACCCGTCTTTCAAGAAGGAAAGTTGTGGCTCGCAAAAACGCTCATAGAACGAGATAATGACGATTCTGCTCTTCGCATTTTAGAAAAATTAATCGAAGATGAAACTACCTTCGAATATGTGCTGGAGGAAGTGTACCCGCTTTTGGCTTTCTATTACCTTAAAAAAAATAATATCGCTGAAGCAAATATCGCCCTTGAAAAAGCCATAAGCCTGTCAGATGACCGAAAAGAAAAAGCTAGACTTAGCTTCCTGGCTGGTCAATTATTTTCAACAGATAAAAAAGAATCGGAGGCATTTACTGCCTTTGACCAAGCTGAAAAGTGGGCTTCAAACTACGAAATGGCTTTCAATGCTAAAATAAATAAGGCGCAATTAGCCTGGCTCGCAGGGAAAGGTTCCTACGAAGATGCGTTAGCCGATCTCGATAAACTAGCTAAAGATGAAAAAAATATAGATTATTTAGATCAATTATACTACAATAAAGGTCAATTAGCCCTGAAAAATAATCAACGGGTAGAAGCTATTTCCTATTTCAAGGAATCTTTAGCAAAAAACACCATCAATACACTCCAAAAAACAGAATCAGCCTACATTTTGGGATCTCTCTATTTTGAAGATAGTGAGTTTCTTTCGGCAAAAAACTATCTTGATACTACGTTGCAAACTATGGCCGATGAGGATCCGAGAAAACCTGAAACGGCTAAACTCAGGGAAAGTCTGACGGACATTGCAAGCCTTTTAGAAAATATAAATCTTCAGGATAGCCTGATTGGCATTTCGAAGCTTTCTCCAGAAGACCGTATGCAATTGGCACTTAAAATTAAAAAACAGGAAGATGAAAAACGGATGGCTGAAATTGAAAACAAAAATCAAGGCAGTATTGGCGCTTTACCTATCACTGCCAGAGAAAATGCTTTCAGTGGCTTAAATACCGGGGCTTCCACCCAAAGTAGTTTCTTCGCTTACGACGATCAAACGCTAAAACGCGGTATCCGCGAATTTGAAAGGGTATGGGGAACAAGAACATTACAGGATAACTGGCGACAGGGGGAACAAAAATTGTCTTTTGATGCACCGTCACCGATTATTGCTGAAATAGATACCTCAAGCAGCAGGAAAGGCAGGTCATTGAAAGTGACTGATCTTACCGAGGAAGACATTGACAGATTATTAGGTGATTATCCAAAAACTGAAATCGCCCTAAAAGCAGCAGAACTTAAAATTATAGACGCCCTCTTTAAGTTGGGGGTTCTTTACAGAGAAAAACTCGCCAATTATCCCGAATCAATTAAAGCTTTCACTGAACTTGATAAAAGATTTCCAGGTATTAACATTGAAGTAAATATCTGGTATTATCTCTTTCTCACTTACCGCGAAAATAATGAGTTGGCCAAATCCGACGAATATAAAAATAAAATACTGGATAAATACGGCAGCACTTATTTTGCCCAGGCTATTTCAGACCCAAATTTTGTAGCTTCCTCAAAGCTCAGAGAAAAAGAATTAAATCAATTTTACGACCTTGCGTATAAACTGTTCACCGAAAGAAAATTTGCAGAGGCGCTGGACCTAATCGCACAAGCACCAGCTAAAAGTGGGACATTGACTAAATTAAATGGCAGATTTGCCTTGTTGGGCGCGCTCTGTACAGGAAGCCTAAAAGGTAGAGAAGAATATATTTATGCTCTTCAGGAAGTTATTGCCAAATACCCCGGCACGGATGAACAAAGAAGAGCCGCCGAAATACTTAGACTTTTAGGTGAAGCTCAAGCAAGTATGCCAGGACAACGGGTAGATGAATCCGGACAATTTCAAATTGAAGCTGACCAGGTTCATTATGTTATTTTTGCATTTCCTCCATCGGTCGATCTAAATGGCGTTAAGGTCGGAATATCTGACTTTAACAGGAAGTACTTCTCTTTGGAAAAGTTAAATATGACCAATCTGTTTTTGGGTGAAGACGAATCTTCAAGAAAGGCTTTATTGATCCTCCGCCGTTTTAATAACCAAGGGTCCGCTTTAAATTATTATCTGACCGCCGATAAGACTAAATCAGAGTTAAAACTGGATGAAACGCCTTATGAGCTTTTTATTATAGGCCTTAATAATTATCGCGAACTACTTCGGATTAAAAACACGAATGCCTATTTAGATTTCTTCAACACTAAAATTCTTAAAAATTAACTGAAATTTTTACCAGCCCTTTTATTTTATTCCTTTAAACGAATGTTATATTCCTTTTTCAAAGGATTAGTTAATTGCTTGCCAATGAGCCATGGGTTTAACCATTTAAGTTTTCGGTATGAAATGTTATTTTCCTGAGCAAACAAACCTAAATCGGGAATAGGTTTTGCCACAGAAATAACTTTCGTAGGTTCGATAGGAGCATACCCATCATTTCCTTTTAACTGATAACCATGATATTCAGGATCCTCTAAAACGGCTTTTATAGCAAACAATCTGAAAACATACCTTGATGTTTCTTCATTCAGCTGCATATCAAAATAGCTTTTCGCTCGTTGAAAATCTAACTCTTTTTTAAATCTGGTTTCCCCAATATTATAAGCCGCAGCAGCCATCGACCAATTTCCAAATCTTTTATGTAAGTGTTTCAAATATTTACAGGCAATTTCCGTGGACTTTTCAACATGATACCTCTCGTCCACCTCTTCTGAAATTTCCAGCCCATAGAATTCGGAAACAGGTTTCATCAATTGCCATACCCCTTTTGCACCCGCCGGAGAGACGGCATTGGAAAGCATACTTTCCGCCACAGCTATATACTTAAGATCGGAAGGTAAGCCGTGTTCTGACAATTTTTTTTCTATCATTGGAAAATATCGCATAGAACGCTTGATAGCGATGATCGTACTGGAATGTTGAAAAACATTAGCATATAACTCTCTTTCAAGCCTTTCACGAATATCCCAATCCTCAATGGTTAACTTCTCCCCCGCAAAGGAGTATTCATCCTGTAAAGTTATTGATCTGATAACCATCGCTGGATCTGCCGCTTTATTCTCACCCAAGTCGATTTTTGTCACAAAGGAAAAAATAAAAAAAATACCGGAAAAGGCTCCCAAAATCATGAGAGACCATTTTATTTGTTGTGAAAATTTATTGTTTTTCATACACTAAATATCTTTTGCTTTTTTATAAATAGGCACCGTTGAGCAAGGTTCGCCAAAGAAAATACTTGATGCTACAGGCTGTAAAAATTGCACAGCGGCCGTGTAAGCTGATGCAGGAACTGCTTTTTCACTACAACCCTTAAGAACCATTTTTTTTTCAGCATAATCCTCCTTTTTCCATTGAGAAATTACCTTATCATAATGAGCCGAAAGAAAAGTATCCTTATCTCCCTGAAAAATAGCTTTTGCAAAAGGAGTGGCATAAGCAGCGACCAACATAAAAGACCATAAAGGTAAAATGGCATCTTCAGAACAAACAATTAGCAGGTTTTTATCCTTATAAACAGCCCAGTCAATATCCTTTAGTGCTGTTCTAAAATCCTTCTCTCTTAAAATTAACCCCTGAAAAAGGTAATCCTTTATGTCAAAATAAACAAAATCACCCTCTGGGTAAAATTTTTCTAAATCGATAGTGAGTAATCCACTATTAACCACTTTATTTACTAATGTTGATTCCATATTACTTATTAATTTTCCGAAAAATCTGATTCCTCACCAGTTGTAAATTCATGTTCTTTAAATTCTTTGGGTAGGGGAAGATCTTTTAAACTGTTAATACCAAAATAATGTAAGAATTTTTCACCCGTAGCATATAACAATGGTCTTCCAGGTCCCTCGCTTCTCCCAGAAATAAGGATTAGCTCCTTTTCGAGTAACTTCTGTACGGCATAATCACAATTAACGCCTCTGATTCTTTCCAATTCCAATTTACTTACAGGTTGTTTATAAGCAATGATAGAAAGGGTTTCTAAAGAAGCTTTTGAAAGTTTTTTCCTTGTTTTATTTCTAAGAAAAACATTTAAGGTACCATGAAAAGCAGGTTTAGTTAAAAACTGAAAACAGTTTCCCGATTGAATGAGTTCAAAGGCAAAGGATTCATTTACAAAACGATTTGAAATTTCCTCAATTCTACTCATTACCTCCTCTTCTGAGAGCGCCAACCCGAACACCTCTTCCAAACAACCTTGAATATCCTCTATACTAATTGGCTGATCAGCTGCAAAAATCAGTGCTTCAATGTGTTGTGAAATATATTCCAATGTAAAAAATTTTAATTAAAAGGAATAGCAACGGAAAAGATTACTATTTTTTCCACCTCTTCCTTTACTTTGTTTGTTATTACCATAAAATAGGGGAAGTTGCAAAGCAAAATAAAAATCAGACCCTGTAAAGGACGATTTTGTCACCCAACTCTTTATATTATCTGAACCGATAGTCAATGGACCAGCCCGAAGTGCCAAACCTCCAAAAAACAGTTGTCTATTGGATAAGGTTAGCGGTATTTTTACAGCCCAAAAACCTGATTCCCAGGAGGGCATTACCATAACGGTTTCCATAGATTGAATATTTTTAATAGCCTTCAAAAGGGGAATATTTGCAAAGGAAGAGATAAAAAAGGAATTCCCCAGGGAAAAACCACCTTGAAAATTGAACGATGTTGGAAGTAACATATTAAAATTACTCCCTGTTACTCCCGCCAAGGAACTACCAAGGATATCTGTGCTTAACAAGTTTCCCGCCTGAATTACATTTCCCTTCGATATGGCATTTATATAATCGGAACCCTCGTGTAAGGAAACGCCGGTGGAAGTTACTTTATACGTCGTAGTATTTGAATTAAAACCTATATACCCAATATCGTTTATAGCGGCACCAACAAACCATCTACCCTCCCCCTCTGTCAAACGAGCGCCAATATCCAATCCCATTCCAAAGCCATTCAATGATTTTCTAATACCCCCACTGATAGGGTTTCTGGACCAAACAGAGAAACCCATATCGCCATCCACGTTAGATAAATTAAAATTATTATTTGGTCGTTGAGAAATATTCAGCTCCGTTTTACTGTCAACAAAAGCGGACATCATTGGCAAAATAAATTTAACGGCAGTGCCCAAAGAAAGGACATTAAAGCCAACTATTTTTTTGATATTCAGTGTGAGGGGAATTTCAGTATATACGGCGCCACTCAAATTAAAAGAGGCTATAGGATAGGTAGAAAAAAAGGCTTGTTTAGCATGAGTAAAAGGTATCATTCCCTGCGGAATCTTAAAAGCACCAATATTTCCTTTCACCCGGAATCCTAATCCAATGGAAAAATTTTCATTTAATGCCACCACTGCTGACGGACCTTCCAAAATAAAAGAGCCGTAAGCCCATTGATTTTTCAACGTATCCTGAAAAAAACCATCCAGCGTGTCTGGCACACCTGTACTATTGTTAGGATATTTAACTCTCCCACGTGGAAAATTTATAACCAGCCCGTTTTTGCGGGGAAGTAACTGTAATATATTAGCATTGCTAACCCGTAACATATTATTATTCGCAAAAACGCCACCTTGAATCAAATTGATTGCCGTACCTTCAGGTGCAGCTGCAGGATTAAGCATCATTTGATAAAGGCTGGTATATTTACCCATTCTAAGACCTTGTTGGAACTGCCCCAAAGCAAGATTTACAAAAAGACACGAACTAATTAAGAAAAACAGGGTCTTCTTCATAAATAATAAAGTATTGACTACAATATCCAAAAAAAACAAGCAAAAGGCAAATTTATTGTAGGGTATTTACTCATTTAAATACCAGCTAAAAGAAGCACCTGGTACTTAGTACTTGGTGTATGGGCGGCCCTTGCGGCGGCACTTTTTTCGACAGGTATCAATATTTTGCCAGCCAATGAATTAGGCGATCTGGCCAATAATCAGCAGTTGTTTTATTTTTCAAACCAAATCCATGGCCACCTTCAGGATAGAGATGCATTTCTGCCTTTAACCCGTGTGAAATTGCGGACTGGTAATACAAAATACTATTTTGAACAGAAACTGTTTTATCATCTGCTGCATGCACAAGGAAAGCGGGAGGAGTATTAGCATTTATTTGTTTTTCGGGAGAAAACGTATTAATCAATGTGGAATCTGGTTTTTCCCCCAATAAATTTCTTCTGGATCCAGCATGCATGAATGGTTCTGTAAAGGCAATCACCGGATAAATAAGAATACTAAAATCGGGTCTTCCGGAAATATTATCCGTGGGAATATCAACAATATCCTTATCATATAAAGTGGATGTCGTGGCTGCCAGATGTCCTCCAGCCGAAAAACCCATAACCCCTATCCTGTTCTTAATTAATTTCCACTCTTCTGACTTACTCCTGATATACCTGATTCCTTCCAATGCATCTCTCAATGGTGCCAGGTGCTTTTGTGTACAATACTTATCATTTGGAATCCGATATCTGAGTATAATCGCCGTAATCCCATTTTTATTTAAAAATTTAGCCACATCAATACCCTCGTGATCAAAAGCAGTGCCGGAATATCCACCGCCTGGGAGCACTAGTACTGCCTGGCCATTTGCATTTTCAGGCTGAAACAAAGTAAGTATTGGAACGGAGGTTTTTCGAAAAAAGCGGATACCATCAGGTCGGGTTTCAATTTCCTCCTGATTCTCAGCAGGAATGGAATATGGAATATTTCCAGTATATAATGGAAATTCCTTTTGACCTGAAAGCGATGCGACAGAAAGTAAACTACCAAGCATAAATAAAAATAGGGGTCTTATAAACATGGTTTATTCAATTTGCGTATTTATATTCATGAAAAATACGAAAAATGCGGCATCAAAACCTATTATTACTATATTTTATTGTCACTATTTTATTTCCCAATCATAGCACAGGACAGGATAAAGAACCATTTTTAGTTGTTTTAGGTGTTGCGCAAGATGGTGGTTTTCCTCAGGCAGGCTGCAAAAAATCATGTTGTGAAAAAAGTTGGATTAATCTAAACAAAAAAGAATATGTGAGTTGTGTCGCCTGGGTTGATCCAATTCGCAAAAAATACTGGTTATTTGATGCTACGCCTGATATGCCCGAACAAATGCATTATCTATCGGAGAAATACAAGGTCGAACTGGCTGGTATTTTTCTAACACATGCACACATAGGACATTATACCGGACTCACGCATTTGGGTAGAGAAGTTATGGGAACGAAAAATATTCCCGTATTTGCTCTTCCGCGTATGCACAAATATTTGTCTGAACATGGGCCTTGGAAGCAATTGGTGGAATTAAAAAATATCCAATTAATCCCTCTGGAAGCAGATGTCCCCATGCAAATAGCCGATTGGTTTGAGGTAACCGCCATTAAAGTACCTCATAGGGATGAATTTTCTGAAACAGCAGGATTTATTGTTAAAGGCAACATAAAATCCTTCTTTTATTTACCCGATATTGATAAATGGGAAAAATGGGATCGTTCGATTGAAAAATATATTAACGAAACGGATTACTCCTTTTTAGATGGCACTTTTTATAATGGCTTGGAATTACCCGGTAGAAATATGTCCGAGATACCTCACCCTTTTATTATTGAAAGTATGGACAGATGGAAAAATTTACCTGTTACAGAAAAGAATAAAATCCATTTTATTCATTTAAATCATACCAACCCACTGCTCCAAAAAAATCACCCCTATAAAAAACAACTTCACCTGTCCGGCTACAACATGGCAAAAACCGGCGATATCTACCATGACCGATGATTGATGGAATGGTTAACTTGACAATAAAATGCTATAAACGTGTGAATCCGCTGGATTCATGAAACGAATGGCCGCGTGATCCCTTCGGGATTACGCGATGGACCTAATCCCGGAGGGATTACACGTCTCTAGCTTTTTGTGAAACATCCCAATATCATAACGCCATCATTGCATTGTGAAACATCCAGATGGGATGGAGGAACCATGATTAATCTACTGTTCTGATGGTGGTAGATTCCTGGATCCAGCAACCGACATAAAATCTTTCACCCGTTTTCAGGCCGCGAATAAAAACATCTTCTTTATTGGGCATAAAGCGGTTATATTGATTTATCATTTTGTTTGCTTCAGCGGCAAAAGAAGCGTCTATATTTCTGGCTTTGACCCAGGCATCTACAGCTACCCAAACAACCACCTGACTTTCCCAACCTCTGCCAGGACCACAAAGAGGACCACTGGAGGCATACATTCGGCCGATTAGAATAAAAGGCTCTCCCCAGTTTGGTCTTGCTGCGGCAGCCTCTAAAGCCAATTGTCTTGCCTTCGAAAAATTCTTCATGTGAACATAATATACCTTAGCAGCTAAAAGTATCAGTTCGCCCTTTTTATTCACATCCTCCACTTCTTTTGAAGCTTTCAGGAAACCCTCTATAGCACAAGGGTAATCAGCATCTCTGAGACAAATGAAAGCTAGTTCTGCAGGACCTTTTTCCGGGGCACATTTTTCATTTCCCTTTTGAATTAGAGCGGCAAATTTTTCTTCCATATCAGAACAGCCAGCAAATTTCAATCGACTATAAACTTCTCTTATTACCTCACAATCGTCGGAAGCGGCTAAAAACTGCGGATAATATTTATCCATAAAATAATTACAGTCATAAAAGCCTTTCACCGTTTCGAAAACCTCCATTCTAAGCGGCAAATATTCTTGGATAACTTTCCAACGTGCGCAGGAAGACCCTTCACATTCTGCTAAACCCTTTTTTAGTCTGTTAGATAAAGCTAACGAATATTTTCTAGCCTCCTCCAAAGGTATTTCATTTGAAAAATACAAATCGACAAGAAGAGAAGTGAGCGGATTCAGCACAAAATCGGGAACTTCCTCTCCATCAAGATCCCACGCTTTTTTAAAAAGGTCATAAATTTCCTTTTTTGAAGCTCGGTTTTTGTAAGTAAAAAACAAATCGAAACCTTTCCGCGCGGGTACATAACCGCCAGCTGGATAGCATTCTTCGATTCTATCATACAAAGCAAATATTTTATTTATCCACTCTTCTTTTTTTAGCGAATCCTTCTCAAGCTCTAAAAAATGTTCATAAAAGCGAATGCCATCTGCAAGAACAGTATTTCTTTTTCCGTCTGCTGCGGGTGCCAGTTCATAAACCTTCAACCAATAACCATAGGCTTGGGTCCAATCGGTGTCTTTTAAAAAATCTCTATAAAGGACAAAACTTCTCAACGCCTCCTGAGGATTCTCAGATTGATCAAAAGTGGCACAAAATCCTTTGGGTCTATCTACTTTTGGCAAAGTATCAGCGACTGGCACATTTTCTGTAGTAGAGACCACCTTCATTTTAGGAGAGCAACTTAAAAAAGCTGTTAACAAAAACAGATAAGAAAAAAAGATAAAGAACTTCATAGGGAAAAATTTAAAAGTAAAGGCCTTGTCCCGAAAGAGGAACAAGGCCTTTCGGCAAACCTAATAAATGGGTTTGAAATTAATTATATCTGAGCGTAACGGTTTCACCTATCCAACAACCTGTTGAAACTCTAACACCTTCCGCGATACCTCTCATGTGGGCCTCATCCTTTGGTGGAATAGATGCACCATAAAGGGATATTTTTTTAGAAGCTTCGGCAGACACCTCTGAATCGATATTTCTTGCTTGCGCATATTTTTCTATGGCAGCGAGTACGGCTAAGCCTCTTGAATAACCATCGGAACCACAATTTCTACTGGTAGAAGCATACATATCGCCAATCAAGAGATATGGCCTACCCCAATTTGACTTCAACGAAGCCGCTTTACGCGCATTTTCTCTGGCCGGCCCGTAAGATTTTAACTGACGGAACTGAATAGAGGCAATACCGAGGTAATAATCTGCCTTTTTACTATCATCTGTTTCAGTGGTTAAAGCCTCTTGGTATTTAGCAATAGCCTGGCTAAAATTTCCTTCCTCATAAAATTTTCTTGCGGCCATTCCAGGATTTTTGGCTAAAAAATCTTCCTGCATAGCTGCATTCATATTAGCCGCTTTAGCCTCGTATTTAGTTTTTAACTCCAACATGATAGGGTCTGCTTCAGCACAACCCTGCGTTTTCAACTTATTGAAAGTATAGCGAATGGTAGCTAAATCTTCTGGATTTTCCTGATAAAGAGGAACTAGTTTAGCTTTAAAATATTCACAATCAAATATTTGACCTTCAACTTCAGCCAGGGGCACTTCCATTCTTGCATAGGAAGCTTCATAATATTGGCCATATTTCTCATTATTAGAAATATTGAAATCTGCAATTTCCTGTGATTTCTCCACTAAGAATCTCGCATCCGCTTGAGACATCAATTTGTTTTTGAACATATAATTTACAACCAAACCGATTGGCTCCAAAATAATATATTCAGCAGCGTTACCCGCTTTTTCTACAGCATTTTTAAATGCTGCCACTGTTTCAGCGCTGTATCCATAAGAAGACATGTAGAACATATCAAAAGCCTTTCTGCTTAATGCGTAGCCGATTTCCTTTGGATAACAAACCGCCATTTGGTCATAAAGAGAAAGAATTAGTTTGTCTGCGGCTAATTTAGCAGCATCATCTGTTGATTTCTCTTTTTTAGCCTTCATTATTTCTACGCCATCAACGTAGTGATTCGCTCTTTGTCCATCAGCCATTGGGGCAATATCGAAAGCTTTTTTCCAATTTTCGTAGATAATACCGAATGATACATCATCTAATTTAGCCAAATCGGCAGCTGTTTTACCTTTTACCATCTGCCTGTAAAGAACGTGCGCTTCTTTAGCTTCCGTTTCTCTGGGGTTTCCCACCCAAGAATTACACTGGGCATTAGCATTATTTAAAAAAGCGATTAAGAGGAGTAATGGAAGAACTCCATGAGATAGAACCTTCATAATTAGTTAAATTTACGTTTGTAAAACCAGGTGTTGTCGTTTAGTGAAAATCCAGCAGTTAATTGGATATAAGTCTCTCTTAGTGCGTCCTTCAGACCAAAACGCCCTACTTCCAAAGATAAATCTACGAAAGAAGGAGTTTGCCGGGGAACCACTATGGGAAGACCTAATCCCATTGTAAAGCCATATTGAAGTAGAGATTTTCCATTTACTGTTCGGGGGTCTGTTCCATAAAATGCACCTAATCTGTAACTCATACGCCTGCTATATTTGTTATAAGAAGCATACTCAGGAATTAATTCCCCACCTAATCTAAAGAAATAATTATCAAATAATTTATCTGATTTTGCAGTTAACTCATAATTGGACCATTTTCCAACGGTATATTCTGCGCTAATTCTAAGTTTATTAAAACGTTCAAAAGTAAGGCCCATGCCAAATTCCATTGGAAGCCTTCCTGTCTGAATATTATCGAATTCTCTTAAAATGGTATCAATTATAGTAGTAGTTAAAAACAATTCTCTTCTATAAAAACGACTGGCATTAGTCTGTACAGAACCTCCCATGGTGTAAGTTCCTGAAATGAGCAACCTTTTATAGTCTGAAATTGATTTATCCTTATCTTTTTTCTTTCCAAAATCAATGGCTGCCTGGAATCCTGCTTTTAATCTAAGCCCCCTTAAGCTAATATCGTCCGCTAATTCCGTTCCATAAGCTATGGACGAGGAATCTAATTGCAAACGTCGCGAATTAGTTATTTTACCAAATAAATAAGCCGTTTCTAAGCCCACAGCGATGCTTTTATACCTAAAGCCATTTGACCAGGCAAGTTTATAAGTACCTCCGGTGCCTTTTAATGAATTGGTTGCTGTACCGAAACCTGGATTTTCAATAGTAGATTTTACGTCGTAACCAACATAAGTATAGGGAACCAGGGTAAAGGCCATACCAATACCTGAGGTAGGTTGTTGTCTTTCCAACGATTCATTGATAGGGTTACGCATAGGAAAACCGAGACTTAGATACTGGATATTCCCGCTCCAAGCGTCATCCCTTTCCCCTTTGCCATTATTCAATACATTATATTTAGAAAAAATACCACCTTCAAAAGCTGTAACTCTCAGGAAACCAAGGGAAGCTGGATTCTGTGGATTAAGATGTGTAGGATCATTATACCCTACGCCAATTCCCCCCATACCCGCTGCAGCGGCAAAATATCCCGGATAATAATTTCCTATACCTAACCTGGAATAGGGCGAGTTATATTTGGGAATAATACTCGACGTGGACTGTCCAGCTAGCTGTAGAGCTCCCAGGAACGATATTCCAATGACTAGAAGCCATACTTTATTGTTTAATTTAGCCATTTGAGCCACTACGTTTATTTTATGTAAAGATGCTAATAAATGCAATATAGTTGGTTTAAAGAATTAATGTCTAAAGTGTCTAATTCCCGTTATAACCATTGCCATATTATTTGCATCACAAAAATCTATACTTTCTTGATCTTTAACCGATCCACCCGGTTGAATAACCGCCTTTATTCCCGCCCGTTCAGCTACTTCCACACAATCGGGAAAGGGGAAAAAAGCATCTGAAGCCATCACCGCACCTTGAAGATCAAAACCATATTTTTTTGCCTTATCCACCGCTTGTTCCATCGCATCAATTCTCGATGTCTGACCACAACCCATGCCCAGAAGCTGATTATCTTTAGCCAGCACAATAACGTTTGATTTCAGATGTTTGCAACATTTTGCGGCGAACATCAAATCTTTCCACTGATTTTCCGTAGGTTCTATTAGGGTCGCTACTTTACAAATCTCCTTCCCTTCCGTTAGAACGTCTTTTTCCTGAACAATCACGCCATTTAACAAAGATTTAACGCTAATGTTTTGAATGTTAAGTTTTTTTAACTTTAGCAAAATTCTGTTTTTCTTTTTACTCAAAAAATTTAATGCGTCTTCAGCAAAGTCTGGCGCAATTAAAACTTCGTAAAAAAGAAGATCTATCTCAGCCGCGGTAGCCAAATCAATGGGAACGTTTGATATAAAAATACCCCCGAAGGCAGAAATGGGATCGGCTGCAAGGGCTGCCAACCATGCCTCCTTAATGGTAGATCTTGTGGCCACACCGCAAGGATTGGTATGTTTGAGAATGACCATCGTTGGCCCGTCCTTCTCAAACTCAGAAATCAACCCAACGGCTGCGTCTATATCTGTTAAATTATTGAACGATAGTTCTTTTCCTGCTAATTTTTCGAACATATCATCAAAATCTCCGTAAAAAACGGCTTTTTGATGTGGATTTTCACCATATCGAAGATTGACCTTATTATTTTCAGTAAGGCGCAAGGATTCCGAAAAGGTTTCATCTCCTTGAAAGTAGGCATAAATAGCCGAATCATAGTGTGAGGTCACAGCAAATGCAGCTTTCGCAAATGCCAATCGGTCAGAAAGAGTTGTTGACCCCGCATTTTTTTCTAAAGCCTCTACTAAAGGTTTATAGGATAACTTTGACGGAATGACCACCACATCATTAAAATTTTTAGCAGCGGCTCTAATCAAAGAAATACCCCCAATGTCAATTTTTTCAATGATTTCTGCTTCACCTGCACCTGAAGCAACCGTTTCCTCAAACGGATATAAGTCAACCACAACTAGATCGAAAGGAGGAATATCCATTTCATTTAATTCCGCTAAATGTCCTACTTCGCGTCGAGCAAGAATGCCCCCAAAAACTTTTGGATGCAGTGTTTTAACTCTTCCATCAAGAATAGAAGGATATCCCGTTAGTGATTCAACCGTTATAACGCGAATGCCCAAGCTTTCCAAATAGGCTTGCGTACCCCCCGTGGAGTATATTTCTACACCGTAATGATGCAACAACTTAGCCAATGGTTCTAAACCATCTTTTGAGTAAACGGAGATTAACGCACGAGAAATTGGAATTAAAGACATAATGGTTGTGATAACAAGAAAATTTTCGCAAACTTAGTTATAAAATTGAATTAATTGATAAATATTATGGAAACAATATTTTGGATATTATCATAAGCAACCAACATTAAAGCATTCCTTTATTAAAACAATTTCTACAACGTGGTTCATATAATTGTTTTTCACCTACCAGCACCTTATCTTCCACGTCAACCAGCCGATAAGAATGGGAGGCTAATTGTCCGCAATGGGGACAGATGGCATGCACCTTAGTTATGTACTCTGCCGTAGCTAAAAGGGCGGGGATAGGTTCAAAAGGAACCCCTTTATAATCCATATCCAACCCGGCAACAATCACTCTAATACCTCTGTTGGCCAATTCCCTACAGACTAAAACGAGATCATTGTCAAAAAACTGAGCCTCATCGATACCAACAACCTCCTTTTCCTCCACTAAAGAAAGAATATCTAAGGCCCGGTGAACGACAACAGAGGGAATTTGATTTGCATCATGAGAGACTACTTCATTGATAGCGTATCGATTATCAGTAGCAGGCTTGAAAATTTCAACCTTAAGATTTGCTATCCGAGCCCTTTTTAAACGCCTGATTAACTCCTCTGTTTTGCCTGAAAACATTCCTCCACATATTACTTCAATCCATCCCTTAGTATTACCTGTTATGTAGGGCTCTATAAACATATTATCTTTTTATTACTAAAATATTAGACAAATGATAAATTTTATTAATTTTCATTGTCTAATTTCCAATTGGGAAGTTAAAATTAGATATTTGTGCGTTATAAACAAATCAACTTTAGGATAGATCTAAAGAATATTTGCTAAAGTCAACCTGAAAATGTATCATGGACAAGGAAAAAGCACGCGTGTTGATACACAAAATAAATGCGCTTTATAAAAATATCGATGCGAATACACCAGGCGTTTCTCCCCTAGAAAGAGACCTGATGCTAAGCTATTTAAGGCAGTTTTACGAAACCATTGCCTTGAGCCAAAGCCAGCCTAAAGCAACACAGATCGAAGTGCAACCTTTGAAGGAAGAACAACCCATAAAAGAGGTTCAATCTTTGAAGGAAGAAAAAAGAGAGACTGGTTTATTGGGTCGTGAGCGGGGTGTAGGCAATTTTGAACCCGAAAAAAAAACACCCGAACCAGTAGTCCATGAAATGATTCCTCAACCTGTTGAACCCGCCTCAGATAGCGAGTTAGCTCATTTGTTTATATGGCAAGAACCTAGTAATTTAGCAGAAAGATTGGCTAGTCAAGCCATTTCAAATTTAAGTTTTTCTACTTTTAGTATGAATGAACGTCTTTTGTACACCAACGATTTATTTGAAAAAAACAATGCGGAAATGGAAGAAGCCGTAAAAATGTTAAATAACTTTACTCATTTTGATCAGGCAAAAGTATTTTTACTAAACATTGGCCGTCAGCATGATTGGCATAAAGAGGATAGAAAGGAGGCAGCAAAATCATTTATCAATACGGTTCGCCGACGATTCTTATAATTAAGCATAATTTAGCACTATGAAAAAAATTGGAGTATTTACTTCAGGTGGTGATGCACCAGGCATGAATGCTTGTATTCGTGCTGTAGTTAGGTCAGCGTTAAAAAGAGGACTTGAGGTTGCCGGAATCTATCGCGGCTATCAGGGTCTCATTGAGGGTGACATAAAAAATATGGATTCACATTCCGTTTCTTCCATTATCAATATGGGGGGAACTATCTTAAGATCAGCCAGAAGTAAAGATTTTATGACCCCCGAAGGTAGGAAGCTGGCTTATAAAAATCTTAAAAATGCAGGTATTGACGGTATTGTTGCTATAGGTGGAGACGGAACTTTTACAGGGGCAGCTGTTTTTATGAAAGAATTTCCTGATATTAACATCGTTGGCTGTCCAGGTACTATCGATAACGATTTAGCGGGAACGGATCATACTATAGGTTTCGATACCGCTATTAATACGGCGATGGAAGCCATTGACAAAATTAAAGATACTGCCAACGCTCATGACCGATTATTCTTTGTCGAAGTGATGGGCCGAGATGCTGGTTATATTGCCATGGCCGCAGGTATTGCCACCGGTGCTGAAGCTGTGTTGGTGCCAGAGCATAAGACAAATTTAGACGATTTGGTAAAAGTGCTGCAAAATGCTCACGATAGAAAAAAGAACTCTAGTATTGTTGTCGTAGCCGAAGGAGATGAGGCGGGTGGAGCTTATCAAATTGCTGATTATGTAAAATCTAAATTAGATATTTTTGAAATAAAAGTATCCATCTTAGGGCATATTCAACGAGGAGGCAGTCCCACTTGTTTAGAAAGAGTGCGGGCCAGTAGAATGGGCGTTGCCGCAACAGATGCACTCCTCGAAGGCAAATCGGGCGTAATGATTGGCATTATAAATAACGAAATTGCTTACACCCCTTTCGAAAAGGCTATTAAAAAAGCGGGAGATATTTCACCTAAGTATTTAGATCTTATCAGAGACTTAAATTGACATTCAATACCAATTAATGAAGTCTAAAAAACCAAATTCATTTTTTCAAAGTCTGAAAATAGCTACCCTGACGGTTTCCATCCTATGGATGGTTCATTTGGTTACCTTCTTGACTTTCATTGATTTAGGTAATTTGGGTATATTTCCAAGAACCGATTTTGGCATAAAAGGTATATTATTTAGTCCGTGGATTCACGGTAATTGGTCACATTTAATGTCCAATACACCACCCTTATTTGCCCTAATGACCCTCATTTTATTTTTCTACCGGAGAATATCATTTCCTGCTTTGTTCCTTATATATTTCCTTACGGGAAGCCTCGTTTGGCTATTCGGAAGACAGGTATTTCATATCGGCGCCAGTGGAGTGATTTATGGATTAGTAGCGTTTGTTTTTTGGTTAGGCATTTTCAGAAGAAATATTCGCTCCATTGCGCTGGCCATTCTGGTTGGCTTTTATTACGGCTCAATGATTCTTGGTATTTTCCCCGGACAAGAAGGTATTTCGTGGGAAAGTCATTTATTAGGCGCCATTTCAGGAATGATAACTGCCTTTCTGTTTAAAAACACGGAGGAGGAAGAAGATTATAAGGAAAGGCAACGAAAAAAACTATTTGAAAAGCAAGAAAAAGAATTTTTCTTACCCAGGGAAACATTTGAAGAATCTCCACAAAAAGGAGGTTGGTTCCAAAACAACACTTAGATATTAAAACTACACATCACGAATGGATTTTTCCAATATAATCAGGTAATAAAAATCAATCCTAACTATATTGGAAATATTGATTTATGCCCTAAAAATAGCGTATCGTTCTTTGTATAATTTTTGCAACTTTTTTCTTGCAAAAAATATTCTACTTTTAATGGTGCCAAGAGGAGAACCGAGTTCCTCCGCTATTTCCTCATATTTGTATCCATCAAAAGCCATTAGAAATGGTCTTTTAAAATCTTCCGGCAAGGCTTCAACCAATACCATTAATTCACTGAATATAATTTCTGTTTCCCCTGCGTTAGGCTCATTGACTTCATTTGAATCCAAATAGTAAGAATTGGGCGTTTGATCCACAATCATATTTCTTCGAATCTTTTTACGGTAATTATTTATAAAAATATTCCGCATTATGGTAACTGCCCACGCTTTGAAGTTGGTGCCCTCATTAAATTTGTCTGCGTGCATAATAATTCGCAAGGCGGTATCTTGATACAAATCTTCTGCATCACTTGATGAGCCCGTTAATTTAAGTGCGAAGGCACGCAAAGAAGAACGAATAGCACCTAACTGAATCTGAATGGAAGAATTGGCAACTATTGTTTCTGTCATTGTTTTTATTTTTATGCAAATTTAGTCTTAAAACGCATTGAATGCAAATGTATTTTTCAATATTCTTTTAAAATGTCCAATTTGTCGACATAAAATGACTTTTTACTGACAAATGAATTAAAAATGTAAATTTTATTATCATTTCTTAAACAATTAATATCTTTTCATTGTATTTAAAAATGAACATTTACCTTTCGACACCTTTTATTGATGATTTTACCTTATGATTGAACAGCAGGATAACGATGTAATGAACGCTACTTTTTTGGCTTCTAATCTCCGCTTGCTGAGAAAAAGATTCCAATGGAGCCAGGAAGAATTCGCCAACCGAGTTGGACTGAACAGAGGTAACATTGCTTCTTATGAAAATGGCTCTACGGAGCCGAAAGTTTACAGTCTTTTAAAGATGTCGGAGCTGTTCCAGGTGAGTATTAAGGAACTTGTTTTTGAAGATTTATCAAAAGATGGGCTAAGAGGAAATTCATTTTCAATAACCACATTACCAGATATTGAAAATTTCCTTCACCGCGCCAAAGAATTAGAAGCTGTTTTTAAAGGTTTACACACTTGTTGTATGTTTAAGACCAAACAATGGGGAGAGGAAGTTCCCCGTGATGTTCATATTTTGGTCATGCATTTTGAAGAACTTTATCAGGCTGCCCAAACGATGTTAAAAGAACATCAAAATCTGATTAGTAAAGTGCATAATTGCCCTCATAATGAAGAATGAATCATCTCAACGTCTGAGGAACTAACGACTGGCACTAATTTTCTTTAACTATTTATTCCTAACTAAAGACGTTTTGTGTAATCATGAGATTTGCGATAATTTTTAAAATGAAACCTGTCGGGGAAAAGACGCGAAGCATCGCGTCTCTACTGGATGAATCCTGATTAATGCTATTTAAGGAGGTGTAGACTATTGTGGGGTGCTTAGCCGATATGTTTTAATCTGTGTAGATTTATCGCTATTCACCTCTGTGGTGGATAAAAGGAGTCCACCCTCATAAGGAACTAAGATGGGAAAGCCACTTAATCGCTCAGGACTCGTGTCTGTTATATGTTGAAAAATACCTTTTTTCCCATTGGACTCTAATACCTGAAGAGATATTTTAGTTGATTTAGCCTTGTTACTAATCCAGCTGACTGCCACCTGTTTTTCATTTAGCCAATGGATATCCACACGACCTAATGGATTATCAGCATCTATGACCACCGGTTTACCAAAAGTCCGACCCCCATTTTCAGAAAAGATAACCTTAACTTCTCCTTTTTTATTCTTTCCTGTGAACCAGGCAATCGCCAGTTTATTTTTATGTGCAGACATGGCCGGACCATTTACCGGACACCCAGCGATAAGCCATTCATCACTATAAATATTGGAAGGTTCTGTCCAAGCTCCATTTTCAAATCGAATGATACTGATATCTCTTATTTCTCTTTCAGAACGATCTCTGTAAATAACAACCGGGCCGTTTTCAACCATGGCTGAAGCGGTTTGACAACAATCACAAATGCGGCTATCTAACAACGTTTCATCAGAAACAATGCCAAAGGTATCGACCAAAGCAGTGTGTAGGGTCATATTGCCATGATGCCCACCATGATCTTCGGCATGATTATTCGAGGTGGTTTCAGGAACTTTCGTCAATCTGCCGTCTAACCAAAAGGCCCTAATTTTACCTGTTTTTTCCGGTAAAAGGGAAACGAAACCATGTTCAGCGGAAATACCGTCCTGGTGCAAAATAAAGGAAGGAGACCAACTTGATTGATTAGGTTTCTTGATTGAAATTCTTATATCGTAGTCAAAAGTTCCACTTGCACTTTTTTGCAGCCAATGAGCTAAAAAATAATTTTTGTCTTGATTGGGAAATAAAGTAAAAGAAGGAAAATCAGCCCAATTTACAAACCAATTGGTACCTCTCGAAATTTCACCCTCTTCTCTCCATTGGTTATCTTTTAAAGAAGCATATTTTAGAATATCCGTCGTGTCATCCTGATATTCCACCCAACTTAACCAAACACTTCCGTCTGAATGTTTAAAAAGATTTGGAACACCGCCTTTCTGACAAGGCACAGAAATCTCTTCCACATTAAAGGGTCTGGAAACAATTTGGGCAAATCCTATGCATGAAGCATAAAGATTTGCCCAAAATAAAACTAAGATTAGCTTTACGTTTTTACATTCTATCATATAGACAGCATCCTGGTAGTTTGTCATAAACCTCCTTAGAAGCTTTAAATTCGTCTGTATCATGGCCTACCTCCGCAATTTTCTTTTTCACATCAGACACAGAAACCTTGTCGGCATTGTATTTAATAGCCATTTTCTTCGTTTCTGCGGACCATACTGCTTCTACTACACCTTCCAGTCCAGAAACTGCTTTTTCCATTCTTTTCTTACACATACCACAATTTCCTGCAACAGTGAAACTAGCTTTCTTTGGAGGAGCGGCAGCATAAGAAGGATTTAGTCCTACCATAAATGCAAGGAACAATAGGCCAACGATTATCTTATTTTTCATAATGTAACTTTTTGTGTTAATTTTATATAAAAATAACAATAAACACCATTTTATTGTTTAAACAATTATTTTTTTACAATAAAAAGCAACCTACTTTCTTTAAAACAACTAAATATGAAGCAACCACTATTTAAACTTTGGGCATTATTGCTACCATTGTTATGTTTTAATCTGTTAAATGGTCAGGAAATTGATCTAAAAAGATTAAAAGGCATTTCACCCAGAAGTATTGGTCCCGCTGGTATGAGCGGAAGAATTACTGCTATTGAAGTCGATTTGTCGAACCCTCAAATCATTTATGCCGGTGCAGCATCGGGTGGTTTATGGCGTTCTACGAATGGGGGAACTGCCTGGGAAACCCTTTTCGACGAGATGGATAATCTGTCCGTTGGCTCCATTGCTTTAAATCAGAAAAATCCACTCGATATCTGGGTTGGAACGGGTGAGGGTAATCCGCGGAATTCTCAAAACATGGGAAAAGGGATTTACAGAAGCCGGGATGGTGGAAAAACCTGGAAGTGTTTGGGTCTGGAAAATACCAAAACAATACACAGGATAATCATTCATCGTGATAATCCCGATATCGTTTATGTGGGTGCTCAAGGTTCCCCATTCGGTCCAAATCCGGAAAGAGGTGTTTTTAGAACCAAAGACGGCGGTAAAACCTGGGAGAAAATTCTTTATGTGAATGATCAAACGGGCGTTGCTGATATGGTTGCCGATCCAAGTAATCCAAATAAAATATTGGTAGCTATGTGGGAATATGGCAGAAAACCTTGGTTCTTCAATTCCGGTGGACCTGGCTCTGGCCTGCATGTTACTTTCGATGGAGGGGATACCTGGTCAAAGAGAACCGATGCAGATGGATTACCTAAGGGACCACTTGGCAGAATAGGTCTGGCTATTGCAAGGTCTAAAACGAATATCATCTATGCTTTGGTGGAAGCTAAAGAAAATGGTTTATATAAATCTACCGATGGCGGATTTAAATGGACGCTCGTTGGCAAAGGTGAAGGAGTGAGTGACCGACCCTTTTATTATCACGAAATATATGTTGATCCGAAGAATGAAAACAGAATATATAATCTATTTTCTCTCGTTACAAAAAGTGAGGATGGCGGAAAAACTTTTCAAACCTTACTACCCTACTATGGTGTGCATCCTGACCACCATGCCTTTTGGATTCATCCGGAAAATCCAAATTATTTGATCGACGGAAATGACGGTGGCTTAAATATTTCCTATGACATGGGGAAAACCTGGCGTTTTATTGAAAATATTCCCGTCGGACAATTTTATCATGTCAATTATGACATGTCTATACCCTATAGAATTGGTGGTGGTATGCAAGACAATGGATCTTGGGTAGGTCCAAGTTCCATTTGGCAACAAGGAAATATTCGCAATACAGATTGGCAAGAAATTTATTTTGGTGACGGCTTTGATGTAAGTTTTCACCCATCAGATAAAGACAAAGCCTATGCCATGTCGCAAGGAGGCAATGTAGGGCAAGTTCATCTAAATACAGGAAGAACTCAAGGTATTAAACCGACCCATCCAGATCCGAAAATTGAATTGCGATACAACTGGAATGCTGCCTTTGCTCAAAATCCATTCCAAGCTTGTGGCCTTTATTTCGGTAGCCAATTTGTTCACAAAAGTATGGATTGTGGAAAAACCTGGGAAATTATTTCTCCCGATTTAACTACCAATGATCCTATTAAACAAATGCAGGATTCTACTGGAGGATTAACTATTGACAATACAGCTGCTGAAAATCATACTACTATTTTGGCTATTGCCCCCAGCCCTTTAGATGCTAATGTAATTTGGGTAGGCACTGATGATGGTAATTTACAACTAACCCGCGATGGAGGAAAAACATGGACGAATCTTTCAAATGCACTTCCAGGAGTTAAACCTGGTTCATGGATTCCATATATTGAGGTTTCGACGAAAAATGCAGGGGAAGTTTTTGTTATTGTAAATGATTATCGCCGAAATGATTACCGGCCAATGGCTTTCAGAAGCAAAGATTTTGGCAAAACATTCACCGCTATAGTTACCGAAAAGCAAGTTCCTTGCTACACGCTATCTATCGTGCAAGATCCTGTTGCTTCCGATATGCTTTGGTTGGGAACCGATTGCGGTCTTTATCTAAGTATTGATGGCGGTAAAAACTGGAATAAATGGATGAATAATTATCCGTCGGCTCCAACCATGGATATGAAAATACATAGTCGTGATCACGACCTTATTTTAGCCACCTTTGGCCGGGCATTTTATATTTTAGACGATGTCAGACCATTGCGTGAAATAGCACAAACAGGAGGAAAAGTCTTGGACAAAGCACTTCGCGTTTTTCAAGCTCCCGATGCTTATCTTGCTAACTTCAAATCTTATGCTGGCTATCACTTTGCAGCTGATGGCATTTATGAAGGTCAAAATAAAGCCTCAGGAGCCATGGTAACTATTTGGAATAAAGGTGGAGCTTCTAAAAATGCGGCATCTCCTGAAAAGGCAAAAATAGTGGTAAAAACAGAAAAAGGGGAAATCATACGTCGTATGAATATGACCTTAGATACCGGCATGGCTAGAATTTTCTGGGATATGAGAAAAAATGGCGTTGCCATGCCGTCAAAGAGAGAAGCAAAACCAGATGACGAATTACCGGTAGGTGGTTCTGTATCGCCAGGGAATTACTGGTTTATCGTTACTTTAAGCGGACAATCTGATTCTACCCAGATCAAAGTTTTAGGTGACCCGAGAGAAAATATTTCCTTAGCTGATTATGCCGCGCAAGAAAAAGCATTTAAGGAATTAGATCAGTTAACTACCAAAGCAACCAATGGATTTACAAAAATCCAGGATGCAAAGAAATCTATTTCTCG
>Ga0209550_10000365_pt1 | contig 41055 bp, 48 predicted proteins | sample LauGreSuBDMM15SN_2_FD_187567 | JGI IMG/M metagenome (GOLD analysis project Ga0209550, IMG submission 187567) | Freshwater lake microbial communities from Lake Michigan, USA - Su13.BD.MM15.SN (SPAdes) (version 5) | ecosystem: Environmental > Aquatic > Freshwater > Lake | place: Lake Michigan...
AACGTACTGTCTAAACGTACTGTCTAAACGTACTGTCTAAAACGTTTGTTTTTATTTTTTATATATCATGCCCATTAAAAAAATTGATATATAAAAACAATATAAAGAACAGTGTCAAATCAACATATAACTATAACACGTTACTACAAATGAACTATCCTAAGTGCGCCGTCTCGTTTATGAACTTTTGTCTTTCGGACAAAGTCCTGCTGAGCAAGTATCTCACACATGTAAGCGGCAAAAGTGTGCGCCCATTTGACGTAACCTTGCGCGATGGATTGCAAGCTTTGAGTGTCGAACATCAAGCATCATTCACCACCGAAAGGAAGAGAGAAATGTACTACGAGATTGTTCGCAAACACAACCCGAAACAGTTGGAGATAGGGTCGTGCATCAATTACAAGGTCCTCCCTATCTTTAGCGATACACGTCAGCTATTTGAGCGTGTCAATCGTACCAATACATTTGATAATTATGTCCTCGTACCCAACGAAGACCAACTTCTTCAAGCTATCAGCTTCGGCGTCACCAAGTTCTCCTTCATCACGTCCTTGTCGAACAGTTTTCAATTGAAGAACACCCGCATGACACTGAAGGACAATTTCAGTCGTTTGACCAACATGATGTTGCTGCTCGACGATTTTCGCCTTACCAAGCAACAACCATTTGGAGTCAAACTGTACGTGTCGTGTATCAACGAGTGCCCCATCGAAGGACACATTCCTGTCCAGGACGTGGTGCAAAAGTTGGTCGATTTGCGCAACACGTTGAATCCCGACACCATGTGCTTGTCTGACACATGCGGGACACTGAATCCCACCACCTTCTGGCAAATCTTGAAAGGCTTGAAGACCAATCGATTCGATGAGTCGAAGCTGTCTTTGCATTTACATGTTCCCCCCGATAGAGAGAAAGACGTGGAGAAAATCATGCACTTGGCATTGGACCATGGTATCGCAGAGTTTGATGTTTCCGACCTGCAAAGCGGTGGATGCTCGGTTACCATGGAAGCGTCCAAATTAGCTCCCAACATGAGTTATGAACAATACTACAAATTCTTGGCGACATACTTGATGCAAAAGAGAGACAGCGCGTTTCGTCAACGTCAATTCATATCTTAAAAAACAATAGAAAATATTCAAATCTGTTTCGTAAACGTACGTGCATGGGCAGTTTTAAATATAAATACGTTTTCAAAGTATTTAAATATTTGTGTCTAACTATTAGAACCCAAGCATTCAAGCATAAATTTCCTTTTTTTTTTTCCATGTTACCAATTCACCAATCTGTCAAAGAAAAGCTGCATTATTTTTATGAAATCCATAAAATTCCCAACATTATTTTTCATGGACCCTCCGGAAGTGGCAAACGCACCGTCGTGAACGAGTTCATCCACAAAATATATGACCATGATAAAGAGAAAATCAAGTCCTTTGTTATGTATGTAAATTGCTCTCATGGGAAAGGCATCAAATTCATTCGGGAAGAGCTCAAGTTTTTTGCCAAAACACACATCAATTCGCATGGGGGGAACGTCTTCAAAAGCATTGTGCTTCTCAATGCAGACAAACTGACTATGGATGCCCAATCCGCCCTTCGACGATGCATTGAACTGTTCAGCCATAACACGCGTTTCTTTATTGTGGCCGAAGACAAGTACAGCCTCATGAAACCCATTTTGTCTCGCTTCTGTGAAATCTATATTCCAGAACCTACCGTGAACGGGGAAGTCGTCAACTTGTATCGATATCATTTGGCCAGAACATTCCACTCGACAGGTAGCAAAGGCAGCAACAACCCCCATCAGCAACGTTTAGACATCCTAAAGAGAGAACTTCTGAAGCTCAACAAAGATACCACTTTGCCCGAGTTGATTGTGGTGTCCACCAAGCTGTATGAGAAAGGATACAGCGCTTTAGACGTTTTCTCTCTGTTAGAGTCCAGCAACTTCTTGGAAAGCATCTTGCCTGAGACAAAACGGTATGAATTACTGGTTTGTTTCAATCGAGTGAGGAGAGAGTTTAGAAATGAAAAGTTGCTTTTCCTCTTTGTCTTGAATTTTGTGTTTTTAAGTTCAGAACTGTGTTTAGAAAATATAAGTTTTATGTAAAATGGACGACTTCAACGTTAGTGCACTGCATGAGTCGAAAAACGAATGGGGAGCACGCTTGGTGACCATTCTCACACCACTGATTATCGATGGATACAAGTCTATTTTGGATGAATCCATCAAATTGTGTCGCGACAACCGAGAACAAGACAAATACCTGATGACCTTCCAAAACTTGATATCCAGAATTCCCAAATGGAATCAACAAATCGTGGAGAACGAGCGAAATCGTATCTGCGAAAAGTCCAGATGCAATTATTTAGAAGATTTGGTGACCTGTGTCCACATCATTCAACTGAAAGTGCTGACTGCCATGCGTGTAGGACAAAAGCAGAAGAAAATCGACATCAACATACCCAAACTCGATGATTTCATCCACAAGGTCTACATCAACGTCGCCCGCAAAGTCTATAAAAATGTCTACCTCTTTGAAGTCAATATCCAACCCTTGCAAATTCAAAAGAACCATCGTGAACTCGAAATTATTGTGCAGGAATGTATTCTCAACACACTGCGTGAAAGCATCCCTGTCGAAGCCATTTTGAAAGCATATATGGATGAATCTGTCGAAGAAGATGTTGTTGAGGAAATCAAGGAAGAAGTCACTCACGAACCCATCATAGCTGCTGAACCAGAATCAAATGCCGACGGAGCAACCAATAATAGCAATAGCAATAGCAATAGCAATAGCAATAGTAGCAATAACAGTGCCATCAGCTTCAACGATATTGATTATGTCCAGACCGAAACTGGTGTGTCCCAAGTCCATGCACCCAAGAATGTCGACACGTTGGAGGCTATCAGCGCCATCAAACATCAACAAAGAAAGGCAGAAGAAGAGGATGACAATGACAACGTAAAGCTGAGCATATCCGACCAACCTTTCTTATTGGATAACCTGGATGTCCACACCATCGGCGAACCGTCCATCGAATTGTTTCCTGATTTAGAGGATGTTGAAGTGTTGGAGGATTAAACAAACAATGCAATGCGTCCAATCTGCGACTGGATTGTTCTTTGAATAGTTTAGATAACCGTCCCCCTCCCAAACTTATCCGTCAACGATGTTGTCCGAGATTAGCATATTTATGGCCGCATTTATTGTTTCTGCAGTGTTTCTGTTGGCCAAATTTCTCGAAATGCGCATGATAGAAAAGGAGAGCAAACCACTCAAGTTTCTCATTCGTGACACCTTGGTCGTCTACTTCAGTGTCTTGGTAGCCAACTTCCTTGCTGGCCAATTGCGTCAAATGGCGTCGTCAAACAAACCCCATGTGACGCCCGTCTTCACTGACAATCCGGGCTTTTAACGACCTGTCCAAACTTTTACCACCATTTTGGGAACGGTGCCCTTCCTAAAATCCTCTATATATTGGTCATATGTGTAACCCCATGTATGGTATGTCATGATGTTACCTAACAACGACCGTTGATGCAACGCCCTCAGAGATTCGCTTGTAAAAATGCAGCCGAATATTCGCTCCAAGCAACATCGGTCTGCTCGGCAACGAACTGCAGACAACAGGTTTGAAATGTGGTATTTGCGGTCAATTTGCTCCAAGAACTTCAAGTTAATATAGGATTGCACACCAAAACATCCGTACCATTTGGTCGATGTAGGCATTCCTAATCCTAACAGAGTATTCTCCATCATCAACTTGCTTTGGATTGCAGGATAGTTGGTCAAATGCCTCACGATACGTAATGTGTTCGTGACGTTCTCCTTGTCGGCATAAAAGTTCCAGAGTGGCAATACGGATGTGCCATTCCGTACAAACTTTTCGAATCCGATTCGACGGTGGAAAAACACACTGTCGTGTAGAATCACTGCGTTATTGAAGAACTTGTGTTTCAAATAATAATAATATGGTAACAGCTCTCCTCGTTTTGGGAATTCTGATTGGATGATTTTCACATTAGAATAATTGAATTCTGGCTTCACATAGGTATAATCACTGTTGTCGTCTATCACGACAATCCGCTTCGTGGGGTAGTACACGCGCAACAATTTCACACACTGATTCCAGTAGTTGTTGGTTTTTTCAGAGTTCACATGCCGCGATATGATGAACCCATAATCATTGTCGGTCATACTTTCTTCTAATATATACCAATAAATAAAAAAAATATTTGTATATATTTTACCCCCATTGTATCTTATGCATCCTTCATTTAGAAGCGTTCTTTTACACGTAGCATGGTATTTGGTCAATGTTTATTACGTCATCGTTGTTCTTCACAGTTCCCGTAAAGCGAGCAAATGCATCGAACTCCGGTCTCTCTAATTGAGCTTGCGGAGTATGATTGTGCACACATCGAGCAATCATTTTATACAGTTTGAACTCGGGATATCTATCCGTTCCATTGTTCTTGTAGAGCATGTTGATACCCTTGTCGTTTAGACACCATTCAATGATAATACGCTTCGCCGTACCCGCCAATTTGGTCAAGTCTTTGAGTTCCTCGAAATCGTCCACCACGTAGTCAAACATTGAACAAGCGAGGCGACACAAATCGAAACTGGGATTCGGTTCCAATCTTGGCTTTCTCTCGTCGAAATATGGCTCGGTGTTGTATTGTGTCGATGCATCCCCACCCGACTGGAAACTATCGCTGCAGAAAATCTTGCCCTCGAACTTGTAAATGCTGCGACCAAAATCAATGATTTTAAACAACCTTCCATATGTGGGCACCTTGTAATACTTTTTCTTGTAGCAATAGTACAGATACTTTTTGTCGGTTTGATTGTACATCACGTTGTTTGTGTGCAAATCATTGTGTGTAAACTGAAACACCTTTTGATACGCAATGAGTATCATGATGACTTGCATCAATGCTGACAACCATTCGTCGTTGCTAAGCTCGTTGTCCAAAATAAGATTGTCGAACGTGTCTTCACAACACTCCATGGCAATGACCTGCACAGGAAACGTTGGAATCGTGGCCAAAATTTCTTCCTCTTCGTCTTCTTCTTCGTCTTCTTCGTCGTCTTCTTCGTCGTCTTCTTCGTCGTCTTCTTCGTCGTCTTCCTCGCCGCCCTCTTCTTGCCCTTTTTCTCGTAATTCTTCCTTACCTTCGGTTTCATCCCCACATGCTCCACCACATCCGTCATACTCGTCCAAATCCAAATCGCTATCATTCGTGTAAGAAGAACGCGACGAGCAGGTGGAGGAGGAGCGGAGCGTCATCGATTGGTTGCTGAGCAGGTTGGCATGCGTCAGGTCTACGAGCTCCCCATCGTCCTCCAGGTTGACGACGTCTGTATCGTCAAAGACATTCTCGAACATCGCATTGTCTAACGAGGCTAGTGAAGCCAGACTGATGTCGTCCCCAATGCAAAGAGGTTTCAATTTTCGCGGAAGTTCCTGGAACAAGTGCCCGTAATCGTCTACTTTGAAGAGGGTACCTTTGTTTTTGTTGAAGAAATCAGACGTGTTCAAGTAATCGATGTCGTCAAACACATTGACCTTGAATTCGTTTTTCAGTGCTAGGTACGAACCATAATACTCCACTCCATGGATGAACTTGTGTGCACTGCGCAACTGACTGGAGAGAAACAAAAACAACCCATCAACATACGCTGCATTATTCGTGTCCAAAAACTTTGAGTTGCAGTTATCCAACGTGGAATGTACGCTGGGAAGGGCAAACAGCTGAGGATTGTTGATATCATATTTTCCAATCATGTATTTGTAGGGGTCCAACAAGGGCGCCATTTTGAAAAACACCTCTTTGGTCTTGACTTTGTTGGTATCAGCATTCTTCAGTTTGCAATGAAATAAATTGTCGTTGCCTTCCTCTACTCTCTCCTCTACCCCAGAGAGGAACCATTTGTTATTGAAATTGATTCCATTGTAATTGGTGTCGTTCAATCCAAAAAAACGGGTGTAAATAGGAATGTAGTTTTGGGGTTTAGAGAGAAATAGTGAAATTGGTTCTTCCAATCGCTTAAACAATTCCACATTCTTTCTTTTCTGATAATGAATCTTGAACGGTTCTGTTGTCGTCATCGACCTTGTATCTTTTAGCTAATTAGAATATAAATTAACCGTCTTTTTAACTTATTATTTTTGCATATATTCTTCACACAGGCAGGTTGTTCTAAAGGAGTGAACTATTGTCATTGCCTTCTTTTTCTCTCTATCGGCGTTTGAAACAAAATAAAATTCTTTTATAAAATAGTAATACACACTCTACTTACATCGGCATGAGTTTAGAGCTTCGCAAATTCGATATGAAGGGTATCCAATTCAAATCTACTGAAAACAAAGGACCCGTCGTCGTGTTGATTGGAAAGCGTGACACCGGAAAGAGTTTCTTGGTGCGCGACCTTCTCTATTACCAACAAGACATCCCCATTGGCACCGTCATTTCCGGCACGGAAGAGGGCAACGGATTTTACGGCAAAATGGTGCCGCGTTTGTTCATTCACAATGAGTACAATTCTGCCATCATTGAGAACATCTTGAAACGCCAACGAAGTGTCTTGCATCAGGTCAAGAAAGAAATGGAGACATACAAAAGATGCAATATCGACCCACGAGCGTTTGTCATTCTTGATGATTGTCTCTACGACAACACGTGGTCACGCGACAAGCTCATGCGTTTGCTCTTCCTCAACGGAAGGCATTGGAAAGTCATGTTAGTCATCACAATGCAATATCCTTTAGGTATTCCTCCCACTCTGAGAACTAACATAGACTATGTGTTCATTCTCCGTGAGAACTATATATCGAATAGAAAACGCATTTACGAAAATTATGCAGGTATGTTCCCCACGTTTGAGGCTTTTTGTCAGGTCATGGACCAATGTACAGAGAATTACGAGTGCTTGGTCATTAACAACAATTCCAAATCCAACAAGCTATATGACCAGGTCTTCTGGTACAAAGCCGACAACCACAACGATTTCCGATTGGGTTCGAAAGAATTCTGGGAATTGTCCAAGGGATTGCCAGACCAAGAGCAAGAGGAACAGTATGACCCATCCAATGCGAAGAAACGTGGAGCGGGACCTAAAATCAGTGTGAAAAAGACAACGAGATGGTAAAATTATAGACACCTGCTGCTTTTATTTTGCCTTCTTCACATAAGAATGAAGACAAAATAAATGATATAATCATAATTGTTTACAAAGCAAATCAGCTCCAATTGTTGGTATGTAAAATTTCGTCGATATGGAATTTGTTTTGTTTGCAATTAATTTGATGATACTTTTTACAGTTTATAGTGTCTTGGTCAATTGTAAGTCCAAATGATTCTTCGCACATTCTTATTAAATCAGAATTACTACAATTTTCCACATAGCAAATGGTCTTGAAAATCTTACATGCAACAAATAGTAGTTTTTCGTATTCTATTCTATTGTTTATAACCTGGTTTAATTCCTTTAAATTGAATGTTTTTGGTAGCAATGCTGTGTATTCAATATTAGCATAACCGTATATCTCTGCCATTTTCTTTGAAACATAACACATCATGTCGTTTCGCGTCAAGTAAATGTTTTTGAGTTTATTGACCACGCTTGCAATAGTATTAAAATATGATAGTGAATGTATGTCCTTTGTATAATCCAATGTCCATTTAAAAACAAATTTGTTAAAATTTTTATATTCAGCATAATCAATAAATTGTGTTAAAAATTCATTCGTATTGTCACCATTAAATTCTATAAATTCATTTATTTTGTTTTTGAGTATACCTTTTTGCATGTCAAACGAGTCTTTGTAATCATTAAATATTTCACTTAATGCCAAAACATTTGGAGCATATTTCTGCAAAATATCAATTAAGACCGTTGAACCGGTCCTTTGGCCAGATATAAGACAAAAAACCTCTACCGGTTCTTTTAATTGATATGGTTTATCCTTCAACACTTTTTGAAGATACTCACAACTCAATAATTCGTGGTTGTTGTCCACGTAAACTGTGAACTGTTTGTTGCTTATCAGTCTATCCACCAAAAAAATGTCCAATACATTCTTGTCCCAATTTAATATATAGTTTTTATCACATTTCAAAATACTATATCTTAGTTCGTCGTCGTTATTAATTTGTTTGAAATAGCGGTTTCGTGCTGTTTGTTTACAATGACGAATCCATAGTGTATAGTGTGCCTTATCAATTCTGTCAAAATAAGGCAATTCGCAATGTTTCTGACAGTTATCATGCAGAAATGTGAAGAGCGTTTTTATATTCAAATAGCCATAAAACTTCCAAAGATATTCTTCTATTTGTTTGCCCATTAATTCCAACCACTTGTTTTTATTGTTTATTATCTCAATATATTGAGTAATGAGTAGCTCAATGTTGTCATTGTACAATACTGTTTTGAAATTATCTTTCACGAGTTTGCAATTTGTAACCGCTAGATATCCTTTTGAAACCGTTTCAAATATTCTATTCGACAAGTACTTTTCGTCGTGACTATTTCCTTGTAATGGAAGAAGTGCTTTGATTCCATAACGTTCGTCAATGTACTCAAATGTGTTACTGATATGATTTGTAATGTCATAGTTGAATTTCTCGAAATGTATATTGGAATATGTTTTTTGGATTTCTCTGATATATTTTGAAGTTTTTGTATCTAAATTGAAAATTCTTCCCTTCAAAAGAAACTGTTCACCATTTTTTGCAAACACTTCAATCAGTCGAAGTATCACATCAATATTTAAATCCCAAATACTACCAAAATAGCAAAAGTAAGATTTTGTGACATTTTTTTCATAATGAAGCGTGAGTTCCTTGTTTATATCGTAAACATTTCTATATAGATTGGCTGCAAACCATGGCAAACAGATTGCTCTGTTTCTTTTGCAACTTTCAAAGTAACTTAAATCATAAAGACCTTTGCGACATGTGATGATTATATAGCGCTGACTTTTACGTATGTGTTCATAATTATCAAAAAAAGTATTTAATTGTGTGTCAGTAATATAATTGTTATCTGGGGCATCCAAATGGATAATGTAGAAAGCATTTTTCGGCAATTCGTACTCTTTGGAAGCATGGCATGGTGAAATAAATATCACTGTGTTTTCTGGAGGAACTGATTCTTCCACTTCACCAATTGTTTCTGCCCAAACAACATTTAAATTCGGGTAGTAATGAATAAAGAATTCAACATACATTTTATGAATATAATGGTGTGTATGATGGTCTGACTTCTTGAAATCCAAAACAACAACACGTTTAATTTGATAACGTGTAAATGTCACATATTTTGTGACATCCCAATTCCAGACATTCGCTTTTGATTTTATGTCACTGCTTTCTTCGTTTGCAATGATTAAATCTTCTTCTGCAACGAAACACTTGTATTTTTCGTATAAACTCATCAGCATGATATCAATTGGTGCCACAATGTTTTTTTCAAAGTTTATAATGGTTTCAAACACCGAATGATTTAGCAAGATGGCGTGTGTACCCCAAGTCTGATAGTTAGGACGACTAAAGTACAAATTGAACTTTTTGGCAGGTTGAAATAAAGACGAACACGTGTGTATCTCTTTAACAACGTGAAACTTGTCAAAATTGCCTTGTTTTTTCCCAAGATAAACCAAGTCCCATTTGTTGTCAAGTGATGACAATTTCAATGGAAATTCAGAAGCAAATGTATTTGACATGATGAAGTCTCCTTCGAGGATCATGATTCTTCTGAAGTTATTGTTCATGGCGTCTTTTATAACTTGAATATGAGATAGCAAGCAACCCAAAGCACCAATTGGAAAATTATGTATTACGAAATCTCTTTCCATTGATTTGCAAATTTCATTGTAAACTGTTTTTAAATAGAATGATTCAGATGGATAAATTGCATCGACAAATTTGTAGTTGATTAAACCTGCACGCATTAGTTGCGCTATGCAACCCTCTTTATCAATGACGTACTCTTTTTTAATGATTATGTAAATTCTATCTATATATTCCATATAATATATATAGATTCTTAGATTATAATATTTCCAAAAAAAATACTTAATGAGTAAAAAGTTCTATTAAATATGAGCATATACAATAACAATGCGTGCGCAATCGGGGTAGCCATTCCGTGTTTTTGTGACCATGTTCCACTGTTGCTGCAACTTTTGTATTCTATTGAGGCACAAACGCGCTTGCCGGACCGCGTGGTCGTCAGTTGTTCGTCCACTGTTGGGTCCGTACAAACCCCACAATATAGCTTCCCATTGACAATCATCGTCACCGAAGACAAGAAAAACGCTGCACAAAACCGTAACATCGCCATCAACCACTTAATGGATATGGATTACGTTACCTTCATGGATGCGGACGATATCATGCATCCGCAGCGGTTGGAAATCATTGCCAATGTATTGGATTACACAGGATGTGACATAGTATTGCATCATTTCTTGACTGATTTGCACGTCTTTGAACGCATTGACCACATTGCAATGAGGGTCAACCAACTGACTCAATGCATGAGCGGATGTATCCGTCATGTGGACTTATATCGATACCAGAACGAACGCATTCATCATGCACAGTCTACTGTCTCACAACGCGTACTAGATGCAGTGCGTTACCCAGAGGAAGAGGAATACTACAGCAAAGAGGATTGCGTATTTTGTTGGCGCGTGTTGGGTCTTGATTTCGTGACCAATGCCTATATCGCAAACGGTCTCTCATTCTACAAACCAAGTGGTACCCAAGTACGTGATGAAAAGGTTGGATTATCATCATAATATGTTGATACTGAGAGGATATTTTAGGAAGCAATAATTGCGCCACGTAGTTGGGAAGAAATTGTTCAGCTCACACCATTCAAACAGGAATTTACCATTGCTTGCGATAGCAGGTAGTCTCTCCCACACACCCATTTCGAAATGAAACACCAAGTTCATGATACCCATCTCATTCGTCCTGCAAATAGGATACCGGTTCATGGCATCGATGAGCCGCTGTTTGTTACACCGGTGTATCAATGATGTATCATACATCCACATGCAATTGAGCATATGATTGCTGTCCATAATCTTCTCTCCAAAATCAGTTAACAACCGTTCCAAAATCTCTTTGTTTTCGAAATCTAGCTGGTGACGGAAGATGTCCTGAGGACGGTCATACAATTGAGCCCCGTCTATAGGAGCCAACAACTTGCCCCGGCAGTCCAAACCCAAGAGGCTGTCATGCACATTGTCCAACACACGCAACCCTGCATCCAGGAAGACGACCCTATCCCATTGCATGAAGTAGTCGTCGAATACATGCAGCTTTTCCCATTGATTCAGTTTGTACAATTCTCTCTTGTCGCTGTTCGTGAATCCAGATGGTCCGATTTGCTCAAGCAGATACGTCTTGTTGATGGATGGAAATTTCGTCTCTTGGACGTTGTATTCTCTCTTGTATCCCTCCTCGAGAACCAATTCGTCCAAAGCAATCAATATTATATCGCCATCCCATTTGCCCATGCTACGCAGGTCTTGTATGGTCACCGTGGCCTTCGAAAAGTATGCACTGTCGCTCACGAGTACAAAAGCAGTTTTCATTTCTCGATATATTTAATACTTAAATGTTGTGTAAAATTCTCTAAGTATTAATTTGGGGGTTTTGTATTTTTTGTTTATTGCACTTTGCTCATTTTATTGCTTCCTATTCCTTTTTCGCAAAGGGACCGGAGAGCAACTGACTTTGTCCGTAGTCAGACTTGCCTATCACCACGTTCTCTCCATCAAAGAGCTCCTTGCAAATGTCCGCGGTAGAGATGTTCTCCTTCTCACCTAAGGCAAACTCATGGGTGTTCACATTGTTGACACCAATCAAGTTGCCGTTCTCGTCGATGCTTTGAGATAACGTGTTGCCAGACTTTTCTGCGTTCTTGATGTTCTCCTCAATGGCCTTCTGTTTGGTCTCCTTGACACGTTGCTCGAAAGCGGTCTTGGCATTGGACTCATTCTTTTGCTTCTCGTGCATCAATTGGTTGAGCTCCTCTTCCATGTATTCCACACGCCCCGTCTTGTATGCCTCTGGGTCCCATGGCATCCACATGCCGACTGGTCCGACCATGATGTCGTGGTTGGGGTCAATCTCCCGCAGCATTTTGCATCTGAGTTCAGCCTCCTCCTGAGTGGGGTACACACCACGCACCTTGAGGCCGCGGGTGCTGGTTTGGAAACTGTGTTGGATGTCAAACTTCTTCTGCAATTCCTCCTCGTGGTTGTCCAAAAAGGTCTTGTAGTCATCATCCAACGTACCCTTGGTCAAATTCTCTTTCTCCTCTTGCACGAAGTCCTTGAAGTCCTTGTTGACGTCCTCAAAGGAGATATTGTATTTGAAAGAGATGAAGTTCAGGAACTGAAGGAACTTTTCCATGGATTTGTTGAACTCCCAGTTCTTTAGGAACTCTTCGAAGTAAAACATTTCCTTCTGCTTTAGGAGCTTTTCTGGGGAGCAAAATGACATACACACAAATTTCTGACCGGCAATCGGCTTGTCCTCTTCCAGTAAATCGACGTAGGTTGCATTGGGTTTGCCATTGGCTTGTTGCTTTCTTTCGAAGCCTCCCTTTTTTGCTTGTTTAGATTTAGAACTCTCCATTGATAATTAATTGAACTATTAATTTTTAAGTTTTTTATCGCACAAATTATTTTTTCTTGGTATTTAATATAAATGAACAGTTTGTTTAACGTTAGTGAGTTGATTAAGAGAATTATCAAATATCTGGTGGAGGGTTTGATGGTTGCCATTGCCGCCTTTGCTATTCCTAAACGTTCCTTGAATGTTGACGAAATTTTTGCCATTGCCCTCACTGCCGCTGCCACATTCAGTATCTTGGATACCTATGTGCCTGCCATGGGAGTCAGTGCACGTTCTGGAGCAGGCCTGGGTATTGGTCTCAACATGGTCAAATTCCCTGGTGGGTTTTAAGGCATCCTTTAAATAGTCAATAATTATTATATGTTGTTACATATAATAAACAACATGGCCCCGAGAACATCTCGACGACGAGTGCATAAAAGCAAGAGCAAAAGACCGGCCAAGAAAAGTAGGCGTAATAGACCGCGTACACAAAAAGGCGGAGTGTGTTATGGGCGTGGGGTAGGCGCCAATACCTATGACCCCAACAACTCGATTTTTAATACCAACTTGCTGAAACTGTTTCCTTACAGACCGTAGTCCCGCTACAAATCGTTAATCAGCACTTGTATGTCGGCAGTGACATCATTATAAAGCAACAAGAGCTCGTTCTTTTCCACTTCTGTCAAGCACAACATGGCGGTTATTTGCTCTGGTGTCAAACGCTTGAAATTGCGTATGTCATGTTTGATGCGCTCAATGTGTGTACTCTTTATCGTATTTATCTGTCACTGTCTCATAATATACTTTATTGTTGTATCTCTATCCATTTCAGTTGATATTATATCATTGTATTATTATTTTTTTCAGATTTGCAGATTTGCAGATTTGCAGATTTGCAAACATTGCAAACATTGCAAATAATAATATAATGAATTCGATTCGCAAACGCGTTCATATGGTTGGGATGAATTCCCAATCCAACTCCTCACATATTTTCTTCCAAATCACGTCTTGCTCCATGCGCTTCTCTGGGTCTTTCAGCATCGGAAAATGTTCCAGGTATTGCTCTTCCCCTAGCAATTCGCACAGCTTGTACGCAGTGTAATAGTAGTTCAAGAAATTCACTCGGTCATCGGGACAAAATTTCGAATACGGAGACTGCAACTCGACAAACAAATTGCACAGCGTTTCCTCCAACTCTGGAGACATAATGGGTGGTTTAATACCCAGTTTGTCTTTGATAAACGGTATATGCTCATAGTATTTGTTGTAACCCAACTTCTTCAAGATTTCCTTGGTCTTGACGTTTGTGATTTGAGGCAATTCGATTCTCTCTTTCTTCATTTGCAATTTGATATTTTCTATCACGTCTTGAGGAATTTGGGTCGTCTCCTTACCTTGAAATTGTGCTAAGATTTCCTTGAAGTGATTGATACGTTTGTAAGCGTAAAAACATACTTCTTTGGGAGGTTCCTTATAAGATGGTTTCTCGTTTTCTATCAAATAGGGAATACTACGAGAGCACGAGTTGCAGACCATGATACCCTCGTCTTCTAACGGTATCAACTCTCCCTTAAGACAAATTTGACAAATGTCGGTGGGATACACAAAGTTGTTGATGTCGAGAAAATCGTCGCTCACGTTGCTCAAATACTTAAGAACAATGTTGTGGTTTTCCTTCTGCACTTGTTTCACGCTGCTGTCCTCTTCCTTGATTTTGAAGAAATTATTGACGAGCTTGGCCTTGCTGGTCATGGACTCTTGCTTGATGCCCGTGGAGATGTTTTTCTTGTTCTCAAAGTACTCGAATATGTACTTGGAATTGTCCAATAAATACTCTTTCTTTTTTTGCTTGGTTTCTTTAATGGTCTCTTTCAGTTCCCCAATTTTGTCCGTGATGTCCAGTTTCTGGTCAATAGACAACTCAACATCTTCCTCCAACTGCTTCTTCAATCTTGTCAACTCTTGGCGGTAATCCGTGATTTTGTCCTCGTCCTTGGAAAACTCATTCAAAAATTCCTTGTGCTTGGTATCTAGCGTGACGGCGGATTTCTTGTTGAATTTAATTTTTTTGGTTGATTTTGGTTTAAAGGACGGCATTTTCTCTCTATGTATATTTAGGTGAAAATTTATTTAATTGATAAACAAGGCAAATTATATTTGTATTTATATGTACCATGACAAAAAACAAGTTAAAACATCCCAAATGTTTTCTGAAAAGTAAATAACTATGGACATCAAAATCAACTTGGACTCCTTGAAAGATTTAGAAAACGAAACAGTCAAACTTGATATGATAAAATTTCAAAAAATGGTCCTCTTGTTCAATTCTATCGAGCAAGGATGGTCTGTGAAAAAAAAGGAAGGTTCATATGTCTTCACCAAGCCTCATGAGAACAAGAAGGAGGTATTGGAAGAGAGTTATATTAAGAAGTTTATGAGGTCTAATTTAGACATAAACAAGATTTTCGAATAGACTCATTATTTTTGATTATTTTAGACAAAAGTGAAAATAACCAAAAAAAGTCCCCCAATTAATTGAATTTAATTTTCAATTAATTTAAATTTCCCAAAATTTTTTTCTTTAGCCATAATATAATAAAATGGGTGGTGGACTTATGCAACTCGTCGCTTACGGCGCTCAGGACGTATACCTTAAAAACCTGTAGGGTAGAAAAACATCGGGGAATGTTAAATCAATAAGACATTCATAAAACCCTTTGTGGATACTGTAAAAAGTACCACTGATGTTAATTAGGGAAATCTAATGAAATATATTTATTTAGATTTGAAAAACCCTAGTGAGAAAATCAAACTGCTTGAAACCCCTAAAACTTATTCTACTAAGCAACTTTTGTGAAAAAGTGTGTGGCCAAGAGAAAAAACTTGGGTATAGTAAAAATGAATAAGATGACAATGGTATTTATAACATACAATTCGAAATGGGCAATGAGCATCCAAGCTTCTTTAAATTAAATATTAAACAACTTAAACATAAATTTGTTATACTATTTTAATGGAAACAGAATCTGTATTAAAGAAAACATGTGATATGTGTCACAATATTGTCACTCTTAATAATTACAGGAAATATAATGAAAACTCATATTCAAAAACATGTAAAAAGTGCTCGAATGAACTGGACAGAATAGCAAAGATAAATCGAAGAAAGAAACGAGCAGAAACTTTTATGGTAAATTGTGAAAAATGTAACAATGAAAAACCATTGAAAGATTTTGCCAAACTAAAGAAATTCTATAAAAGAAAGATTTGTGTTTCCTGTTATCCTGATTTTTTGAGAGAACAAAAAAATGAGTGGTGCAAAAAAGAATCAAACAATAATGTAAATTACAGATTAAAAAAATCATTAGCATCACGATTAAGAGTTGTTCTTCTTAAAAATAATTCTACTATGAATTATATTGGATGTAATATTCAATATTTAAAAGAATGGTTTGAGTATAATTTTACAGATGATATGAATTGGGACAATTATGGTTCATTATGGTCGATTGATCATGTTATTCCTGTACGTAAATTTAATTTAGAGACTGAAAATGAAAAATGTTTATGTTGGAACTGGACTAATTTGGTGCCAGTTACAGTAAAATATAATTCATCCAAAAAAAATAGTATTGATATGGAACAAGTTGATTGTGTTATTGAAAAATTGAAAAAATTTAAAGAAGAAGGTTCAACGACTAAATGGTTTTCGGAAGAATTTATTATGACGAAAGAATTAGCTGAAATAAAAAATAAATAAATTCTTTTTAAGATATAGTCTAATCCTTATTGAAAAATAAGGTAGAGGAAATGTACAGGTAATCCTCAAATTACTTTCTGGAAAGTAACATACCGCAGATATACTAACTTCGCCATTGAGTCTATCGAACAGACTTTCAATGGCCAGGCTGATTTTGGACGCAGAGTGCAATGCGTGATCAGCCGCAACGGTGACCTCGCTTACAGAACCTATCTGCAAGTGACCCTCCCCGAAATCAACCAACTTATGGGTCTTGGCAACTACACCACCGGCCAAAACACCGGTGTCTATGCCCGTTGGTTGGACTTCCCCGGCGAACAACTCATCGCCCAAGTCGAAGTCGAGATTGGTGGTCAACGCATTGACCGTCAATATGGTGACTGGATGCACATCTGGAACCAACTGACCATGACCTCCGAGCAACAACGTGGATACTTCAACATGATTGGTAACACCACTCAATTGACCTTCATCACTGACCCCTCCTTCTCTGATGTCGAATCCCCTTGCGACTCCATGGCTCCTCGTCAAGTGTGCGCCCCCCGTAACGCCCTCCCTGAGACCACTCTGTACGTGCCCCTCCAATTCTGGTTCTGCACAAACCCTGGTCTTGCCCTCCCCTTGATTGCTCTTCAATACCACGAAGTCAAGATTAACCTTGATATCCGCCCTATTGATGAGTGCTTGTGGGCTGTTACCACCCTCAACTGCCAAAACCAACCCTGGCAAAACAGTTCGGCTGCCCAATACTCCGTTGGACGCCCTGTTCCTGCCACCATCGCCTACAACCAATCTCTTGTGGCTGCCTCCCTCTACGTCGACTATGTCTTCTTGGACACTGACGAACGCCGCAGAATGGCCCAGAACCCCCACGAGTACTTGATCACCCAGCTTCAATTCACTGGTGACGAGTCCGTCGGTTCATCCAGTAACAAGATTAAGCTCAACTTCAACCACCCCGTCAAGGAGCTCATCTGGGTTGTCCAACCTGACCAAAACGTTGACTATTGCTCGTCCTTGACTTGCGATGCTCTCTTGTTCAAGGTCCTCGGTGCCCAACCCTTCAACTACACCGATGCCATTGATGCCCTCCCCAACGCTGTCCACGCCTTCGGTGGTCCCGCCGCTGTTGCCGCTGATTCCCGCGCTTACATCGATGCCCAAGGTCTCTTCCAAGACGCTGGTGCCCTTGACTACGACCCCGCCACTTTCCTCCCCAACTTCACTGGCTATTGGCACGGTCCCTCCAACCCTTACAACGAAGTCAACCTCGGTGGTCCACAAGTTCCTTTGAACACTGCTGGCCTCCCCGCCTCCGTTGTTCAACAACTCTCCAACCCCTCTGCCGCTCCTCACCTTGACAACTCTGGTGTCTCTGATGCCGGTACGTTCGTGCTCTCCGAGACCTCCCTCGATATGCACTGCTGGGGCCAGAACCCCGTTGTCACTGCCAAGCTCCAATTGAACGGCCAAGACCGCTTCTCTGAGCGTGAAGGAACCTATTTCTCATGGGTTCAACCTTACCAGGCACACACCCGCAACCCCGATGAAGGCATCAACGTGTACAGCTTCGCATTGAGGCCCGAAGAACATCAGCCCTCAGGGACGTGCAATTTCTCCAGAATTGACAATGCTACCTTACAGCTTGTGCTCTCCAACGCCACCGTTGAGGGAACAAAAACTGCCAAGGTCCGTGTCTATGCCACCAACTACAACGTAAAAATTCTTAGTGCGTTGAAAAGCTACCCACAAAGACGATGTGAGCTCTCGTCTTTGGAAAAAATGGTTAAGCACTCACCCAGTATGCTAGTAGCTAGTGAAATTGTCTGCTTTTGACTACATTCAATTTTGCAAAACACCTTGTTGTTCGGGAAACCCCTGAGAGCCTTCTACACCAAGCGCAAAGCCGAAAGGTTTGCGTGGCAGAGATTTAACTCTGGTATGGTAATAGTTAGAAGGATTGGGCAATCCGCATGCTTACTACCTAAATCCGCTAGATACACGATAGGATATGGTAGGGCGTCAGAGACTGAACGGGTGTTGGTCAGCTGTGAAGATTTAATACATCTGAGCTGGCTTAAGATACAGTCCAATCCACTAGGGAAACTTAGTGGTATACATAATGGCTAAGAATTATGTCCGGCATGGGTGGGTTAGCGTACAGCAATTAAGCAGTGCGTGTTTCACACTTTTGCCAACAATTTGTTACACATTGATTTTAAAGAAACACATATTAACAAACCTATATTATAACAATTGTTCAATTATAATACAGCTTTTTGAAGGTAAAGAATCATAACTCAAATAATTGCAAAACCAATTTAAAAACACATCGAGTACGTGATACAATATACAACGATGAACATATCGGAAGATAATCTACAGCATCTCGCAAGATTTCACGATAGCCCACCCAGTCCATCTTATATTGCTGGATTTATTGATGGAGATGGTTGCATTTTTATCAGGAAAATATCGGATGGTTACCAGTCAGGATTTGCCATAACGCAGTGCAGAACCAATATTTTGCAAATAGTGCGGTATCATTTTGGTGGAAGCATCACCTCTAGCATGAATAGAAACAACAAAACCGCAAATATGATGGACGAAGACGGAGAATACTACCACAAACACAATGTGCGCAACCAATACAATCTGTTAGTTCGTAATAACGAATATGGACTGCTATTGGATTACTTGAACGGCGTATTGATAATAAAAGAAACGCAGTACCAATGTTTGCGACAATTTAGCAAGCTTGCAAATTTAGTGAACATGGACGATGAAAAAGAGCTACTATATGCTAGATGTTCACAAGTAAATAAGCATTGTGAGTTGGACCACACCATTGTGTCTAGGTTGAATATCGAGTACATTGCTGGCATATTTGACGCAGAAGGTTGCATCTACATTGACATTTTAAGCCTCCAATGTCGCATATCAATCGCCCAAAAGAATCATCCACTTATTCTGATGGAAATAGTGAAATATTTAGGGTTCGGTGCTGTCATATGTCATGACTTCGTCATTTGGAAACGTACTGAGTGCCAACGCTTTATCAACCTTGTGAAAGAACATCTTATCGTCAAGTACAATCAAGCACATGCATTGGAAACTTTTTTGACTACTTCTCACCAAGACGTACAACGTGAAATGTATAAGATTTGCAACCGAGAAAAGCATGAAATTGAACTCTTTCATGACCTGAATCAGAACAACAAGGGCAAAGAAGGATACTTCCACATGTTACGTGTTCGTATGAATAAAGAGAAGGTTTTCAAAGAAATACATTTGCGGCAAGTGTATAGAGAGAAATCAAGCAAAATGAAAGGTGCAGGCAATCACAATTTTGGCAAAAAGTTTAGTGAAGAAACACGCCACAAAATGTCCTCCTCTATACGCAATACAAAAAACGGTGTTACAGATGAAGTAATTTTGGAAGTGAGAAAACTCATTCACGATGGGCATAGAAATAGTGAAATCCAAGAAAGACTAGGACTTGCAAGGCATACTGTGACTAGAATCAAAAACGGCCAACTTGTATGCAGAGTGGAGATTAAACCTGAACGTATTGCTTTGTCGCAAGTGGAAATCAATCTCTCCAAGAGAAAAATCACAGGAGACGAGATAATAGTTGCAACCGAAAAAATAATTGAAAACTGGACACCAATGAAAATATTGACTATGTTGGTTGAATTGAGAAACAACGCCGGCAAACCTAATACGCTTTCTATTGATATTGTCAAGAACATCAAGAGAAATCTTTTAAATGGGAAAATGCTTATTTATGAATCTGAAGTGACCAAAGAGAGATATTCATACTATAAGTCACTTGTAGACAGCATATGACGGCATGTGACCATATAAACATTTTTGCAAGTTTTTGCTGTAATAATCGACTAATTCTACTTTCTCTTTGTCATTTAACTTTTCTAATACTAAAATTAACAATGCAAATGCTTTTCTGTAGTCCCTTTCATGGATAAAATTATCAATGTTCTTATTCGAAGCAGAAATATACTCTTCGTCTTTGCTCTCCATTATCCATTATAGATGTAATTACATGGTTTTTTTTTAAGTATTTTGGTTTGGTGCATTTATTTAAATATTCTCTGATATCGCGTATTTTCTCTCTCATCCCCGTTTTTTAGAGTGAGCTTATCAATAAAATTTTACTCATCAGCTCAATTTTATATATATAATCATATTTATTATAGCAACAATATATATATAATATATTGCATGGTGAAATACGCAAAAAACACCCTGGCGAACGAGAGACAGCTCCTGGTACAAAAGCATCAGGGTCAAAGACCAAGTATCCCATCTCATCTAACGGTTCATGACAGCGCTCCGGTAAAACATGCAATCAGTGCTAAGAATAAACCCGCCTCTATCATGACGCATGAACACGGACAGCCCCGCACCAAGAAACAAACTATTCAAGAAAAACGACCCCATCCATTTGAAAAACTTTTGAGCACCGAAAGAGTGTATTTAAGCATTATATCAAATGGTTTCACTCCATTGGAAGACAAAAAGATTCTAACATTCACCATGCCAACCGACATCAAAATGAAATTCGTTCCTTTTGCAACCCCTGGTTTCATGCATTATGCTCCCACACACTCTAAAAAGTTTCGCCAATCGGCTCTTGTGAAGATTAGAGAGATGGCCACACTCGCAAAAGATACTTCGTTCGATGACTTAAACAGTTTGATTCATTCATTGGCATTCGATGTAGGCACTGGTTGGGTTTCGGAAGCCCATCCCAGTGTTGGGACAGTGACAAGCGACGAAGAAGTCCATCGAATTACCACTGTTTTACCAGGTTCGGAAATGGTGAACTACGAATATAAATATCTTGATAATGATGATGTTGAAGACGGAGATGAAGATGAAGATGAAAGTACAGAAATCTATATGATTTTTCCTGAAGACAAGACCCGCCCTCTCAACATTACTCGCATCCTGTTTGGAGTAAAAAAGACCAAAAAAGTTATTACTTTATCCGATATTGTCGATTTCTTCAAGGAAAAAGGTGTCAAAGAAATCGTTCTGTTGGATTTCAGCAGTTCTTTTTTCCTGAAAAAATCAAAACACAAACAAAAAATTATTGCCCCTGGCACCGACATGTTTGACTATCTCCGCTCTACGCTCCCCAAACACCATGGAGGAGTAACAAGAAAAGCAAACAAATCTAAAAAACATTCTCAATCTCAAAAACGCCGACATTACTCACGAAAACGCAACCAGCACAAATCGAACAGACGTCATTCAAATTGAATGAAGACTATCTAGTTTCTTTTTTTTTATAATTATGATGAACAATAATAATAAAAAAATGCTTTTATTGGAATGTAAGTATATATGATTGCAGTTCCGATTGAAATAGTGAATAAAATTTTAGTGTATGTTGGTGAATTAAATCATGAAATGATTATTACACAATATGATATCTGTTCACGCGAAGCATTTTATAAATTGAATTGGCACAGTAATTTACTCTGGCAAATCAAAGCATCGCTGCGTATGAAACAACTTTATCCTCTCTATCCTACACTGAATGGAGGCGGATTTACTAACAAGTCCTGTATTAAACTCTACCAATCTGGTGTTTTACATTATCAAAAAGAATTGCAACTGACGAATAACTAAAATTTATACTTTAATTTATCAATCCATCACACAAGAATTGGTGCATAAAATTGTGGTCAACATTTTTTATTTAATACTCTTCGTGTTGTTCCATCTCAAAATCCTCAAACTCATTTCCCATCGCAGGTTCTTCTTCATCCTCCTCGTCTTCTTCTACCTCAACAAATACACCAGCTTCATACGCTACCTTCTTGCTGTTGAACAAGATATTCATGTTGATGACTTCCGGTTTCTCTGTATTGGACGTAAACAGCTTGGCTATCTGAGCGTCGTCTCGAAACCGAACCGTATACGTCTGTTGCACATTGTTGCGACCAATGCGCCCCATAGCCTGAATGACCTTTTCTTGGGTCAAGTCCAAGTCCTTGCTCAAAAATCCATGACAGAACTGGTAATTGGTGCCATAGATGTAGTCGCTCGAAGCAATAATCATGTACAACTTCTGCTCGTCTGCCAACTTTTTCATGATTTCCGTATACGTAATGTTTTCATGGTTGATGAACACACCAATACCCATCATCAGCAGAACTTTCCACAGATTGTCAACCCCGTTCAATGCCATAATGTCCGCCACGATTTGCTCGTCAATCGAGCTGGTAAAGGCGTTCGGAATGCTCGGGTCGGGGGACCATTTCTCCAAGTGGTGCTTTTTGTTGGGTACGAAGGTGTCATTCAGTGAAGCACGTTTAATCATTGCACGCAAGGTGTTCACCTCTTCAGTCATCTTGCTCAAAGCCCCCTTGTTCATCATCTCTTCAGGAAGGTCCTTGCTGAGCTTCTTCGGGTCCTTGTTCGATTTGCTCCTACCAGTCACGCGTTGTCCACCGTGAAAACTGCTCACTTCATTGCGCACCTTCTGCTCGATGTCTGTCTTGATGATGTCGATGTTGGTTTCAATGGCATGGATTTTCTCGTTGATGACGTTGTTGTACTCAATCTTCTTCATGATTTCCTCCATGACAATAGGAGGGATATTGGCCTGCTGGACACAGAACTTCGCGATTTTTTCAATGTCATTGGAGATGAAGATGGTGGGCCCATCCGTAAGTGTGTACGCGTCTTTGGTTGTGACATATGCACCGGACGTACCCACGACACTTTGTTTAGCAGCCGATATCATCTGTTCAGAAGCCAATCTAGACAAGGGGGCACCCGACAACCCATTGCGATTGGTGTCAGTGATTCTTGTCACGGTTGCACCAGGTCCCACGCTGCGCACCTTCTGAATGGGGTTTCCTTTGGCATCTATCACACCATTTTCCAGAATCCGTGGTCTGCGGGCACTGGTGAAATGGCTGTAAATAAGCGGCCAATGAAGCGGTTGGATATTGGCTAACATGGTAATGTAGTACATCTTGATGTTTTTCATGTTAATGGCGTCCAGGTCCTCGAAGAAGCGGTCCACTCTCATTTTCTTGTTGGCATAATTGTTGCGGTTCACAAAGGTAATGAAGTCGACAACCTCCTTCAAATCAAAGTAACGTAAGAGGGTCAAGTAATCAGCACAATGATGCGCGATGTGTAACATCTCCTCATAGCTCTCGCTCAAATAATGAGGAGCAACCACAAACCCATCCTTATTCACAATTGGAATCGACTTTTTGCAGTCATGGCTGACAATATTGCAAATTTCTGCACCTGGAAAGCGGTTTAGGAAATCGGGAATGGTCTCTGTGAGTTCGTTTTCCTTGGGCAACGTGGCAGACGATAACACCACGGTAGGAATCTTGTTTTCGCGCCAGTTCCTGCGAATAGTGGTATGGAATTCATGCTCCGGGTAGTCCATAGTGATGGTGGGTTCGTCCCAATACGTGACAATGTCTTGCGCACGGAAGAAGGCCAACATGTAGTACATGGCGGGCAGATAGGACTTGATGTCACAAATCATGATTTCCACTTTGGTACCCACACTGTTGTCGACCTTGCCGATGCCACCTGTGTACTTGTTGACGGTGAAGTCTTTGGCCGAAAAGTAGTGCAAACGAATGTCGTCCGCGCTAGCGCATCCAAAGGCAAAGGCCACGCGTTTGTTTACCGAAATAGCGGCGCGAGCCAGTGCCAACCCCACATGACGTGCTGCACATACGAAGATGATGCGATGCTGTTCTGACAACGCAATTGGTGTCAAGGTCTTGCCCGTCCCTGTGGGGGCCATGTACATAATCAGTTTGGGGTTCGGACGTTTGACGACGGTGAAGATTTCTTTTTGGTGTTCATACAAGACCAAGTCACCGTACTTGAGCAAGCTCATGTTTTTCTCAATGAATTCCACTGCATTCTCAATGATAATATGTTTTTCGATTTCATCTGCAAATTTCTCTAACACAAGGTTGACCAAGTTTTTCAAATGCATGTTCAGGCGTGCAATATTGTTACGAATCAATTTATACAAGACGAAATAGTGATAATGAAAGGATTTGACGTCTCCACTGCGTTTAAATACCATCAATTGCTCCAAGTGACCAAGTAAGACCATTTCGTAGACATCATTGGTGCGAATACTGTCTTCGTCAAATCTCTCCAATCGAATGCGGTCACTCGAATTCGGTTTGATGTCCGCATTGATTTTCATGGGTTTGTAGGCAGTGTCTATAGCCTTCAATTGGGCCTCCACTTTATCCACTTTGGTACGGAGAAATTTATTGTAGACAAAATCCTCCATTTTCTCTGAGTATTCTATCTTTAGAAACGTAAAGATAGAATGGTTGTTGTTCACTCGGGTAGTCACATCATGATATCCCGATGTTATCAACCCCAACACGTCTAACTCCGATTTGGGAACAGAAATCTCAATCGAATCCCACTCTGACTTGTTCAGTTTGCGTTGCTTAAGGTCCATTTTTTGTGTTTGCAAAGAAGTGTATGAATTACTTAATATAATGGTTGTGCCTTTAAGTTCGTTTCCTAGAATCAATTTTTTTGTCTACTTCAAAGAACGATACCAGTTTTTGGTTTCCGGACTTCATCGTATACAAGATGAACATCAAAGAGTATATTTTGTTTAACCCTCAGGATAATGTAGAATATGTCTCCATGGTTGAATAAATGCATGACACAACCAATCAAGGTCATAATAAGTATAAAATAAAATTGAAAACCATTTTATAAAATCAGGAAATAGATACAACCCAAAACAAATATAAACAGAGCGTTCGAATATTGCTTAAGAAATGAACTGTGAAATTCAACTTGTCTCGATTGAGGGGAACATTGGTTCCGGGAAGTCCACCCTCTTGGCCAACTTAAGAAAGCATTTCGATGGAAATCATCGTGTCGTGTTTCTCAAAGAGCCAGTGGATGAATGGGAACAAATCAAAGACCAATCTGGAGTGACCATGTTAGAGAAGTTTTATGCAGACCAAGAGAAGTATTCGTTTCCTTTTCAAATGATGGCCTACATTTCCCGTCTGAAACTCTTACGAGAGACATACCTTCGCCAGATGAATTCTACGGAGAAAACGCAAATCATTGTCATTACAGAGAGAAGCCTCTTCACAGACAAATTGGTGTTTGCAAAGATGTTATACGATACAGGCAAAATCGAACACATCAACTACCAAATCTATTTGAAATGGTTTCACACATTTGCGGACGACTTTCCTATCCACAAAATCATTTATGTGCAGACGGCTCCGGAGGTTTGTCATGCACGTATTGGCAAGAGAAGCAGAGAAGGCGAGGACAACATCCCTTTGGACTATTTGGTGGCATGCAACCAGTACCATGAAAACATGTTGGACAAATCTTCTTCCGAGTGCGTTTGCCAAGAGCAACTGGTTTTGAACGGAAACGTAGACATCTATCAAGAGACCACTGTCTTAGAGTCATGGATCAAGACCATTGAAGAATTCATTTGTTAGGATGATTAGCAGACAAGAGAAGTGAAGAGAAGTGAAGAGAACAGCATAGCGCTGATTTTGACTATTATGACCACATGTTCATTGTTTTGATTTAAAAAAAAAATATTGAAAAAACAATGCAACTTTTTAAATCATTTATTTGGTGCGTACGATTAAAAAGACCGCCATCGTCACCAATCCAGAAAGGAAGTTGGATACGAACAACCAGTTTTGTAAGAAATTGTATCGGGATTGTTTGAATTCATCAAAGAAGTGCAATGATATCATAAAACAACCAATACTATACATCACCAAGAAATTACGGTCAATTCTGTTATTCTTGAGCAAGGTATAACAAACATAAAATACGGAGAGAGCTTTCAAGACTGCACCAAGTGCTACGACGTCAACGAATCGTTCAATCGAAACCATTGTAATGCCTAAATAATTATATTATATGGAAATATATTTATTTTTTTTCACTGATGAATTTCATGCTCCAAGAAATAGCTGACCAACATTTTTACCAACACGAGGGTTACCACAATGACCAATTGTTTATAAGATGTGATGAAAAAGAGTTTGAATATTTGTGCACCCAATATAAACGACAAAGACGCCCCAATGGATTCGCCTAAATCGATCCGTGTATCTAGGTAACCCATTGATGGGTCATTGTATTCGCGTATGTACGTCACTGCAGAACGAAATATGCTCAAGGTGATGATGAGAAAGCAAAAAGTGTAGGCGATGGCTTCCACAACTTTTGTTGCGTTTTGGAGCAAATGTTGGTACCTGTCCAGTAATTTCATATACTGTATATGGAGAAAGAAAGAGTTGTTAGAGAGAAAAATCGACCACCAATGGATAATGGTCGGAATTGTATTTACCACAAAACTCTTCGTAACCATGGTAGACGAAGACATTGCGAATATGGTTACGCACACCCTCTGTGACTAAGACATGGTCTATCATTGAATAATCCGCCGGGGATGCAGTATTGCAATTGTTGTCTGAATCCCACCAATCGCTGTAGCGGTCTCCTTGAGGGATATATTGAGCCACATTGTTCAACAAATAGTGGCCAGCAAGTGCACCCCAAGTGCCTTTCAAAATGTCGAGCACATGCGACGTCGGTTGGTGATTGTTGATGTCCAGCACCTCCGCATCGTAATCGTTGAAGTCACCAATCACCACCACTTCGTATGCACGCTCAATATAATCCGCAATCACTGCTTGTAACACGGTTGCTTGCGCTTCTCGTTGGGCACACCGTGCAGGGTCAGTAGGAATCGCCAATAAGTGCGCCCCAATCACAACGACTGCATAATCTCCAAAGAGGAACTCGGTGATATAGTGTTTGCTGACCCCCGACGTGCCAGAGGCACCTGTGTAGCCACATAACGACCCGGGCACGGGATAACTAGCCTTCTGCTCTGTGCGATACAGGTTTAGTAAGGGGTCAATACGAGTAAGAATCCCGACATTCTGGCCAGTTCCTGTGTCAGTGCCTTTTTTTAAGTAGGGGGCGTATGTCGCGTCTGCTAGTCGTTCGTTCAACATGACCAACTCATCACATCCTTCCACTTCGCAGAAGTTGATGACATCTGGATTCAGTTCACGCACCACCTTGGCAACGTAATCCATGTGGGTCAATGCCTCGCTCTGGTTGACCCAAGTGCAGCCTGTACCAGGACAGTTCATAGGACTATAATAGTCAACAAACAACCACTCCACGTTGTATTGCACAAGGCGCAACTTGGTGAAGTCTGTTCGTCGGTCACTGCCTGGATTGAGGACCACTGGACATTCCGTTTCAGCTCTTCCATGGACACTGAAGAGAGAAAACACCAACACAGCCGCAAGGAAGAACTTCATTCTTTTATATTGTTTTCGATAAAAAAAAATATAATATAAGAAACAATCCCATCCAGAAGTATGTATACGTTAAACTGATTTAAACAGTTTTGACTATAAGATAGCAAACGACATTATGCTGCAAAACACCATTCTACCTAAAATCGGACTAGCCACGGAGGTGACACCCCTAAAGATATTCCCTGAGTTTGACTATCGAATGAATTTTGACGGATGCAGTAAATCCAATCCTGGACTGGCTGGCGCTGGAGCGGTCATTTATCATAAAGGGCAAGAGTATTGGGCCAATCATTTCTTTGTCGGAGAGCACTTCACTAACAACCATGCGGAATATGCTGGTCTCATTATGGGTCTGCAGCAGGCAAAAGAGTTTGACATCACACATCTCTATGTAGAAGGAGACAGCCAACTGGTGATTAACCAGATGAAGGGGATCTATAAGTGTCGCTCAGAGAACTTATTGGAACTGCATGAGCGAGCCAAGAACTTGGCGTCTCACTTTGAGAAAATAGAGTTTGCCTATATTCCGAGAGAGCAAAACAAACGCGCTGACCAATTGTCCAACATTGCTGTGGAACAGCACTTGATGATGAAGGACGACGCATAAAGAATGAGAATGTGAATGTGAATGAGGAATTTGTCATTTGTCATTTGTCATTTGCTTCGAATGACTGTCGCATTGGATATGTTGCGGATGATTTTCAGTTCCTTTTCCTTGTCGTTGTTTCCTGCACCCCCCATGGCCTCAATCACTGTTTTACTGTATTGGTCTGAATGTTTGGAAGTGGAGTCCAGATAGTCGGTATACTTCTCCTTAAAGAGAGGCATCAACTTGGTGTTCTTGAAGGCAACCTTTTTGATGAGCCCCTTGATGCGTTTCATGTCTTCATCTTCTTTTTCCCATTTGTTCGCATCTTTGATATAGAAGGTTTCTCTCTTTTTGTCGGTACAATGCACTGGACGTTCTGTCTCGTCCAATGCGTTCAAATTCTTGACAATGATTTTCGAAATGCCCTCTACATAACCCAGTTCTCCGACCTCAATGAAGTCCGACAATTGTAGATTGATAGAGTCCACGAAGTCGGTGATGTTCATGGCGTTTTTGCAGGTTTCGTTTAAGAAGAAGTTCAGGTTAAATGCTTTGTTATGAGAATTGGTGTGGGTAGTGTTCGTGATGTGGGTGGTGTTGTGGGTGCCGTTCTTGACGATTTCCATGAGGCCAGTGTTTTGCTCCATGAGCTGCGCATTCTGCTTGATAAGCATGACGATAAGCTCCTTATCACATGTCGGAGCACTCACAGTCGATGCATTCGTGGGCGGCGGTTTACACTTCTGCTGGTGATACCATAAGCTGTTTCTTGCCTTGAACATTTTTTGGCACACCTTACAAGTGAATTCTGTGCGACTTTCTGCGACTTTTTGTTCTAAATTATTCATTAATGTTCTATTTTGATGTTTACTTGTCAATAAGTGTTTCTTAAAGTCATTGACACGACACGTTGTATAGTCACAATGTTTACATCGCGCGACTTTTGCGTCTTTCTGCGACATTTCCATACAAAAGTATTCTAATAATATAGAATAAGAAAATTCTCTAAATGTTTTTACCCAAAAACAACAAAATTTTATCGTCACAAAATGAAAAACTTTTGTTTAGTCACGAGACGATAAATTTCAATTATGGTCACAAGCACCCCTTTTTGCATAAACTATTTGGGTTTTTGAAAAATGGACAAAAAAAATGTCCAAAAAAAAATTTCAAAAAACTTTTGCGTTTTCAAAATTGGGTGTTTTTAAAAATGATTTTTAGCATCATATTTTTTATACAAAGTTTAACCTTCACTTACATCATGTGTAGTGTCATTTACCGAAGTAGCATACATTTTCTCAATTCCAAATTTGAGAAAAGCCATTAATACGTTGTTCTGCTCCATCAGCTGAGCATTCTGCTTTGTCAACATGTCGACAAGGTCACTATTTACAACTTCCGTCAAATCAGTTGGTTTACACTTCTGCTGGTGATACCATAAGCTGTTTCTTGCCTTGAACACTTTTTGACACACCTTGCAGGAGTGTGATGTGCGATTTCCCGCAGATTTATCTTCTAAGGTATTTAACGCTATTCTTTTTTGATGTTTGTTGGTCAATAAGTGTTTCTTGAAATCTTTTGAATAACATGTTTGATAATTGCATGGTTCACAAGAAAATCCGTTTTCGATGCTAGAGGAGATTTCCATTCTATTATGTTCTAATACTATAGAACAAGAAAAGTTCTTTATATTAGTTTACAAAGAATTTATCTGAGAAAAAAAGATATATATTGCATATATATACTGCATGGATTACATATCCGTCATAAGAGATTCTGTTGAGACATCAGTCACTATGAAGCTATTCAAAACAAATCAAGATTCATCATTTGCTCATATTTTTAAATCGAAATTATTGAAAATAAAACTATCCGTATTTAACAATGTCAATAATTTTAATCCAGATAGATTGCAAAAGTCCGCAATTGAAGCATATCCATTACACAATAGACCAAGAGGTAGTAAAGACATCAGCAGCGTAAAATATTTACAAAAACAAATACAAGAGAAGAGAGAAGTGACACCTATATGGATGGTGCATAAAAACGGGGAGTACATACTGCTTGATGGAGCGCATAGAATTGTTGCTAGCTACATTGAAGGTAAAACCCATGTCAACGCATATGTCATAAGTTTGTAATTGTATCCCGATGTCAACACCATCCTCATGCATCTCATCCATCGTCATCCATACTCTAACAACGGAATATTCAACACCTTGTTCGGTTTGTACTTCAAAATGTCCAATTGTTTTTTCGTGGTGGGAAAATCGTTCTCTCCATAAATGTCTTGCAACATCAACCACTCAAACATTCCTCCTGCATACACAAAGACATTGTAGAAGCCGAGAGAAAGCATCTGGTTGTACTTGCTGTATATCTTCTCGTCGTTGCAATTCTTGCCATAAATGACAACCTTGATATCCTTCTTACCTCGTTGGATGCAGTTGTTGACTATTTCTTCTTCGCGTTTTGCACTAATTGTCTGCGCAATAATACAGTCTTGTTCGGATTCCGAGAGCGTATTGATAAGCAAATGTCCCTCTGGATTTCGTAAAATGAATTGCACGTCTTCGTAATTAACCTTGGAAATAGATGACGCCTTATTGCCCATGGATGGAATTTATATGTATTTAAACCCTTAATTTTAAATATATATTTGTGATTTATAATTTCAACGCTTTTTGGAAGTCACCGTTTGCAGAATGAAATGCGAGGAAGCTTACTAGCCCGACAATAACGTCCAAGAGCAGAAACACCCAGGCGGTTCGTACCATCCGAATAGCATAGTACGCAAAAAGGAAATAAAACAAGGCGTGGACTGGACGAAGATTGTTCCACCATATTTTCTCTCCAAAAGTCTCTGGACCAGAAGGTCTTGCGCCACTGAAATAGAGATAGATGAAGCCAATGGCAGGTAACAACGCTAAATATCCCAACCACTGCAAGTGAACGAGAGAAACGCGTCTGGCAATGTAGACAAAGAACAATCGTACATTGACACAACCTAACAAATATAGCAGCAATCTCTTTTGCAAATTCGTCATATATCTTCTCTCCACAAAATAAAGAGATGATTTCTTAAGCAATTCATAAATTTATAATAAATTCATAATAAATTCATAATAAATTCATAATAAATTCATAATAAATTCATAATAAATTCATAAAAATCAAAGACAACATAACAAATACAAAATAGAAAAATTAAAAAGCAATATTTAGTATTACGTGTTATTATCATATTTTAATTGCTTGAACACACTATCTATGTCCATCAGCGAAATCGATTTATGGGAACGTAGGGAGCGACACATCGCTGGTATGAGGGAGTTCATACTGTTCGTTCGTGCACAGCGGTTAACCAGGAAAGAGTACACATTCGCAGAGAAATGGCCATATATCCGATTCGAAATACACTCCAGCAGAAGAGAGAAAATGAAAATTGAATGTCCTATATGCTATCTTGACATTCCTCCATCTATGATTGTGGAACTGAATTGCCACCATTTGGTATGCTTGACTTGCTGCCAAAAGACTGCCACCTGTGCGCCAGCATTGGAACCTAGTTGCCCGATGTGCCGCGAAAGGACAACTGTTATGAAGACTGCTTGCGAAGAGACAAAGCAAAGTCTGACTTCGACTATATTGATTGTTTAGTTATACGTTATACTCTGCAAAAAAAATTGAAAACTTTTTTCCATTGTTACTCAAGTTCCAACTAACCAACCAAAAACACAACACATAAAACGATGACAACCGAGGAAGAATGGCACGAAGTAACACTCCAGGAGTTTACCTCATATGTTAACGACCAACTCACCTACATAGTAGAGGACAGTACTCCAGATCAGATGTTGGTAGAAGTGCTGAAACAGTTTGATGGAACCGACAACCTTGCTGTCGAGCTGCATGATGAGCTGCCGTATTCCAATATTCTCGAATTTACCAAAGTCTCCAGTACGTGCGGTCTGTTTAGATTGTACCAATTTACGGGCATGGTGCAGTCACCCACCTTAGATTGGGACAAAAAATACTTCCGGTTTATGTTAGATGATGACATGACCACACTGCTGGAAGAAGTACGGAAACCATGGATGACCCTCACCATGTCTATATTATGGGCGTTAGTTTTCACTGCAGCATGGAAAGTAATTGTCATGGAAGACCGTTCCGATACAATCAATAATACATGCACTGCACATGTTGTTACTGCATTTGTGAATGAAAGTATTTAATAAATTATATTTTAATTATAAATTTTGATATAAAAATATCAAAATAATTAAATATCAATGATGAACAATAATAATGAATTATTCAATAATAATGAATTATTCAATAATAATGAATTATTCAATAATAATGATTTTGATGATTTGAAAGTTGATATCAGAAAACAAGCAAGAAATGGAAAGAAATGCATTACTCTAATTGAAGGACTTGCAGAAGACTTGGATAAAAAGAAAATAGCAAAACATTTAGCAAAAACACTACAATGCAGTGCAAGTATCTTACAAAATGAGAAAATTGGAGAAGTTATAAAATTATCTGGGGACAAAATAAAAGAAGTAAAAGAGTTTTTGATTGAAGAAGAAATTTACAAAGAGTCAAATATTATTGTTCATGGTTAAAAAGTGAATAGACTTAGTTTATCAATGACCAGCATTTATCTTACACCTTTGCACATTTAAAACGCCCATTTTATATAATTTTTCGTTGAAATTATATAAAAATAATATATGGTTATTATCTAAATGAATGTTGATGAATTGCTTACCAAAAATAAACAATTAGAAGAAGAGGTAAATATATTAAAAGAAAAACTTAAAAAATATACTGCCCCTTCACGCAGCAAAAATTATTATGAAAAGCATAAAGATGATATCATAAAAAAAACAAAGGAATATAAGGAAACTACAAACTATTACGCTACCATTCCAATTGAAAAGAAAAAAGAATACGCAAGAAGAGCATATTTGAATAAAAAAGAAAAATTACAAAAAGAAAAGGAAGAAGAGACAAATGAAAAATCTATGGAGGAAAACATTTAGTCATTATATAACTTTTGCGAAAAAATTATATAAATAAAATCTCTGTATAAAATATAGAATGGTGAAAAAGAAAAAGTTGAAGGACGATTTCAAATCATTTAGGCATAATGAAAAAGCATCTTTTCAAACCATCAAAACCACGCTCAAATCTGTTCTTTTGAACCGTAATGAGATACAACCTGAAATAAATATTTTGGTTTTTGCTATGAATGATTTGATGATACATTCCTACCAGTTTATTAGGTTATATGTTTTACATTGTTATATTACCAATCAATCCTTACCTGAAATAGATGAAACATTTATTATTTACTGTATCAAAACATTAGGAGTTCGTGATAATAGAGGTAAGAAGGGAGCAGATACGGAACTATTAGATAAACTGGAAAAGTTTTATTTAGCAGAATACCAACCGTTACTGAACCATGAGAAAACCAATTTGAAAAATACCACCTTTATGCTTCCTTATTTGGCTACACAAATTCATACTTCACTATCCAATAATGCACAGGAACATTTCATTCAACATTTCCTACGCTTTATCAATAAAACAACTACCGAAATTACAGAGGATAAACCAACTCTATTTCAATTCAAAAAACAAGTATTAGAATTAGATGATGAAACAAATGAAATATTTTCTGACTGGAAACTTACTCATTTACCTCACATTTTTCCAAAGGATATCAAAAAGTCAATTCACTATGATGTGAAAGTTAGACCCTTTTCTTATTTGAAAGGAATGCTTTATATGAACTCTGTATTAGAAAAACAAGAAAGTAAATTATTCCAACCCTTACCATTAAGAACCAATATTATTCCAAAACATATCATACTTGATACTGCTTGTTTGGTTAGTTTATTTAGTCCTGAAAAAGATAAAGATGGTAACAAGACAAAGAAGGGAGAATTATTGAAAAACATCAAAGACAACCAGCATGATATTTGGAATGGATTTTTGAACTTGAACCATAAAACATTCAAAAATAAACATTACCAATTTCACCACCAAATACAGACAGATGGTGTTTCTTGTTGTTTGCTCTTTATTAGAAAGGATTTGAAAGATAAAAAATGGGGTTCAAAAGTTCCTACTATACCTGAACAAGATTTCTATAACATAGAAGATTTATCAAAGGAACAGTTAGATGAATTGAAACCAAGAAATATAGTGGGTTGCGACCCAGGCAAAAGAAGTTTGGTTTATATGATGGATAGTAATGGAAAGAAACTACAATATACAGCACCTCAAAGAAAAATAGAAAGTAAATCAAAGTGTAATAAACGCATCTTGTTAGAGGAAAAGAAGAAAAACAAAATAAATGAATGCGAAACTGAACTTTCTACCGAAAATAGCAAATCTGTAAATTATGAAAAGTTCAAATCTTACTTGGTAGAAAAAGATAAATTAAATAAGAAAGTAATTGAATTTTACCAACGAGAAACATGGAGGAAAATGAAGTTTCGTCAATATAGTTATGGAAAGAAAAGTATGGATACATTCCTGAATAAAATAAAGGAAACTTTTGGTGAAAATATCCTAATTGGTTATGGTAATTGGTCAAGAAGCACACAAATGAAACATTTTATGCCTACTATGAATAAGGGATTAAGAAAACAAATCCATAAAAAATACGATACAATTACTATAAATGAATGTAATACAAGTAAGAAATGTTGCGAATGTTATAATAACCTGGATTATTACAGACATAAAAATGGAGAGAAACAATTCCGTCTTTTAGTTTGCTCTAACTGCGTGAGACCTCAAGTCAAACAAACCGTATTTAGAACAAGAGATGCGAATTCATCAATAAACATAATGAACTTAACAAAGTGGTGGATGGAAAAACAAGAACGCCCATTATTTTTTCATATTTCGTCTTTCACCTCTTCAAATACTCAAAAGGAAGAGGAAAAAGTTAGACCATCGTAGGTGAAATTCCTACTATTGATTTTATATTTTTGCATATTTTTTTGTCCTCTAAAATGGGCGTTTTAAATGTGCAAAGGTGTGAAAGGCATTCAACATTTCTCTCCAGTTCTTTTCAAACACATTCTGGTTTCCATTCAAACGCATCAATTCTACAATAATTGACTGAGCATTCTTTCTGTATAAATAGACCGCCGTTGTACAGACAGCATCGTCATGCAATTCGTCGACGGCGTCATGGTCTTCTTGTCGAACCTTCCAGCTATATGTTCCTGGGGTGCGCACAAAAGATTTGACTTGTTGTGGGTGAAAGCACACCTTGTTAGGTAACGCCTCCAAGACGTCCTCCACGATACGTTCCACCTCTTCGATAGGAAGGGTCGTCTCTATGTAGTTGCTGCCTAAAAAGAATCCAACGTTAGGTAGCCCGCGATGCATCTCCAATTCATCAAAGGATATTAGTCTGCCAAATTTCTTCAATCTGTCAAGCGCATTCATTTGTGTTGAATTTAGACGGTATTTGATTTATGACGAAGTGCGCAAATTAAAAATAATAATATATTATATTATTCAAGTAATGTTTAAATTGGTTTTTTGGTTTATAGTTAGTTTTTATAATATTAGAATGTGCAAAGTTGTAAATAAGTGATTAATTTATAGAACAATTTTTATAACTTCTCTATCTTCATTCCATATTCTGTTTGAATGTAAAAATCATGTGCATAGTAGCCATTGTGTTCGTTGTACAGTTGAATGACAATGGGTCCGCGGTTCGTATGGATAGAGATTTGCACAATGACAACTAGGTCGCACTCGTTGGTTATCTTTTCGGTGATGTAAACAGCCTGATACTCCGCACCAATGAACTCGGACAGATTGGTGTTTTGAACATGAACACCGAATTTCTCGCAGCAGTTGGCAGCATTGGATATTTTGCAAGTGATGTTTTTGGAACGGTCACTCATATGAATTGTGTATCCTAGCCACTCATACTTGGTCTCGTGTTTTTCAATCCGAACAATGGTGGTCTTCATACTCTTTCCTTTTTTTTGTATTATATATGTGTAGTGATATAATTACAGATATATTTGACAACAATTTTTATTCAATTTTATTGAATATTCAGTGAAATTTCACAACGATTTCCACCTCTTCCTTCTTAATGCTTCGAATGGCTGATATCGAAAGTTCTTCCCTCTTCTTTCTTGTCTTGGTATTCTCCGCCACCATTTCCTTTCTCTTCGAAGTACTGTTACGGCAGTTCATGTCCTTTTCAATGACATCGTAGTTCTCTTCGATATAGTTCACGACCTTGTTCTCGAGTGCCCACTTGAAGAAGTTTAGCTGACCAATGGTAGTCTCAATGCATGTGCCATCCTTATAGGGAATACTGATGCGCTCCCATCTACAGAAAGGGTCGAACTTTCGTTTGCTATAGGCTTTCAGTTTCAGCTTGTAATCCAAGTACACCTTGAAGCGAATGAGTTCGCCGTTGGGGGTTTCAATGTCGTACAAGGTATAGTTCTTCTTGGCATAATTGGTCGCAAACCAATCCACGATGCGGAGAGAAATACGAGATTCACCAGTAATGATTTTCAGCATCTTGCTGAGGTTGTCGTTGTGTTTGTAGAACTCGAGCAAATTGTTTAGTAAAAGTTCGTTTTGTGTGGTGTAATTGGCATTTAGAGACATGTTTGGGAAACAGCACGTACGTACTAAGTTTATTATTTAAGATTGTTGAATACGTATTTAAGTTGTTTCTGGGAGTAAATATAATTACCCCTTATACCCTATTTCTATTTTCCTTTATTTTTTTTAATGTAATTTTATATTGCTTATATTTATAGGAAATGTCGAATTTCTGGATGAATATCTTTGGTCCTTTAGACAAGAGTGCATGCGTCTACTTCCTTTTCTTCACAGTATTCTTTTTCGTTATCTTCCTATGCGTGCTAGGTGCCGAGATGTTGATGATTGTTCGCAACTTCAAACGATTGAATGGGCGTGTGGTCGTGAATGGATTGGCGATGCTCTTCAATGTGTTCATTGCATACTTCGTGAACCGTTTGCTCTACACCATGTGCAACAAATCCTTAATCTGAAGAAGAGGTCCGTGTGGACCCTTGTGTAGTGTTCACGGGTTTGAGAAACTGGTCTCGAATCGAAATATCGTCTGCATAATTGGTTTGCCCTAGGAAGGGATTGAAACCAATTTGTTGCACCAATTCACGGCTGGCTAGTTTGTTGCCCAACTCTTCTCTCTTGTTCGACACTTTGAAACCATTTCCTGCAAGCGTTTGGTTCATGAGTTCCCAAGTATTCTCGTCATGAAGGAGAGAAGAAGAATAGGCCGAGGACTCTACCTCTTTGCTAAAAGCCTCGTTTTCCATTTCTACGAGTTGCTTCATACGTCGTGTACGCTCATATGGTTTTCCGTCTGTCCATTTCCAGTTCATGTAGACAACAAATAAATGAATGATATACTGTACTCGTATATTATTTATTCTCTCCTCTGAACTTTCCTAGGTGTCCATTTTCACTAATTTCAATTGTTTAGTAAACAGGAACTTTGCATCATTCCGACAACGACGTTTGAGATTGCATTCCAAACAGGCTAAATAAAAATTGCCTAGATTGTGTCCCTTGTCGTTGTCGATGCGGTCTACTGACCATTGGGTGGATTCTCTCGTTATATCGTACAACACATCCATATTGTTCAAGCAATAATAACATTTCAGTTCACACTCGACCATTTGGTCTACAATGGATTGCAAGTGAAGGAAGCGGTCTCCTTGATACTTTTTCTTTAACAAGTCTTGCTGTTTGTATCCAGACACTTTTTTCTGAATTTGTTGCACAGCGATTTTGGAGACAGGGTCTATTGATTGGTACCCGTTTGCTTGAATAGCACGTATCATGTCCAGCTGCTTTTCGTGCGTATAGCAACTCTCGTCAAAGGTCCATTGCTCTGCGACCACACGCTTTGTCCTATTTGGTTTGTCCTTCTGGACCTTGTTGTTGTCCTTGAGTGTCTTGTCTGTGTTTACGTTTACGTTTAAGGTTACGTATTTGATTTCCCCTTCTCCACCACTCATATAAACTGGGACTCGATAATAAATATGGTAAAATATGGTAAAATATGGTAAAATATGGTAAAATATGGTAAAATATGGTAAAATATGGTAAAATATGGTAAAATATGGTAAAATATAATGTAATTCAGAATCGATATAAACAATGAATCATAAATAAATGTTTAACGAAAACAAGTTAAACTTAAGCCAATAGAGTATAGTATATAACACATCACCATATTTCGATAAAACCATGGAATACTCCGCTCCCTCGATAACAGCAGAAACAGAAGAAAGCAATGTGGACATTCGCGACACCACTGAGTGCCATGAATTGCGAAACATCAAGTACAAGACCATGCTTCTCAATGGCGCACCTTTGAAGGAAACAAAATCAATGAACGACCTCTCCAACCTTGAGAAATTCTTGGAAAACGGGAAAGCCGACGGTGCAGTGAATGAACCGTGGTGTAAACTCAATAAAACCATCAAGACGAAGAAATTACTGGACTATGTAGAAGTATACAAGACGAACAACGAACTCACTGCTGACGAAGCACTGCATTTGATGACCTTCTTGCGCGACTGCATCGACCGCAAACGTTTACAGAGAGTCAAAGACGTGATATACGACAAAGAAAAGGGTGTTATCAAAGACATTCCAGCACTTTGTTACACAAAAGCCAGCAAACATTTCACCTTGAAAAACATTGACAAGCGTGTTTCCACACTAAAATCTCTTGCACCGAAGAAACAAGCACACAGCACGTCAAAGAAGTTGCATTTGAAGGCAGTGGATACTGACTCAGAAGAAGACGATGAAAAATAAAAAATAAATTTTTTTTATCTACCCAGTATATTATCTGTATTTATATTCAGTTTGCCCTATCTAAATATGAGTCAAACTACATCGTCATTTTTGTTGGGAAATCTACGTAATTCCACTGCGTCTACCTCACGTAAATTCAAATATTGCAATCACCAATCCCCCAGTCTAGACGTTACCTTTCAGTGTGTATTCAACACCCAACTCACCAAATTGTCGTTCCCAGACTTCAACCATTATCATATCCTCAATCCAGAAGAAATCCCCATATCTTTAGACGACCAGGACCAGATAGACGATGAAAATTTTCCCAAATCGAAAGCCATCATCAACGGTCCATTCACCCCTGCCCATATCAACAGTGTTTACAATGTCACTCGTGTACCTCCGGCAGTTCGTGTGCGACCGGTAGTGATTACCATTGTAGGAGCGTTCAGCAACCCGTACTTGATAAACGACTTGAGAACATTTGGCAAGATGTTTGGATTGCCACCATGTAAAGTCGCTGTATACAACTTCTCTCGTTACTTCAATGTCAGCTGGGCAGTCGAACAAACCATGGATGTGCAATGGGCTTATGCCATGAACCCATACGCGCAATTCAGGGTTGTGCAAGCAGCCACCGCATCGAATGCAGACATTTTCAGGGCCATTGCCTTCGCCAACAACCGGAACAATTTCACACCAAAGGTGGACAGTGACATATTAACGATGTCCTTTGGCATACCTGATACGGGACGATACGGTGCGTTCAATTCGTACTTCAGCAATTCAAATACTATTTACATTGCCGCAAGCGGAGACAGCAGTCTGGTGGCGTTTCCATCATGTTGCACCAATGTCGTGGCAGTGGGCGGCACGACCTTGCAACTCAACAGTGCGGACAATAGCAGAGCCAACGAGAAAGTATGGTCTGCCTCGGGGTGTGGATATTCGCAGTCCTTTACCAGACCGTCCTATCAGCCAACAAACAGAAGCAACAAGAGAATCACTCCGGACTTGTCGTGTGTGGGTGACCCGAACACGGGACTCCGCATTGTTCTGAATGGCCGGGTGTATTCGGTCGGAGGCACGTCTGTTTCTGCACCCATCTGCGCAGGTAAGCTCTCTCTTCTTCAGCAGCAGCGACTCAACAAGGGACAAACTACGTACACTTCTGTGCAACAACGCCCCAACACCTTACAGCCACTCTTATACACGAAACCGTCATGCTTTTATGATGTTGTCATGGGTTCGAGCGGACCCTATACTGCTTCCAATGGGTTCGACGTTGCCTCGGGATTGGGGGTGCCAATCAGCTCATCTTTGCTGAGCAATTTGTAGAAATGATTTAGAAACAACATTTTAATATATGTCTATAAGAGAGATAAGAAGGAGGGAGAATGAATAAGACTGTTGAGTTTACATGCGTGGAAGAATTACCAGAACTAGAAGATATACTACATACGCTGGTATTCGAAGATGAACCTACGATTTTTTCCGAAGAACATGCCGTGGACATGGTGGAAACGGCACTGCACCTGATGGAGGAGTATGTCATCATGTATCCAAACGCCATTTCCGAACCCGATTTTCACGAGACCCTTCTTGAAGAAATACAAGATATCTTCTATGTGCAAATGGAAGACCATATCCTAGACAGTGACTTCATTGAAGACGACATGAACGAATTGTTGGAGGATGCATTCCAGATTTTTATCACGACGTTCCATCCCGAACGGTCGTTACAGCATGCAGAGGAAGAAAACCAAAACGAGAACCAGAACCAACAAAACCAGAACCAACAAAACCA
>Ga0209550_10000366_pt1 | contig 41051 bp, 35 predicted proteins | sample LauGreSuBDMM15SN_2_FD_187567 | JGI IMG/M metagenome (GOLD analysis project Ga0209550, IMG submission 187567) | Freshwater lake microbial communities from Lake Michigan, USA - Su13.BD.MM15.SN (SPAdes) (version 5) | ecosystem: Environmental > Aquatic > Freshwater > Lake | place: Lake Michigan...
GAACTGCTTTAATTTTGGATGATATAATTATTATAAAATACAAAAAAAGGTAGATGATTTCAATCCATATATTGTATTTCCATTATTTTCAAACTGTATACAATCATAATGATTACTTATTTTTTCAGGCTTTGATTTCGGTTTATCTTCAAATACATCCATTACATCCTCTTCTTCTTCTATAGATTCTGTATCCTCGTCCAAAGTATCATTATCAGTAGGTTCTCCTTGTATAACCTTTACATTTTGTACATATACCACATACCTATTTACAGTATCTATTTCCATAGATTCATTCGATATAATTTTATCCGAAAAGAAATACATTTGTCCTAACTGTGGATGTTGAGCTAATTCAGCGATTAACTTAATATTATCTGTTTTATTTAAAATGGTGTTGAATTTATTATCCTCTATGGTACAATTGTATAATAATTTAGGATTGGTTATTGTTTTACCATCTATTTGAATAGTTTTGAGAAACGAATGGTTTTCGGATAACAAAAAGTCAGTGAATACGGGTGCTATTGGAATATTATCGGTAAGTTTCTTTGTCAATTCATCTATAATAACCCATTTCAATTCAGGTGGATTCGTTCCTTTCAAAAACAGTTTGGATAACTGAATTTCAAAATCTTGAAATTGATTCAAATACGAAGAAACATCAATGACCATCACAATATTATCAGCATCTAATTCCAAATAACCTTTGTAACATAAGTTGCGTTTATGAAATATATCTGAATTTGTTCCTTCTGTAGGTTTAATATCAAAAATAGTATATAATTGTCTCAAACAATGTTCTAAAATATGGTTGTGATAATGGTGTTCATCTTCTTTGTTATGAATTTCTGGTATATATCGGAACTGCGGAAAATCATAGTTATCATTAGTATATTTTTGTAAAACGGATATAAAGGGGGTTATATAATTGCTATCACAAATAGTATACAAATAAAGTGCAATATTGATTCCTTCTTCTGATATATCTTTATCATATTGATTCATCAAGTGTTCTGATTCATCACAAGATTGAGACAAATAATAAAACTTTTTCCCACTATGTTCATGAACAATAGAAGGTGTAGTTTTCTCATTTTCTTTTAATATCATAGCTTCTTCAATGGGTATACTTTCTGCTTGTGAATCAGTTTCGCTTTCCGATTCTAAATCCACATCTCTCAAATCATTGTCTACGGGTGCGGTTGATTTTTCGTTTGGATCTTCTGATTCTTCTGGTTGTGGTTCATCGATTTTTCGTTCTGGTACGGATTCTTGGTTTCGTTCTGGTACAGATTCTGATTCATCTTTCGGTTGTGGTTCGTCAATATCTTCTTCAGACTCTTTTGGAGGATCGTATTTCGGTTGTGGGTTTTCTTGTAGGGTATCTTCATTTGCAGGTTCATTCTTTATCTCTTGTGTGAAAAGAGTACTATCATGATCAAAATTTTTAAAATCGCTACTATCTTCAGACAACATATTATCATCGGAATTATAATCTCTATCAAAAATACTATTTTCGTCGTTATTCTCAAATACAGTTTGTTTGGTAATTACAACGGGTGTTGAATTTATGTTTGACAATTCGTCTTTATTGGACTTTTCCATAGACGATTGAATGGCATCTTGTAGTTTTCGTAACTGATCTTTAAAATATATAAACATACTGTACTTTATATTTAATATTTATATATTATTTTTTAAACTATATAAATACCTGGCACTAGTATATGTATAATAAAAAGCTTTCTAAACTTTAATTCAGTGAAATCGAAATTATGAGTATTATCGAATATGATACAGTGAGTATTCCAACACATTATGAATACGAATATGATTCTGATTTTGACAGTGTTTCTACACCGTCTATTACTACAGAAACAACTAGTAATAGCAAAAAGAAATACAAAACAACAGAACCATCTGTTCCTTTAGAACATACCATGTATGTGCAAATTAAAAACAAAAGGGTGAAAATTAAAGTTCATGAAACATTACAAACGCCAAATGCCAAAATGGTTAATGCGATAACTGGTATTCCGTTTTACGACGATGATGATCCAAAGTATAAATACTTAGTTGGTACTCGTCAAGAAGATGATTTATTTAAAGTAAAAATGGTATCCGGAATAAAAGGAAAGAGTCTATTGTTATTCTATGAAAGCCCACTAGCATATGAAAGACATTTTGCATGTACATTAAAAGAAGATATAAAGTCAAAATGGAATGAAAAAAATACAAGATATCGTAATCAGGTAAGAAAGGAAAGAAATAACTAATTTATAGAAATATAATATAAGTAATTCTTATATTATATAAATGAAACCTATTTTCATGGTTGATTATAGTCCATATAGTCACACTATCATGAGTATTAAACATAATTACAACTACATACCAGATATTTATGGTATAGACATGCGTTACAGTCAATTCAACGATTCAGATGATATTCTTCTCCGAACAATTCAACAAAATATGTGCAAATTGCATCATATTCAGATCATGCAGTCTAATCGGTATTCAATATTAACCAAACAAGAAATAGCAGAAAAAGTGTTAGATACGGGTATACGACCATTTAATATGATGTATATGTGTGCGGGTGGTTTGTTAAACGGATCTGATTTCACGATGGAAGATTTGTACGGTGTGTAATGTTATTTCAACATACGATACCTTTTACTATTTCACCAGTGATCGTTTCATTACAAACAAGCATTTTCGTGATCATCTCCAACTTATCTTTATGGATCATCAGTAATGTATAAGCTTCGTTATACGCTTCTCTAACGAGTGCAAGGGATTCTTCATCTAGCTTTTCTTTTGTTTTTTCGGAATATTTATCGCCCATGGCCAAGCTTCTTCCTAAAAAAGGAGTCTTTTCATTTTCAACGTTTTCATTGTAAAATACCATCAATTCTTCGCCCATTCCGTAATTTCCTATCATAGATTGTGCTAATTGGTTGGCAACTTTTAAATCTTGTATTGCCCCGAGCGACACAAATTCATTTCCATATAGAATACTTTCTGCGGCTTTTCCACCCATAGAAACTATTAATCGTTTTTTCAAAGAATCTTTTGTATATAAACCCGATTCCGATATATTACGCTTTTCGCTGAATAAGGTATAGCCTCCAGCACCACTATAAGTTGCCTGTATCGTTACTTTTTTCAACTCAAAATAATAGGAAAATAATGCGGCAAGTAATGCGTGTCCGGATTCATGGATAGCTACTCTCACTCTGGTTTCATCACTTCTGTTATCTTGTCGTTTCACAATACCAACCACTATTTTTTCTAATGCATTTTCTAAATCTCTCTGGGATATGATAGAACGCCCTTCTCTGGCAGCTAATATAGCGGCTTCGTTTACCAAATTCTTAATTTGAGCTCCTGAAAATCCTTCTGATAGTTCTGCCAAGAATTCATATTGTATTTCTGGTTCTAATCGCTTATTGCGAGTATGAACTTCAAAAATCTTCATACGAGACGGTTTATCTGGTAATGGTACATTGATGATTCTATCAAAACGTCCAGGTCGTAATAAAGCACTATCTAATACATCTCTTCTATTGGTTGCAGCAATAACCAGTACTCCTTCGTTGCTATTAAAACCATCCATTTCGGCTAATAACTGATTCAAAGTTTGTTCTCGCTCATCGTTACCTAAATTAACACCGGTTCCTCTCTGCTTGCCAATGGAATCTATTTCGTCTATAAATAATATACAGGGTGTATTTTCTCGTGCTCTTTCAAACAGTCTACGAACTTTTTGTGCACCGAGTCCTACAAATACTTCTACAAATTCGCTACTTGCTACCGAAATAAAATTAGCGTTACATTCACTTGCAATGGCTTTTGCAATCAACGTTTTTCCAGTACCTGGTGGTCCTTCTAATAAAATCCCCTTCGGTATTTGAGCACCAGCTGCCTTGTAATTTGTATCATTTCGTAAATAACTAACTACTTCATTGCATTCTTCGAAAATTTCTGGACTTCCAGCCCAATCATTTAAGGTAATATTCGCTTGGATCATATTTTCCTTATCTTTTGTGATTTTCTTATTTTTCAACCCCAAAAATCCACCGTTTCCAAAAGGTCCTATACTTCCAGTTGGGGTCGGTTGATTTCTCATGAAAATAGAGGTCAATATAGCGCTAAAAATGATAAAGTAAATAGAATAACTAACAAAATTGGATACCATACCTATGATTTGTCCCACATTGTTGATTGGGTTTTCAGGTATGATTGAAACTTTGATATCTTGTTTACGAGTAGCATCAATAATAGAAGACGTTAAGGTAGGATTTGAAATAGTCAAATGAATATCTTTATAGGCATCACGATCTTCATCAGAACCATGTATACTATATATCTTTTTCAAATCACTCGAAAAATATATCTCATGAATCGTCTTTTTATCCACTTCATCTAACAATTCACTAATTGCTTCTCTAGATAATAATGAATCGAATTGATTCGAATCACTTTGTACAGTTAATTTCCGCGGTAGGTTGTACTGTCGTTGTCTCACGAAATGAAATCCATGGTTGCTATTGATCCATAATGCAAAATACAGAAAACAGAAGTATTTCATTGATATACCTATATACAATTATATGTTTTAATATTTTTGTCTCAAATACTATTTATCAAAACAACTTAGTAACTATTTCCGATATAATTATAACCAATATGTTGTTTCTATCATTGTGCTTACTTTTTTGTACCTCTATCATGTCCTATAAAATGATTACTCCTACACATTGTGGGTATATGCAAACTCTTATTCAACAAAATATTACATCAATATCCATGCGTGAAAAAATAAATTATATTTTATATAACCGTCATATACCATTTTCCAATAAACTTGTGAAAGAGTTTACAAAATTTCACAAATACAAAAGTAAATTGATACCGTACAAAGATTATCAACAATATGCATATTTGGGATTATTACATGCTATTAAAAAATATAATGGTAAAAGTCTTTTTTATAAGTATGCAAAAATCTATATAATTGGTTCTTTGTACAAATGTATGACTCATAACTACCCAATAACGAGACAAAAATCGTTTCAAAGACAAACACGAAAAATAATGAAAAAGTATCATTTTGAATCATGTGGTGTGCAAAATGGAAGTACCGGTAATAATTGGTACCTAGGAAAATCAGACTATTTGAAATCCTCTTTGGGTTTTCATAATGATGAGGACAATAGGAACATATGGATACTGATTAAATCATTACCGCCATTCTCGCAGCGGATTTTACGTTACAAATTTGACTACCATTTCAATGTTATCAATAGTAACCGTAAGATAAGTTATTATTTCGGCTGTTCGGAAGAAACCATTCGAAAGCATTTGAAAGAAGCCGTGTTATATATTATTCAAAATCGTGGATGATTCGATAATCGGATTATTTTTTTCCTTTCTTTTTCTTTGCATTCGATTTGTTCAATTGTAGTTTTGCCTCTTCGTTTATTTTTTCAATATCCGATAGAATATCATGGATTTCTGTATCGGTCAGTTCTTTTTTCACGATAGCGGATTTTTCTAATTTCTCTCCTCCTACTGGTCTGTATACTTTCTCTCCATTGGGTTTGTTTTCTATGGTAAATTGTTTTGCTTGTTCTTCCGCACGTTTCTTTTCCAATTTAGACCGCATTCGTTCTTTTGTCGATTGCATTTTCATCATTCGATCTACTGCATTCACATCCACACGCATATTTTTAGTATTACCTCCAGGCATCATACCTCCCATGGATTTCGCCATATTTTGAAACATTTCATTCATTTGTTTGGAATTTCCTCCCATTTCTTTCATTTTCTTCAACATTTCTCCAGCTTCTTTCATAATTTCTTCTTGCGACAAATCACCACTTTTGATTTTATCTTGGAACTTTGCATTGATTTTCTGTACGATATGCATGAATTTCTGCGGATTGGTTAATAATTTTGCAAATATATCTTTTGTAGAGGATTTCTCATTGAAGTCTTCTGGATTTAAACCGAGCGCTTCCTGTAAATCATCAGTTAATTCTTCCACTAATTCTTTCGCTAAACTCCCTAATTTTCCACCAAACAAACTTTTCAAATGACTATGTAAATTATCGGGATTGGGCATTCCATTTTCCGCACTGTCTCCGAACATATTTTCAAAAAATGCACGAGGGTTATTAGACGATGAATCATCTGAAGTAGTTGCATTATCAGCAGATGCATTCTCTTCCATAGTTTTGAAAAAGTCTCCGATTCCATTCATCGCTTCTGTCAATTTTTCTTGTAATTCTTTCTCATCTATACCTTGAAATAAATTAGCGGTGTTTTTAAAGGCATCTTTGTCTTTCACATTGCCAATGACCATGAATAATATTAATTGTAAGTATTTCCATATAGATTTCTGTGTAGTTTCGGATACCCCATCGCAATAAAATAATTGTTTAAACTCTACACCAGGTAAAAACAATGTATTCAATTCACTGGTGGGTTTGAATATTTCTTCGTTTTGGTATAAAATATCGAAAAATCGTTCTGGATAGACATTCATGCAGTATTCATATAATTGAAACCATGTTTGTTTTTCAGTTTCGGTATTGTAACGGGACCATAAATGTTTAAATTCTGGGAATGTAGTAGACAAATCATTCGTAAAATCAGTGAGCACGGATGCAAACTTTTCGGGAAGAACTGGTGGTGATTCTTTTTGATTCATGTTAGTATAAAAAAAAGTATCCTTTTATACTAATATAATCCTAAATTATTATTTTTGGAACGAAATTGGAAAACCATATTCCTAAAATAGGAACTTCACACAAAACTATTCCAAAACATAGAAAACAGTAGTAGAAAGAGAACGATAAATACTGTACCAACTATTGAATATTTACCATATTGACCCATAGTCGTATTATTATGATAGGAAGCGATAGCGATGCTCATGATAATAGTCAGAACAAATACCGATAGGATAAAAATAAATAATGCAAAAAAACGCATCATAAATCCTTTTTTACTTTTTTTAATCCTTTGTATTTTCTTTTGAATCAATTCTATCATGTTGTACTATATATACTAATAGTACATTTCAAATCAAAACCACTGTTTAAACTCAAGTGTAGTAAACTCTCTGGATTGTACGGGTCTTTCAAGGGGCATAACCAATGTGCTCTGATCTTTGCAATAATTCATATATCCTACCGCTTCTTTGTATACGGTATTCACTGCGTAATCTAATACTATACTATTTAATCTTTCCACTTCTTGGGTAATAGAATCTTCCTTATACTCCGCGTGTTGTAAAAATGTGCTTCTCATGATAATTTTTAAGTTTTCTATATTTTGTGGTGGTATGACTATTTTGTTATCAGACATTTTATACACTCCAGCTCGTAAACCATTTTGAATGATTTGTATATTCCCTTCAGAGAAATATACCTTGGCGAGAAGATTGTCTTCAAAAATACCAACTAAAGGATCTCTATATTCGCTCGATTTATTTTTTATCGCGATTTTCTCCACCATTTTAAACCGAATCGTAGGGTCAGAATCATCTAAAATATTGATACGACCATTATACCGTTCCATATCGATGATCGATTCTTTTTCTGTTGTAAACGATTTAAATTCAGTCATTTAATATAATGTGTGTTTAGAAATATTTTTTGGTTTTTAGACGCTAAAGAAAACTGTACACCACCCTTATGGACTGATCATATGTACAATATTGGGAAATATATTGGATATTTCTCGTGCACATTCCAATGCTATTTCTTTATGTTCTTTTTGTGTTCCATTTCCACTACGTAATTGAATATAATGTATCCATGAACGTAATGTTCCATTCATATACATTCTAGATACCGTCATTCCTTCTGGTAAAACCGCTCGTGCTTGTTCCTTCGCGATTCCATTATTTAATGCCCATTGATATGTCTCGTGAGAATGGTCAATCAATTGTTTTTGCTTCTCTACCCATGTATTTTCTAATTCATCATTTTCCACTTTTATACTATTCTGTCGATTTTTATAATCTTGAATTCTGGCTTCTCTTGTTTCGTAACCCAAAGATGCAACTGCGTATCGTTGGGAAAATTCTTGGAATGAGAAGGAACGATGTCTCAATATCTGTCGTGCTATATCTCGTGTAGTTTCGATTTCAAGACAAATAGAGACCATTTCAAATGGGGACCAATGTTGATTGTCTATCAAATATTGTAAGAGACGTTCATTTGTTTCGGTATTCTGTTGGTTTGATGGGTTAGATACACGGGCGCAATACGCAACGGAATCTTGAAGAGATTTACCGGTCTCATTTTCCGTTGGAGGAGATTGAGAATACGATACGAGTTTTACAGGCATTATTGGATTACTCTATTTTAAGGTTTATATAGATTTAGAAAATATCCATTTTTAGAAAATATCCATTCATATTATAATGGATTCTTTTTTTGGTACTATATTAACCATTACTACTGTACTACTTATATTGGGACTAACCTATGCTGGTTACTTATTATATTACTATCAACGTGCGCAAGATTTATGGCCAACTGCCGGAAATGCATGTCCTGATACATGGATCAATAAAGGGATCAATGCTAGTTCACAACAAACGTGTTCCTTAGGCTTGAATAGTGCTAATAGAGGTATTGATCAATTCTCATCCAATGATCCCGATAATGATACGTTTAGAAAAGTGAATGGAATCGATGTCTATACATACGACAAAGGTGTTTTTACATTTCATAATCACCCGAAATGCGATTTACAAGCGTGGGCCAAACAAAATAATATTGCGTGGGATGGAATTACCAATTACAATAATTGCTAATATTTAGGGTTACTATAAATATTATTATATGAAATAATAGTATAAGAATGGATAGTTTTTATTCTATTGTATTGATTATTTCTGTCGTGCTATTAATCATTGTTTTAACAGCTAGTGCCGTATCACTACAGGCAGTAGATGAGAAAGAGATATTCCCCAAAATAGAAAGCAAATGTCCGGACGGATGGGTATTTAAAGATAATAAATGTTATTATAAAGATACAAGGTCCGGTGGAACGTTCCATACATCCAATGTACCGAATACGTCATCTATACCAGTCGATACTAAAATAGTTACGGCCGTTGAAAACGATGATGCTTTCAAATCCATTACATTTAATAGTAATGCATCGACCTGCAATAAGAAAACATGGGCGATTGATTTCAATATAAAATGGGACGGCGTGACGAACTATAATAACTGTGTATAATATAATATGGATACTTCTTATGTAATCATTTTATTTACCACTAGTGTATTTTTTATAATATGTTTAGTCATGATGGGGATTATGTTAGTGTACAAAAAACAACAATACGCATTCCCGAATGTACAAAATCAATGTCCAGATAATTGGCCAGCATCAAAAGATTTATGTGTATATGTTCCGAAAGGATTGGATACCTTGGATAATAGTATCGATTATACAGGAAATGGTAGTCATTTTGACAAACATAAACGAAGAAATGATATATTACGTTTACAACATTTGGGTAATAATAACGGTTCTTTAAAAACTTTAGAAGATTTTATTCAGTCGCAAAAAGATCTCGATTCCAAACAAAAAATATGGGAATTTGACAAACATAATTATGGCATTAGATTTTCAGAGAACGCTACTATTTGTGATAAACGGAAATGGGCGAATTTTTATGGTATTAAATGGGACGGTGTTACGAACTTCAATAATTGTAATGTGTAAATAACTGATTAGTATAATGATACATTCATAAACCGTATCATTATAATGTACTACCGACGACTTTTCCCAAAGACAGATGGACCTAGAACAATATACGCTATATACACTGTAATGCATAATATCATCAATATATTAAATAATTTCATAATATTGCAGTAAATACTATTATCTGTAGATTCACACTTAATGGTGGTCCCAAAAAACCCGAATATACCTGATCCTAAGATCCCACCGTTATTAGAACTCTGGCTATTACCTAAACCTCTACCTCCTCTTTTACCCATTATATATCTTCATAGATATTTTATTTTACCCCTATTTTCTTCCCGAAATATTCAACATATGGTTTTTCACGCATGTTGTAATCTAAATTACGAACATTCACTTCTTCTTGGATTAAATAATAAGTTACATGATTTTCTTGTTCTTCTGGTTCTTGTTCTTCCGGAGCTATTTTCCAATTTTCTTTTTTATTCGATATTATTTTCATAACTTCATATTGCTCTAATTGAATCGATTTGGATAATGCTGCAATTTCTTCGTATTGGATTTTCACTGCGCTATCTATTTCATGGTTGGTTAAGTGCTGTTTTACAACTAAAAGCTTTTCTTGAATCAATTTTTGCTTTTCCACAATAGCCTCCATTTTTTGCTTATTGAAATAGTTGTCGTTATAATTTTGCAACATAGTGGTAAGTAAGTCGCTTGTTGATTTATACGCTTGTAATTGTTTATCAAATAGTTTCGTGGAAAAATGTTCTGACACATATTCGAATATAGTATCTAATTTTAATTGAATGAATTTTTGTTTATGTTCTTCTACTTCTTCTAATAATGCATACAACCATGAATTGTAATCCACATGAAACCCCCTATGTATGATTATTTTCCAATCACAAGGAGTACTACTTCCACATATGCACTGAAATTTATCATCATTACTACTGAATATCATTCCATCTTGTTTATTGCAACCCAAACATCTGGGTAATAATTTGTTCGCCACTTTCTTCCCTTTTTGATTTTCACGAATTTTTCTTACATCTTTTTCGTATTTTGATTTTATTTGAAAATATTGTTTCACAAAGTCATAGTATTCTTTATTTTTTATGTTATTCGTTTTATTATGATTGATAACAACCTCTTCTGGTAGTCGCGAGTCTATGATGGAATCGGGCAGAGTTTCCATTACTAATCCAGTATTTCCTCGACAATGGAATATTTTCAAATGGGGTGTGTTTTTTAAATTTAAAACTTCAATATTATTGTACTCGCAATACAATTCTTCAAGTGATTCCGGAAAGCCATTCAATTCACTCAATTCGTTATGGGATAAACGCAGTATTTTCAATTTATGAAGTCTAGAAATATCAATCGATTTGATCATGTTATTTCGCAAATCTAATTCTTCTATTGTATCAGGTAAATTATCAATGGTTTCCAATAGATTATTTGCGCATTCAAAACGAATAATTCCGTCAGGTATATTCGCAATACTCGTTATTTTTCCTTCCGAAAAGAACAAATGATTCATTTTTTTGAAACCAACAGAAACCAGTATTTTTAAATCAATAGCTCCAGATAATGGCTTGTTTATACTAATTTCTTTACTAGATTTCTTTTGTTTTTGAAGTATTGCAGTAATCTCATCTTGTGCAGTATTATTTTCTTGTAAAACATATACTCTATCTATATATTTATTCATAATGTATATTATTAGTCTAGATATAGATTCAGACTAATAAAACATATTGGTTTGATTGGAATCTAGTATTGGCATTTTCGTGATGGAATTATTTTCTAAATAATACTGTTTTTGTTCTTTGAGAGATTTTATTTTATCTAAAATAATAATTTGATCGCGTACCAGTTTTTCTTTCCATTCTTCGGGTGTTTTCTTTTTTTGGAACAATAAGTATAAAATAATACCAGTCACCACCACAAATATAACCATAATAATCATATTGAATGCAAAAGAATATACTTTGACACGTTTTTCGTGACAAGAATTCAATGTATTGATTAAGTAATTACCAACAGATTGCTCAATTAATTTTGGGACTTCCATGCATAATTTAATATATAAGACGAAGTTAAAAACTGTTAGATAACAAAAAGAGAACAAATATATACGATATCAATGAAAAGCAAATGACGACCAACCAGGCGGGAACAATGGTTTTGTGTCTATACCCGACACCAAACGGACGAAATGAACCATCCTCGTTATAAGTTATGGACGGTTTTAGAGTATGATAGATACCAAATAATATCATAAATATGCAAATTGCAAAATATAATTTATACTGCCGTAAAACTTTATAAGGAATCATGAAATACTTCAAGATAGTTTTATATAATATTATGATATTAGTGGATATAATATTTACAACGAAATTATTCATTTTCGATTTCTGGTTCGGTTTCTTCCATATCGATTTCCGCCAGCATATCATCCCGAACTAGATCGACAGCATTATCATCCACATCCATTTCTTCTGTTTCCTTATCCATATCCATTTCACTGACTACAGCACCAAATAAATTGTTTTGATCATTGCCATAAGTAATAAGTTTACGATTATTGACGTTAAATATTCCTAAATGTAGGGACTTCATAATCATTTCTGCTCTACGAGTTTCCTTAGACATTTTGCGGAAATATTCTTTGACGCTATGCTTTTCTTCTTCCACAGACTGTTGTATACGATTCATAATGTCTTTATACGAAAGGGTTGTATAATCATGATTTTGAGACAACAAACGTGTAAAATATATTTCAAAGAGCTCGCTTAGTGCTTGTTGTATAGAAGCCTGTACATCATCTACCGGTACGTTTTGTTCTATTTCAATCATGTCACTTAATTCATTTTCGTCGCGTTCATCCTTCCTGATAGCATGAAACGTTTCTTGTACGATGATTCTTTCAGAAGAAAGTTCAATATGAATCAGAAATGTGGTCAAGCACAAATATTGAAATAACCTCACATACATTTTTGTGTTTTGTTCCGGGAAAAAAGTGTAAAAATATTGTAAAATACTCGATATTGGTCTAAATATCATTTGAGTATTCTTCAACAAAGTCGATAATCGCGGATCATCTCGATATTTGTCTATTTTATCATGGATTTCGTTTACAAAATGTTTCAATGTCATTTCATCGTATTCTGTTATTTGCCAATGACTTGGTACTTTAAATTGTACATTAAAATTAGGATTGGTAATACGATGAGGGTAATATATATGAATCGCATATAAATAATTTTTCATAAACGTGCAATATTGTATATAATGATCCTCGTTTTGAAATGTAAACAGCTTTTCAAAAATACTATTCAGTTTAGAAGCAGGAAAGAGTTTTCTATTTTGGCCCAAAAACGATTGCAGCTTCTTTTTCAGTTCTTCTATTTCAGGAGTTATAAAATTAATAAATGCATCATATTTAGATTCTTTCGACGTTTTATCGTCTCGTTTTAGTTTGGGTTCTGATGCCGTTTCGTCTATATCTTGAATATTGCATGAAACAATAGCGTCTTCTTCTTCTTGTATGATTTTCTGGATATCTTCCGTTTCGTGATCGAAAATCTTCCAGAATATATCCACAAATTTTCTCAAACTATCCGGAATATGTTGATATTCCTGAAACATCTTTTCTAATGCTTCAATATTGGTTTTCACTTCCGCGCGGAAATTAACATCATAATTATGCAATGGAACACAATTTCGTTTGTTTACTATTTTCATCATTTCAATGAATTTTGTCTCAGATATCCGTTTTCCGTTATTTTTCAAGAAATCGATTTTTTCTTCTATGGATGCATCTTTGTTATAGTTTTCTAACTTTTCATCCATAATTACCTTCAAATCATCTGGAATAGGTACAGTTTCATTATCTAATGAACAATATTGAATAAACCCAGTGTACATACTTTTCTCACTATAGTGCTTATAACTATTTTTGACCAGTTGCTTATCAGATGAATTCACTATTTTAGATCGTGGTTTTTCATGCAAATAATATGCTTTGGTCAACAACTGAATATCACGTAATGCATAAGAATTGATCATACAATTTTTAATGTATTTTTCAATAACATTATCTTCTTGTTGGAAATATTGCAAGGGTGTTGAAAATTGTTCCTCATGTATACAACAACTATTTTGAAGAAAAGGTATTTTTGAATTGGTCACCAATAAGGGTTGTTGTGATTTTACTATTTGTTTGATAGATTGTATAACAGCAGCTGAAAATAAATCTATTTTATGATGAAGTACTCCTATATGGCTCCATTGTGTCGGCTTACCTTGCTTTAATGTGATCATCAATTCTTGTTGAAATCCATCCGATACATTATCAATAGAATCTTTTCCACTACTAACAATAAACGGTACAATAATAGGAGTAAACCGTAACCAACGTTTCGATACATTCAAATCATCCGGTATAATTTCATCGTGTGCGTGTTGAGCATTGTATAATCGTTTTTTATCTAATAGTATTTTCGAATAAGGATGTGGAACGACAAATTTTTCCAACATTATTTTAATACGCTCCTCCATTGCATTTTCTTTTTTTGTCACTGTATTCCAAGGGGATGTATCCGAATCTTTGGCCATTTTTCGCAATATACAAGAAAAATAAGTAATAGTAGACATATCATTCATTCCTTCATCCACTGGGTATCCGATAAACGATTGTACACACCCTGGAAATGTTTTTCGTTTACGCATAGACGGTATGAGACATTGAACTGCAATGATCACACTGGATACGAGTACTTCTAATTTTTTGGTTGCGATATATTTCTTATAAACAGGTGCGGTTGCTTTGCTATTTTTCTTTTTACGTTCTTCTTGTAACTTATTATAAATAGTTTCATCCATGAATATTTTTTTATCCGTTAATAAACTCGTACACAACTGCAATACTACATCTTGAATAGCCTCTATTTCAATATCTGCACCCTCACTTTTCTTACATAAAACCAACATTAAATTATAAAAATATTGCGTTTCTTCATCTAAGTGGTATATTTTCATTTTTTTAAAGGTTGCACTCACTTCCATGTCACTATTGGTATTTTGTTCATCAATTTCTAATTGATCAAATACTTCTTCTAACTCATCTTCTTCTATAGTATCATAATGAAAGTCTTTGAAAAGATCTTCTTGGTAATCGATTGTTTTTAAAATACACCCAGTTTCTTTATCATATACATATTCTCCATCTTCTTTACCAATCGTTCTACACAAATGACTTAGTACTTTGTTATATTCATTATTTTGAAAAGCAACCGCTAATGTATACAGAGACGTTTCTACTAATTTTACATTTGTGTCTAAGCAGTATTTCCAATACGGATTTTCAGATGGCAATGGATCTCGACAATAATTATGTACCAGTTTAATAATATATTCTTGCTTTTTGTAAAAATCAAAATTCGGTTGGATAATCAAATCGTGTAAATGCTGATAAGGGGATACTACATTTTCTGTAAAAACAGCATTTTTACCAATCGAATACGATTTCAGATCAAATAGCTTCTTCAAAAAAATATCCATATCCATTTTACTATTCAGAATATTACGCTGATCCTCAATACTCGTTTGAATGAGTTTTTTACGTTTTTCGACATCTTCTATAATAAATCTTTCTGAAAATTCTGACAAAATGTCTTTTTTCGATTGTTTTTGCAGTCTATTTCTAGTATCTTCCATGACTGACTCACATGTATCTTCCGCTTCATTTTTATAACAATTACTTTTTAGATTACACAACAATGCGTTAGTATTCATAAATGCATTTTCATGAATGTCTTTATCGTAAATCCATACATATTTTACTCGACGGTAATAATTCACTGTTCTTCGTACATCTGCTTCTATTTTCATCTCATTTTTCTCTTTTTCTGATAATGACGATTCATCTCCATCTATGTACTGTGGACGTATTTCTAATATAGCATAGTCCCCTTCGTTCACTATTTTTTTCCCCCTTATCAAAGTGTTCACCATTTCTTCCGATTTCGAGCGGGGGCATTTATGTTCCAATATTAGTTTTTCAGCCAAGAAATCTACAAATACAGCATTATCCATACTTTCTTTTTCTTTTTTGTACTTTTTTAAAATATCATAATTAGTGTCATCAAATTCATCGTCGTAAAATAATTCACGATTATCATTATCGTCTTGTAGTTGCTTTATAGATGTGTATCGTTTCGATAGATTTTTTCTCGAACAATCATCGTTTACAGTAATCCCCATAAAATCATCGTCTGTTTTTTTGTTCAATACTAATTCTATCGGGCTTACTAAATGAATCGATGCTAATTTAACATAGTGATAGAGTAGTGATGCAGTATCTTTCATATGAGCAGTATTGATTAATTCACTATTTGTAAGATTATCAAAACCATGTACAAAATAGGTTTTTAAAAACTCGTGTTTTAAAGTAAGATCCTCGTAAAATAAGTTATTACTAATATGATCATAAATATATGACCTCAGATTGCCCATTTTGAATTTATACATTTTCAATGTATTATACTGCTGTAGTTTTTCCTGATACATATTCACAAATTCTTGAATATTATCACGTATATGATATTTGATAGTTTCTAATGCCTTGAAAGATAAATCGTTGCGATAAATATAATAGGGTTCCAATGCATCAAGATAATCCGATATGTTATATAAATGGGTATTCTTTTTCGTTACATCATGGAGTATGTTGAAAAGACTTGGCATGGATTGCTGCAAAAATAATGTATATTTTTCGAATTCCGTTTTATCTTCGAGTACTTCTTGAGATTGATCTAGTTTTACATGTATCAGCGTCTTCTCGAGCGGTAATAACGTAGTATCTTGATTTATTTTTTCGGTAATATGTACATCATGGACCATCATTCTTTTGAGATTACGTTTCGTTAGTAGAGCGTACAAATACATATTGCTTGCATGTAAATTGGACTTGTGTAAAATAGAAGAACTTGGTAAATAGAGTTTTGAATACTTTACAAAAATAGATGGCATCAATACTAACGAGTTGATAGACATGGTTTCACTATTCATAAGTGTTTTCAAAGTAGTTTGTCGCGTTTTAGAATCATAAGCAGAATAATCTACTAGACTAGTATAACGAAACGTGGTAAACAAATTGTCTTTTGGATAGTTAATTTTCGCTTTTCTTTCTATACAAGTGGATAAAAAATCATCATTGTTTGAAATAATAGTATCTATATCCGTTGCAACCGTTATATCCGTTATGGTATCTTGTGATTTCCAATCGGATGTGTATGGTTTGTTCATTTCAGATGCCCATTCCTGATATAAGTTTTGGTATTTCACATTTTGATTATTTTCATAATTCATATTCATAATATTATTTTCATATTCTTGTTCCAAATTCAAAGAAGTAAGGGATGGTGTAGAAACCACATTGAACATATTTGGATTGATTCTCACATCGTATAATTTTTTATATTGAGAGACAACTGGTTTTATCCATGTAATATTTTTATTCATATTCAACAATACATCTGCTAATGGTTTATGCAACAAAGGGTTCTTTTTCAAAACACTTACTATTTGTCCATATGAATCTTTGATCGAGAATTCGTCTCGTAGTTCTTGAAACCGATTTACATGAGTGTATATAGTTCTTAATACTCTATCGTTTCGGTTAGCATCAGAAATCGATGCTAATAAATCATCTAACAAACTGTTTATTTGCGTCTCTAATTTATATTTCACAAATTGCGGCGGGGTATCTATTTTATACTCAAAGTCTTCTGGTACCTCTTCTATGTTGGTCTCATTGTATAACTTACTTAATTCATCTTGGTAATTACTATCTACTTTGATGGTTTTGGGAAGTGTCACGATGTAATCACCATTTTCCTCAGACACCATACTCATTTCCTGATCCACTTCGTCTATTATTTCTTCCACTGATTTCCCCTCCACTGAATCATAAGAACTAGGCTTATCACGTATACATATTTTTGTTAATGGAATATGTTTAGGGATCCCTTTGTATTCAAAATCTATATACAAGATATCCATTTCAGGATATGTTTGTAAGGTGATCATATCTTCTTCTAAATGTGTTATTTGCCCAGTCATAATATAAGGTATTTCTCCACCAAATTCGATCGTGACCCATGCATTCGTAAGTAATCCATTCTGTCTGCAGTAGCCTTTTTGATTACTACGGTTCACCACTTGTATTGCTTTTATTTCTTCATCCACTAATTTTCCATTTACGATCAATAATGTATACGAATCCATCGTTCCAATATGGATTAGTTCTATAGTACTACTGAAGTCTAAATACGATACATAGAAACTAGCTTCATGTAGTTTATGGTTTGGAACGGAAATGATCTTCACTATATCTCCTAATTCGATTCTATTTTGAGATTCCATTTTGTGTTGGGATTGAAACTATATGTAATATACCTACATATATTTTCATATACTAAACATATCAAAAAATTTAGTTTGGTTAAATTACACATTTTAACCTACTCTTAATATATAAATGGGATTTAGAGATACCATTGCATTCTACTTAGATCCTTATAAAAACTCTTTTACTGCATTTGTATATGCTTTTATACTTGTCGTTGTATTGTGTTTGATTGTATATTATGTGTACACTACCGATTTCAAACAATACTACAATAATCCAGGAACATCCGATATTCCTAATGCAGCCACCAATAAAGGTGATACTGTGATTATGCTTTTTTATGTAGATTGGTGTCCACATTGTACTACTGCAAAACCATTATGGGAAAATGTAAAATCGAAATATAACAATACATATGTGAACGGATACAAATGCAAATTTATGGATTATAATGCCGAAGATGAAAAAAATAAAGAGTTAGTATCTGAATATGACATAAAAGGTTACCCTACTATCAAAATGAGAAAAGGTAATGATGTGATTGATTTTGATGCCAAAATCACGGCAACCTCACTAGAAGAATTCCTGCAGAATATGACTAGCGATTAAGTTTCTTCTTATAGTCGATAGCATATTGTTCTCCTAACTTAACCAATCGGTCTCTTTCATACTGACATGTTGACGCTTTCAACATTTCATTAAACCCTATTGGGAAATCCACTGCTATTTGATGAGGTAAGTTTTTCTCATAATCCGTTCTTTTGTATTTCAGACGGACCCATAGTTTTAAAACAATCATAAATAAGTAATCCAATAATTTATAGATTCTATTATTCCCCTCAATCGGGTTTCGATTCACAATCTCTTGCAATGCATCATTATGGTATATTCCTAAAATATGCTCGTATTCATTCGTATCACTTAAACATCGATTTAGTGGATAATTTAATAATACAGCACCATCTAAATAGAGTTTTTTAGTAGCTTCTTCCACAAATGGTTCGAAAAAGATCGGCAAACTACTGGATGCATATACTGCGTCTAATAATTTCCATTCTGGATGTGTTTTATAAGATAGATCACAAACATCCAAGGTTTGAAAGTCCGTGGCGAAAAAATGCACTTCTTTTTGAGTCAACTCATAAAATTCTTTCATCGTAATTTCTAACGAAATATCTTTTCCTTTGAATAACGGTTCGAATACATCGTATGTTACTTGTTTATTAAATAATCCACCATTTTGAATAGACCGGACAATATGTTCCATATCAAATTTAAATATTGAATTCCATGGTCGTTTAATTAAATAATCATCAATCGTGGACCAATCATAACCCATTAATATAATAACAATCAAATAAGCACCAACAGATGTACCATAAAGAGTCTCAATTTGGGCTAAATGAATAATATTCGATTTTATGAGTTGTTTTAATACTCCGTAATAGATAAAACCGCCATATGAGCCTCCTGATATTACCAGATGCTTGATTAAATAGTTTGATTCTGGTTGTGGTTGTGGTTGTGATTGAATATGTAAATCTGAGTTGGATTGGGATTTTTCCATACGAACATGGTTTATATGGAAATTATTGTTTATTTTATTTTTCCATAAATAATTGTTTAGTTGCAATATAAATAATAATGTATAAATTACGAATATATACATTTATTTGAATGTCGATTTTTATTTTTGCAAATGACGAAGAATCTTCTTCAAAAGTCAACATTGACGAACTTTATGAAAAGAAACAGGCTCGTGACTTAAAGCAATTATCTATCTTTAACAAAATATTAAATCGTGTTCACAACAGAATAAAATTAACTGGACGAAACAAACGAAATGAAACGCACATATGGTTTACTGTACCTGAATATATTTTCGGAGAGCAAGTGTATGATAAAAATGACTGTATTGTGTTTATCGTCAATAAACTAGAAGAAAATGGGTTTTTAGTCAAGTATATACACCCAAATACTTTGTTTGTATCATGGAATCATTGGGTACCCAGTTATGTGCGAAATGAATTTAAGAAAAAGACTGGTAAAATCATGAACGAAAAAGGTGAAATCATAGATAATAAAGATAAAGACAGTTTAATAAGTGAACACGATATTAATGCTGGTATTTTGAATGATAATCAAAAACAGACTGCTCAAAAGAAAGAACAAAAAGTATATACCCCTATCCATTCGTATAAACCGACGGGTAAATTTGTATACGATCCAACTATTTTGGAAAAAATTAATAACAAAGTATCCTTTTCTTAGATGCGATTGCTTTCCTCATTTATTTTATTTGCCTTATTTTCTATTGTTTGAATGAACAAACGCCCCATTCGTTTATTGGATAGAATACTAGTGTAATAGTCTGTTAATCCGTTATGTATGTATCGCGTCATTGTATTGGTTTCGGTTGTGAGTATAGATTCAATGAACGATTTTATTGATTCTGATTTTTTATTAATTAGGTTTTCAATAAATGTCATATTACCAATACGAATTTGACCTTCTTGATTACGTTCAGTATTATAATTATTACTTGAATCAATCTTGATTTTTTGTTCTTTTATATTATTGATATTTCGTTTTGTATTCGTTATTTGTTTTGTATTTACTAGTTTCGATTGTAGTCTATATTTAGGTCTTACAAGTTTCAATATTTGTTTTGTTTTACAAAGATCTTTGAATTGTATTTTATCCAAAATACTCGAAAATTGATTTTCTAATATAGATGTTTTGAATATTTCTCCAAAAATTAGTTTTAACTGTTTACATATCGTAGAATTTATAGTATTTGTTAATGTATAGATAATTTTATTTCTCACATATCGTTTTATTATGGCTTTTATACCGACATCTCCTCCACCTTGCATACACATTTTTAATTTATTTTGAAGTTTATCCTGACTACATATCGACTGTTTCAATATATCATCTATTTTATCTTGAAAAAACATAGTTTCATATTGGTTTTCCAATTGTTGGATAGTAATTGCATTATTAGCTAATATAGGTATACTATAAGATGTTTTGTACAAAGCGTTTAAAAATGATTTTTTAATATGCACTTCACTTACACTATTATTTATTTCGTCTATTAAAATTGGTTGAGTATCTTGATATATATAATTTTCAAAAGAATACATAGTATTTTCGAGTAAACCTTCACCACCATATATCTTATTTTGCTTTTTGTTTTTTCTAGTTCTTTTACCGCCACATATTCTTTTATGTTTATTCGTTTTTACTGTATACATAGGCGTTAATGTTGTCAAGTGATTTTGTAATTTTTTTACAGGATACGAATGTATTATGTTTTCAAACGTTGTTTTTAAATCATTTTGTAATTCTTCAAAAATAGATGTAATCATGGCTTCCATTTTATAAGCAGTTTTAGTAATAACAAAATCCATTTCATTTTTCAACGAGCTTTTTGTATAATCCAGTCCTGTTTTTACATTCATAGCACCCAATAGTTCATTCGGATCTATATCTGGTTGACTCGCCATGTATATAAAGTAAATACATATAAAATTGATCATAAAAAAAATATACGGTTAGACAGTAATATTTATATATTTTATCTAAAATAGAATGGAATATATTTCATTAGTAGAAAAGCAAGATCAACCTCGAGAAAAAACCAAAACACAAAAGAAAAAACAAAAACTCACTCATTACGATAAAGCCAAATTATGGAAAATTTATGACAACGATAAACCTATTTCGCCGGAAGCTGATACTTTAGAAAGAGAAGTAGATATGTGCGTACACTGTAATTCCATCATGATTTATTCCGAAGATGGATTCCCGACTTGTAATAACAGCGAATGTGGCATTTCGAATACATATGCTTTAGACTATTCTCCAGAATGGCGTTATTTTGCATCTGATCAAAAAGGTTCGTCTGACACCTCTCGATGTGGTAATCCAATCGACCCATTATTGGAAGAATCTTCGTACGCATGTAAAATATTATGTTCATCGAATGCGTCTTATGAAATGAAAAATTTGCGTAGATGGGCCAAATGGCAGTCTATGCCTCACAAAGAAAAAGCATTATACGACGAGTTTCAAATTATCACTACCATGGCTCAAAATGCTGGCATTCCTAAATTGTTTATTGATCACGCGAAATCCGTTTATAAAGATCTATATGAACAAAAGACTTTTCGAGGAGTGAAACGCGACGCTATTCGTGCAGCATCGATATGGATTGTTTGTTGGAAAAACAGTAACCCTAGAACATCCAATGAAATCGCCGATATTTTCAAAATTGATAAAAGCAGCGCTTCGTTAGGTTGTTCTTTAGCAGAAGAGATGTTGCAAAGTCATGAACGAAATATGAACGAATCGGACAAATCTCATTTGTGTGCGCTAACCCCTACCTCGTTTATTGAACGCTTTGCCAGTAAACTGAATTTACCGAACGACTTGTGTTTATTAGCAAAATTCATAGCTCTTCAAGTAGAAAAGCAAAATATTATACCCGACAATCGTCCACAAGCCATTTGTGCTGGAATATTATACTTCATTTGTTATCATTGTAATATAAATTACAACAAAATGGATATCAAAACATTACTTGGAGATGAAGCCAGTGAAGTTACCATCAATAAATGTTTCAAAAAACTAAATGAATTCAAAAGTCAATTAATGCCATCTTGGGTTTTCAAGAAGTATAAGTAGATTTAGCTAATTCTAAATAGTAAATGATTTCGCCGGTTAATATATATTTATGCAATTTCCTTATACTATACCTCCATCAAATTGTGGTGGTGGATCGCCACCTTTTTTTTCCTATCCTTGTAATTACTACCCTCCTGTTCCTTATTTTCCTAGAAAAACGAAACGAAAAACAAAACCAAAATACTATCGGGACGAGTCTTCTGACGAAGAAGATGATTATTGTCCAAAACCTACTTATTATCCGAATACCTGTACTCCTTACAATCCGTACTCTATGATGCCTATGCCTTTTTATCCGTTTCCACAACCATCCTTCTATCCTCCTTATGGTAATCCCCATAACAATAGTTCATTTAGCGAAACCAATAAACCACCTTCTACACAACCAAAACAATTGGATGAATCTGATTCCGATCCATCTGATTATGAACCAGATTATAGAGTAGAAGATGAACAGGAAAATGTATCTGAAATATATTCCGAAGAAGAGTGTGAATTGCAAGTTTCGAAACCAGAAACCGCCATAATTATACGAAAAGAGGATGATTGTGATTCCATACCAGTCAATATGATACATTTATTTCATGACGAAGAAAGAAATAACAATCCAATGGTAGAAGATGAACAGTCCGTTTGTTCGGAAGCCAAGCATGGAGACCAAGAAGAAGAACTAGAATCAGAAGAAGATAAAATAGAATGCAAACAAGAATGTAAAAAAAATGAAAAGAAAGATGACGGCAAAATAACCTTTATTATACCAAAGAAAAAACAATGTATTCTTCATGGTACGAATCCCCCAAAACCAAAATGCCCTCATTCTTCAGTATGCCATCACAATTTACATGTACAAAACCATCAAGTGGTTCTACACAACAAACCACAAAACCATCATCACAAGTGCAAACATGTTCCACCTATGGTGGTTCGTAAATAATCGGAATAAAAAAATCTATATATCTTTTTCATTTGAAAAAAAATATATTATACAACATTATAATGATACCCATCCCTGAAATAGTATTTATTATACCCTATCGTGATAGAGAAGAACAATTGCATTTTTTTAAACGTCAAATAAAATACATTTTAGAAGACTATGATCAAACTGCATATAAAATATTGTATATACACCAATGTGATCAACGATCATTCAATCGGGGCGCTCTTAAAAATATTGGTTTTTTGGTCATAAAAGATCTTTATCCTGACCACTATAAAAATATCACGATCGTATTTAATGATGTAGATACAATCGCGAATCGGAAAAATATATTAGACTTTAAAACGAAACCAGGTGTAGTCAAACATTTTTATGGGTTCCCATTTGCTTTGGGTGGTATAGTGGCCATCCATGCCGGAGATTTTGAAATTATCAATGGATTTCCTAATTTTTGGTCTTGGGGATATGAAGATAATTTATTACAAACACGCGTTTTAAAGCATCATTTCATGATAGATCGCAGTCAATTTTATCCCCTCATGGATCCTCATATTATTCATTTGAATGAGTCTATCAAAAGAGTTGTTAATCGTGAAGAGTTCAATCGATTTGTTTATAATACCAATGAAGGATTACAGAATATAAGCAATCTTCAATATACCATGGATCATGAAACCGATTTTGTAAATGTATCTTATTTTGAAACTGGAATTACTGAAAATAGTAAATCCAATATAGTACATGATATAACAAAATCAAATCCTCTTAAAAGAAACATGCAAATGGTTTTATAATTTTATGCCACTAACTAGTTTGTATGTTATTCCATATTCAGTATCGGATTCCCATATACCGGATAGTTTTATAAATATATCACTAGTGTTTTGAAAATTCGCTAATTTACTTCTACCGTGATAAAACATATTGGCGATAGCCATAACCGGAGTTTTGTGGTATACATTACGTCGTATATTATAATTTTTAAGAATATCGAGTTCTATATTACAGAATTGTATGAATAACTCTTTATTGCGAATAGTATCGAAAATTAAAAAGTTTTTTTCCATATGACATTGAATGATGGGGAAACGTATATAAATGCTATTGATAGAAAAATTGGGGTGTGTATAAACGATTTTTGTAAAAACTCCTTTCATGACCAAATTATTTTTCGATTCCAAAAACTGAAAATAATGAATATCACAATCTTCCATACTTAATACAAAAGTATACATAGTTACTACTTTTCATCATAATTACTTTAATATGTTTAAGTCTTTATTTTAGCAAGTTTCAACATAATAGTTTATTTATACTATGTATATAAATAAAATGGAATCAAGTGCAGAAGGTCGATTAGGTCTACAACAATCGTTTCCATCTCATTTTAGATGGAAAGGAAAAACGTTTTCAGAAATTACTTCCGTTTTGAAAAATAATAACAACATTGATCATCAACAGTATCGCGTATCTGTATTTTTGAAACCCCAGCCACTGAAAGGATACAGACGTGAATCTAGTACTGCGAATGTCGCTAGTACATCCAGAGTATCTCAAAGTGTTCGTAACTTCGAAATACCAGGTGGTGCATCTTTAGTTGATACCGATATTTGTAAAGGCATTGTAAACACTACTGATTTTCAATATAACGATGATTTGAAAACATTTAACCCTTGTTCGGCATGCGATGTTCCGCTTCAAGGTGCGACAGATAGTACCTTTGTAAGGTCATTATCTGCACAAGATAATGCTAGAAGACGTGTACGTAGTAGTGGAATGAATAAAATTAAATTTATCGCTAACAAAAACAATACCAGCAACTATTATACCTCTAGTTCTCAATATTTATATGGCAGAAATAAAACATTTAAACAAAATCAATTCAATAATCTCCGGATAGAAGGCGAACATGCCGAAAATAACGAATATGCTTCCAATACTATACAGAGCTGTAATGCTACTAATGGAGATACGAAATATGTTCCAGTATACTATAAACCGAATAATTCCAAATTCGCTCAACAAGGAGGGGTTACAGCAAGTACTCGTTTATTACGATTAAAATACGATACGATTACAGATGCAGGTGCTTCGTTATCAAAAGCATATGGAATGCACACCGCCAATGCACTCGCATATGGAGTACCACAAAATGGATATACCATTAAAGATAAAATAGGATATCCCAATACATGTACACCAGTCTTTTCAAAAGCACATCCAAATGGAATAAAACAGACATGTTGATAATCTTACTCATATGATTGTACCTTATATTTGACACACCATTCATGACACTTTTGTATGTCAAATTTTAACTTATCTACTTTCATATCACATTTATTATTCAATATATATTGGATATGTTCTAGACATGGTTGGCCAAACATAGAGTTCAATTCCTCCATTTTATTCATGAATTGTAACGGTATTTGAATAGATAAAATTCTTTCGACATATTGATAAGCAACTAAGTTACATAAATAAAAATGCAACGATTGAAATGTACTGATGAACATTTCACGAGACGGTTGGTTTATAAAGCCGGTGCATAGTATGTATTTTGAAAAGTCACAAGGATTATCACATACTGGTTTGGTGATGTATACTTTTTCATACAAACTACATACTAAATATAGAATATCGATGGTTAACGATTGAAATATAGTATTTACTTTAAACATCATGATTCCCTTATTTTGTTGGATGCAAATCGCAATACATAACTGTTTCAGTATATCGAGTGCATATAAATACTCATTTGTTTCTAAAGAACTTAGTGTGATAAACTCGCTGTAATAAGAATTGATCGTAACTTGATTGAAACTGTTTTGAAAGCATACATTGGGATAACACATGTGATTTTGTATATGACCCTTGTTTATATATAAAAATGCTTGTTTTACATGTTCACAATGTGGTCCGAAATGGTAAAAATATTTGTTTTGACCTGAATCATATGGAATATTTACATTCGAAACAGTTTCAATGATTTCATAAAAAATATGGGTATACTGATCTCCGATTTTCGTAAAAGTATTATTGCTATTTGTTATTTTATCATATAAAAATGCATAAGGGTTATAATGTTTATGTATGATATTCCAATCCTGAATCTTTCTACAATGTAACACTATTTCTGTCCAATAATAAAACAAAGAATGGGATATAATAGTCTTTAAATAAATAGGGGATATTTTGCATTGTATTCTATCTAATGATAATACTGTGCTGGCAATAGAATAATAACTCGTAAATTGGTTCTTTTTCTTATTTATAAACATACTTCATACATACATATACAATATAATATTTATGTATTTTTAAATGATCTTTTTATTATTCGACTGGAACATAATTATCAGAATCTATCTTGATACGCTTGGGTGACTTGACTTTTCTAACTTTTGGTGTCTTTTGTGCTTTCGGTTCTTTTGGTGCCTTTGGTGCTTTCGGTTCTTCTTGTACGGGTTTGGTTTCTATTATTTTATCCTCCTCTTCACCTTTGATAATATCGTCCGTTATCATTTTTGCATGCTCGGGTTCCAAATTATTTAAATTCGTTTGGGATAAATCTCGTTTCTTTTGGAAAATGAAATATCGATTCAAGAATGATATAGTTTGTTCATAATCACTCATGAAAGAAGCATTCTCAAATTCTCGTTTGTTCATTTCTTTGTAGTTTTCTCTTTCCATCTTACGATATAACGTATCAAACAAACTATTCGACTCCGTGAAACCCATTTTCTCGGCATCTTGTTTGCTGACCAAAACAAACCCATAATTCTCCATTAATTGCACAAAATATTGAAAATTCACCAAATATTCTATAAACATACTACCTATGCTATCTTGATAAACATATATTGGCATACCAATACACTCATCATCCGTCGGTAATGTTTTGATGGAACCCTTATAACCTTTCATGATTTCAAATACTTTACTGCCATCTTTTTCTATTCGAATAGACTCATTTTCCTTTTTATTCGATAATAATTGAAACACCTTTTGTCCATCAAAGCACGTACCGATGAAATATCCATTTAATCTAGTACATTCCGATAAATTACGTAGGAAATTATGTAATGTTGTATTACTTTGAAAGAAATAGTGGAGTGCAAACATGCATGAACTTATATGAAATCCATCTCTCGCGATTCCGTGTTCAAAACATTTCTGCTTTTTATTCATATTCACTCCACTACCAAACACAGATTGTACTAATTCTTTCGTGAACGTATCATAAAACGCTTTCCCTTGACTTCTAATATTCAATCCACTATTTCCATGTACAAACAACGCACGTAATTTACTATACGGAAAGTCTCTTCTATGGGTTAAATATCGAGCGCATGCACCATCTCTTTGTTCCATTATATTACTTCTACTAATATCTATACCAAGAACAAATTCAATGTCAGAATGTCTCCATTTTGCCAAATCGCCTGCCTTTCCTACAGCATAATCCATTAAAATAGGTTGGTCTACTTTCAGTTTATGGATGAGATAATTCGCTACTCCGGAAATCAATTTACGTTTCACATATAAATTATGAAAATCTCGTAGTGCAGTTGTTTTGGATAATCTATCACTACTATTATAATACACAATTTCTTGATTAATTTTGTCGGATTTATTGGTATTTCCTGATATAATGTCTTCTGTAACTGGAAAATGGATCGATTTCCAATTATTATTCGCAGTATCAAAGTCATTACCATACATTTTCTCACCATTAATCAATCTAGATTGTTTATCATATCGAACGCGTAAGGGCACCCATTTCCAAGGCCCTTCTTTGTTTTTATCGTCGATCATGTATGCGAATTCCACAATCATATTACTGTGGAATGCTTCTTTGGTTTCAACCGTTTTCATTTGCAAATTACCAACCTCATCGATTTCAAGTGGAACGTGGCATATATGTGCATTTTGATCATATGGTACTGTCGGTTGAAATGGATGTGGTTTGTAGTCATTGTTGTGCTTATTGGATTGTTGTTTGGAAGGAATTTTATCATGTAACATATCACTGAATGGATTCATCGACTTCATTTCCGCGTTAAATCCGCAATGCAATATCAATGTTTTATATTGAATCACTTTTTGAAACCCTTCGTTTTGTATGACTTCATGTTGAATTAATTCTTTACCATTGTTCTTTTTCACTTCCACTAAGAAATCAATTGTATTGTATTCCGGTGGTTTCCATTTAAAAGAATGATCCCATCGTACACTCTTCAAATCACTAGATCGTTTTGACTTATTACCACCAACACCCAAATTCATAGGTGTATAAATAAGTCCATCTACTTGATACGGAAATGATTCTTTGTGTCTAGACCATATTACATTCGATGCTTTGAATATATCTTGTGACTCATTGTAATGACAGTGAAATGTTTTCGTTTGTACTTGAAAGCGACACGATGTATTTTCCACCACCGGTTGTGGATTCAGTATAGATACAAAGTGTTGCAGTAATGGCAAACGATAATTCGTGTCTTCATCCAAGGGATTAGCACTACAAAAGTCTAAATCCCGTACACTTTCCTGTTTCGTGCGGCCACCTATATAATATATATCAAATGCAGCGAATAAATACAATAGATCACTATTTTTACCATATTGTATAAATTCTCCATCTATGATACTGTCAAAACAATATTTTTCTTTTGTCAATGACCCTGTAAATTTCACTTTCATATTGGTATCAATCATATATAGTTTGCCTGTTTTGGAAACATACAATAAACTTCTCAATCCATCTGCTTTTTCCGTAACAGTATATCCTTCTGTAATCTTGACAATCGAAGAATGGATCGAACTTTCATCGTCATCTTTCAAAATATTCTCTAATTGCAACGTGACGGAATTAGGTCCTATAAAGAACGGATATGGTCTTTTTGTTTCTTTCCAAGATTCTCCAAACATTCGTTCCATATATTGTTCTATGACTTGTTCTTGTTCATCATAAGATATAGGATAAGGTGTTTGTTGTAATCCTGATAATACTAACCGTATACAACTTCGTACATCGGTTATATAATGATCAAATTCATACGTTTTCGCTTTGGCATTATCCAATTCTAATTCAATTTCATAAGTAGATGGATTATCAAATAGATGACATTCTTGTATTGTATGTGTATAATTTGGTACTTGTATTTCTTCTAATTGATCTGTTTTTACATTTTTTTGCTTTCTGGTAAACTTGTTATTGGTTTTCACAATACTAAGATCAATGTATACTGGATACTGATCATGATAAAACCGAACTCTGTTCATCAATCGAAAGTTTTTTCTAGTCGTATTCCAATTCAACAAAATATTTCGGTATTTCATATTTTCAGATCTTATAGACGTATCTTTTTCTGCTTTATAAGCTACTCTGAAATTGTAGTCATAAAAATCGATTTGTTTGATTTCTTTGGCATTATCATCTTTTATATTCATTTTTTCGGTAAATTTTATTTTATGATGACTAATGCTATCATTACGAATTAAGTAATCAATACTATTGGTTTTACAATAAGCCTTAATCAAATCAATACCCATGATTTCCACTCGAATACTGCCTGACATACGCATATTAGTTCGCTTACCACCACCATTCATGATAGGAAATAATTCCGTTGATTGGTCGGTATCTGCGTTGTCTGTTTTTTCCGCTTTTTCCAGTTTCGGTTCCGATTCTGGTTTGGGTTCAAGTTGTATTATATCTGTTTTTTTATATTTATCATAATATTCATTCGATATACGGAGCATTTGGACCCCTTCTATATTATCCGATACCCATCCATTCAATAATAGTTGAACAACCACATTATCATAGTCTATTTTAGAAATGGGCTTGGATTGCTTTTTATTTATTCCAAAACGTATTTCTAACTCAGGAGATATGTTTCGTGTTTTGATGGGAAATAATGGGTCTTTGGATTTCTCTAAATAGAATCGTATCATATTCTCAAATTCAGCAGTGTTTTTCTTGAGTGTAGTCTGTTTACTCATTATAATACTTGGATTTATATGATACTATATATTATAATATATAAATACATTTTCCATAGTGTTTCATCAATTTTTTCATAATTGTTGGACATTGTGAAAAAATCATCCAATATCGGAAGTATCCGACAACGTAATACTATCATTGGATGATATACGACGTACCGATTTCGTATTAGCCAGTGACGTAAAATACTGTATAAATTTTTCGATTAATTCATCTTCGTCATAACTAGTTTCATATTCATCTACTATGATACCTAATTCTTTCATAGCTTCAACCAAATAATCGTACGTATATTTTTCTTTCACATATTCTTTCGTAGGAATACTATTAGTTAATGCAGTTCTACATATAGGACAATTTTGTTCATGTTTCAACCATATATGAATACAGTTCGAGTGAAACCCATGATCACATGGTAATAATGTTTTTATACCATCCATAAAAATAGAGTTGCATATATTACATTTTTCAGTATCAGATGCATGTATTTTATTACGTAATTTACGTCTCATTACAGTAGTATATATAGTTGGATAATCCTTGTTGTCTACTATAGGATCATGTGACGAGTAATCATTTCTTAACGCATTGTCTGTAATTTCATACTTTTCTTCATGAACATGTACTTTACCCCAATTTTTAATTCGATTAAAAAAAAACATTCTATACCATGTATATTATTCTTATGATATTATATTCATATATGTTACAATTTATATTTTTAGTACATTTTGTTTCACGACAATAGGTTCACATAAATCTCCATATACGTGGAGAAAAATAGTTCCTTGTGGATTTGTCTCATAATCCATACGAACATTATATACCTTTTGATTTTTCGCAAGTTTATTCATTAAAGAGTTCAACGTATCGTTTCGCAATGTATCAAAAATAGTATTATCAAATCCTTTACTACCAAATATGTTTGCTATACCTGTACCCAATTCACGGATAGCATTTACTGCTGTAGATTCTGTTAAATGAATAATACCGATCTGTTTATAGTTGGATGGTATGGAACGCATACTTATTTTATCGGATCTAAAAATAAAGGTTTCGACTGGTTCACCGCCTTTTTGTTTGCTCGATTTGGACCTGGGTTTGGATCTGATTTTGGTTTTGTTTCGGATTGTTTTTTTTCTGGTATGTCTCATTTTTTACTATATAGTATTATACTATTTTTTTTGTAAACAATATAAACCTATATCTGTAATCATGATCATGGAACATTGCCGACCTGTACAATACATTAAAGTAGGTTCATGCAATGAAACAATTATCAATGAGGCTTATATAAGATGGGTGAAAAAAATGAATGAATGTTTAGAAGTTTGTACCAGAACACTTGGTTGTGATGGTAATGGAGACACTCATTCAATCTGTAAATCGAACAATCTAGAAAGTTATAATAAACTTAATAAACATTTTGAATAACCCAATCATTCACCACTCGGTTTCGCTAAACGGACTGTCAAATAAGGGTTTCCAGTGAGTAAAATCAGGGTTTATCAACTGAATATTATGTACATCTATTTTTATAGTTTTTATTTTTTGCATACTAGATATGTACAAATATAATTTCATGAAATGTAAAATTGACATTTTTTTTATACTTTCAATATATTATTTTTATCAAGGTTTTGAAAATTAATTCAATATTTTAGACTACTTAAATATATTTTTCTATATTATACTATTATAGGTTTATCATGCAATATCTAGTTACATTGGCCATTTCATTCGGTAAAGGTATTTTACTAGGTGGTGCTGTTTATTTACTCGGTTGCTACATGGACAGAACAATCAGTCGAGAAAGTCATGATATTGTCCAAAATGATAAAAAAACGTATTCTATTGCTCAAAAATATATTTTTATTAATTTATTAATCATTAGTCCGATCACGTATATGATGGTAGATGTCTTTTTCTTGAATCATGAAATGACGTTTTCTTTTTTCCCGTTTATTGGATTGATTATGATTCAAAATATGGGGTACTATTTAATTCATCGTGAAATGCATCAAAACAAAAAAATCTATTGGATTCATATGTTTCATCATAAATATGATACTATTACCGTACCCAGTATTGCAAATGCGGTGAGTCAGTATGAATTTGTATTGGCGTATTTGATTCCGATGATAGCAGGAGCAGTATTCATAAAGCCAACCGAATTGGAATTTATATCGTCGGTGGGTCTAATCAGTTTCTGTAATTTATTGATCCATACATATGAGCTGAATAAAGTTCCTTGGTGTCCTGGTCTTGTGTCTCCGACACATCATATTACACATCATAAAGAACGTAATATCCATTATGCGGCACCTTTGTTGAATGTTGACGAATATATGTACTATGTATCCCAATATATTTTGAAAAATAAAAATGTTTGATAACCGTGTATCATCACAATATCTTCTATTATTTTATCCATACTTTCAGCTTTTGAAATAAAACCCAAATTATGCATCGATTGTAAAATTTTTAGAATATCTGATTTTTCCAAAAATACGAAATTTGGCAAATGCTTATTATTTCCTCAATCAAATGATGATGATTTTGTTTTGGTGAATGGACATCGAAACAATCATCAAGAATACTATTATTGCTCTACATCAAGAAAATATGATAATATGTGTGGAAAAGAAGGCAAATATTATGAAGAGAATGAAAAAGAAATTTAATGAGATTGTGGTTAATTTGCTCGATTAGCTCAGTTGGTTAGAGCATCGGTCTTATGAGCCGAAGGTCAGCGGTTCGACCCCGCTATTGAGCACTGTTATAAATATATGGTTGTTTGAAACATATATTTATGATATTTACTCTACTGATTCTGTTTTGTAACGAAATCCCTTTTTATATAAATCTTCTACATGGTATCTAGTCCCATCTGCATTTTTCTGGTTATATGTGATAAATATTTCATCACCATTTCGTATATTCTTGGTTGCTGCAATTTTCAATGGATTGCCATAGAGTGTTGCATTTGCATGTGTGCGCGGTTTATGATTACAAAATGATCCAACGCCTCTTTTACATGCTGCGTCTATAATAGATCCGTTAGATTCTGCACAATAAGGACCGATGATACCTTCGCCGTATATTTCATACATTTTGTCCCATGTGATAATATCCCCATGATAGGCAATTATTTCATCTCCATGTTTTGATTTGGGTGAATATTTGGATTCTTTTGGCCCTTTAAAAATAATAGCGTTTTTTCTGTGATCACTATTGATATCTGTTCCATTGCTTGCAAATAATCCCATACCGGCACCTTCTATAGTGGAGTTTTTGATTACTAAATTTCGATGCGATAATAAATGATCGTTACAATATTCATATCCCATATTGGATTTTTGATTACATAGTTCACACGTTCCACGAAATAATGTACATTTGTATTTTACTTGGTCTTTATTCATAAATACAAATTGCTTGTCAGAAGGGGTTTGTATCAATTTACGTTTTTTCCGAGTATTATTTTTTTGTTTTGGTTTATTGGTTATGATATTACTACTCATATAATAACCGTATATAATTACCAGACACATTTATGTATAATAAGTGAATATAATTCCGTTTTTTTCAGCTGTTTGCCATTTTCATCTTCTATATCTAAACTTAGTTTTTCCGCAATCTTATCAAGAGCACTAATAGTATATGCAGAAATACCTTTCATGGGTTTGTCATATTGTACTTTGACGAATTGGGTTTCAATATCTTGCGTACTGAATATTTTGGTACCAATATCGATGAAATACTCATTGGATTTTTTATCTTTTCGATTATACGCTGCATTTTTATACAAAATATAGTTATTTTCAGGATTCAGAATCGAAAAGTGTAAATATAATTTTCTTTCATAATCAATTATATAAATGGAACTCTTGTAATACAAACTGAATCCTACTAAGCAAGCTAGTGTTATTTTGGGAGACGTAAGCAATTCTTCTATTATAGTGGCTATAAACACCTTTGTGATTTTATAGTTACAAAGAGTGGACAAATACGCAGTTGATTGAGAATGTAAATATTCAACTATTTTCTTTCTTTCTTTCATTTCTTCGTTTCCGTTATTCACTCCGACTCTATAGTATTCATTCATTCCGTAATGTGAAATAAACAAGGACCAAAATAAATCGTCCATCGCTCCTTTCGTATATAACGTATATTTCAAACATTTTTCATGGACAGATTCTTCTTGGGTTTCTATAACTACGTTTTCATCTTTCAGTAACGGTTCATGAAAACAAGAGTACTTATCTAGTTCTTTCCATCTGGTGGCGGTCATCATATATTTTGTTAGGCGTGATATATCCGTAGATTCCAACGGCAAACATAGTGTTAAATCCATTTTAGTATTGTTCTGAAAATAATTTTATACTGTTTCAATAACTATTATCTTCAAAGTAGTTTTTCGATAGCTCTTCTTGTTTTGATTCAATTTTATGAAGAATGTTCTCTTGTTCTTCTAAATAACTGAGAAATTCGAGTACTTCTTTCACTGAATTTTCATTCACAGTAGCTGTATTGATCATGACCCCCGTTTGATTTTCATTGAATTTTATTTTATCGTCTTTTCGTAAAATAGCACCAATGATAATGTGATATTTTGGATCTAGTTTTTCTATTCTGTTGATGAGAGACTGCATTTTATGTTGTATAGATAATATCTTTATATATGTATTTTTATAGCTTATTATGATTCTCCAAACATTTCTATCTTATCTAGTTTCATGAAATGATAAAATGATTCTAATGTTCAACTTATATAAATATTATTCGCCATCCAATATACTATTATACCTAATTAAGAGCGGTTATGATATAAAACCCCTAACACCTCCACACATTCATCGTTCAATTCGAATCTTGTACCAATGACCTTCACATCTACCTTCTTACCTAATTCGTTCTCGGTAATTTTCTGAAACGCCACATCGCTTATCGAATGATCTCTCGCTATAAACACGGTCACAGGTACATTATTCATTTCGTCCAATACATTACAATGAATTCCCGCTTTTGTAACACTCTTTATTACACATTCCGATAAAACGGTTCCTTCTGCTGGACTACACGTATAACATTCAAATATTACTGTAAATTCTATACGTTCGCCTTTCACTAGTCCACTAGAGTAATTACGAACATTGATCGTTCCAGGTTTTACATATCCTTCACGTATACATTTCCCCTCTAGTTTGGATTTTATTATATGTTGTAAATTCGTTTTCGTTTGATTTTCTCCGATTTCCATAGGTAATAAAGCGATCTTTATTTCCAGCAAGTTTTTGATGTACAACGGATTCGTTTTGTGTACTTGCTTGTCCACCTGTTTTTCATTACGCATACTTTTTCCAACTGGCATTTTCTATTATATATATAGTATTCATTATTATACTATCTATATCAATTTTTTACTTTTTGATGTAATAAAATGTGTTTTTTCTACCATCAGAATTCATATCTACTGCTAAACTTGTAGTATGAGATGTATTCGATTCTTCCAATGAAAAAAAGTATATGGTATCATCTTGTTGGGTATGATGCCTCATCAAAATTTCATATACAATACATAAATGGATTCTTTCCACCGGTTCTATTTTAAGATTCATAGCTGCTTTCTTGGATATCTTTTTGGCAGTGAAGTTGGCAATAGCATTCGATTTGGAAGTCAATAGATTCTTTTGCGTATCAAATACAGGTTCTTTTTCATATACATCATTCGTGCGACCGACTATTTCTAAGAAACTATTTACTTTTGTGATTAAACTTTGCTTATCCGCTTCATTGCAACGAGCACCTAAATTGTTTTTCTTTTGTAATATATTCTTTATTTTAAATCCATATCCATCGCTTTCCGTTTTCTTCAAAATATCCATGAATCCAAAATTAGATTCTGTCAAATTCGTGGCTTCCTTGTTTAACCTTTCCAATAATTTCTCTTGTTTATTAAACCGCTGTTGAATCCATGCTTGTATCACTTCGTTTTCTTGCTCTACTACACTAGCTAAATTCCATGATAAATCATTCTCATTCCAAGTATACAGTGTATTTTTCCTCTCTATCGGAATGATCGCATATACTTTATTCGAGGATTGTAAGTAATCGGTATTCATTCGCATCAAAAAATAATGTTTGATGATATTGGTTTTGTTTATTTTGGAAATATCTGTGGTCAAATCTTTCTTAACATCAAAGTTTAAGACAAAATCGGCCTTTTCATGAAAATAATATTGAATACAAGCCAGTTTATCATCATGTAACATCGTATCTAGTATATGATGGAAAAAGTACAGTAATACATTTTCGCCAGGTACTTTATGAGTATGAATCAATAGTTGGAATGATAAATTCGAATTTAAAAACCAATCTTTATCGGTTGTGTTGTTGTATTCCGAACGAAGAATCAGTTTCAGTTTTTTATCCATGGAATTCAAAAGAGTGGTTACTTTCGATTCAATATTCGGGTCTACTACTTTGCGGTTTTCTGTGTTCACTTCTACAACATCGTTTGAAATCGGTTGATTGTTGGCAGTTGTCGGAGGATCGTTCTTTGTTACTTTTATTATTTTATCATCATCAGGTATAATCGGTACTTGATTCGCTTCCGGTAGATTTATATTCACTTGTTTGGTCTTGATATCCACCACTTGGGTTCTTTCGTATATACTGGCTTCTGTATCGGATATTGCAGCCGGTTGAAACACATACACGTCATTTTTCAATAATAAATATCCTCTACGACCGTTTTTGTCAATCAGCCATTCGTTCTTATTTTTCAAAAACATAGTCAGACTATAATAAATTTGTTCGATTGGATACGGTTTCAATATTTGTATTTCTTTTAGTAATTCATCCAATGAATATTGCACATTATTTTTGTACAATTGTCTCAATCTCTTCGAAATAATAGTATGGTTGTTTTGTAAATAAATAGAATTATATGTTTCTTTGGTGATTTTGTCTTCGGTTAATTCTTCGTCTAAACTAGGGCTACATTGATATTCGCATTTATCCATATAGTCACAATTCTTACTATACGGTTTGTCACCTACTTGATAATCGATTACCTTTTCATTCGTTGACAAGGTCAATTTTATTACTTTGTTTAACTTATCTTGGGAAAAGTTCTGTTGTTCTATATTCAACAAACAATCTACTGCGGTCTCTTTCAATGTTCTGGTTATTTGACCAATACTCTTGGCCTTTTTCTCCGCTAGTCTGTACATATACATATCCGCGCTCTCCTCCACGTCATTTATATAAGTCGAATGTAAATATATTTCGACATTTCGCTTTTCAAACGGTAATTTGCAATGACTTCTATTACGAACTGCTCTTCCAATGATTTGTTCAATTCTATTCATGTTGTACCAAGGATCTAATATATGAACTTGACGAATATTTTTGAAATCCAATCCTTCCGACCCAGCTTCGGATATCAATACAACCTTTACTAACTTACCATCAAAGTTGCTTGAATCGACTACTGTTTTCAAATCAAATTTATTATTAGGTGACACTTTTTTCTGGCCCGTTATCATCAGATATTTGGCGGTATACATACTTTTACTAGTTTTAGGTTTCATCGTCAATGGATCTAGTAATGGTTTTTTATTCTCGTCGTCTTGTTTGAAAAACGGCTTTGCTTTGCCAAATCGTGTAAATCCCATTTCTTCCAGCGCTAATGCCATGGGAATTAAACCACCTTGAATATATTTCGAATATATGAGTACAATACCTGTGGAATTCTGAATGCTTTTGCATATTTCGTGTATTTTTACACTGTATTTTTGAATTTTATCGATTTCAAAGAATCGTCCATGCTTTTCGAGTACATGATCTTTATACTCAAAATCATACAGCGAATCTTCTTCGTCTTTAAAATTCATAGTCTCGTTTAATCCTTGAATACCATGACATCGTGAAATGGAATATTTATCGAGGGGTTCATTGGTTTCAATATGAGTATCTAAGTCTTCCGACGGATACGTCATATTCAGTATACTTAACGGTGTTTGCAACCAAGTATATCCAAAATATTCCATGGCTTTGAATTGCTTATCTTTATTTAATTCATGGGTAATGGCCTTGTACGCTTTTGTTTGATATTCGCTCATGGTGCTTACGTATACATCCAAAAACTCGATGGAACTTTGGATAGTTTTTTTATTCATCTGAACGGTAGGATACGTTTTTTGAGACAATAAATGTTCTTTTTCTGCAAATAAAGTGGGGTATATACGAAATGGAAACGCATAAGGATTTTCGCCTCGAACATACGATACATACCCTATTAGTTTTCGTTTCAATAACTCTTTGCCGTCTTCTTGTAGAACATTTCCATCCGTATCTTTCTTCTCCTCTACAAAATCACCATTTTCTTTGAATACTTGATTCGTAGATATAGTCGGTCTCCCATCATTCAGGTTCATTAAATTCGTTAACCATACAATCTCTTTGTGTGAATTATACATGGGAGTCGCGGAAAGGAAAAGAAATCGTATATTTTTACACATTCTGACTAATCGCACAATCATATTCGATGTCTTTTTCTTTTTCTTATTCTCACCTATTATATTATGAACTTCGTCTATGACTATCAAACTATCATCGAATTCACGACGGATCATATCTATTTTTTGCTGTTTGTTCATTTGGACCTCTGGTGTATCAGTGGCTAAAATAGGTTCTACATCTCCAATGTTTTTCATCAATATCGCAAACTCATCATAGCCCATAAATACATAATTGTCACGAATAACGGATTGAATACGTCTGGTTATTTGTTCTTTCGTTAATGGTTGATTTTGGGATGTGGTAACTTCTTTGATAAGTGAATTTCCAACATCGGTATTGATTGTCCATGCTCCTGTTTTATTTCCGACTTCTTCTAGTCGATTCGGATCGAATAATTGATTCCTGAAATTATCCCGTACATTCGGATAGGCTATTATTATAATCTTTTTATGATTTCCGGTTCGCTTCATATATTGTCTTGTTTCTTCCGTTATTCCAATGGCACTGTACGTTTTTCCTGTACCTAATTCATGAAATAATAACAAACTGTTGTATGGAGTATCGGCCGACATGAAGTTACGCACAAATTGTTGATGTGGCATAATTTCGAAATCCATGGCACATTCCTTTTTGGATTGCGCTTCAATATCATCATATATAGTTCCGTCGTATTTTGTGTCTTGAAATAGTTTCTTCTTTGCTATATGTATATTGAAATTCGGGTCGTTTTGATCCGGATATAAAAAGTTGTTTTCTTCCGGATTTTGCTTATAATCGTCGTGCTCTTTTTTTTCCAGAGCGAATTTTTCTTTGTTTTTGTCTACATGTTCCACAGAATCCACGGTTTTCGAAGAATCGGTAGAATCAATGGATTCTTCGGTAATTGAAGTCTTGTTCAGTTCTTGAATATCTGATTCTACTTCGATTTCGTCTTGTAGTTCAGTAGTTATATCTTCTCCTTGTTGATTTTCGGTTTCTATTTGAGGTGTTTTTGAACGTTTCTGATTTTTACGTGTAGTCCGTTTGGCTTGTTTTTTTGTGTTTGTTTCAGATGGTGTTTCAGGTTTGGCTTGGGCTTGATCTTGTGCTGGTTGTGTCTGAGGTGATATCATGGACATGATAGAACTGACAAAGGATGGGATTATTGAAGATGATTGAGTTTCTGGTTTGGCTTCAGGAGGTGTGACAGATTTGCCTTCTGGTTTGGTTTCTGGTTTGGCCTCTATTTTGGCCTCTGTTTTGGCTTCTGCTTTATTTTTTATTGGCTCACAAATACCTGTTTTTCTATTTTTTCTAGTTCCGTTAAGACAACGTTTTTTTTTCACAGGAATTTCTGTTTCAGTGTTTACTGGGTTTTGCTCAGATTTCGTTTCAGGTTTAGATTCTAATTCCGATTCAGTACTAGACTTGGATTCTGATTTAGACTCTAACTCCGATTCTGACTCTGCTGTTTCCGATCCAGTACTAGACTTGGATTCTGATTTAGATTCTGATTCCGATTCTGACTCTGCTGTTTCCGATTCATTACTAGATTTGGATTCAGATTCTACTGTTTCTGTTTTGGTTTCTGATTCAGATTCCGATTCAGTACTAGTTTTGGATTCAGTATCTACTGTTTCTATTTTGGCTTCTTCCTTTGGTTCTTGTTTTTGTTTTATTGGCTCACAAATACCTGTTTTTCTATTTTTTCTAGT
>Ga0209550_10000367_pt1 | contig 41000 bp, 38 predicted proteins | sample LauGreSuBDMM15SN_2_FD_187567 | JGI IMG/M metagenome (GOLD analysis project Ga0209550, IMG submission 187567) | Freshwater lake microbial communities from Lake Michigan, USA - Su13.BD.MM15.SN (SPAdes) (version 5) | ecosystem: Environmental > Aquatic > Freshwater > Lake | place: Lake Michigan...
ACTTCGATAAATACCAGTGTCTGCTGGTGCCACATGATGAGATCAATTTCTCCCAATCGTGTTGAAAAATTACGTTCTACTAGTCGTAGTCCTTGTTGCTCTAAATAGATTAGTGCGGCGTTCTCAGCAGCCTGTCCTTTCTGGGTGCTACTGATGCTGGTCTTTCTGGCAGTGTTCATGGTTCACCTTGCAGTGGCTGGCATTCTGTACAATCAAACATCTCTCTGTCCTTATTCCATCCCCCCATGAATCAGCCCCTCAATTTTTCTTTGATGGCGAGCGTGAGCAAACTGGCTGACGAACTCGAGCTACAACAATTTCCGCAGTCGGCACTGTATGTAATTGCTACTCCTATAGGCAATATTTCTGATATCAGTTTGCGCGCACTCAAGGTGCTAAGCATGGTAGAGGAAATCGCTTGTGAAGATACTCGCAATACCTCACAACTTCTTAACCGTTATGGCATTTCTAAAAAATGTTTCGCCGCTCATCAACATAATGAACGCAGTGTTGCTGAAAAAATCGTGCAACAACTACGGAATGGTGCACGTATTGCATTAGTTTCAGATGCGGGCACGCCTGGTATATCAGATCCCGGAGCACATATTGTGCATGCCGTATTAGAAGCTGGTTTACAAGTCATTCCACTTCCTGGCGCATCTGCAGCCATTGCTGCACTTTCTTGTAGCGGATTTATATCTGATGATTTTTATTTTATAGGTTTTTTACCTAATAAAAATAAGCAAAGAGAAACCGAACTAAACAAACTTATCTCTATTCAAGCCACCTTAGTTTTTTATGAGGCGCCTCATCGCATCATGGAAACGATGGCGTCTTTAGTATCGGTATTTGGGTCAGATAGAAAAATTCTGATCGCTAGAGAAATCAGTAAATTATTTGAACAACTTCATCGTAGCTCACTAGATTCAGCATTAACTTGGTTACAAGAAGATGAAAACAGACAGCGAGGAGAATTTGTATTACTAATTGAAGGTGCATCGCGCACTAACGCTGATGAAGATAGTGAGGCTGAACGAATTTTAGGTATCTTGCTAGAAGAATGTTCAGTCAGTCAGGCTGCCGCCCTTACCGCACGCATCACAGGCAAAAAAAAGAATACGCTATATGAATTAGCACTCGCCATACAAAAAACTTCTAACGATTAAAAAAGCGTGCTCAAAAAATTTTGTAGCTGAATTTTTTATTTTTGTACTATGCTCGTATTAATTTGTGCAGAATTTTGTAATTGACGCGCTACCTTAGTGGCTTCTTCACGCGATGTAAATGGGCCGCTATGTAATCTATATATGCCCTGATTTTGTATTACCGATGGCAAAGGCAACTCTGCAGGCCAAGTAGTCTTCAAACCTTCTAGTGCTGCTTGTGCATTTTGCGCTTGCGCATAAGCACCTAACTGCAAATAAAATCCTGATCCTTCTTGTCCAACTTTTGTTGTGTTGGCATTTACACTCAATCGAGAAATCGCATCATCATCTGTTAAGCTATTCGCTGTCTGCTGTGTCCCATCTTGTGCTGTCATGCGTGTAATTTCATCTGGTAGCAATCTTTCTACTTGCAGCTCTGCACTGCCATCATTCACATAGCCTAGCTTGTAGGCAGCTGTATAAGAGAGATCAATAATGCGTGAGGCAAGAAACGGCCCTCTATCATTCACACGCACAATAACTTGCTTACCATTTTTTATATTCGTCACACGCGCATAACTGGGCAAAGGCAAAGTAGGATGCGCTGCTGTCATTTTATACATGTCATAAATTTCACCTGAAGCAGTACGCTGTCCGTGAAATTTTTTACCATACCAACTACCTACACCACGTTGTATGAAGGGGCGATAATCTGTGATTGGTGTATAAGTTTTATCGAATACGGTATAAGGCTTACTTGGACCTTTTGCGAAAGGCTCAATCTTCGGAATCGCATCGGGCACATTCATCAAACCTTCTGGTGTCTGATCGCCGGGACCATCATCTTGATAGTAAGCGCCACGACCTTTAGTTGTAGGTGCTTGCTGTGTGCTTGCAGTGGCTGCAGTTGGCTTTGATGCTGTTGTTACTTCAGGTGATGTTTTTTTATTTTCACGTACGCTTAAATCTACTGTAGTACAAGCAGTTAGAAATAACATTAGCATCACCACACTGGCTGGAATTATTTTTCTGCTGGTGTTGGTTATCATACTATTCATCCCGAATATACTGCGTTTTTTTAGTATGGTGCTAAGTTTGCACTAACTTGCGATTGCGTTGAATACTCATCAATATGCCCATACAAATACTCAAGGTCGCAAATGCAGTGCCGCCATAACTCATAAAGGGTAGCGGCACACCCACCACTGGAAGTATTCCACTCACCATGCCCATGTTAACAAACGCATAGGTGAAGATAGATAGAGTCAGTGATCCTGCAAGCAGTCGTGAAAATAATGTGGGGGCATTCGCCGCAATAATGAGGCCTCGGCCTATTAACAATAAATACAATACAAGTAAAACACCATTACCTAACAAGCCAAACTCTTCCGAAAACACAGCAAAAATAAAGTCGGTTGTACGTTCGGGTATGAATTCTAAATGTGACTGAGTTCCATTCATCCAGCCTTTACCAATTAAGCCACCTGAACCAATTGCAATCGTAGATTGAATAATGTGAAAGCCTTTACCCAAAGGATCAGAGGATGGATCGAGCAAAGTGATAACGCGATTGCGTTGATAGTCGTGTAACAAACCCCATACCAAAGGCAAGCTTGCTAAACCTGCTACGCCCAATCCTATGATGAGTCGCCACGACAAACCTGCTAAGAATAAAACAAAGAATCCCGAAGAAATTACTAAGATTGCTGTACCCAAGTCAGGCTGACGAATAATTAAACCTACAGGTATCGCTAGCAACACGCCTGCAAAAGCAAAATCAGTCCATCGAATCATGGTTTCGCGTTTTTGGAAAAACCAAGCCAAGGTCAGTGGTATGGCTAACTTCATGATTTCTGAAGGCTGAATAATGATGCCCACATTAATCCAGCGACGTGCGCCATTTTTTACTAAACCGAAAACTGCCACACCCACTAACAATGCAACGCCGAATAAATAAATAGGCATTGCAAGACGCATTAAATTTTGTGGAGGGATTTTTGCAGCTATCCACATCAAAATAACGCCAGCCATAATATTACGTAGATGTCCTTCGAAGCGACCAGGGAAATTATAAGCAGCAGATGAAACAGCAAGACAACCCAAGAGCAAAATCAAACCTAAGATAATCGCTAAGGAACGATCAAAAATAAAAAAATGTCGTTTTATAATTTCAACGAGTGTACTAAGTGGATTGTTAGAGAATGATCTCACTGAGCACTCCCTTTACTAGGACTCGTTGATGTTTTTGTAGTGTCTGGTTTCGCTGCTTCTGGTTTGGTATTGCTAGTTAGCGCCGCCTCATTGGCATTTGTAGGTTTTGTGCTTGTCTTAGGAATAACCGGCATAGGATCATTCGGTTTTTTACCGAGTAAGTAATAGTCCATCGCCAATCTTGCAATAGGTGCTGCCGCAGCCGCCCCGAAGCCCGCATTTTCTACAATGATAGCCAATGCTATTTTTGGTTTATCCGCCGGTGCAAAGGCTATATATAAAGAGTGATCGCGTAAACGTTCATTAATTTTGCTTGCATCATATTTCACACTCTTACTCATCGATGCTGCCTGTGCGGTACCAGTCTTACCGCCCGAAACATACGGCGCATTCATAAAAGAACGTGCAGAAGTTCCTTCTTTTGTCACGCCTATCATGGCATTTTTAATGAAGTCTACATTCTCCTGTTTCAAAGGAATACGAAAACTTTCTTTTGCAACGGTGAGCTTACGTGATTTATTAGTGCCGTTTTCTATCATCTTAACCAGATGCGGCTTCATTACGATACCGTTGTTAGTCAAGGTCGCAATAGCATGGGCAAGTTGTAGTGGTGTGAAAGAGTTATAACCTTGGCCAATACCGACTGAAATGGTTTCACCTGCATACCATTTTTGTTGATCAAGCTTTTTATATGTCTTGCGCTTCCATTCCATAGAAGGCAATACACCGGTTCTTTCATTTTCTAAATCCACGCCAGTCAAACGACCAAAGCCAAATGGACTCATGAAGTCATGGATAGCATCTATACCTAAATCATTGGCTAAGTTGTAGTAATAGGTATTACAGGATTGAACGATAGATTTATACATATCGACTCGTCCATGACCACCTTCTTTATCATCTCGAAATTTATTATTACCAAACCAAAAATAGCCTGGATCATTAATCGCCATTTCTGGAGTGCGCTTACCTAAATGCAGCGCTGCTAATGCCATATAAGGTTTGAAGGTAGAGCCTGCGGGATAAGTACCAATCAAAGGGCGATTCAAGAGTGGTTTATCTAATGATGTATTTAAATCATCCCAACTCTTCACATCAATGCCTTCAACAAATAGATTCGGGTCAAAGGTTGGCATAGAGATATATGCAAGAATATCGCCTGTGGCTGGCTCAATAGCGACCAGTGCGCCACGGCGATCGCCAAATGCCTGCTCTACAATTTTTTGTAATTCTATGTCGACCGAAAGCCTAAGATTATTTCCAGGTGTAGGCGAAGTACGCGACAAGGTGCGTACTGCACGACCTCCTGCTGATACTTCAATTTCATCGTAGCCTGTTATGCCATGCAATTCTTTTTCATAGCTTTTTTCTAGACCTTCTTTACCTATGTATTCAGTACCTCGATAATTAGCAGCATCTTCACCTTCTTCTAATCTTTCTGCATCTTTTTTGTTTACACGACCAATATAACCAATCATGTGTGATGCAGTTTGTCCTAAAGGATATTGTCTAAATAAACGCGCTTGTATATCGACACCAGGAAAGCGATAACCTTGCGCAGCAAAGCGCGCTACTTCTTCGTCGGATAAACGGGTGCGTATAGGTAAGCTTTCAAATGTTTTTGATTCTTCTGTCAGGCGCTTAAACCGCTTACGGTCTTTAGGTTGGATATCGACTAACTTAGATAATTCATCAATCACGACTTCAAGTGGTCGGTCTAATTTAGCTGGCGTGATCTCTAAGGTATAAGCAGAAAAATTACGCGCAAGAATAACGCCATTACGATCAACAATCAGTCCACGATTAGGAACTGCTGGCACCACTGAGATACGATTGCTTTCTGCACGTTCTGCATATTCACTATGCCGTATGCCTTGCAACCATAGAAAACGCAACATCAGTAAACCAAAACAAACGAACACAACCAAGCCAGCTACAGATAAACGTAGTCTGAATAATTGTAGTTCGCGTTCTGTATCTTTAATTTGCGTCATGCTAATGATTTTGTAGAAGCAAATAAATCAAGTCGTAGAATAGCTATGCTGCGGTTCATTAGATGGGACGTGTTTCATCATGATCAATAGCGCGTCGTTGTGGTGCTAATAACACCCAACATACGACAGGCCAAATCAACGCAGCGACTAGGCTTTGTAAAAAATAACTCCAACCTGGCTCTTTAGAGCTGACTGCGAGTTGTATCAATATCTGTATGATTTGCATCACTATTAACAGTGGAAGCACATGCAAAGCTTGCGTAGTTGGCTTAAACCATAAAACGCGACGATGTATGGTGATAGCGAAATAAGATAACAAGGTGTATGCCAAAGCGTTTTCACCTAACAGCGAAGCATTGTGTACATCCATCACCAAGCCCATGATGAAGGCAACACCAATACCTACTTTACGTGGCTGATAAATACTCCAAAAGACCAAAGTCAACGCCACAAAGTCTGGTACCCAACCCCACGCACCCCAAGGCAAAATATTTAAAAAAGAAGCGCCGATCAGACTCACCGCTATAAAAGTCGGACTGACAGGCAAGAGGATATTGTCTCTGTCCATCATCATCATGATGTTTCTTTCTCCTTACGCAGCGCTTTATGTTTTAATTTGTCGATTTGTAATTCTTCCACCGGAGGCGGAAGTGGTGGCATCGCCTTTGCATCCGTGAGTAAGACTAACAATTGACGATTACGAGAAACGCCCGCTGTTGGTAAACATAAGATACGTGCAAATGAATCTGCTGTTTTGGTTTCAACTGAAATGACGGTAGCAACGGCTAAACCAGCAGGATAGACACCATCTATACCCGAGGTCATGAGTACGTCACCTTTTTGAATGTCGGCATTCGATGCCATGAATCGTAATTCTAAAGAACCTGATTGACCACGGCCATAAGCCACACTACGCACACCACTGCGCAACACCTGAACTGGTATTGCATGATCTTTATCTGTAAGCAGGGTGACTTCTGAAGTAAAAGGAAATACACGTGTGACTTGCCCCACCACTCCCAACTCGTCAATCACAGGCTGACCCAACTCAATACCATTCCGTGCGCCTCTATCCATGACGAGCTTACGTGAAAATGGATCACGCGCATCATATAAAATTTCGCTCATCACAGAACGTGACTGCGTTTGTTCTGATGCCGCTAACAGTTTACGCAGATGCGAATTCTCAGCTCTTAATTGTGCGCCTTCTTGTAATTGTTGGGCATTGCGAATTTGCTGATCTCGCATGCGACGATTTTCAGCATGCAGGGTATTGAGTGAAGAGAAATAATTGGTAACAGCAAAAAAGCCATCGCGCGGCATCATAGCAATGGCTTGTAAAGGATAAAGAGCTACACCGACTGCTTGGCGCATTGTTCCTAATGCACCTAAACGCGAGTCGGCCATCAAAAGGCCTATCGCTATAAAAGAAAACAACAACATTTTGACGCGCGCCGAAGCGCCTTGCTTAAAGAGTGGTGGTGGTGTGTATTCCATCAAATCACTTCAAGCAAAATAATTCAGAGTAAGCCGCGCAAGTCAGACGGCAAGACAATGCGGCGGCTAGGGGCATGTGATTTACGCTAGTTGATTTAGTCGTAAGAGAACAGCGAACCAAGCTTATCCATACGCTCTAACGCCATACCGGAACCTCGCACCACGCAAGTCAGTGGATCTTCCGAAACCAACACTGGCAATCCGGTCTCTTCCATCAAGAGTCTATCCAAATCACGCAGTAAAGCGCCGCCGCCAGTCAGCATCATGCCTTTTTCAGCAATGTCAGCGCCTAATTCAGGTGGGGTTTGCTCGAGCGCGTTTTTCACTGCAGAGACGATATTGTTGAGCGGATCGGTCAGCGCTTCTAGTACTTCATTGCTAGAAATCGTAAAGGAACGAGGAATACCTTCGGAAAGATTACGGCCTTTGACTTCCATTTCACGCACTTCGGTACCTGGGAAAGCCGAGCCAATTTGCTTTTTAATGCTTTCAGCAGTTTGCTCACCGATCAGCATGCCGTAGTTACGACGTATGTAATTGACAATAGCTTCGTCAAATTTATCGCCGCCTACACGGACAGAACCCTTATAAACCATACCGCCTAAGGAAATAATGCCCACTTCCGTAGTGCCGCCGCCGATATCAACCACCATGGAACCGGTCGCTTCTGAGACTGGCAAGCCAGCACCAATCGCTGCTGCCATCGGTTCTTCAATTAGGAAAACCTGAGAAGCACCAGCGCCGAGTGCAGATTCGCGGATGGCACGGCGCTCAACTTGGGTAGAACCACAAGGAACGCAAATGATAATGCGCGGTGAAGGTTTAAAAAGCTTGGTGTCATGCACCATACGTATGAATTGCTTGAGCATTTGCTCAGTCACGGTAAAGTCAGCAATCACACCGTCTTTCATAGGGCGGATGGCTTCAATATTGCCGTGTACTTTGCCCAACATGGCCTTAGCTTCTTTACCCACAGCTTGAATATTTTTCTTGGCATTCGGCCCACCCTGCTGGCGTATCGCCACTACCGAGGGCTCATCTAAAACAATGCCCAAACCACGCGCATAAATCAGCGTGTTGGCTGTACCGAGGTCAATGGCCAAGTCATTTGAAAAGTAACTGCGAAGAAATCCAAACATGAATCGTGTCCTTATGCACCGGTTGTCGGCGCGTTGTGGCAAGTAAAACTCTGATTTGATCGTAAAAAAATTGGCGGCAGAGCTTAATGGCACTCAGCCATTAACCCATTATTCTACCTTATAATCACAGCTAAATTGGCTGATAGAAACGCTAAAAATCGTGTATTCATGCGACTTTCTTTAGCGAAAACTCCCCGCCCTAATTCCTGTTATCGTCATTGTTTACAGTTTTTTTAATCCTCATACGCTGACACCCTCAGCCCCTAGTATTCATGTCACTCAATCTTACGGATATCGAGCGTCTTGCCAAGCTCACACAACTCGACCTAACGGCGCAACAATCTGCTGATGCGCTCGATAAACTCAACAGCATTTTTGCCTTGGTCGAACAAATGAAAGCCGTTGATACCACGGGCGTAGAGCCGCTTGCTCACCCAATTGCAGCTTGGCGAGACGACTTAGCCTTGCGTCTGCGTGAAGATGTGGCAACCGAAACCAATCAACGCGAAGCCTATCAACAACCTGCACCCTCAGTACAAGATGGCTTGTACTTAGTGCCTAAAGTTATCGAGTAATGCGCACTCTTTTTTAGTCAGCGCTGGCATTAGCCACCTAGTCATCGATTACGACACATCTTTTTTCATGCACACAAAAACACTTAAACAATTATCCGGTCTACTCAAAGACAAAAAAATTTCTGCGACTGAGTTAGCGCAGATTTTTCTCACCCGTATAGAACAGAGCGATCTAAATGCTTTTACTAGCGTAGAGCCCGATCTCACACTAGCCCAAGCAAAAGCTGCTGATGTACGTATCGCAGCAGGTGAAGCCGGTGATTTAATCGGTGTGCCAATTGCACACAAAGATATTTTTGTCACTCGCGGCTGGAAATCCACTGCTGGCTCCAAAATGTTAGCTAACTATCGCAGTCCTTTTGATGCGGCTGTTGTAGAACAGTTCCGCAAAGCAGGCATGGTCACACTAGGTAAATTGAATTGTGATGAATTTGCTATGGGTTCTGCAAATGAAAATTCTTTTTTTGGCGCAGTAAAAAATCCTTGGGATAAAACTGCCGTTCCAGGTGGATCATCCGGTGGATCAGCCGCTGCAGTAGCAGGTGCTTTAGCACCAGCTGCAACCGGTACCGATACTGGTGGCTCAATACGACAACCTGCTGCACTCTGTGGCGTGACTGGCATTAAACCTACCTATGGTCGTGTATCGCGTTTTGGCATGATTGCCTTTGCTTCTTCACTTGATCAAGGTGGTCCGATTGCACATACCGCAGAAGATTGCGCCATGCTGCTCAACGCTATGACAGGCTTTGATGAAAAAGATTCGACCAGTATAGAAAGACCGGTTGAAGATTTTTCTAGTCAACTAAAACAAAGTATTAAAGGTTTAAAGATTGGTGTGCCTAAAGAATATTTTGGTAAAGGTTTAGCGAGTGATGTAGAAGCCGCTATCCGTGCTGCACTTCATGAATATGAAAAATGTGGTGCAACGCTAGTTGATATTTCACTACCAAAAACAGAATTATCAATTCCTGTTTATTACGTGATTGCGCCAGCAGAAGCTTCTTCTAATTTATCGCGCTTTGATGGTGTGCGTTATGGATATCGTGCACCTGAATACACAGATTTATCCGACATGTATCGCAAAACAAGATCACAAGGTTTTGGTGATGAAGTTAAACGTCGTATTTTAGTTGGCGCTTATGTACTCTCTCATGGTTATTACGATGCTTATTATTTACAAGCACAAAAAATTCGTCGCTTGATTGCGCAAGATTTTCAACAAGCCTTCACGCAATGTGATGTGATCATGGGGCCAGTAGCACCAACTGTTGCATGGGACTTAGGATCCAAAGCTAATGATCCACTTGCAAACTATTTAGCTGATATTTATACCTTATCTACTAGTCTTGCTGGCTTGCCTGGCATGTCGATTCCATGTGGATTTGGAGCAGGTGATAAAAATGCACAGCGTCCTGTAGGCTTGCAATTAATTGGAAATTATTTTGAAGAAGCGAAATTGTTAGGCATCGCTCATCAATTTCAACTTGCAACGGATTGGCACACGCGCCATCCTGCAGGCATCTGAAGAGGACGTACATCATGCAATGGGAAGTCGTCATAGGTTTAGAAACACATGCTCAGCTCACGACTGAATCAAAAATTTTTAGTGGTGCGCCAATTAAGTTTGGTGCTGAGCCAAACACACAAGCATGTCCGGTAGATTTAGCTTTACCTGGTGTTCTGCCAGTGTTGAACAAAGGTGCAGTAGAACGTGCGATTCAATTTGGTTTAGCGATAGGTGCAACGATTGCACCGCAATCTGTGTTTGCACGCAAAAATTATTTTTATCCTGATTTACCTAAAGGCTATCAAATTAGTCAGTTTGAAATTCCTGTTGTTCAAGGTGGCAAGGTTTCATTTGTGCTTGAAGCTAATGGCAAGTCTGAAGTAAAAACTGTGCAACTTACACGCGCTCATCTCGAAGAAGATGCGGGAAAATCTTTGCATGAAGATTATCAAGGCATGACAGGCATAGATTTAAATCGTGCTGGCACACCTTTACTTGAGATCGTCACTGAACCAGATATGCGTAGTGCAGCTGAAGCAGTCGCGTATGCAAAAGCTTTGCATTCACTTGTGGTGTGGTTAGGTGTGTGCGATGGGAATATGCAAGAAGGCTCATTCCGTTGTGATGCAAATGTATCGGTACGTCCAGTAGGACAAAAAGAATATGGCACGCGTTGTGAAATCAAAAATCTAAATTCATTTCGCTTTTTAGAAGAAGCGATTAATTATGAAGTGCGTAGGCAAATTGAATTAATTGAAGATGGCGGCAAAATCGTACAAGAAACACGCCTCTATGATCCGGATAAAAAAGAAACACGTTCCATGCGTAGCAAAGAAGATGCGATGGACTATCGCTACTTCCCCGATCCCGATTTACCACCTTTGGTGATTGCACAAGAATGGATAGCACGAGTTAAAGCGGCATTACCAGAACTGCCTGCTGCTATGCGTGAACGTTTTACACATGACTATCAATTGTCTGAGTATGACGCTATGGTGTTGACGCAATCTAAAGATATGGCGTCCTATTTCGAAGCCGTCGTAGCGACAGCAGGAAAAGATCAAGCTAAGTCTGCTGCTAACTGGTTAATGGGTGATGTTGCGTCTACACTTAATCGTGAAAGTATGGAAATTTCTCAAGCGCCTGTGAATGCAAAACAATTTGCTTTGCTATTGACACGTATTGCTGATGGCACCATCTCAAATAAAATTGCTAAAGAAGTGTTTGCAGGTATGTGGGAAGCGCCATCTTCCTCTGACAGCTTAGCTGATGAAATTATCGAGGCCAAAGGCTTGAAACAAATTTCTGATAGCGGTGAATTAGAAAAAATTATAGATGAAGTGTTAGTAGCAAATGCAAAATCAGTAGAAGAATTTAGAGCTGGAAAAGAAAAAGCTTTCAATGCACTGATAGGTCAGGCAATGAAAGCAAGTAAAGGTAAAGCCAATCCAGCGCAACTTACTGAACTGTTAAAGAATAAGCTCGGTTAAGTTCAGCTAATCTCAGCTAAATTAAGCTACGCCGTAACGCTGTCTATACGCTGCTACGGCATCTTTATATTGCGCCAGTTCTGTTTTTGCACCAGGCTCTGATAAGTAGCTAAATAAATCATTTAAGTTAGCTATGGCTATCACTGGTATGCCAAATGATTGTTCTACTTCTTGCACAGCAGAGAGTGCTGATAGCGCACCTTCTGCGCCACTTTTTTCCATGCGATCTAATGCAATTAGCACAGCACATGGTTGCGCGCCCTGATCGCGAATCATGTGCACAGATTCACGCACTGATGTTCCAGCTGAAATCACATCATCAATAATCACTACACGGCCTTCTAGTTTCGCACCCACTATGGTGCCGCCTTCGCCATGATCTTTCGCTTCTTTACGGTTATAGGCAAAGGGTACATTCTTACCTTTTGCTGCTAATGCAACAGCGGTTGCTGAAACCAAGGTAATGCCTTTATAAGCAGGGCCAAATAACATGTCGAATTCCACACCTGCGTCCAACATGGTTTGCGCATAAAACTCGGCTAATTTTCCTAAACGGGCTCCATCATTAAATAAGCCTGCATTAAAAAAGTAGGGAGAATTGCGACCAGCCTTAGTGACGAAATCACCAAAGCGCAATACACCGGCTGAGACGGAAAATGCAATGAATTGTTGACGGAGTGTGGTCACGGTTTAATTTAAGAAGTGGCTAAGAAGTCGCTATTTTATCTCGCGACTGATCCTGTATGCTGTTGGTCTTGGTAAATAAAGGATGCCATTTATGAAAATAATTTCTGCCAATTTGAACGGCATACGCTCAGCCGCAAAAAAAGAATTTTTTGCATGGATGTTAAAACAAGAAGCTGACTACATCTGCGTGCAAGAACTGAAAGCGCAGGAAGCCGACATGACGGCAGAATTCTTACAGCCTTTGGGTTATCACGGTTATTTTCATTATGCTGAGAAAAAAGGCTATTCCGGTACGGGGGTTTACAGCCGCACGCCTGCTTTACAACATCAACTAGGATTTGGTAACGCTGAGTTTGATGCAGAAGGCCGTTATGTACAGTGTGATTATGCTGATCTCACTGTGGTCTCTGTGTACTGCCCTTCTGGTTCATCCGGAGATGAAAGGCAACAAGCTAAATTTCGTTTTATGGATGCTTTCTATCCTCATCTGGCACAACTCATTAAATCAGGTAGAGAAGTCGTAATTTGTGGTGACTGGAATGTCGCGCACAAAGAAATTGATTTAAAAAACTGGAAGAGCAATCAAAAAAATTCTGGCTTCTTACCAGAAGAGCGAGCGTGGATGTCACGCATTTTGGATGAACTAGGTTGGTGTGATGTGTATCGTTCACTGCATCCCGATACCACTAGTGAAGCTTATACGTGGTGGAGTAATCGCGGACAAGCTTGGGCTAATAATGTAGGTTGGCGCATTGATTATCAAATTGCGAGCGCAGGTATGAATGCAAAAGCGAAATCAGCGTATGTGTACAAAGATGAACGCTTCTCTGATCATTCACCCTTAGTAATTGAATATAGTGATTGAATATGCTGTTTAAAAATTTATCCAAAAAACCAGTAACAGACTGCGATAGAAGCTAATACGCCAGCCAAATCTGCGGCTAAGGCGCAAGCTACTGCATAACGAGCGCGTTGTATGCCAACGGCACCAAAATATACTGCCAACACATAAAACGTAGTTTCTGTACTGCCTTGCATGGTTGCAGCTAATAACGCTGCAAAACTATCCACGCCTTTATTGCTCATAGTCTCAATGAGCAATGCGCGTGCAGCACTACCTGAAAATGGTTTCACCATCGCAGTGGGCAAGGCATCTACAAAGCGACTATCCCAACCTATAGACTCGACCAACCAACGCACACCACTTAACACGCCATCTAATGCACCAGAAGCGCGAAAAACGCCGACTGCACACAACATCGCCACTAAATAAGGTAAAATATTTTTTGCTACTTCATAGCCTTCTTTTGCACCCTCTATAAAAGCTTCATAGACAGACACACGCCGTAATGTTGCAACTACTAAGAAAAATAAAATCAATCCAAATAAGAGTAGATTACCAACTAATGAAGAGACAACCGCAAGCATAGCTGTTGATAGTGTCGCTAATAACGTCATCAAAGAAATTAAAACTATAGCGACTGATCCTAACCATGCCATCACAACTGGATCCCATAACTTTAATCTTTGTACTGCTGCTACCACTAATAGACCCGTTAACGTCGAAGCAGAGGTCGCTAGTAGGATAGGTAGAAAAACTAAAGTAGGATCTGCTGCGCCTTGCTGTAAGCGATACATGAAAATTGAAACAGGCAGCAATGTCAGTGAGGATGCATTTAAGACTAAAAATAAAATCTGCGCATTAGTTGCAAACATGGGCATAGGATTAAGTTCTTGCAAGGCACGCATAGCTTTTAAACCTATGGGCGTAGCTGCATTATCTAAACCTAAAGCGTTTGCTGTGAAATTTAAAGTGATTAAGCCCAATGCAGGATGACCAGCAGGCACGTCTGGCATCAGCCGCGTAAACAAAGGTGTGAGTAAGCGTGCCAATGATTCAACTATGCCAGCTCGCTCTGCTATGCGTAGAAAGCCTAACCATAGCGTGAGCGTGCCAAACATAACCAGCATGACTTCCACTGATAGCTTAGCCATAGCAAACAGGCTTTCTATCATTAATGCAAACACAGTTGGGTCACTCATCATCAACCAGCGCCAACTCGCACTGATTGCTGCTATAAGAAAAAATCCTAACCAGAGTATGTTCAACATGCTGCTTGCATTATTTAATCGGCAGTTGCAGGAGTTTTTGGTGGCGATGACCAAGGAGCGATCTTAGGCAGTAACAACATCCCTGGTATGGAGAGCGCAAAACAAATCAAGAAGAAATGAAACCATCCAGTTTCAGCAACGATAAATCCTGTAAGCGCATTAAAAAAAGTGCGCGGCACTGCGGATAAGCTAGTGAATAAAGCAAATTGTGTCGCGGTGTAACGTGCATCTGTGGTCGTGGCTATAAACGAAGTAAATGCTGCCGTACCTAAACCAACTGCAAAGGCTTCTAAGCCAATCACAAAACCGAGTAAGACTGTATTTAATTCTGCTGCGCCGACACCGACTTTTGCTAACAAGGCAAAACCTAAAATTGCTATCGCTTGCAATACACCGAATACCCACAAGCCACGGTTAATGCCTGTTTTTTCTAACCACACTGCACCTAAAATTCCACCCGCTAAGCTCGCCCATAAGCCTGCATTTTTTGCGACCAAACCAATTTGTGTACGTGAAAATCCTAAATCGATATAAAACGGTGTGGCCAAAGCTGTAGCCATGGAATCACCTAATTTATAGAGAAAAATAAAGGCCAAGATAGTGAGTGCGTGTGACCAACCACTACGATTTATAAATTCTTTAAAAGGTAAGACCACAGCCTCACGCAAATTTGCTGGTGGCTGACCGTACATCACTGGTTCACGTATCAGTAAACTAGTTACGAGACCGGGCAGCATGAAGAGTGCCGTAATTGAAAAAACGATTTGCCAACTTAAAAAGTCAGACAAAATCAAAGAGAGTGAGCCTGGTACGAGTGTAGAAATTTTATAAGCGTTAACGAATAAAGCTGTTCCCGATCCTTGTTCATCATCCGCTAAAATTTCACGTCTATAAGCATCGATTACGATGTCTTGACTAGCGGATAAAAAAGCAATCGCGCCTGATAAAAATACAATCATGCTTAAATCATTTTGTGGCGAATAAAATCCCATCGCCGCTATCACTATCATTAAACATAGTTGTGTGAGGAACATCCAACCACGGCGGCGACCTAATAATGGAAGTTGAAATCTATCCATAAAAGGTGACCAAATGAATTTCCATGTATAGGGAAATCCTACTAAAGCAAACAAGCCTATGGCTGTGAGATCCACTTGCTCTGCTCTTAACCATGCAGACAAGAGGTTATAGAGTATGAATAGCGGCAAGCCTGAAGTAAAACCCAGCATGACGCAGATCAGCATCTTGCGATTGAAATAATGTCGCCAACCAGTTGTATGGGGCATGCGCAAGCCTGTAAAAAATGGAAATTTATTTTTTCTTTAATCTAAAAACACCTAAACTGCCACGCCAGTTCGGCATGAAAGTTACAGGTGTTCCATCATCTTTGAGTGCGACACTGTCTAAAACTTCGAGTCCAACTTCCGCTGCGAGTTGTTCAAAGTCGCTAATCGTTGCGCAACGTAGATTAGGTGTATCAAACCAATCATAGGGCAGACTTTCTGAAACGGGCATGTGTCCTTGCAATAAGGCCAGTCTATGTGGCCAATGTGCAAAGTTAGGAAATGAAACAATCGCTTCATGTCCAACGCGATTAATATCACGTAGCACGCCTTCTACATCTTTCATCATTTGTAGTGCAGATAAACAAAGCACGCTATCAAATGCATCATCTGTAAACATGGCTAAGCCTGCTTCTATATCTTGCTGTATGACTGAGACACCACGATCGATACAACGCGGTATGCTGGTGTCATCAATTTCTACACCATAACCAACGCATTGTTTCTCGACTTGTAAATAATCGAGCATAGCGCCATCACCACAACCCAAGTCCAAGACACGCGATCCTGCTTGTACCCAATGCGCAATGAATGCAAGGTCAGCACGTAAGCCATGAAATTTCGCTACATTCATGCTGCCTCCTTATGCGTTGCTTGAGACGTTACCTGAGGTGTTACATTAAGCGGTGTTTGTATTTGCTGCCAGACTTTATCGTAATAACTACTGACGACAGCCATATAGCGATGATCATCTAATAAAAATGCATCATGACCATGCGGTGCATCGATTTCCGCATAACTGACTTTGCGATTATTTTTTACTAAAGCTTGAACGATTTCACGACTACGCTCAGGTGCGAATCGCCAATCGGTAGAAAATGAGACTAATAAAAATTCTGCTTGTGTATTCGCGAGTGCAACTGCTAAATCACCATTGTGTGCGCGTGCAGGATCAAAATAATCTAAGGCTTTGGTAATCAACAAATAGGTGTTGGCATCAAAATATTCTGAAAATTTATCGCCTTGATAGCGCAAATACGATTCGATTTCAAAATCTACGCCATAACCAAACTGATAGTCTGTACCACGTAAATCACGTCCGAATTTTTCTGCCATATCATCATCGGATAAATAGGTGATGTGACCTATCATGCGTGCTACCCGCAATCCATTTTTAGGCACGACACCATGTGCATAAAAATCACCCGCATGATAATCAGGGTCGGTGAGTATGGCTTGTCTAGCTACATCATTAAATGCAATATTTTGTGCAGAGAGTTTAGGTGTTGAAGCAATCACTAAACAATGACGAACGCGCTCTGGATATAGCATGCTCCACGCCATCGCTTGCATCCCACCTAATGAACCACCCATGACTGCTGCAAGCTGTTGTATGCCGAGTGCATCTGCTAAACGAGCTTGCGCATGCACCCAATCTTCTACTGTCACTACAGGGAATGCTGCACCATAAGGTTTGCCGGTTGCAGGATTTATATGCATGGGTCCGGTAGAACCAAAACAAGAACCCAGATTATTCACACCAATCACAAAGAATCGATTGGTATCTAAAGCTTTGCCAGGTCCAACCATGTTGTCCCACCAACCTTGACTGCGTGCTTGTCCTTCGTAAGTACCTGCTACATGATGGGAAGCGTTCAATGCATGACAGACCAACACTGCATTTGAACGATCGGCATTCAAGGTGCCATAGGTTTCATAGACTAAGCTGTAGTCGGATAGCGATGCTCCGCTTTGCAAAGCAAGCGGCTCTTTAAAGAAGAGTGACTGAGGTGTGACGATGCCGATAGAGTTCATAAACATTTTTTGCATGAAAAAGCCCGACTGCACTTGGCATATCGGGCTGAATTCGGAACGTCTACGATTCAACTCGCTTTAGCCGTATTTGTGCGGGATGTTTCCCTTGCGCCCGCAAGCTGGGTCTGGCGACTTCTGCCAGTTACCGTTCAAATCGGCGCAAAGAGGTAGGATAACGAAGTCAGCGATCAGCGTCAAACCCCCCTCAATTTTAATGCTTACAGCGCTTGCAGTTTTTCTACCGCTTCAGCGATGGCCTCGGGCTCATACAGTCGTAATATTTTTTTAACCTGCGGTTCGATTTCAGTGATATCAGAATTCAGTATCTCTTGTTTGACTGATAGCAGTTGAGCGGGATGCATGGAGAATTCTCGTAATCCCAATCCTAATAACAATCGCGTGAGCTTAGTATCGCCTGCAACTTCACCACAAACCGCAACCGGTACGTCTGCTTTTGCACCTGCGCTAATGGTGGTCGCTAGCAAATGTAATATCGCCGGATGCAAGGGATCATATAAATGCGCGACTTCATGATCGACCCGATCAATCGCTAGCGTATATTGAATTAAATCATTCGTACCTATGGAAAGAAAATCTAAGCGCTTGATAAACAAAGGCAGCGTGAGTGCCGCTGCCGGTATTTCTATCATGGCGCCGACTAAGATTTTTTCATCAAATTTCTTTTTCGCTACTCGTAATTGTTCTTTTGCTTGCTCAATCAACATCAATGACTGATCAATTTCAAAAGCATGCGACAGCATGGGTATCAATAAATTGATGGGTCCATAAGCAGATGCGCGCAAAATCGCACGCAACTGCGTTAAAAACATTTGTGGCTCAGCTAAGCAGTAACGAATTGCACGCAAACCCAAGGCAGGATTGAGTGCTGTTTCTTCCTCTTTATCGAGTGGTTTATCTGCACCCACATCCAGAGTTCTGATGGTGACTGGTTTACCCTTCATGGCGACCACTGCTTTGCGATACGACTCAAACTGTTCATCTTCCGATGGCAGTTTGTTTACAAAACCGGTACGTCCCATGAATAAAAATTCAGAGCGAAACAAACCCACACCAACTGCACCTGCTTCTAAAGCCGAAACACAATCTTCTGGCAATTCTATGTTTGCCAGCATATGAATTTCCGTGCCATCTTTCGTGATGGCTGGCGTTTTTTTCAGCTTGCCTAGCTTTTTACGTTCACGTAATAAGCGATTTTGTGTTTCACGATATTGATCTAATACGACAGGAGCTGGATCAACAATCACAACACCTGCATCACCATCAATAATGACCCAGTCGTTTTGATTAATCAGTGCAGATGCATTCGACATTCCAACTGCTGCAGGTATATCTAGACTACGCGCGACGATAGCAGTATGTGAGTTTTGTCCACCGAGATCGGTTACAAATCCTACAAAGCTACGATCACGAAATTGCAGCATGTCTGCAGGTGAAATATCATGCGCAACTACGATAATTTGTGATGCGACTTCTGCTTCGCTTACAGGTGAAATTGTATTCGCACTACCTAGCAAGGCTTTTAATATTCGTTCACCTACCTGCAAAATATCATTTTTACGTTCACGCAAATACGCGTCTTCAATTTCATCAAATTGTGCAGAGAGTGCATCAATTTGTGTCAGTAAAGCCCACTCAGCGTTGTAGTTACGCGAACGTATGATGTCGAGTGGTTGTTCAGAGACGATAGGATCAGACAGGATTAAAACATGTACATCAATGAAGGCACCTAATTCAGAAGGTGCTTCAGGTGATAAATCTTGTCTTATGGTTTGTAGTTCTGCATGAACTTGTGCAATAGCATTCGAGAGTCGCTCTACTTCTGATTCAATTTTTTCTTGTGAGATGAGATAGTGTTTTACATCCAATGCCGCAGAACGCAGCAGATGTGCACGTCCAATTGCGATACCGCGTGAGACTGGTATACCATGGAGTGAGAAAGTAGCCATAAACGCGTTTTATTCGCTTTCGCCAAAACGTGCTGCTATGAGTTCACAGATTGCATCAAAACACTGCTGTTCATCAGCGCCATCGGTTTCTAAGGTCACGACAGATCCATTGCCTGCAGCAAGCATCATCACACCCATAATAGATTTTGCATTCACACGTCTGTCATTGCGCGTTAACCAAACCTCGCATTGAAATTTTCCAGCTAGCTGTGTTAGCTTGGCTGAGGCACGCGCATGCAAACCTAGTTTATTAATAATATTAACTTCAGCACTAATCATAATTAACCATCAAATTAATTGGGAGCTAATCTCACGCGATTGTCTACACGACACGCACCATTTTGTCCGCCTGATAATGCCATCTCTAATGCTACATCTAAGGTGTTGTGTCTATAGGTAATAGCCCTTAATAGCATAGGCAAACTTATTCCTGCAATTACTTCAATTTCACCCGGCACACATAATTGCAAGGTGCAGTTAGAAGGTGTACCGCCCATGACATCTGTTATTACCAACACACCCGATCCATCATTAATGCGCGCTATCGCTTGCTGCGCTAGTTTTTTAATTTCTTCTGGATCCTGATCCGCAAGGACGTCAATTGCTTCCGTTTGCACAGGCACACCACGAAATACATGGGTTGCCGCTGCTATGAAGGCTTGTCCCAAAGGAGCGTGAGTGAGAAGAAGTATGCCTACCATGATGATTTTGTTTTTTGTAGATTAGTCTGATGCGCTTATGCGATTGACTACGTTTTTTCTATCGCATCTATAAACATAGCCGCCACATCAAAACCTGTTTGCTGTTTGATTTCTTGAAAACAGGTCGGACTAGTCACATTAATTTCCGTTAAATAGTTTCCGATGACATCTAATCCTACCAGCATCAAGCCACGGGCAAATAATAGTGGCGCTAGTGTCTCACCGATCTCACGTTCACGCGCCGAAATCGGCATAGCCACACCCAAACCACCGGCCGCTAAATTGCCGCGCACTTCACCACCTTGTGGAATGCGCGCTAAACAATAGGGCACAACCTGACCACCTATCAGTAATACGCGACGATCGCCTTCAGAGATTTCAGGGATGGTACGCTGAACCATAATCGTTTGCTTACCATGTAAGGTCATACTCTCTATGAGCGCACCTAAATTCAAACTATTCTCGGCAACGCGAAATATACCTGCACCGCCCATACCATCCAAAGGCTTGAGAATAATATCTTTATGTTCTGCGTGAAAGGCGCGTATGAGTTTCTCATTACTTGTCACCAGAGTAGGCGCAATGAATTGAGGGAAATGTGTAATCGCTAATTTTTCATTGTGATTACGAATCGCTTCTGGACGATTCAGTATGCGCGCACCTTGACGTTCTGCGAGCTCAAGCAAATAAGTCGCATAGATGTACTCCATATTAAATGGAGGATCAGTGCGTTCTATGACTACATCAAATGATGATAAGGATGATAAAACTGTCTCAGCTAATTTATACCAATCATCGCTGTTCTCTACTAAGCTAAGTTGCGCTACCTGCGCTAAGGCTGCGTTGCCATCAAAAATAATATCGTCGTGCCCTAATACAAATAACTCATGTCCACGCCGCGCTGCTTCCTGCATCATGGCATAGGTTGAATCTTTGTAGATCTTGAACCCAAATAAGGGATCACAGATGAAGGCTATTTTCATGAAGCACTCTGATGTTCACACAACAAAAATAAAATTAACTTATGCAATTTAATTTTATTTAATATTCTTCAGGATTAGGGTCTGTTTTTTCTAGTTCTATCGCTGCTGCTAGTAATGCTAGTCGTCCAACCACGCCATACATATAAAAACGATTTGGTGCTGCTGTTCCAGGCTTAGCAGCTAAATCAGGTAACGCATGTTGTTGTGCAAAGGCGAGCGGTACAAAATGTGCTCCGGGTGAATTCAAATTTTCATCTACTCCACGCTCAGCATGGACGCGATAAAAACCGCCAATCACATAGCGATCCATCATGTACACCACGGGCTCAGCGACTGAATCATTGATGTGTTCAAACGTATGCACGCCTTCTTGCAAGATCACATCCGAGACTTCTAGGCCTTCTTTTACCACTGACATTTTATTGCGTTGTTTGCGATTTAAATCTTTGACTTCACTTGCATCACGCACTGTCATGATGCCCATGCCATAGGTTCCAGCATCCGCTTTCACAATCACAAAGGGCGTTTCTTTGATACCGTATTCTTTATATTTTTTACGTATCTTGGTCAATAGCATATCTACATTACTTGCTAGATTTTCTTCGCCTATACGTTCATGAAAATTAATGCCGGTAGATTTAGCAAAGTAAGGATTCAACATCCAAGGATCAACATCAATTAATTTACCGAATTTTTTTGCTACTTCATCATAAGCAGCAAAGTGATTAGTTTTGCGACGCACCGCCCAACCAGCATGTAATGGCGGCAGTAAAGTTTGTTCATGTAGATTTTTTAAAATCTCTGGTATACCTGCTGACAAATCATTGTTCAATAAAATTGTACAAGGGTCGAAATTTTTTAAACCTACTCTGCGCCCATTATTCAAACGCTCTAAAGGTTCAAGAACGATCGTGGTTCCATCTGGAAGCTCTATCGAAGTCGGCTCTTTAATATCTTCTGCAAGACTACCGAGTCGTACGTTCAAACCCGTTTGTCTAAAAATTTGCATTAAGCGTGCAACATTTTGTAAATAAAACGTATTGCGAGTATGACGCTCAGGTATGAGTAATAAATTTTTCGCGTCGGGACAATATTTTTCTATAGCCGCCATCGCTGCTTGCACAGCAAGTGGCAACATCTCAGGCGCTAAATTATTAAAACCGCCAGGAAAAAGATTGGTATCGACTGGTGCTAACTTAAAACCAGAATTACGAAGATCAACTGAACAATAAAACGGTGGCGTATGTTCTTGCCATTCCAAACGAAACCAACGTTCAATCGCAGGGGTTGCTGTAAGTATTTTCTTTTCCAGCTCAAGCAGAGGGCCATTGAGCGCTGTAACCAGATGGGGAACCATGAATCTAACCTTTTTTGCGTATGCTTAAATGTCTTGCGATTGTCGATGCAGAAAAATATCTAGCTAACTAAACACGGAATCTGTGTATGCCAGCATTGATGTCAGATTGGGAACAGATTTCTCTGGCCATTTCTTCTAGCGACATTAGGAACCAGATTCTAACGGCATTCAAGCCTTAGGGGTGCCTAGTCCGGACAAGTGAGCACCTATCTCTAATTATCAGGGCAAAAAACAGGCTTCATAGCCCAGAAGCGCTCACATAAGCTCTAATAAAGAAAAAAACGCCTCCCTAGGGAGGCGTTTTGAAGAACTCATAGCGAGTTCAGACTTACAGAGGAGGCCTAAAATTAACCGTAAAGTTAAACTTAAAACTAACCGTGATAAGCACTTTCGCCGTGGCTGACAATATCCAAGCCTTCGCGCTCTTCTTCTTCCGAGACACGTAAACCTATGATCATGTCTATCAGTTTGAAGGCAATGAAAGCCACTACGCCAGACCAAATTACGGTGGTCATCACTGCTTGGAACTGAATCCATACTTGGTTAGCTATAGAGTAATCTGGTGTCACTGCATTAGCAACGTAGTCATATACGCCAGTGCCACCTAACGAAGGTGCTGCAAACACACCAGTCAGAATTGCACCTAATGCACCACCCACACCATGCACACCAAATACATCGAGTGAGTCATCCGCGCCCAATAACTTCTTGAGACCGCTAACACCCCACAAACAAACCAAACCTGCTGCCAAGCCTATGAGTAAACCACCCATTGCACCAACAAATCCTGCTGCCGGTGTAATAGCAACTAAACCAGCGACTGCACCTGAAGCAGCACCCAACATAGAAGGTTTGCCTTTGATAACCCACTCACCTACAGTCCATGACACGACTGCAGCTGCGGTTGCTAAGAGTGTGTTGAGGAATGCTAATGCTGCAGAACCATTTGCTTCTAATGCTGAACCTGCATTGAAACCAAACCAGCCCACCCACAATAAGGATGCACCCACCATAGTCAATGTCAGTGAATGTGGTGCCATCGATTCTCTACCCAGACCTACACGCTTGCCGATCACGAATGCGCCAACTAAACCGGCAACCGCTGCATTAATGTGAACGACGGTACCGCCTGCAAAATCCAGTGCGCCTTTTTGGAATAACCAACCTGAAGCGGCAACTGCTTTTTCAGCTGCTGCTGCATCCGTGAATGCATCAGGACCTGGCCAGAACCAAACCATGTGCGCAACTGGCAGATAAGCAAAAGTGAACCACAACACGGTGAAGAACAAGACAGCAGAGAATTTAATACGTTCTGCGAATGAACCAACAATGAGGCCGCAAGTGATTGCTGCAAACGTCGCTTGGAAAGCTAAGAACACAAACTCAGGGATCACAACACCTTTACTAAAGGTCGCTGCCATTGAATCCGGTGTCATGCCTTTCAAGAATAATCTATCAAAGCCACCGAAAAATTTACCACCTTCTGTGAATGCAATCGAATAACCGTACAAACACCACAAGACAATAATGACGGAGAAAATCATCATTACTTGCATGAGTATGGACAGCATATTTTTCGATCTGACTAAACCGCCATAAAACAAAGCAAGTCCAGGGATAGACATCATGATGACCAATAAGGTAGCCACCATCATCCAAGCTGTATCACCTTTGTTAGCAACCGGTGCTGCAGCAGGTGCAGCGGCAGCGGCTGGCGCTGCTGCAGAAGCGACTGCTGGTGCTGCATCAGCAGGCGCTACTACTGCAGGCGCTGCAGCTGGAGCTGCAGCATCTTCAGCAGATGCAACATGAGAGAGGCCTAATGCAAATAACAATAGACCGGCGCTCATAAGGCTAGTAAAAGATTTTTTCATATTCATCCTCTTAGAGAGCTTCTTTGCCAGTTTCGCCAGTACGAATCCGCACAACTTGCTGCAGGTCATAGACGAAAATCTTACCGTCACCAATCTTGCCGGTACGGGCAGCGTTTTCTATTGCTTCGATTGCACGCTCAACAATGCCATCATCAACTGCTGCTTCGATTTTTGTCTTAGGCAGAAAGTCGACGACGTATTCAGCACCGCGATAGAGCTCTGTGTGTCCTTTTTGGCGACCAAACCCTTTAACCTCGGTGACGGTAATGCCTTGCACACCGATGGCTGAGAGGGCTTCGCGCACTTCGTCAAGCTTGAATGGCTTGATGATGGCTGTGATGAGTTTCATTGCGGCCTCGTGTTTAATTAAAATGTTTTGGTTACGGTGACTACGCCAGCTGTACCACCGAGGTAGCCTCTGCCACCAAAGTCATAAGTGGTTTTGTCAGCATCTGTTCCGACAACAGACACTGCAACGACTGCCAAACCAAAGTCTTTAGTGACACCAACTTTCCAATCTGAGTAATCAGCTGCGGAGAGATTTTTAACGACTTGCTTACCGTAATGCAGATTTAAGATATAGCCATCTTTGATTTCTTGATTAGCGCCCACATCAATGTAATTACTGCCATCAGTACCATTACCCCAACCGATGAAGTTTGTTAGTGATTGTGAATACTTTACATACACAGGGCCATATCCAACCTGACCATATGCCTCAGTGGTATTGGCACTTGAACCTGGATAAGCATTTGATGGGTAGTAGTAGCGAATCAAGCCTACGTCATATGAAACACCATTGATTTCACCACGCTTACCGCCGTAGAGATCTAACTCAACGGTTGCATCGCCACCTGAATCTTTGATCCATTCAACATTCGACGCCCATGTACCTACATACAAACCAGTTGGATTATTGGTGTAGTCAGCACCAGCAGAGATAGCAGGCTTCATACGAGTTTGCGAAATACCGCGAAAACGATAATCATTAGTCACGCCCACGTTGAATGAAACAGCGTGATCTGAAGCAGGTGCCGCGTCTGCTGCATAAGCAGCTTGACCAGCAAAAATGCCAGCGATTGCGCTCGCGATAATAATTTTTTTCATGAGAGTCCTTTGTATAAAGTTTGTAGAGACATGTTGCCCACTGATGTCGTGTGTGCTGATAACCACTAAGCAGAACCCATGCCAACCAATGAACTCTAATTGCCTTATCATTTCACCCAAGCAAAGTGCATTCGGTTTAAATCCAGCAATCAGAGCCCACTATTATTGCACCATGACAGCGCAATTGCGCCAAAATGGTGCGCTGTAACCTTACCCCAATCCCTATGAATAAAGCCAGCCTACTCAACGAACTTCAATCAAAAATCAGTCAATTAATGCAGCAATCGCCCGCTGCTGACTTAGAAAAGAACTTAAAAGCCCTGATGAGTCAGGGTTTTGCCAAGCTAGACCTGCTAACTCGTGAAGAATTTGATGTGCAAACCGAAGTTTTGGCCAGAACCCGCGCAAAACTAGAGCAATTAGAAGCTCGCGTGGCTGAATTAGAAGCGCAGAAAAAATCCTGATGACCCACTATTTTTAAAAACCGTTATGGGGCTGGCCGTTCTTAAAAGCCGAGGTTTAGCGGGTATGGAAGCGCCCGAGGTAACGGTCGAAGTACATTTAGCAAACGGGCTGCCCACATTTACGATAGTCGGATTGCCCGATACAGAAGTCCGAGAATCAAAAGATAGAGTTCGCGCTGCTCTCTTAAATACTGGCTTTGAATTTCCCGCACGGCGCATCACGGTTAATTTAGCGCCAGCTGATCTTCCTAAAGAATCAGGGCGATTCGATCTGGCGATTGCCTTAGGTATTTTGGTCGCTTCTGGCCAATTACATGCGCCTGATTTATCCCACTATGAATTTGCTGGCGAGCTTTCTTTGTCTGGCGAGCTACGTCCCATACGCGCAGCCTTAGCCATGACGTATGCCATGTATCGATCTGGCAGTAACAGCGGCTTAGCCCGTGCCTTTATCTTGCCAACTGCAAATGCGGCTGAAGCCGCGCTGATCTCTGAAGCAGTGATTTATCCTGCGCGCACTTTATTAGAGGTCTATACCCATTTAGCGGCAAGTCAGCCGGAAGCGAAGTTGGCGCGCTATAAAAATACCGTGTTGTTTACGCCCTGTTCAACATCAGATTTTTCAGAGGTAAAAGGGCAGGCTCAGGCAAAACGCGCTATGGAAACTGCAGCAGCAGGTGGGCACAGCGTGTTGATGGTGGGGCCACCCGGCACTGGTAAATCGATGTTGGCTACACGCTTGCCTGGCATTTTGCCCCCCATGGGTGAAGCAGAAGCCTTGGAATCGGCGGCTGTGCAATCGCTCACAGGCAGTTTTTCTCTGGCGCGTTGGCGCCAACGTCCATTTCGTTCACCCCATCACACAGCATCTGGTGTGGCCTTGGTAGGTGGCGGCAGTATTCCACGACCGGGTGAAATTTCTCTCGCCAATCACGGTGTACTGTTCTTAGATGAATTACCTGAGTTTGATAAGAAAGTTTTAGAAGTGTTGCGTGAGCCTTTGGAAACAGGGCGCATCACGATTTCGCGTGCAGCGCGTCAAGCGGAATTTCCCTGTCAATTTCAGTTAATCGCTGCGATGAATCCCTGTCCTTGCGGTTATCTCGGACACGCAACGCGCGCTTGTCGTTGCACACCTGATGGTATTGCGCGCTATCAGGGAAAAATATCTGGTCCTTTATTAGATCGCATAGATTTACAAATTCAAGTGGCTGCACTGACCGAGGAAGAATTGATGCGCTCAAACGAGGAAGAATCTTCTGCACAAATTGCCGAGCGTGTTGTTTTAGCCAGAGACAAACAATATCAACGTCAAGGCAAGGCGAATGCACAGTTAGAGGTGGCAGATATTACGCAATTTTGCCAGCCTACAAATGATGCAGAAAAATTATTGCGTGATGCGATACGTCGGTTAAATTGGTCTGCACGTGCTTATCATAGGGTCTTAAAAGTTGCCCGCACTATTGCTGATTTAGCACATGCTGATCAAATTGATGCCCAACATGTTGCTGTTGCAATTCAATATAGGCGCGCATTACCTCAACTTCATTAAGCTATTCCTGCCTAACTCTTACTGCCAGTATGCTCTGGTACTGATACCATCTCATCTATGCGCACTCCTCACCTACCCCTTAGTCGGATTTTTCTCAGTTTCTTTATTTTATTCACTTCTCTTGCTTGTAGTCCTCATTGGAACTGGCGCGAAGTAAAAAGTAATGACGCACCCTTTTCTGTTCTCTTACCTGATAAACCGGCAAGCCACTCACGCAACATCGTTTTAAATGAGATGGAAGTAACTATGTTGATGACTGCAGCCGAAGTAGATGGGGTTAATTTTGCGGTGGGTAGCATACAGTTACCAGACAAAACTAAAACCGAAGCTGTACTCAATGCTATGCAATTCGCCATGATTAAGAATATTCAAGGTCAAGTGCGCGAGAAAAAAATCATCAAGATGGAAGATGTCACTGCTACTCAAATCATTGCTCAAGGTCGTGCTGGTAATACAGCGCAACCTCTGTTGCTGGCAGCACGTTTTGTGAGTAAAGACCTGTGGGTGCATCAAGTGATTGCACTGGGGCCAGAAAAAAATTTCCCGCCTAATGCAATCGAGACTTTTCTCACTTCCTTTAAGTTGAATTAATACGACTATGACTATGCCTTATCTAGAGGGCAAAGTAGGGCATCGTGTCGTGCTAATTTTTGCAGCCGCGTATGTGCTTTCTTATGCCTTTCGCGCTATCAATGCAGTGATTGCACCTGCACTGATGGAAGATCTACAGTTAAGTAATGCCGATCTGGGCTTATTAACTTCGGCTTATTTTCTTGGCTTTGCAAGTATGCAGCTGCCTTTAGGAAGCTGGTTAGATAAATATGGCGCAAGGCGTACTGAATCTGCTCTACTTTTATTTGCAGCCGTAGGAGCTGCAATTTTTGCTATGAGTTCTACATTAACTGGACTGTGGATAGGACGCGCCATGATAGGTGTAGGCGTCTCTTCTTGTTTAATGGCACCACTAAAAGCATATCGAGTTTGGTACCCAGCTGAACGACAAAGCCAATTAGGTAGTTGGATGTTGGTGTTTGGTACCTGCGGTGCTCTCACCACCACTATGCCCGTTGCAGCCATTCTTCCCATCATTAGCTGGCGTGGTGTGTTTTGGATTATGTCGGGATTAATTTTGCTTGCCACTGCTTTATTATTTTTCAAACTAAAACCTATTGAAACTGAAATCAATGCAAGGCAGTTAGCGTCGCAACAGGATAATGCAACTAGTGATACTGCATCACTGGCCACTGGATATCGTGCAATTTTCGCTAGCCCGTATTTTCGTCGCATGGCATTGTTGGGCGCGATTCATCAGGGTGGTTTCATGGCTATGCAAACCTTATGGGCTGGTCCATGGATGGTGCGTGTATTAGGTTTATCGTTAGATCAAACCTCGCAGGTTTTATTTTTATTTAACTTCACTCTGTTACTTTCTTACTTAGTTTTATCCTGGTGGGCGCCGCGTTATATCTCATTCAATAACAAACCAGGCATACCCGTATTGCAAGCTGTTTCAATTGGATTAGCTGGCACGGTGATAGTGCAAGCGCTGATGGTGTTCTATGTAACAAGCTGGAGTTGGATACTATGGGTACCATTTGCGATACTCGTAACAGTTACCACCTTAGCGCAAATGCATGTCAGTCTTGCTTTTCCTCCACAACAAGCCGGACGAGCCAATAGTGCATTCAATTTAACTTTATTTATCGGTGCTTTTTCGATTCAATGGGGTATAGGATTATTAATTGATCTCTTTATGCTGCAAGGCTGGTCACAATCAGATGCGATGCGCTTAAGCTGGGGTTTATATGTAGTCCTACAATTAGCTGTGCTGATTGTTTTTGTTAAGAGCCGCGCTGAATCAATTTCATCTTAAATCACACTTTCTTGCTATGCGCTCAAATCAACCTTAATTTTCAACCTTGATTTTTATTTTATAACTATGCTGATTACTTTTAAATCCAAAGCTGCTGCTGATGTACTCATGTATCAACAACACGCGGAACCCATATTACATTTATTAGGTAAACTCAGCGAAAGAGGTGTGATTGCAGCTGATGAAATGTCGGATGCCATACTAAAATTAGAAGCTGAGATCGCAATACAAAAAAGCGCGCATGTTACAAAACCTGATACCGAAGATGAACATGTTAACCATGATCAAGCTCTGCAATCAGTCGGTTTTTCAGTGCGGGCTTTTCCTTTGCTTGAAATGATGCGCGCTGCAAAACGCGACCAGTCACTTATCATGTGGGGAGTATGATGAACGCTATGAATGCTTCTACAATGATTGAATCAACTCTGCCTATTTCAAATGGCGGCAGCTTGCATGTGCGAGATTTTCAGCCCACTAAGCCTGGTCGTTCCGGCGTGATGATTATGCATGGACTGGGTGAGCATAGTGGACGCTATCTTCATGTTGCAGAATTTTTTTGCAAGCTAGGTTATGCAGTACGTATTTATGATCAACGTGGCCATGGTTTATCTTCTGGATCACGTGGTGATATTCCTGAGCCGGATACATTTATACATGATGCAGCCTTGGTGATGGAAGATTGGATTAACACAGGACTGTCTCTCACTGAAAAACCTTTGCTACTTGGTCACAGCATGGGTGGCTTATTTGCTGCGCATTTTGCAGTGACTAAGCGTATGCCTATTAGTGGATTAATTCTTTCATCACCAGCACTAGCATTACCACTGACAGGATCGCAAAAAGTATTATTAAAAACATTAAGTGCAATTGCGCCAGGACTACGTGTACCAAATGGTTTGAAGCGTCACTATCTTTCACATGATAGAAAAGTGGAAGAAGCGTATAGCGAAGACAAATTAGTGCACAACAAAATTACTTCTCGCTTATTAAATAATATGCTGTCATCGATAGAAGTCGTGCAAAGAGATGCCGATCAAATTGATATTCCAGTGTTATTAGTTTTTGCCGGACAAGATCACTTAGTTGATGCGCGTGGCAGTGACGAATTTTTCTCACACTTGACTGATAAAATTGGGACTAAGCATCGTTATGCTCAGCTCTATCATGAAATTTTCAATGAACTTCCTGCTGATGCAGATGCTGTTTTCGCTGATGTAAAACACTGGCTGATGCATAGTCTTACTTAATTCTTTAATTCTCTTTTGTCTCTACCTTCTAAATCTGCATCACTCTCCGAAGCTTTCTCTGGTGCTGCTAGTGCATTAGCACTAGTAGAAGCAGGTATGGCTTTGCCGCGCGCCTTAGCGCAAGTTTTTGAATCGCATCATGCCTCACCACAAACACGTGGTGCGATACAAGATTTAGCGTATCGCAGCATGCGTAATTGGGGCGCAGCGCAACAATGTCTTGCTGCTCTCATGCCGCAGCCACCACAACAAGCGCGATTAAAAACACTCTTGTGTTGTGCGCTGTCTTTACTTTCAGATGCCACACCCATTTACGCTACGCACACCATCGTTGATCAAGCTGTCACCGCTGCTAGTCAAGACCAAGAACTCGCTAAGGCAAAAGGTTTAGTCAATGCCGTGTTAAGACGTTTTTTAAGAGAACGCGATAAATTATTAACTGACTTAAGTCAGCATTTATCTTCGCATTGGAATTATCCAGATTGGTGGATTCATAAAATGCAGCGCGATTGGCCGCATGATTGGGAAAATATTCTCGCAGCAGGTAATCAGCCGCCACCGTTAACATTGCGTGTTAACCGCCGCAAAATCACGACTGAAGCTTATCGCCAGTTGTTACAAGAACAGGCGATAGAAGCGACAATAGTCGGACCTTACGCGATACGACTACAACAAGCACTACCTGTTACGCGCATCCCTGGTTTTATGGATGGCTTGGTCTCGGTACAGGATGCAGCAGCTCAGCTTGCAGCGCCGCTATGTGATATTGCGGATGGCATGCATGTGTTAGATGCATGTGCTGCACCTGGTGGTAAAACAGGTCATCTCTTAGAAAGTGCAGATATTCAATTGCTCGCTTTGGATCATGATGCTAAGCGACTGCAACGCATACAAGACAATCTGACTCGCTTACAACTACAAGCACAACTGGTAACTGGCGATGCTAGTAATCAGCTCTGGTGGGATGGTCAATTTTTTGATCGCATACTCGCCGATGTACCTTGTACTGCATCTGGCATAGTGCGCCGTCATCCTGATATACGTTGGCTGCGCAGGCCTGAAGATAGTCGTCAACTTGCCCGTCTGTCGGCGCGAATTCTGGATAATTTATGGCAGATGCTCAAACCCGAGGGCAAATTATTATTTGTCACCTGCTCGCTCTGGCCGGAAGAATCTGCTCTACAAGCCCAGTCTTTCGAGCAAAAACACGGCGCTATCCGATTAACTGCGCCCGGTCAGATGCTGCCCATGGCATTAGCGGAGCGAGATCAGGATGGTTTGTTTTACGCGCTATTCCAAAAGCCGTCAGTTTGATACTATCAATCAACTTTTCCCTACGGGCTAGCTCCGTTTTTCTGTGTGATTCTGCGATTTTTTCTTAGTTTTTGTTTGCTACTGCCGCTCTCGCCGGCGCTGACTGCGCACGCGGCTGAAGGCATAGAAGTCATTCAGGCTAGCCTTGAGGCGACGGAAGAAGGTTATCGCCTTAAATCTGAATTTTCTTTCGAGCTCACACAAACGCTAGAGGATGCCTTAATACGTGGCGTGCCTTTGTATTTCACCACGCAAGTTGAAGTCTCTAGGCCACGTTGGTATTGGTTTGATGAAAAAGCAATTACTGCATCTCGATCCATACGTATTTCATATAACGTCTTAACCAAACAATATCGCGTCTCTACTGACGGTAGCTTGCATAGAAATTTTGTGAAATGGGAAGATGTGATGGCCTTATTACGCCGTCCTAGTCGTTGGTTGATCGCAGAAAATGGCGCCTTAAAACGCGGGGAAATGTATACCGTGGCATTACGCATGGCACTTGATACTAGCCAATTACCTAAACCTATACAAATTAGCATTATTAGTGGCGGTGACTGGCAACTCTCTTCTGAATGGTCACGATTTAGCTTCAAGGCAGAAGGCAAGTGACCCGTACAGTTCGTTATCTCATACTGGTCGCGGCAGCAGTAGTAAGTATCCTGCTTTTTCTCTTAGCCTCCGCATCTGAAAACACGTGGTTGTTTGATGAATACTATCCATGGATAGTTGGTGCAAATATCAGTGTTGCACTCACTTTATTTTCATTAGTTTGTTTTTTATTGTGGCGCTTATACGGTCGTTATCGTCGAGGCTTATTTGGCTCACGCTTAATGAGCAAATTAGTTTTAGTCTTTGCTTTAATCGGCATCTTACCTGGCAGTGTGATTTACTTAGTCTCGGTGCAGTTTGTTTCACGCTCAATTGAATCATGGTTTAACGTTAAAGTTGAATCTGCTTTGGAATCAGGTTTAAACCTAGGTCGCTCCGCACTCGACTCTTCTTTACAAGATCTCAAAGTTAAATCACGCACACTGGCTAGCGAGCTATCAGAAATGTCTGATGTCGACATCATGAATCAGTTGCCTAAGCTATTAGAAAATAGTTCGCTCAGTGAAGCCTTAGTTGTCACTAGTAATGGGAATTTAATTGCGAGTAGTGGCAATCTCACTAATTTATTACCTGATCTTCCTACTCCTTCTATGTTAGTGCGTGCACGCACTGCCGAGGGCTATGGCGCGATTGAAGGTGAAACAGATGCGAATGATAAAAATGCTGAACGCACGCCAGCTTTACGTTTGCGCGTTGTAATAGCAATTCGTGGTGATGGATCGCTACTCACACTACGTAGTCAAACACGCTATCTGCAAATCATACAACCTGTCTCTGCACAGCTTGCTGCTAATGCTGAAGCACTGCGTTCTGCCTATGGAGAATATCAAGAACGTGCGTTAGCGCGATCTGGCTTAAAACGATTTTATCTAGTGACCTTAACACTCACTTTACTCTTAACTATTTTTGCTGCGATGGCGAGTGCATTTTTTCTCGCCACTGATCTTGCTAAACCACTCTTACTATTAGCTGAAGGTACAAAAGCAGTTGCAGAAGGCGATCTTTCGCCTCGCCCTATTGTTGCTAGCTCTGATGAACTCGGTGTACTTACGCAGTCATTTAATTCTATGACGCGTCAACTCTCTGAAGCACAAGATGCCGTAGAACGAAATCGTTTAGCACTAGAGGATGCGAAAGCTTATTTAGAATCCGTATTGGCTAATATGTCAGCTGGTGTGATGGTGTTAGATAGCCAATTACGTTTAGTGACATTTAATGCTTCAGCCTGTCGAATCTTACAATGCGATTTAACGCCATTTTTAGAACAAGCATTTTCTGCTTTAACAGATTTATCTGCTTTTACTTCGACTATTATTCGCGCATTCTCTGAGCAGAATGCACAAACAGCTGCGCGTGATAAAGAAGTAGAAGATCAACACTGGCAACAACAAATTGATTTCTCTTTAAAAGAAACTTCAAATGAAGCAGTTGAACAAATTTCTTTGCTAGCACGTGGTTCGCGTTTACCTGTAGGTAGTGGTATCGGTCATGTGGTTGTGTTTGATGATATCTCTGACCTCATCTCTGGTCAGCGTCTGGTTGCTTGGTCAGAAGTAGCGCGACGTTTGGCACATGAAATTAAAAATCCTCTGACACCTATACAGCTCTCTGCAGAACGTTTGCAGATGAAGTTACACGCAAAACTGACTGGAGATGATGCTGCTTTATTAGAACGAGGCACCAACACCATCGTCAAACAAGTGACTGCCATGCAAGAAATGGTGGATAACTTCCGCGACTATGCAAAAACTCCTACTCCTGTTTTAGCCAGCTTAGATTTAAATGCCTTAATCAGTGAAATTCTTGAGCTCTACATGGGCGAGATCGAAACTAAGATCATAGAAGTTCAGCTTGCTCCTGCGCTACCGGCCATTTTGGGCGATGCCACTCAGCTGCGCCAAGTGATGCATAACCTAATTAAGAACGCACAAGATGCGATTGTTGAAGCAAATTCACCAGGACATAGTCCTAAAATCCAGCTTTTGACTGAAGCTATTCATTATCCAGAAGCGAATGGCGCTATGAAAACAGCGGTCAGGCTGTCGATTACAGATAATGGGCCTGGCTTTGACGCGAGATTAATCAGCCGAGCTTTTGAGCCCTATGTCACCTCAAAACCTAAAGGGACTGGGCTAGGACTACCCGTAGTGAAGAAGATTATTGAGGAACACGGTGGGCGAATTGAGCTCAAGAACAGAAAAGATGGCAGTGGCGCAATTATTTCGATTCTTTTATTAAGGCTGGCAAGTAATTAAATAATTGACATTAATTATTGCTAAAAATACAATTTGTCCATGGCTTAGTTCCTTGACGTTAAGAGGCTCGTAATGGCGAACATTCTAGTTGTTGATGATGAAATGGGAATCCGAGAATTACTCTCGGAAATTCTCGGCGATGAAGGTCATGTCGTCAGTACCGCTGAAGATGCAAATCAAGCGCGTGAACTCAGATTATCTGAATCACCGGATTTGGTTTTGCTCGATATCTGGATGCCCGATACCGATGGCGTAACGCTACTAAAGGAATGGCAAAGAGATGGGTTACTCACCATCCCCGTCATCATGATGTCAGGGCATGCAACCATAGACACAGCAGTGGAAGCAACGCGCATAGGCGCAATGAATTTTCTTGAAAAACCAATTTCATTGCAAAAATTATTAAAAACTGTGCAGCAGGGTTTATCTAAATCACCAGAGCTAGCACGCGGTGCTTTAGTCGGTTCTCAGAAATTAAATGGCAGTAAAGAACATGGACTCTTACCATCCGACTCACCTTTATCTGCTTATGATGGAAATAATTTTCCTCAACATTTGATTTCTTCTTCACCTTTTGCACCCGCAGGTAGTGAGTTCAGGGTTTCTTTTGAATTACCCTTACGTGAAGCACGTGATGCTTTTGAACGCGCTTACTTTGAACATCATTTATTACGTGAAGGTGGCAGCATGACACGGGTTGCAGAGCGTACTGGATTAGAGCGCACCCATCTTTATCGCAAACTCAAACAACTCGGTGTAGAACCTGTTAAGGGTAATAAAAAAATCGAATGACAAAAACGTACTTAGTTTATGGACGCAATAGCATCGCCAGAGAAAATGCAATCGCTGCTATGCTAGTACCAAATAGTCCAAGCGCGGTGATTATTGAAGGGATCGCCAACGGGACTAGTAAGCTAGAAGAAATTGATCAAACAACAAACTTAGCAATTCACCGTATCGCACCTGGTTGTCCTTGTTGTACTGGTAGTTTAACGATGCGAGTCACGCTCAACCGCTTGTTACGTAAGTCTCCAGAATATTTATATATCAGTCTTGCAAGCAATGAGCATCTGACTAACATTCGTGAGTTTTTACAAGCACCGCAATACAAAGATCTGTTAACCCTCCAAGAAGAGTGCAATTGCGACAACTCTGATTGAACGTTAGTATTTTTTTGAGATCCACTCTTGAAAATAGCATTAGTAATCCTATTTGAAGTTAGTTGAAGTAATCAACTTTGAGGTTAGTCTATGAATGTTATCTATAACAGTGAGCACTACAGTGTTGTTGAGTTTGGTGCGCAATCTAGTCCGAGTGCAATGGAGTTCGGTGGCTATGAAATCTTAGATAAACCTGCCCGCAAAGAAATTTTCATTGCGGGTCCTTTAGCTGAAGTATTCAGACAAAACGTAATGCAACTGATTGCTACCGAACCCAGTGAAGAAGAAATTGATGCCTTCTTAGGTAGTTATGATTCCTTAATGGCACAACCCTTTATCTTGCATTAACTCAGTGCTAGATCACTCTATCTCACCCTAGGACGTGAGTGCGCATGTCTGACACATCACCCCTAGGTAATTCTCGTGCTGTATTCAGCACCCAAACTGAAATTCATGCGCAACTCGATAAGCTACTACAAAGACATAGCTCGCATCCATTTAAAAAACCCTTCAGCTCCTATAATCAAACAGCTTATAACAGTGCCATACAAGCATGGAAGGCCGCAGGGTCTGCTCCCTTGATATTGGATTCTGGTTGCGGTGTAGGTCTCTCTACACGTCACCTCGCAAGTCTTAATCCTCTACATTTTGTTATTGGTGTTGATCAATCTGCAGACAGATTATCGCGCTTGCATCAATCCGTTCCGGATCTTAAAAATTTCATTACTGTGCGTGCTGACTTAGTCGATTTCTGGCGACTGTTACAGATGGATGGCATCACACTCGACTATCACTATGTGCTGTATCCCAATCCTTGGCCTAAAAAAGATCAGCTGCGCCGACGTTGGCATGGTCATGCAGTCTTTCCTAGTTTGATAGCACTCGGTGGCACCATAGAATGTCGTAGTAATTGGAAAATTTATGTTGATGAATTTGCCCATGCTTTAACGACCTTAGCTGGGCAAGCTACACAGTGTGAAAATTATTCTATTCATCCTTTTGTATTAACACCTTTCGAAGAAAAATATCACGCCTCAGGCCATGCTTTATGGCGCTGCCAGCTTAAGATTCCTAACTAAACTCTAGCTAGTTTCATGATAAGGTAAGCCTTATCTATAAAATTTTTCATATTAAAAATGTGTCAACTACTCGGCATGAATTGCAATGTCCCTACCGACATTGTATTTAGCTTTACAGGCTTTGCGACGCGCGGCGGTCTTACTGATGAGCATAAAGATGGTTGGGGCATAGCCTTTTTTGAAGGCGCAGGCGTACGTTTATTTGTAGACCATCAGTCTGCCATCGCTTCACCCGTTGCTGATTTGATTAAGCGATATCCGATCAAATCAAAGCATGTCATCGCGCATATTCGTAAAGCGACACAAGGCCATGTTGCTTTGGAAAATTGTCATCCATTCGTACGCGAGCTATGGGGACGTTATTGGGTGTTTGCACATAATGGCGATTTAAAAAACTTTTCGCCTACGCTGGATGGTTCATTTACACCAGTAGGCACAACTGATAGTGAACGTGCTTTTTGTTATTTACTTCAACAGCTACGCAAACAGTTTGGTGATATTGCACCACCATTGCATGTCTTACGATCAGCGATAACAACACTCACTACAGAGATCGCCAGTTATGGTATTTTTAATATGATGCTTTCGGATGGATCGGCGTTATTTGCACATTGCTCAACACGCTTACATTACATCGTGCGTCAACATCCTTTTAATCAAGCTCGACTTTCCGATGAAGATTTATCGGTAGATTTTTCTACTGTGACGACACCGAATGACAGAGTGGCTATTATCGTAACTGAGCCACTCACCACCAATGAAACTTGGCATGCCTTTAACAGCGGTGAGCTAAAGTTATTTGCTGAAGGCATGCCTGTTGATTAAAACTACTGGCCACACTTAATTCAAATTCGGAGCCAACCAACTTTTCATCAGGTCTTCCGAAATTTTTCTGCGCTTAACCATATCTTGTAATTGATCTTCACCGATTTTACCAACCGTGAAATATTTTGAATCAGGATGCGCAAAATAAAATCCTGATACCGATGCACCTGGGAACATGGCATAAGATTCAGTCAAACTCATACCTATATCTTCTGCTTCAAGTATGCGGAACATATCGGCTTTAACTGTATGCTCAGGGCAAGCTGGATAACCTGGTGCAGGGCGTATACCTTTATATTGTTCAGCAATCAAAGCCTCACTACTTAAAGCTTCATCACTTGCATAACCCCATAAGTCTTTACGTACACGCTCATGCAAATATTCTGCAAAGGCTTCTGCTAGTCTATCTGCTAAGGCTTTCAACATGATGGAGGAATAATCATCATGCGCATCTTCAAAACGTTTTTCGTGTTTTTCTATACCTAGACCTGTAGTCACTGCAAACATGCCTATGTAATCCGTAATACCAGAAGATTGTGGTGCAATGAAATCAGACAAGCATTGATTCGGACGTGCCACACCATCAATGATAGGTTTTTCTGTTTGCTGTCTTAAACCATAATAAGTGAACGCTACTTCAGTGCGCGTCTCATCGGTATAAATAACGATGTCATCATCATTAATGCTATTACAAGGCAATAGCGCCATGACACCATTTGCTGTTAACCAGCGTCCATCTATGATTTTTTTCAGTAATGCCTGACCTTCTTTATAGACATTACTGGCTGATTCGCCTACTACTGAATCAGTCAATATAGCGGGGAAAGGACCAGCTAAATCCCATGTCTGAAAGAACGGACCCCAATCAATATAATTCGCTAACAAGGCAAGATCGACATTACGAAAATGTCTGCGACCTATAAATTTTGGTTTGTGTGGTTTACCTGCACCATCAAAAGCAACCTGCATTTTATTTTTACGCGCTGCTGCTAAGGACAACATAGGTGCTGCTTTTTTGCCTGCATGTTGTACACGTATGCGTTCGTAATCGGTACTAATCTCAGTTAAATAAGCATCGCGTGATTCTGGTGTGAGTAGCGATTGCGCGACCGAGACGGAACGAGAAGCATCGGCTACATAAATCACCGGCCCTTCATAGTTTGGTGCAATCTTCACAGCCGTGTGTGCACGACTAGTAGTCGCACCACCAATTAATAAAGGTGTTTTCAGTGCGCGGAAATGTGGATCACGTTGCATTTCTTTTGCAACATGCGCCATTTCTTCTAATGAAGGTGTGATCAAGCCAGAGAGACCAATAATATCTACTTGCTCTTCTTTAGCTTTCGCAAGAATTTCAGAACAAGGCACCATCACACCCATGTTCACCACTTCAAAATTATTACATTGCAAAACAACCGAAACAATATTCTTACCAATATCATGCACATCGCCTTTGACAGTAGCGATTAGGATTTTGCCTTTAGGCTTAGCGGCCTTACCGGTACGACGCTCTTCTTCGGCTTTTTCTTCTTCTATGTAAGGTACGAGATGCGCAACCGCTTGTTTCATCACGCGCGCTGATTTCACAACCTGCGGTAAAAACATTTTGCCTTGTGCGAATAAATCACCGACGATATTCATACCATCCATGAGTGGGCCTTCAATTACATGGATAGGACGACCACCACTTGCATCTACCGCTGCGCGTGCTTCTTCGGTATCTTCCACTATCCATTGTGTAATGCCATGTACCAAAGCATGCGCTAAACGTTTTTCTACAATCGCTTCACGCCACACTAAAGTTTGTTCTTCTTTTTTATCGCCGGCTTTTAATGTGGCAGCGAAATCAATCATGCGTTCCGTTGCATCATCGCGGCGGTTTAACACCACATCTTCAGCGCGTTCACGCAATTCAGAATCGAGGTCATCATAAACACCCACCATGCCGGCATTCACAATACCCATACTCATGCCAGCTTTAATGGCGTGATAAAGAAATACAGTGTGTATCGCTTCACGCGCAGGATCATTGCCACGGAATGAAAAGCTTACATTCGAGACACCGCCGCTGATTTTTGCATGCGGTAGATTCTCACGTATCCAACGCGTTGCCTCAATAAAATCAACTGCATAGTTGTTATGTTCTTCAATGCCGGTTGCGACCGCAAAAATATTTGGATCAAAAATAATATCTTCCGGAGCAAACCCGACTTTATCTATCAGCAAGTGATAAGCGCGCGCACAAATTTCTGTTTTACGCGCAAACGTATCGGCCTGACCTTTTTCATCAAAGGCCATCACAATGGCAGCTGCGCCATAACGTCTACATAAATTTGCTTGTCTAAGAAATTCTTCTTCGCCTTCTTTGAGCGAAATAGAATTCACAATCGCTTTGCCTTGCACGCACTTCAAGCCTGCTTCTATCACTGACCATTTTGATGAATCGATCATGATAGGTACACGAGCGATATCTGGTTCGGAAGCGATGAGATTCAAGAATCGCGTCATCGCTGCAACCGAATCCAACATGGCTTCATCCATGTTGATATCGATAACTTGCGCACCATTTTCAACTTGTTGACGAGCGACTGCTAAAGCTTCTTCGTATTGCTCATTCAAAATCATGCGCGCAAATGCTTTTGAACCTGTGACGTTGGTACGCTCGCCTACGTTAACGAATAAAGAATCTTCATCAATCGTAAATGGCTCTAAACCAGACAGACGCATTTGATGTAAATGCGTAGGTATTACGCGCGGAGCAATCGGATTTACTGTTTCTGCAATGGCTTTAATGTGATCAGGCGTGGTACCGCAACAGCCACCCGCAATATTCACGAAACCACTTTCAGCAAATTCTTTTAATAGCGAAGAAGTTACATCTGGTGTTTCATCAAATCCAGTGTCCGACATAGGATTCGGCAAACCTGCATTTGGATAAATACAAACATAGGTCTCCGATATTTTTGACAGCTCTTCAGCATAAGGGCGCATTAGCGTCGCACCTAATGCGCAATTTAAACCTATGGTTAATGGTTTTGCATGGCGCACTGAATTCCAAAAAGCAGTTACTGTTTGACCAGACAACACACGACCGGATGCATCGGTCACTGTGCCTGAAATCATGATGGGTAATTTTTGTCCGTGTTCTTCAAAAAACTTATCAATCGCAAAC
>Ga0209550_10000368_pt1 | contig 40952 bp, 33 predicted proteins | sample LauGreSuBDMM15SN_2_FD_187567 | JGI IMG/M metagenome (GOLD analysis project Ga0209550, IMG submission 187567) | Freshwater lake microbial communities from Lake Michigan, USA - Su13.BD.MM15.SN (SPAdes) (version 5) | ecosystem: Environmental > Aquatic > Freshwater > Lake | place: Lake Michigan...
GGAGAGATTATGCTGTGCCAAATTCCGGGCATCAGTTCGGTTACTGCATTGGCTGTCATGGAAAAGTATGGCACCATCCCCAATTTGCTGAAGGAATTGGAAGCTAACAACGAGAGCATGAAGGATTTGTCGTATACGAACGCCAAGGGTCAAGTACGTAAGATAAACAAAACGAGCATCGCCAATATTGTCAAATTTCTTCTAAAAAAATAGAAATATATAGTATATGAAGGAGCTGTACAATTTATTTTTATTTCTTGCCATTTGTTTCGTGGTTTATCTGTTATTTAGAAGCTTTCATTTGGACAAACCTTTCTATGTTGAAGGTATGACCAACAACAAAGATAGCTCACCAACGGTTGCCACTCCGGCTAATGGTGTGGCGGGCAATGCGGCTTCATATGCAGCCTCACTTAAATCATCTACCATCAAAATGCAAGATATGTTCCTTATTAGCAAATACCGGTCTGATTACGAGTCAGCTATTTTGAACTTGGACGACTTAGTCAGCAACATGATGCTTAACACTGCTCTCTCCGTGAACCAGCAGAATCCCACCGAAGCCATTGAAAAATTGGCCACTATGCAACAAGCAAAGACAGCGTTGAACACCGTCATGAAGTTCGTAGACAGCCAATAAATGAATGAAAAACAAAACAAAATAAATTGAAGAAAGGTAAGCATGTTTCGTTACGTATCAAAATAAAAAACAAAAAACAAGAACGAAACCAAGAACAAGAACGAAACCAAGAACAAGAACGAAACCAAGAACAAGAACGAAACCAAGAACAAGAACGAAACCAAGTGAGAAAATAATGCGTGTGAATGTATACACCACTTCCGTCGCACAGGACCAGATGCAGCCCAAACATCGATATTTATTTCTCACTCGCGACGACAATATTATTTACGGAAGATTGCGCTCATATAGCGACGAATGTTCTATCCCGAAGTTCCGTGTGATAATCGACTATTATAGTTTCAACTATAGAGATTGTCATGGGTACTACTCAGTGCCATCTGATTACATGAAGAAGATATGGAAAGTCATAGTGGAATTCTCTATTTTACCCGAAGAAGTCAATAATATTATCCATGAATATTATTGATTGTGTCTGTGATTGTTTGATATAAATATAAATTTGAAATGCTTTCTTTTTCTTATGGGATGTAGAGAGCCACCTCATTTTGCTTGTAGTAGCCCTTATCCACCAAACTTTGAGTATAGGCCGACCCACCCCAATTGGGGTCCATGGGATTCGGACTCACAGGAGCTTGTTCTTGCTTCACGTCCATCATGTCCAAGGGGGTGGTTGTGCCGACGTAATAGGATGTCTGGTCATGCCCGGGGTATCCTTTCCAATTGTAGGGAGGGTCATTGTGTGCTGCGTCGACAAGGAGTGTGGGGTTAGGATACAGCACTTGGTCCGATGCCAGAGAGCTCTCCAAAATAGGTGGTTCAGAACTGGCGATGCCCATGGGTGGCAAGGTCGAAGGCGGCAACCCTGCTTGCAGTTCGGTGACACTGGGTCTGGCCTTGTAAACGCGGTTGCCTTGTGCGTCGTAGGTTGCTTGCAAATACAGGACAGGGCATCGAATGCCTTGACTTCGTTGCCAATCTAAGAATTCGGTGTAATCTTCTAAATTATCGAATTCAATGGGATTCACACCTGGTACTTGCGCCAGTTTAGAGTTGTACAAATAGAAACGAGCATCTTTTTGTATGAGCAAATCCGGGCATCTGGGCTTCTGACCAGTAAAGCCTTCTGCAAATTTAGGGTCAGCACATCTCGCGTAAAAGTACAGGCCGATTAAAAATACGAGTAAGGCTAAGAAAGCTGTTAATGTCATTATATATTTATTAGGATATTATTTTCTGCACATTTTATACAATGGTATTCCTTGATATCGACAGCGGAAAAGAGGACTTGATTGAAGAATTGAACCAACATTTATCCAAAAAAGATGGTGTGACGTTTATTTTGTTTTACATGGATGGATGTGGGCCCTGCAATGCCACGCGTCCAGAATGGTCCAAATTGAAGAACGTTCTCTCCGACCACGAGAACATGGCAGTCGTTTCCATGAACCATGTACTTGCAAACCAGTTGAAGGGGGTAGAAGAACCAAACAGTTTCCCCACGATTCGCTTCATGAAGGATGGCGTCATTGAAAACTACGAGGATGCTGATATCCCCACCAAGGACCGTAGCATTGATTCCTTCGTGAATTGGATTGAAAGCAAAACAAAATCTGTTTCCAAACCAACAGGCAGAAAGAAGGCAAAATCCAAATCCAAGCCACGCACACAAAAGGGTGGCAAAACGAAACGCAGACAACATAAATGGTCACGTAAGTATAAACGCAGCATCAATTGCAGACGCCCACGTGGTTTTTCTCAGCGCCAGTACTGCAAATATGGGCGTAAAAAGTGAGCAAAATATTTATTTTATTTTTCCCGTGAACTATTCAGCTGTTCACCTTTCACATGTCGTGTTCACATCTCTATTCTGACTCCATTTTGTAAAGGTTCTATTTACAAACAACTCCATACAGGCTGGTCCGGTCGGAAGACCGAATAAAATTTTCTGGTCCATTTGCTCACAGAACTTTCTCTTATATAAATGGAGTTAAATACAACAAAATGTAGAATTTTTAATTTCGTCTCCACGTATAGAGTTACATCTTTGAGTTTCGGGTTTCATCATATAAAAATCTACAAATTCACATTTTTTTTGAAATATAGAGAAGCTTAAGACCGCTTACAACTTTTTTAATAAAGATATACTCACGTGACACAGTCGATTTTACCAGATTAATCAAAACTCACCTAATTTTCATATTTATAATAAACTGACAATTGTATGACCTTTATTTAGTATTTAGGAACATTTTTTTGATGTGTTTCCTTTGTAAACTCGTTTAATTTGTTGGGATAATTTAGGTCAAACCAATTTTGGGTATCACACCCGGACCCGGCTTGCAGAATTTCTTTATTTAGTGTATTAATTTTATATATATATGTATATTAAATATATATTAAATATATATTTAATATATAATGACGGCTGTCGCTTCAACAATTGTTGTTACTTCAAGTAGCAATAATACCACCAACTACACTGGTAACGATGGTGTAACTGTTTTTCTAATTAATTCATCCATTGATTCATTTACAAATTCTGGCATTGTTTTAGGAGGAGGAGGTGCTTCTCCTGGTACGAATACAACCTACAGGCGGGGAAACGCTGGCGCTCATGGATTAGTTGTAACTGGAGGAACAGTTGTGAATACTGTATCGAATACAGGGTGTCTAGCTGGAGGAGGCGGTTCTGGTGCCACATTTTTTTCATCTCGTGGAGGTAAAGGTGGTGCTGGTGGAGGTGGAGGTGGAGCTTCACAATACCCAAATCATGGTGGTTATGGCGGTGATGCTCAAAGCGATGGTGGTGCCCCAGGAGGAGGGGGAGGTTTTGGGAGACTTGGTAATACAGGTGGTGGAAACGGTGGTTCCAACACAAACTTTGCAAACAATTTATTAGGTGGTATCGGTCAAAATGGTACTTCTAATGGTGGTGGTGGTGCTGGTGGTGGTCATGGTTCGAATAGTTCGTATGGTGGTGGTGGTGGTGGTTCTGGTGGTGGTATTGGTGCTGGTAATGGTAGTGCAGCTGGGGGTAATGGTGGCTTTGGTTTAGTGAATTCAGGAACGATTTCTAATTTGACAAATGCCCAAGGCTGCTCAAGTGGTTTTGGACCGTTGTACTTATACGGTAATGCACCAACGAATTACAATATACTTATATCAAGTCCAACAACCTATGGTCAACTGTATGCATCGCCAGGAACATCGGTGTTTCCAATTACAGGAACTGTTGTATTTGGTATTGACCCGACATCCGTTTTAGAGTCAAGAACATATTACGGTGTTCTTGTAAGAGTTACACCTTCGAATTTCAGCGGTTCTTTAGATGCAACTAGGTCTTGGACACTTGTTCAAAATACAACCTTTTCTTATGCTTATGACTTGGTGGTAACAGTTGTCCTTCCTACTCCAACATTATCAAATTTTTCCATTCCACAATCAAACTATGGAGATGCTCCTTTCACAATTACTCCTCCTACATCAAATAGCACAGGCGCATTCAGTTATACTAGTTCCGATACTTCTGTTGCAACAATTTCTGGAAATACTGTTACAATCGTAGGAAAAGGCAGTTCGACGATTACTGCAACTCAAGCACCAGATAACAACTACTCTAGTGAGACGATTCAAACCACTTTGCAAGTGTTTGATTTTAGAAAAATAAATACAGTTTTCAATTGCTAATCTTTAAAGGCACGGTACTGCAAATATGGGCGTCGCCAAAATGGCAAATAAAGGTAGCTACAATACATATTCCTATAAGGAAATTTTAAGAATATGTATGTAATTAGACTGCATTGAATGAATGCATTAGAAATTGTCTTTGGAATAGCCTATCACCGCACACGCAATGCGCTTCCCTGCGTTCCCAGTCTTTAAACTCTCCGCATTGCCTCCTTTCCCACAATCGTCTTCGTCTTCATGAATCACCAATCCGCGCCCAATGATATTGCATTTGCTCCCGCGCAATTTGATGAGGTTGTCATAGTATGTGTACGTAGCGTCGCCGTTCTTGTCGGTGTAAATGTTACCCAGGTCACCCACGTGTCTATCCTTGGACGGGGGACACCCATGTTGTTTACCGTAAGGGTTAAAATGAGCACACATGCTAGTACATTTGTCGGTCAAATCGCCTGCCTCATGTACATGAAACCCATGTACGCTGTTGGGTGGCAAACCATGGAGCTTGATGTCGATACGTACACGACCTGTGTAGACGTCCTCAGCAAAGTATACTGTGCCATGAATCTTGCCAAAGAACACAGCTATTGCGGAAAAGATTTTCTCTTTTTCAAAGCATTTTTCGTCCATGATGTCTGCCTTCTCTCTTCCCTCGTCTTTAAATTATTTTGGCATTAATCGAAATTTTGTTTTATACCTGGAAGTGCAAAAAAAAAATTGATTGCAAAGAAACCAAATAAATACACAGCAATATATTCATGTAATACCTATTCAATGAAAATGGAACACGAATTCAGAGTCTTTGACTACAACGTCTACAACGCACCTGACCCGATGAGGGACACCGGTGAGTATAAGGATAGCAACTCGTTCATGGTCCAAATGTTTGGCGTGGACGAAGCCGGACGAACTTATTCCGTCGTCGTAGAGGGATTCAAACCCTTCTTCTATGTGCTCGTCAACGACCAATGGACCATTGCCATGAAGGAAAAATTCGTGGCCCATTTGAAAGAAAAAATGGGCAAATTTTATGTCGACTCCATCACGGACTCCAAAATCATCAAGCGGAAGAAATTGTATGGATTCGACGACAAGAAAGAGCACAAATTCATCTATTTGGAGTTCGCCAACCTCAATGCGTTCAACAAAGCGAAAAACTTATGGTACACCGATTATCAGTCGGGACATACCTTGGTGAAGACAGGATACTCTTATCTTGACACGGATATCATGTTGTATGAAGCCAACATTCCTCCCCTTCTCCGCTTCTTTCATGTGAAGGAAATTAGTCCTTCGGGGTGGGTATCCGTTCCCAAGAAGAAGGTCGTCGAGAGAACAGGCGAGGCCAAGACGGTCAATTGCGACTACGAGTTTGTGACCAACATCAAAAACATTACCGCATTGAACGACAAGGAAGCCCGTGTTCCCTATAAAATCATGAGTTTTGATATTGAGGCAAGCAGCAGTCATGGAGATTTCCCTGTGCCCATCAAGACCTATAAAAAATTAGCCACCAATATCGTGGAATACTTTGAAAATGTGGGTATCGACCATTTTACTCAGCAAACTTTACCTGCCATGTTGGAGAGAATCGTGTTGGCGGCATTCGGGTATGGCGAAGTGGACGGCATTGACCTCGTGTACCCCAAGAAGGCCCCGGCTTCACGAGATTCCGTTTTCGAGTTGATTCGCAAATGGTTGGACACCCACGTGCGCAGTTTGAAGAAATCCGACGAATTCGATGTGGCGAACACTATTGAATCTGCCTTTGACCGTATTGCCAAAGAATTCGCTTCTCAAACCGAAGACAAGGACAATGAAGACAAGGACAATGAAGACAACGACGACTCTGACAATGAACCAGAGGGGGCGGCGGGAGTTGCTGTGTCTTATGGCAAAAAGTATGTGAAAGAGTACTCCGACAAGAAAGCCACCATTGTCGATATCTTGTTGGACAAGAAGTACGAGAGAGAAGGCAAGCTCAATGAACTCAATGTCTCTCTCAACTCTATCTTTCCCAAGCTGGAAGGCGACAAGGTGACCTTCGTCGGCTCTACGTTCATGAATTATGGCAACAAAGACCCGCGGTTCAATCACTGTATCGTGCTCAATACTTGTGCCGAGATTCCACTGGAAAACAGCGCCCTGGAGTCGTATGCAACTGAGCAAGAAGTGCTGTTGGCGTGGCAGCGATTGGTGCAGAGAGAGAATCCCGACATCGTGATTGGATACAATATCTTTGGCTTTGATTATGAGTTTATGTTTCGACGTGCAGAAGAAAACAATTGCGTGGAAGATTTTTTGCAGCTGTCACGTAACAAGGGTGAGGTGTGTGCTGCGCGAGACAAGGACACGGGCAAATTCAAAATTGAAGAGAGCACCATCCAAATCGCCAGTGGGCAGCACGACCTGCGGTTTATCAAAATGAATGGCCGATTGCAGGTTGATTTGTACAACTTCTACCGTCGCACAGAAAATCTCAACAGCTACAAGTTGGATTATGTAGCAGGCAATTTCATTGGTGATTTCGTGAAGAAACTGGACCACCACACCGATGGCCAACATTCCATCGTGACCACCACCAATCTCACCGGTCTCCTCGTGGGAAGCTATGTGCATCTGGAAGAAATAGGACACACCGTTGACTACTATGACGACGGAGCAAAATACTTGGTGACAAGCATTGACAAGGCGGCACACACGTTTGAGCTCAATGCCGTGGTCTCTCCAGATTTCGCCAAGAAGGTCCGATGGTGCTTGGCCAAGGACGACGTCACTCCCAAAGACATTTTCCGCCTGACCAACGGCACCCAAGAGGACCGCGCAATCATTGCCAAGTACTGTATTCAGGATTGCAACCTGGTCCACTACTTGTTCAACAAGTCGGATGTGTTGACAGGATTCATTGAGATGGCCAAGATTTGCAGTGTACCCATCAACTTCCTCGTGATGCGAGGTCAGGGCATCAAATTGCAGAGCCTCATTGCCAATGAATGTCGCCAAATTCGTACATTGATTCCGGTGATTGAAAAAGGAGACGCGGACGAAGGCTATGAGGGGGCCATTGTGCTGCCTCCCAAATGCGACTTGTACCTCGACAACCCGGTGGCCTGCGTTGACTACGCTTCTCTCTATCCTAGTTCTATGATCAGTGAAAATCTGTCGCATGACAGCAAGGTATGGACCCGCGAATACGATTTAGCTGGGAACCTCATTGAAGAATGTGGAGAGAAAAATGACTTGGGAGAGTACATGTACGACAATTTGCCCTGGTACGAGTACGTCGACGTGGAATACGATACCTACCGCTATTTCCGCAAACACCCCAAGGCTGCTGCCGAGAAAATCAAGTGTGGTCACAAAGTGTGTAGGTTTGCGCAATTCCCAGACGGTGAATCGGCTATTATGCCCGCCATTCTGAAGAAGCTCTTGAAGGCACGGAAGGATACACGCAAAATGATTCCGAACCAAACAGACGAATTCATGAAGCAGGTCCTAGAACAAAGACAGCTTGGTTACAAGGTGACGGCCAATTCGTTGTATGGTGGGTGCGGAGCCAAGACCAGTACCTTCTACGAGAAAGACATTGCAGCTTGTACCACGGCTACCGGGCGCAAGTTGCTCACGTATGCCAAACGCGTCATCGAAGATTGTTACGGAGACAGCCTCTGCAACACCGCTAACCACGGCCCGGTTCTCACCAAGGCAGAGTACATATATGGTGACAGTGTGGCCAATTATACGCCCATTTACCTGAAAGTTGAAGACCAGATTGTCGTGTTGACGGTCGATGCAGTAGCAGACAGGTATGGCAAGGGATTGTGGATTGCCTGTTCAGAACCTGGCAAACAAGACAAAGAGTTCTGTGAACTGGAAAACGACGTGCAAACATGGACGGAAAAAGGCTGGACAAAATTGTTCCGGGTGATTCGCCATCAGCTTGCCAGCCACAAGAAGATGGTTCGTGTATTAACCCATACTGGATGTGTAGACGTCACCGACGACCATTCTCTCCTCGATTTAAATGGGAAAGAGCTCACACCCAAGGATTGTGTCCTTGGAACGCAGTTGCTTCATCATGGAATTGTTGAGGATTGTCGTCCTATGGAGATAACCATCCCTTGTGCAGTCGAATGTGACACCCAGTTGAAAGCATCTTATGCTGTCCGTTACTTGCAGCGACGCAACCTCCCTTATCGTCTTGATTGGGCAACAACCGATGATAACCAAACCACGACAACCACCTACACGGTGACACCCATTTATGCAGACTATCTGGATGACTGTGCTATTGTATCAATGTGTCAAATTCCATATGAGGGGTATGTATATGACCTCACCACGGAAAACCATCACTTCGCCGCGGGGGTAGGAAACCTCATTGTGCACAACACGGATTCCGTCTTCTTCACCTTCAATTTGCAGACACCGGAGGGCCAACCCATACGCGGCAAGGACGCACTCGAAATCACGATTGAACTGGCACAAGAGGCAGGCCATTTGGCGTCCAGCTTTTTGAAAGGTCCTCATGACCTCGAATACGAAAAGACCTTCATGCCCTTCTGCTTGCTCTCCAAGAAGCGGTATGTGGGTATGCTCTATGAAACGGACCCGAACAAATGCAAACGCAAGGAAATGGGTATTGTGTTGAAGAGGAGAGACAACGCCCCGATTGTCAAGGATATTTATGGTGGCATCATCGACATCTTGATGAAGAAGCAGAACATTCAAGAAGCCATTGGGTTTCTGCGCAGCTGTCTGCAGAACATCGTCGACGAACGGTACCCCATGGAGAAGCTGGTCATCACCAAATCGCTGCGCTCTGGTTACAAAAACCCCAAGGCCATCGCACACAAAGTGTTGGCCGACCGCATCACTGCGCGCGACCCTGGCAACAAACCCAGTTCGGGAGACCGTATTGCGTTTGCGTATATTTCGGTGCCTGGTAAAAAAGTTCTACAAGGAGAGAAAATCGAGACCCCTGCGTTTATTTTAGAAAACAACTTGAAAATTGATTATTCCTTCTACATCACCAATCAAATCATGAAACCGGTGCAGCAGTTGTTTGCCTTGGTGATTGAGAAAATTTGGGAAATGCAAAACAAACGTCCGAAGTTGTTGAAATACCGCAAAGAGGTGGAGCAACTGCGTAAGGAGCTGGATGCCAAGTATGAGGGTGAAGAACTCCGAGAGAAGATTGAAGAGAAGATTGAGCAGTTGCGTTGCAAAGAGGTCAAGGCAATGTTGTTTGATGAATACCTTCGTGAAACGAACAACGAGAAGGCGGGTGTGCAGAGCTTGACGAAGTTCTTTCCAAAGAAATAAACCAAACAATTTGTAATATTATATATTGCCTTGGACTGTAAAAAAAATAATATTTTTTTATTGTATAATCGAATACTCAATGAAAGGTCTGAAAAGACGAAGTAACAAGAAACAAACCTCTAAAAAAGGTTCTAAAAAAGGTGGGTTCATTTTTACGAGGAAGGAAAAACACCCAAAATGCATCAACAACGAGGAGATTGAGTGGCCGAATGCAAACACGGTTCATCCAGATGAAGTAATTCCATTGCATAATGAGATACAACATGAATACCAAAGGTGTTGCCCAAAATCTATTCTCGGATTTAGCAATTCACACTCGTATTGCAAGAATATGAAAGTGCTTATGAAAGAATTGAATGAATTGGCAGACCCATGTAAAGGCGATATAAATGATTTTAAAGTAAGTGAGCTTGCTGCACAGTACAAGACATGTTGCCCGAAAGGGTTTTTTGGGCGAAAAAATTCTTCCGAGTATTGCAAGAAGATTGATGCAGCTATTTCTGAGAAGAGGCAGCAAGCAAAGAATTCTATGGACTTAGCCGCAATCTATCATGATGGGAAACAAGATATATTTGCGTATAAGTTGGCAGAAGAGCTTGTACGAAGGGGATATGACCATAAAACCGTTTTCGATGCATTTGCAAAAGGTGAGCTGAACGATATGGACCTAGACCAAGCCATTGCCTACTTCAACAAAATGAAAACATGGCAACAAAGAATAAAAGATACTTTCTTTGGACAACCACCAACAAATACTAGAGGGCAGTATGAAACATTGCCATTAGAGCATTTTAGGTTTGATACAAATGGCAAAGTTAATTATTTGCCCGAAATACCTTCGAACTTCAATAATCCTTTGCATAAGGGTAAGGGTGGTAGAAGAACAAGGAGGAGAGAAAGGAAGACCAAGGCACGTGGGGGGCAAACGTCCAGAAAATAAGTATTTCAAAAAATTTGTACTCAGAAAATTATATGTGTACAAATTTTTTTATGATATCACAATACCCTTGCTACTCTTTAATAATGATTGGATGAGGCTGTGATTTTCAAAGTGGTAATCATTATTTTTTTTAACTCATTGATGCTGGCTTCGATTGAATCCACCTTTTTCGCCAATGATTTCAATGTCACCCTTTCTTCTTCCTCTTCCACTCGTTCTTCATCAAAATCATCATCTTCATCATCATCAGCATCTGATTCGTAGACATAGTCCTCGTCTTTGTCTTCGTTTTGGTCTGTGTCTTCGTTTTGGTCTGTGTTTTCGTTTTGGTCTGTGTCTTCGTTTTGGTCTTGATCAGAGAGACTGTCAAGCACCAAATCATCGCTCGTATACACAGATACAGGGCTATTTAGGTCGTGGTAATTACTATACAGCACATTGTAATGTGCAAACCCTTCCTTGTCTAGTTTGTGCATAATACCTTGCACAGTTCGCCCATGCTTTGCAGCAATTCGGTCCAGGTCCCATTCCAACAATTGGAACTCACGCTGAAGTGCCAAAATTTCGTTCACCGTCCATTTGTTTCCAATTCGTTTTGCAGCAGTCATTTCTTCTGTATTGTGTAATATACGTCCTATTTCTTTATATTGATTTGTAATACAATATTCTTGTTTATCTCCTGGCCGTTCGACCACCGAGTAGGACACTCACCAATGGAGCCAACAAGCGGTTGCCGGATGCGTCGACCATCGCGTCCAAACTGGCTTGGGAATGCGGTGAAGGAGCATATATGGCAGACGAAGTAGCTGCGTTGTAGTCACGTACATCAAACCGACATACCGGACAACGTGTGTTGGTTTGAAACCAATTCGAAAGGCTCTCCGTATGGAAGACGTGTCCGCAATGACGAATCACGGTCACCGTATCATTGTCCTCAAATGCTTCCATCGAAATAGGGCATTGGTTGTTGATAGGTCGCACAATGTCTCCATATGTGGCCGTTCTTGTGGCAGATTCAATTTGTGCAGGAGTCGGATACACGTCTACTGGCTGCATAAAGCTTTGCAGCAATTGGGTAATTGTATCGGCATTATTATTGTTGTTGTTGTTCAAGTTCTCCGTCGTGACAAAGGTGTCCAATAAGTAGGTTGTCTCCAGTAATTGGTTTGTATAGTTTCCTCTCCGCGACGCCGACCGTGGCTGCGGTCGAAAGGCATCTCGATTGAGCAACTGAACGAGCCACTCCCGGATTTGACTATTGCTTTGCATAAGGCTGTTCATCATTGTGTTGAAATGATTTATTTGCCGGAGGTTGTCGTTGTACATGGAGTTCAAAATACTCACTAACAGTAGTTGCTCGTTTGTTGCAGGAGGAAAAGAATGATTCGCATTCGTATTCGCATTCGCATTCGCGTTCGCGTTCGCATATTGAGTGTAATTGCGGTCGCCCATAAATAAAAATACTATACGAAATACGTTTAAATACATATAGGCAAATATACTTAAACCATCTATAATGGACACTTCACGATACCAAAACAAAGGACTCAGTGGGTTGGCGAACTTGGGCAACACCTGTTTCATCAATTCGTGTATGCAAATACTGTCGCATACCTATGAGCTCAACGATTTTCTGGAAAATGAAACATACAAACGAAAGTTGAAAAACACGTGCGAATCCGCGCTCCTTCTGGAATGGGACAATCTTCGGAAGATGTTATGGAACGAAAATTGCATTGTCTCTCCTGGAAGGTTTGTCAAGGTTATTCACAAGGTGGCCCACATCAAAGGTGCCGAATTATTCACTGGTTATACGCAAAACGATGCATACGAATTTCTGCTCTTTCTGATAGACTGCTTTCATACAGCGATATCGAGAGAAGTCAAAATCACAATTTCAGGCAAACCAGAAAATGACGTGGATGACCTCGCTCTGCAATGTTTCAAGACCATCCAAGAACGGTACCATAACGATTATTCCGAAATTTGGAACCTCTTCTACGGGGTTCATGTGTCACAAATTACGCGTGTTGACAACGGTTGTGTTATTTCCAATACTCCCGAGCCCTATTTCATGGTTGACTTACCGATTCCTTCCGACATCAAATCCCCTTCTCTCCTGGACTGCTTGAACCATTTTGTCAAGGGAGAGTTCGTCGATAACTACAAAGATGAGTTGACCAAGGAGGTCATTCCCATATGCAGAAAATTTCTGTTCTGGTCCTTTCCTTCCATCTTGGCAATAGACCTCAAACGATTTAACAATCGTATTCTGAAGAACCAAACACTGGTCGATTTCCCGATTGACCACCTGGACCTCTCGCCCTATGTTGTCGGGTATAAAAAAGAGGATTTCCAATACGAACTCTATGGTGTGTGTAATCACAGCGGAGGGGTGGCTGGTGGACATTACACTTCCTTCGTACGCAATGCCAACGGAAAGTGGTATCACTTTAATGAAACTGATGTTTCTGAGGTGCCTGTTCCAGAATCGATTGTCACATCCAAGGCATATGTGCTATTCTATCGGAAAAAAGGGGCTTCGGCGAAGTGAAAAAATAAATAGAATATAGAATCTAACATATGTAGCCTTCTCTCGGTGAATTTTTTAGCTACTTATATAATATAATGGAATTAGTAAACACCACGACAACTACCGACCCAGTCAATATGTACAATTATATCAATACGTTTATGATGAATCCATTGGTCCTGATTCTCCTCATACTAGTGGTGGTTGCTCTATACACTTTTACTTCGAGTAGTTCCAGTCCATCTACTTCCTTCTCAGGCGGGGCCTCGTCGTTTTTGTTGGAACCATTGCTCTCATCTTCATCGTCGTCATACCCTTCTTCTTCTTCTTCGTCATCTTCCTCTTCTCCCTCCTTTCTCTCCTCGTTGACCTCTGCATTCACCTCTTCCTCGCCTTCTTCTTCCTCTTCCTCTTTCTCTTCTTCGTCTTCATCATCTCTTTTGGACGACCCCTCGCTGGGCAATTTTAGCATACTTGGAGACAGTGATGCCAGAAAATCAGGAAGTCTGGTTGGTGATGGTGGAATCTTTGGTGTCATCATCGCCATCGTCTTGATTTTCTTGATTGTGGTCAATGCATTGCAATACTTTTTTAGCATCAATGTCAGTGCTTATGTGGATGGTCTGTTCACGCCTAAAACCACTGTCGACATCGTTGTGGACGACACCTCATACCAGCCATCGCCGTCCCCCGTTCCCGAAATCAAATTTCGTAAGCAAGTGTTCAACATCCCCGGCAATTATTACACCTACGACAATGCGAAAGCATTGTGTGCTGCTTACGGTGCTAAATTAGCCACCTATGACCAAATTGAGAGTGCCTACAACAAGGGAGCCGAATGGTGCAACTACGGATGGTCTGCCAATCAGCTCGCGCTGTTCCCTACCCAAAAGACCACATATGATACCCTGCAGCACATCAAGGGTCACGAAAACGATTGTGGACGCACAGGAGTCAACGGAGGCTACATCGCCAATCCCAATGTCCGATTTGGTGTCAACTGTTATGGCAACAAACCTAAAATCACCAGCGAAGAAGACGAGTTGATGAAAACAGCTTCGCCGTACCCCGAGACCGTGGAGGACATTGCCTTCCAGAAGAAAGTCGACATCATGAAGTCCCAATTGGACAACGTGTTGGTCTCTCCTTTCAATCATAATATGTGGGGTCAAATATAGAGCCATACAAAGAAAGAACCGGCGATGTACAACACGGTAATCATTTGGCATAAACGCTTTGTAAATTTCATGCATTGTTTGCTCGTACCCACGGGAAGTATTTTCAATTCTTGCACATCGACACGGCAGATGGGGCATTTGCTGTGCTGTCGTATCCATGCTCGTAAACACGTTTCATGAATGTCACCGTTGCAATCACATTCTGTTGTATACAGTGTCTGCTTTCGTAGTTCAATGGGTGGCCTGGAACCTGACACGTCGTAGCAGACAAAACATACGTCCATGCTAGTATCCTCTTTTGTAGAGGGGGTGTTTTCTTCTTCTTCATAATGTGAACACACATGGAAAAGCATGTCTGTGTAATTTTTTGGTTTACTTATATTAGTTCAACAATTTAATATAAGTAGATAACCCTTTTGATTCTTCTTTATTTTTGCACTCTGCGAATTATTCCATATTCTGTCTTCCATATTCTGTCTTCCATATTCTTCATTCTTCGTTCTTCCGCTTCACTTAGCCTTGCTCTTTCGTGTCAACTTCTTAGAAGCCTTTGGCTTTACAGCCTTTCGTGTAGCACGCCGTTTCGCCCTTTGAAGATTGCTGTTATGGACCATCACAAGCTCCAGCAATTTGTCATGTAAATCGTCTTCAATAACAGGTGATGCTTCCTCTGAATTGTTTTTTCGTTCATGTACCTCATCATCATCTTCATCTTGTTCCTCTTCTTCATCAAAACCTTCATCCACTACTTCGTCTTGGTCATTGCGCGCTTGGCCGTAACAGGTGTAAGAAAGTGTCCAATTTGGCACCACAAGGTCCTGAAAGAGGTCGGACACCTTTTCACCTCCACCATTTTGGCCAGACAACCGATTCACTGTCATAATAGGAGACAACCCTGCCTTCATCATAATAGAATTTACACTAAACCCCCCGGAATATATCCCGTCCTCAGTTTTATGAAAAATCATTTCTTCTGGTCCGATATACCCACCCCCTATTGAATTTGAAGTACCTTTTGTGATGAATTCTGTCATATACAGTAGCGTTATATAAATTATTTCTTATTTGTTCGTATTGGCATATCGTTTGATTTCTCGGATGGTCTTTATTTGTCGGGCCTTTCGTACATGCTCTAAAATTTGCCTTGCTTGGGCTGGGTCTTTCACTTTCGATGCCAACGCTTTCTCTAAATACTTAAATGTGAGCGGCTCGGTCACCCGTGCGTTTGCAAACTTGATTTTCTCTCCATTCACTTCGTATGGTATATTATACATACCATTTGCTATCGCATAATCGATAAGGCGTTTCTCCAACTGCTGATGCTGTTTTCGAATCTCCTGAATGCGCGCATAGTGCTTTTTAAGTTCGTTGTCGAGGCGCAACCATCTGTTCACTTGCTCTTCAAAATCCGTTGGCAGTTCAGAATCTGAATCTCCTGACCGCGAATCGGAAGAATACCCAGAAGAAGACCGGGAAACGGGAGCACTCGTGGGCATTATTAGCGAACTAGCAGGACTTGAACGTGTTGTTGAAGACATATATCTATTTTATATAATAAGTATAAAAATATATTTCATTTATGTACCTTAATCACGGCGATGACTGCGAGTCGGGTTACGGGGGGGCTTGTTTTTTAATGCCAATGCCGCTAAGCTCAAGGGCACAATAGCTTCGTTAACGACTCCTAAAAAACCTCCTTTCTTTTTCTTGCAACTTCCACCACCTTGCACTAAAGCCAATTGAGATGCGTTCGGCATTTGGGAAGCAGGGGGGACATTCTGGCCTTGAGCGCCAATGAGAATATTTCCTTGCACTTGTCCGTATGGACCTGCTTGGTCAAAGACACGGTTGTATTGAGCAGACCCGGATCCATTAACATATTCTCCGAACGAGGCAGCCGAGCTATACGCCGCACCGCCCTTCATGCGAAGACGTCGGCTACGACCGTGACGACAACGACGACTGTGTCTGTGTTTCGAACTGCGATGGTGTTGTTTGCGACTACGTGCCATTTATATACATTCATGAGAATAAAAAATATAATTTTTTGTGTCCACTTCTCCTAAAAATTCTTCCGCACAAAACGTTCAACTCGCTTTGTTTGTGAAATGGGTGTTTCGAATCATCAAAATCATCAAAATGAGGATGGCCAAAATCATGATGAAGACCAGAAACACCAGCGCAACCGTGATATAGATGTAAGGATTGATTTCGTACCATATAAAATCCATCACCGGTTTTAATAACATTTTGAATTCATTCTTGATGTCTTCTCTCTTCAATATGTCTAAACATTGTTGGACGAAGGAACTATTGTCTTTCATACTTAAGGAGGAGAGAAATAAACCAATGTTTCTGGCGTGTTAAAATGTCGTTTAATTTTTCTGCATGTCAAATAAGTGTGATTTATGGACAACATTATTGAGCCCGACCAAAACTTCGATTTTTCCACGATTTCTTTAGCACATCCTGTCGGTATTCAGGGCGGCGCCTATTTCACTAAAATCGAACACAACAAACGACCATTGTACATCCAAACGTCGAAAAGTGTCTCGCGCCAAGGGTTTGTGAAAACGGGCAAACGATATTACTGTGACCTCATGTTCGACAAGAATTCAGAAACACTCATCAACTGGTTTGAGCAACTCGAGGAGAGATGTCACAAGCTCATTTATGAGAAAAAAGAGGTCTGGTTTCAGGGGAATTTAGAAGAAAGCGATATCGAAACAGCATTCAATCCCGTGATACGTGTCTACAAATCAGGTAAGTACTATTTGGTTCGTGTCAACATCAAAAACAACAAAGACGATATGCCCTCAATCAAAATCTATGATGAGAAAGAGATGAATGTGAATATGCACGATGTCACCCCAGATACAGAGCTCATTTCGATAGTGGAAATACAAGGCATCAAGTTCACCTCTCGCAGCTTCCAAATCGAATTGGAACTGAAGCAGGTGATGGTCATCGACAACAGTCCTACTATTTTCGAGAGTTGCTTGATTAAGACGGGACGTAAACCGCCGCCGCCCCCCGCGGAAGAACCAACTTTAGCAGAAATCCATTCCAAAAAGAGAGAAGTAGACCAATCTACCCAAATGTTTTTGGACTCTTTAGAGGAATTGACGATGTTCGACGAAGGAACAAATGAATACCCACCCGAAGACCCATCAGAAGACGCAAACGAAGACCCAAACGAAGACCCAAACGAAGACCCATTGCACGAAGAGGAACCTGCCTTCGGATATGAACAAGATGACAAGGGTTTGGAAAAGGATGCTTCGTTGGAGATTGAATTTGAGGATTTAGGTGAGAACATTGAGGAAGAAAACAAGGACGATTTGAAAGAGGTAGTAGATACCATTGAGCCGCAATCTTTAGACAAAAAGGATACCCTTACTCTGAAAAAGCCCAACCAAGTGTATTTTGAGATGTATAAGGAGGCCAGGAACAAGGCCAAGCAGGCAAAACGGAATGCGATTTTAGCTTATTTAGAAGCGAAAAACATTAAGAAAACATACCTGATTGAAAACATCAATGACAGCGACAGTGAATTTGACGACGAAATCGACGAAGTCTCCGAAAGTGAATTGGAAGACCTTTAAGGAAAAGTTGGTTAGGTCAATAAGTTTTAGGATAAATTAATATTAATCATAAAAATTATTTTATCATTAATTTTATATAATGAGTGTCTCTTTAAAGAAACTATGGAATGACTATGGAATTGGAGCCATAATTGTTTTACTAATTGTGGCCTATGGTGTTTACATGTTCGCCGGTTATTTAGGAGCTAAGGGCATGGTTGGCAACGAATCCAACAGCCAAATGCAACCCCAGTACAAAAATACCAATGCTGAGTATTCCGGCGCTGTCCGACCCTCTGAACCACTCGGACAAAACGAAGTCTTCGCCTCCGCCAACGGCGTCCAAACCTCCATGCCTGGGGTACCCGCCTCCTGCTCTCCGGCCAACATCCAAAACCCCGCTGAGCTCTTGCCCAAGGATGCCAACTCCCAATGGGCTCAATTGAACCCCTCCGGCAAGGGCGAACTCGCCAACATCAACTTGCTCAAAGCCGGATACCACATCGGTATCGATACCGTCGGACAAACCTTGCGCAATGCGAACCTCCAAATTCGCTCTGAACCACCAAACCCACAAATGAACGTATCAATATGGAACCAATCGAGTATTGAACCTGATTTTCAAAGAGTTCCGTTGCAAATTGGTTCTGGTGCACAATAATTTTGTGACGATATACGGTAAGAATATATTATCGACTATTTATTCAACTTGTTACCATAAAAATTCTCAAATATCATAATCTTTATATTCATTCATTTTACACATATAAATATTTTGAACTCTATTATCCAGTGCAATTTTATCAATATTACGACACAACTCAGTAAGCCAATCGTATTTGTCATAGTAGACGTCTTTTTGCAAAATCCGTATCACACTGTATCCTTGTTGGTTAGCACATTGCATCTTGTAAATATCATTCTTCCTCGTTTCTTCTGGGGATTGCCAGTTGCCTATTTGTTCGAAATGTTGCTTTCCATCCAGTTCGATTATGACTTTTCTCTCTTCAATGACAAAATCAAAAGGTAAATGCTTTTTCTTTTTGCACCAATCAACCTTATACTGTCGCTCTAACGTATTATATCTTACAAACAATTTATTAAATAGTATTCTCTCGGTCTTGTTCACGCAAAATGAGCACCAAACACCTTTGGTCACGTCACTTATTTGACAACTAAACTCTTTTTCACAAACACTGCAATCGAATCTATACTTTTTATTCGTGCTCTTGAAAATTGCTCTAGGATTAATGGTTTTGTCTGCTAAAAACATACAACGTTCCACAGAAGCAAATGAATGGGAAGAGGACGAAGAAAAACGAGAATATGGTCGCACATAAAAATATAGTTCTAATGTATAAAAATTATGAAGTTCGACTTCGACAAGATCACTCGATTCCTAGGCAAGCACAAGCTTGTTGTTTTTTTAGCAGTGTTTTTAGCCTTCATTCTGCTGTTTCGAACCCGGTTCGTGATTGAAGGGCTCACGTCCATGGGAGAGTACGAATATCTAGCACCGGTGCCCCCTAACAATACCATTAGTGACGAGGTAGTGAAAGCATTTGTAGCAAAATACAATGAAAACAGCAGTGTCACACATGCTCCAACCCTAAATGTTTCGACACCTGAGAATTTAGCGGCTAATAAAAACTTACTTCAAGGTGATTACACTGAAAAAGAGTTGCAGAACTATATCGACAACGGAACGTTTTCATTTAATGCCTATATTTTGAATTTTTTGAATAGTCACGCGGATGTAAAGGCAAAAATCACAAACATGTATGGTAGTTTAGATAATGCACAGAAGAGTTTTGGCAGTCGCCTTGCCTATCAGGTATATATATTGCCAATTGAATCCAAAATGAATCCGCCACCCTTGTCTTACCAAATTTACATGGGGACGGCGCAACCACCACATTCTATTCCAGCCGTAACTGTGCCTTCGTCTTCGTCTTCGTCTTCGACTACAGATAAAAACTATCAGGACTTTCTCTCCTTGTGTAGAAGAACATTGCAATAAATAAGTGTACAAATACAATTTAGATTACAAACAATATCTATCTGACTTATACGATTTTATAAGCCATTCTTTTCGTAGTGGATAGCCTCTAACACATTGAAGTCGTCAAAATCTTCTGAGATGTCAATGTCTGCAACAGAGAGAGGGGAAGGTGGTTGCGGTATGAGCCCAGATTCAAGGAGCACTTCCTTGTCCAATCCATACAAGCTGGCAGTGGTCCCCATTTGCCAGTGGTAAATAGCCGGTGGCAGTTTGTCCATCCCGTCAATGGGCGTCAATCGTTTGCCTTTGTATATAAGTTTTTGACAATTAAAGCAATAGCATACGAATACGTTGTTAAGACATCCAGTAGTTCGACAAGAACTGCACATTTTGGGGCCAGAATAGACATCGGGATTCTTTTCCCAGTTTTTATGGTTCATGGCCCAGGCAAGGGGAAAGTTGAGATGATATCTGAACCCATCCACAAGATAGAACCTCTTGTTGTGGTCGGTGATGATTGGAATGCACTGTAAATTTGTGGAGGACATGGTCGAACCAAACAGGCAATTGAATTATGCAATGGTTTAAAAGTTTTAACAAGTGCGACGATTTATTTTTCTTTAAATATGTTAATTTAATGTTTTATATAGCTAAGTAAATAAATTCATAATGAATTAAATATTTTTCAATCGATTAGAAATCAAATTCCATTTCGACTTCGCCATCACTGTCGTTTGCACTTGTACTTGTAAATTTACTTGTACTGGAGTTTGTGTTGGTAGTCTCCCTCCAGTAGTAGCCGTCCTCATAAACGGGAGTGACATCTCTTTGTTTTCGTTTGACTCGCTTGTTTCCGTTTCCAATCCACATATCACCGTCCATCAAATCAAAGAATGCTTGTACTTCTTGCACGGATACTCGAAAAAACTCGCGTCTAGGATGAATGCGCTCGGAATAGCGTGCAAGAAGCCCGTGAAGCGTCTGCTCCTTTTGTTTGGGGTTGGAGACCTGTTTCGCGAATTCCATGACATAAGGGGTTGGTGGACGCCACGTGTCGGAGCTGTTGGCTTCATATAGGCGTATGTCAGGTGTTCTCTCTGTCATTCCAACCTTTAAAATTCCCACCATCGACGGATTGGAGAAGCAGTAAATAAAACCCATTGAGTTATGATTCATCATTTTACGATAAGCTATGATACGATACGTCGTGTATTTACTTTATATATCACACCATGTGTTTAAATCAAAATCAAAATTTATAATCTTTAAAGGAAAATACATGAAAAACATTTAATTGCTGTAGTCATATGTGTCTGGCACGTAGTGTTCTCCCTCATCGTCGTCGTCATCCAAATACCCGACACTGCGTTCAACATCATCGTCGCCATGGTCTTCCAAAAATTGAGCATATCTTTCCTCTTGTTCATCATCTTCTTCTTGGCGTCGCTCCTCTTCGGCACGCATCGCTTCCTCTTCATCTCGGGATGGAACGGGAGCGACATCATAGTACATATTATGGAGCAGTTCGTGGTGCAAGTTGATGGTGACAAAATCGTGTTCTAAATGAAATTTGTCCAAATCACCCAAGATGACGCGCCAAGGACGAACCGGCCACATGGTGATTGGCATCACTTCGAATACCCCCTCGGTGCACAGTTGAGAAAATAAGTCATCGGCAAGTTTCGTATCCAACCATTGCACCCGCAACAGCAAATTTTGTGTGCATTTGGTGTACCAGTGCTCTGGGTCTGTTTCAAGCGTACTGGGATGTTCACTGTAAGCGATGTGCGTCTCGGTCACAAATGCGATTTGTTTGTAGAGAAAGGCATCAGTTAAATATTTGGTGGAATAGCACACGGACAAGCCATTGATTCGCAGATACTCAACTACCTCTTCCGATTGATTCATGTTTGTTTAGGCAATTTTGGAACAAATAGAATCACCTTATGGAATTGAATTATGAAGATATGACCATATGCTTAGCAATTTGACTTTATTTCTTTTTTTTTGAAACTATTTATTACCAGTTATATGATTAGAAAAGGCATAATAAATAATTCATTGAATTTGTTTTTATCTGCATAGTATATGGAGAAAACCAAATACGGCATATTTTTTTACATTTTCCTTGGCGTGATACTGTTTCTATGCTTAATCATTTACTACCAATCCGATGCATATGACCTGAAATGCATTATTGCTTCTGCGGATGGCAACCGGTATTGTGTCCGTGAACGCGAGAAAATGGAACTGGCTGCCAATTTGTTGGCCGAAGTGACCCAGCGCATGGGCGATGTTGTTCAATACTTGAAGAAGAATAAACCAGATGACCCGCGTACCCTTCGCTTGGTTGAAGGGTTCAACCCAAAACGAATTAGCGAGACATTGCCGACCAGCGAATTGACTGCGTATAGCGAGAACAAAGGAGAGAAAATCGCGTTTTGCCTCAATAGCAAGAAAAGTGATGGTTCCAAACTCATTGACATTAACACGCTGACCTTTGTTGCCTTGCACGAGTTGTCGCATATTGCCACCGAATCGGTCGGGCACAAACAAGACTTTTGGCAAAATTTCAAATGGGTACTCGAGAACGCAAAGGAATCTGGTATATATTCTCCTATCGACTACAAACGCTACCCACAAGAGTACTGTGGCACGACCATCAACGACAATCCATACTACGATTTAGCATAAATGGATGGGGGGGGTGGTTGCACATTTTTTTTTATTTTCTATACTCAATTTATAAACTATGGAGGGTCCTCTTGTCCATCTTTTGCACGCGGTGATTATCGCCACTGTCTTGTACATCTTAATGCGTTTCGCTCTGCGCCAATCCCAAACCATGGCCCTGAACCGCAGTATCCTCTTGGGTGCGTTGGCCGTTATCTACATGATTCTCTTTGGTCACGGTTTGCCCACCCGCATGAACCGCATTTAAGCAAACATATATTATACATATTATACAATAACATGATTTTCATATTGTATCATATCAAATTAAATTACATAAGACTCTTTAGGCCAATTGAATCCCAAAACGCCTGGTCCCAGTTCACAAATGGAGACAGCCATGCGTTCTCTCCATGGGTTGCCACAGCAGGGATACAAGAAACCAACCTTCGTCCACGTTTCTGAATAAGCTCACAGAAAATACCAAAGTCTCCGGGGTCTTTTCCACCGCAATGTGTCGTGTAACAATCCAAGTCTTCTTTGATGGTCTTGACACGTGATGCAAACGTCATGCAACAACTGTTGGTGAATTTCCAGTGACGACTTTGGGTCAGCAGTACACGACTAAGCTCACCACCTCCTTCAATGAATGGATTGGGACCACCGTCCGCATAATTGATGTATTTGTCCGGATGGTCGTAGCCAGAAGAATAGTGTGCCAGTTGTAACCCCTCCTCAATCACCATATCTGCTTTTGGTAGGTAGATATAGTCGTCCTCTGCAAAGTATACAATGTCGTCATCCTGGAAGTGGTCTACAGCAAATTGCGCTACATACAAAAACGACTTGGAATTTCCTAGAGAGAAGCGATATATACGTTCTCTCCTATAATTCTGCACCAAAAATGCGTAGGTTGTATCACTCACATTGTCTGCAAAGACGTAAATGTCGTTTCTTTCCTGAAATGTTTTCAACATGTGGAGAAACATGAGTTGTTTGTTGTGCACATATTGTGGTTTGCCTTTAGAGTTGCCACCGTCGCTGATTCTGTAGAGAACTTTCATAATAGCCTATTTAGTGGAGATGCCTCTATGTGGCTTTTTGCCTATAATTACTTAGAAATAATAATCGGTGGATATATATATCTCATTGATGTCGTCACAAGAATCGAACTCTCGTGATTCCTATGCAAGTGAAGCCATTCCGGACGATTCTAGCACATCTGACAACGGTCCTCTTGACTTTGGTGAGGAACAACCCATGATAATTCAAGAGGAAGAAGAAGAAGAAGAAGAGGTTGCACCCGAAGAAGTAAACCAAGAGGAAGAAGAGGTTTTACCTGAGTTTCTGGAAGAACAGACTTCTGAGCCTATGCAAGAGGAGGAACCAGTTGTGCCACTGGAAGAAGAGACTTCTCAGCCTATGGAAAAGGAAGAAGAAGTGGTAGCTGCCTCTGCACAGGAGGAAGAACCGGTCACCATCCAATCCGATACAGAGAAAATAATCAAATGGAACAACCCACCAGCATTCAAGGTTAAGCATCTTATTGGCAAATCAGTAAAAACCATTTATGTATTTTGCGGGAAAGAAGGTGATGACACCGGCAACCTTATGCAAGAACATTTTACCACCAACGAGCTACAAGAAATTCAAGAGAATGGCACCCGAGTATTCTTCACCAGTGAGCGATTGTACCCAGACGATTCGGTCAGTGCAATCAAAGTGAAAGTGGTCCACGAAATTCGCAAGCGCACTGCGATTACCTTTGCATTAGAAGAGCTCTACTTGTTCTGTCACGCCATCGAAGAGTTCAATTCTGTGGCACTGTATCAGTCACTCACGCGCCACAATCACGTTGTCTTAACCAAGCTCCGTTTGGAACAGTTTACAACCAACATTGTTCGCACAATGGGGGCATCATCGGGTTTTCCTCCAGTACAAAGTGTTGACGGCAATGTCTATACGTTGGACGATATTCGGCGAATGGAACTGGACCAAAAGCAATTCATTGTCAACCGTGTGGTTGGCCAAGGCAGTCTCCTAGTAGAAAACGAGTATCCCTTCATTGTCAACCCATTTGAAGCTGAACAACACGACAGCACGTACGAAAAGACACCGCGTGTTTCCCTCCTTACTCTTAATGGTGATTTGCTCTTCAATTCGCAAAACATGTACGGTGCATCGATTTACCTATGCTTTGCCGAGGACGTCTTCGAAACCAGCACAGACGCATCCATGACCAGTGCGATTTATTACCCACTCCTTTCAAACAAGAACATCCACTCGGTAGAAGAACTACGACTTCAACGCAGCACCCTGATACAATCCAATGAATCATACAACAGTCGAAAATCCCAACAGCTATTCGAGACAGTACAAATGTTTTATGGTGTGTATCGCGAGAGAAGCAACACAATAAACAATATTTCACATGGAATACGGTTTGTACGAGCGACGATGGCACCTGATTTCGAGGTGAAGTTACCACTGGAAACAATCTTCAAGACACTGCATGCAACACGAAAGGCGTCATTAATCAAATACAACCCGTCTCCGAACCAAGAGAATGTGTACCGCTTGTACACCACCAGACTAGCTGCCAACGGACGCAAAATACCCTTCATGTCCAAAGCCAACATCATCCGGTTATCCAAAACGATTGCCCGCACAAAATCGGTTTCTGTGCAAATAAGCAGTTCGGATAATACATTGTCGGTGAACTGTGAGTTCCATGAAAACGGTTCAGTGACCTTCTCCGCGGACTTTGCACAACCGTTGGCCCTGGATGAGGCAGACAAGGTCATTCGGGATGCCGCCAATCCCGTCATTGAAGAGGCACTGAACACCTTAGAGCAGAGTGGACATTTTATCAGCACGTTTCGTAGTCTTCATGACAGTAAGGTAAAGATTGACCAAATGACATTCGAGACCAAAGTCCAACAAGTAAGAGAATTCAATATCGACAAATTCAAGAAATGCGTCTTTGGAAATATCTTTATGGATGAAGGCAAAGAGAGAAAGCAACGGACCGCCCAAAAAGTATCTGTATGGCGTTTTAAACGAGTGGCCAATTTCAGTGCTTACAACAGCCAAGAAGCTTTCGTTATGCAAAAGGCCAAGCAAAACTGGAGCGACACGGAAATCATTGATGGGTTGGTGGAGAATTTCCCTAATGACCTGACTCGTGACAGGGCACGCGAAGTGGTCGCCACTATTTGGAGTCAAATGCAGATACGAAGTGGTGCCAAAAAATCAGAGATGCGATTGATTGACAATCCTGGGTTTCGAACAGAGGTGTTGTTGGACGTGCAAAGATCGACCTTGACAATTTCCACCGAAGACATTGATGATTTCAACTATTTGTATACGTTGCCCATCTACATTGACACCATTATACGGTTAGCACAGGACCCACAGCTTGCAACGAGTACATACCCTATTGAGAAAGTAAATCAAGTATGTGGACTGGAACAACGACAACAACGACAACTACTAGAACAACGACAACTACTAGAACAACGACAACTACTAGAACAACGACAACTACTAGAACAACTAGAACAACTAGTAGACGAGGAAGAGGAAGAGGATGACAAAGAGTCTGCTGGCTTTGGGGTTGAGAGTGAATCTGACCGCGAGTCAGCTCATTTTGGGTTCGATGACGAAGATGAATTCACAAATGAAAATGAGAGCCAAGACGAAGAAACCAAGGCTCGAGACATTCCACCAACCCAAAAAGAAGAAACCCAAAAGGAAGTAACCCAAAAGGAAGAAACCCAAAAGGAAGACAACGAAGTCATGGAAGAAGAGCTTATAGACGATGCAGAAGACTTAGAAGGACGTGTCTTGGATGGTATGAAATTGAAAAACAATCCATTCTTCCAGAACCGCATTGAGCGTCGAGACTCTGTCCTCATTGTAAAAGAGTCAGACCCTTCCAAAAAATTCAACAACTATGCTAGGACGTGTCTTTCAAGTGAACGAAGACATCCAGTGATTCTGAATGACGAGGAACTCGCCAAAATACATCGGGAACATCCCGGGTTCTTGAAGCCAGAACACGTTGTAACCTATGGTTCTGACGAAAACCATCAGTTTCACTACATATGCCCACGGTATTGGTGTTTGAAGACAAATACCCTGATTGACCCTGCCACGCTGCGAAAAGACGCCAACGGTGAACTGTATCACCCCACTTGTGGCAAGGTGTTGCCAAAAAACAGTGACGTCGTGAAGCCAGGATATTATATCTACGAACTCAACGCCAAGAAACCATATCCGGGGCTGATTCCGGATTCTCATCCAAAAGGACTGTGTGTGCCATGTTGTTTTGCCAAGTTCGATACCGAAGGCCGAATCAATGCAAACAAAAAGTGTCTGGGCGAAGACACCGGACCGATTGCAACCCCCATGGGAGTAATGAAAAAGGGAGAGAAATATATCATGAAACCCGAAAGCTTTCCATTGGGTCAAGGGCGATGGGGTTATCTACCAGTCTCTCTACAGGCTATGCTTCATGAGATGAGTGCGGATTGCCAGATAAGTAGGACAAATACCAACCTCAAACCAAACCGTCCTTGTTTGCTGCGTCATGGAGTGTCGACCAACACATCGAATCCCAAACAATCGTTCATTGCATGCATTGCCGATATCCTGTACTATTCGGTAAAAGATGTCAGCATATCAGAGATGAAGGAAGAAATCATATCAGCTATTACACTTGACACGTTTATCCAGTATCAAAATGGAAACCTCGTCAATGATTTCTATGACCCCAAGAGGGCGACAGAGGTCAACCTCGAGGCATATCAAGACACTCGGTTGTACAACAAAACCCACGAGGAGAGAACAAATATGGAACCCACCAACCTGGCCGAAAACACAGCCTATTTGCGACGTGTAGTGTCTGCCTTTGAGAACTTCGTGGCCTTTTTGCGCGACGATGACTCCATCATTGATTACACGTATTTGTGGGATATTTTGAGCATGCCCAATAGCAAGCTCTTCAAGCACGGTGTTAATCTCATTGTGTTCAACTTGCCAGAGTCCGACATCACGAACAACGTACAGATTGTGTGTCCCACCAACCATTACTCTGTGGAGTTTTATAAAGCGACCAAACCCTCTGTCTTCCTCATCAAGCGAAACTATCAATACGAACCGATATATTCTTACACCACCAGCAAAGACAAGGACAAGGTGGTGGTGAAAAAGGAGTTCAAAGAACTGGACAAAAATCTACCAGATAATTTACGTTCTCTCTTCAAGGATTTGATAAAACCATTTTTCAAACTCATTTGCAAGCCGCTCGAAAGTATGGTCGCTACTGTTGGGAAATACACATCGGGAGACCAAGTGTATGAAGCGAAACGTGCGTTGCTGCTGCCCGAACTGCTAGAGAAGTTGGACAAGTACAGGTACCCTGTGCGCAAATTGGTCATGAACTTCAGCAGCAAAATCATTGGTGTCATTGCGGAAGACCCCAAGAAGACTGACTCGACTTGTTTTGTTCCCTGTTATCCGTCCGCATATGACCCGACCCTTAAAGAAGGATTGGACTATGTATTCATGAACGATTTCTCCATTTGGCGACCTTACAAAGAAACGGTCAAATTCTTGCACCGTCTCCATCACAAAAGTGGCAAAGGCAAAGCGCAACCAGACATACCGTGCAAACCTGCGTTCAATATTGTCGAGGATGAGCTCATTGTGGGCATACTGACCGAGACAAACCAATTTATTCAAGTATCGGAGCCCATACCAGCGGACGCCATTGGCAACCAATCCTTGCCGTCCATACGGGAAAGCAATTACGTTGTGGCGACAAATGGCCGGTACAGACAATCTAGTGACGCAACGATTCTCACCGATACCGGTACAGACACGCAGAGAGAAGACTACGTGAAAAGAATCAAATTGGAATCCGCTTTTTACAACGCCTTCCGCAGCACCGTGCGAGTGCTTCTCAATGCGTACCACAATCTGGCTCTGCGGAACGAGATAGAACACTTGGTCAACAGCAAATTCATCAGCACCCTCTACCCTAAAAAACTGGAAATGGTCCGAGGGTTCCTGGAAAAACTGGTTGGGAATGCGGTCCAATTCACTGGCGACGCAAACAACTACCTGACGATTGGGGCAACTGGGTCGACATGCGTTGCCAAAAAGGACCAACGCACTTGCACTGCCTCACCATGGTGTGCCTTCACCGACGACAAATGCAACCTGATTTTGCCTGCGAAAAATCTCTCGACCGGAAGCGAGAACCGCCCCAATTACTTCACACGTATGGCAGACGAACTGATTCGCTACAATAGAATCCGGTCGTTCATGTTTCAACCACAAGCGCTGCTTTTCGGCAACATAGACTACAATCTGAGAGACAATGAAATGTTGCTGTTGGAAAGCGAAATCAACCAACAGTATTTTGCCAAGTTGGTGCCCATGGTGCCAAATCGGTACGCCAAATACAACTCATTCGATGAAGTCGAACCAATCAATAGTTTCCCATATGATGACAATATCGTGACCTCCTTAGGCGTAGAGAATGACATCATGATTTGTCAAAAGAAGACAACCGTTCTCTCCTCGCATCGCTGGGCAAAATGTTTTCCTCGAGACTTTAAGGAGATGAAATACGAACAAAGCATACCTTGTACGTTTGAAATCATCATTGACCTTATTCAAGCCTTCACAGGAAACAAGGAGAGACTCTCGGTGAACGATATCAAAGTACAACTCTTGGAGGAGTATACCAAGTACATCCTCGACAAGAACAGCGAAAGTATGGTGGTAAATGTTCTTATTGCAGAGGGGAAGAAAACACTTGGCGACCAAGTAAAAGCGGGTGCCTTGTCGTTTGTCCATTTTCTCTACACCGACAGCTACTTCCTGACGACCTTGGACTTGTGGTTACTGGTCCATCGTCACAAGATTCCGACTATATTTGTCAGTTCTCGAAAAATTTTTCAAAGATGGACCATGTTTATGGCTTACGGTGAACGTCGTGACTCGTTTGCTGTTATCGTGTTGCCTGAATTCGGACCAGAAAAGGTCCCGCGTTACAGAGCTATTCTCTCGAACACTGATTCCTTTTTTATTTCATTGGAAGAGTTACGGGAGTCAAGATGTGCAGAGGAAATGCTCAAGGCCGTTACCAGAGGGAAGATGAAGATATCTCATTTCTTGACCGATTTTGCAGGGCAACCAGAAACGTATCTTGCAAATGTGTCCACATTATCTGAAGCAGAAGATTCGGAAATGGAAATATTGGAAGAAGAGGAGGATTCAGAATACGAAGCAGACTCTGACGACGAGCCAGAAATGATACAAGAAGTAGAGTTGACACCTGATGTTTCTCCTGAATTGGCACAAGGACAAGGACAAGGACAAGGACAAGGACAAGGACAAGGACAAGGACAAGGACAAGAACTAGAGTTGACACCTGACATAGAGCAACCTGCATTGGGATTGGTGGAGGAACAACCAACTAGCGAGTCGGCCTCCCCTGAGCCAGTGAGAAAACGTCGTCAATTTCTTCTCATCAACGATTATGACGATGACGATGACGATGACGAGATAATTATGCCCCCACCAAAACCAGTGGTGTCCGATGAGGTTATTGACATGGTCTCATCCGATGAGCAACAATCTATACCTGAAAGTGAAGTGGTGGTCTTAGACGATGAACAAAACTCATCTAGCACCCTTACTCCTCCCCGTAAAACAACCAGACGAAGGAAATGCCCCAAAGGAACAAGAAGAAACAAGCGGACAAAATTATGTGAGCAAATTTCATAAACCAAATTAGGGCTTTACTCCTCTGCATCGTCTTCCATTGGGTATTCTCCTTCTTCTCCTTCTTCCTGTCCTTCCTGTCCTTCTTCTCCTTCCTCTCCTTCTTCCTGTCCTTCCTGTCCTTCTTCTCCTTCCTGTCCTTCTTCTCCTTCCTGTCCTTCTTCTCCTTCCTGTCCTTCTTCTCCTTCCTCTCCTTCTTCCTGTCCTTCCTGTCCTTCCTGTCCTTCTTCTCCTTCTTCCTCATCATCAAAGAAAATGTTTGCAGGGTCTTCGTAAACAAGGTAATTCTCCTGTCGGTGTCTGTACCCTAAATGATTGCTCATAAAGTGGTCGTTGGCCCTGTCGTTAAACTTTTTGTGCACAAGATTGAACTCCACCTGCGATTTCACCCTCTTTATGCTTCCATGAGCAAATATGCTCTTAAAGATAACCACTCTTCTACCAAATTGTGGATTAAACTGTTGAAATTGGTTCAATTTTCGCATCAATTTCGCTTTGGCACTGGTCTGCCCCCGCAACGTCAATGAATAGCAACTATGGAGATAGAGGGTTAAATATGGTTTCATCACCGCAATGAGTATCTCGTCAGGAAATTCAATATCAATATAGATTTTGTTTACATCGTTTCGAGGTGCATTGAATTGCCGAATCAGCTTGATGATATCTGCTTTCAGTTGGTCCTTCGTAGAGTTGGTCAAATAGTTTTGAATTGCACAATCTCGCAGAAGAGAGACATTGGAATCGACAAATTGTGACATATCGAAGTTGTATTGCTTGAATTTCAATAATATGTTGATGTACTCATATTTGATGTGGCTGATGTTGGCCTTGGTGACGAAAAAGTACCAGATATAGTACAGCATAGACTTGCCGAACGGCAGATTGTTGTACGGGTTTTTGATGCTCAATGGTTCCGAAAAAAACATGTAGGTGTTGGTCAAAGACGAATAAATAAGTTTCAGCATATCTTCTATGCGAAATAAGTATTTGGAATTGGCATGATACAAACAGAGAACGTTTTGCTGACCTATGACGATATCGTTTAATTGCAAATCCGTGGTGACAGTTAGATTTGCTTTCCGCCATTTATATTGAAAAACAGCCCGATTCAGTGTATGATACGTTCTCTGTATTTTGCTAAAATTCTCCATGAAAACCTTTCTCTCCTCCTCCTGGGAAGCAAAGTAAAATTCATGCTCCATCATTTGATGAAAAAAGGACAATTTTCGTTTCATAATTTCATGTCTAGGGGGCAAGGTACCCAACGGCCAAGTGTCCAATAACATCTTAAAGATGATCTTTTGCATACTGTCCACACCATCCGAAACATAATGACGAGAAAAAATATTGTTCTCTTTTCGGGTCATGTCGTCTAGTTTGAGGGTTCGTTCTACTATGAGGTGAAACGTGCTAATAATCATTTTTAACATCAATAAATATAATTAATTACATATTCAATTGTATTTATAATTTCAACAACAAGTTGTTATACTGCCATGCCAAATTTGTAATTTTGTAACATTTTTTCTTTCGCCTTAAAATCCAGGGTCGTAGTCGTTGTCTTCACCCATGTTCTCTGCTTTGATGGTGACCACATTGTTGGTGATAGCAATGCGATTTGGACCGCAAGGGTCATCCCGATTTTCCACTGACCCAAACATCTGGTCAATCTCGTCTTCCACGTCTACAAACTTGTATTCACTGGCTGCGGTGAGTGTTTGGGTCTTCTCAATGTCCAACAACACCTGGAAAGCGCTAGTGCCAAAATAACCTTCTTGACCACACATGACATTGGCCGACACACCACGTAGCGTATCCAGCTCGGCATGTCGTGCTGCACGAATAAACATCTCAGGGGTCTCTTCAAAGGAGGCCTTGGCAATCGGACCAATGTTGTCGTTATTGACTCCGTGTCTAAAGATGGAGATGAGTTTGTGAGTAAATGTCATGCGGTCCACGAGCACACTGTAGTTGTGGTAGTTGATGTACGTGCCATCAAACTCCACCACTTCCACCAACTCATTGTAGATGGCTTGACGTGCAGCCTCAATACCCAACACATTGCAAATTTCCACGATGTCATTGCTGATGGTGCGGGACTTATCAATGAAATCCAATCCCAGCACGTCCAACAAGTTGGTACCAATGGTGTCCAGCACCCAAATATCTTGCTTTTTGTATACACCGTCTTGCTCAATCACATTGTCCAACACCTTTCGCATGATGACTTTGTTGATGCCCTTGACACCTCGCAACACCACGTTTTTCAGCAGCTGTTCCTGGTAGTTCTTCAGGATATAGATTTGGTCCGATTGGTCCAATGGTTTGGGACCTGCCTTTTGATTGGCTTTGCTTGCTCCTTTGAGTACCTCGTTCATGCGAATCCGGAAGATGAGCTTGTCTGCGTTGAAGTCAGAATAGGTGCACGTGATTTCGTTTTCATAGCACGTCTTCAAGGTGAAGTTGATGTCGTCCATGGTGATGTTCTTCTCCAACATCACTTCAGGGTCCATTTCCATGCGAATAATCCATTTGGACTTCTCGACCCCATCGTCACCCGAACCCCCACCAGTGCATTCGTTCACCATAGATTCAAACGCTCTGTACTGCTCAATGCAATCTCGGTCTTCCTCAATCAAGGTAGCCAAATCGTCTGGGTCAAAGAAGATGCCTGTTGATTTCACGACCTCTTCCAACTTGGTGTGCTCCAACATGTACATAATGGTGCGGGCTTTGTCTTTGTGACGCTCGTCGTCTTGCTTTAAGTAGACACTCAAGGACGGATTCTTGATAGTCTTCGACAGCGACATGATTTCCTCAATACGCGGCACACCACGGGTCACATTCGACTTGGATGCTACACCTGCAAAATGGAAGGTATTGAGAGTCATCTGGGTGGAGACTTCTCCAATACTCTGACCAGCAATCATGCCGACCATCTCACCCGGTGCCACAATGGCCCGCTTGTAGTCCAAGTGGATGGTGTCCAAAAGCAGGATGAGTGCATTCCTGTTGAACCGTTTGACAATGAGCAACTCCTTTGGTGCCAAGTAATGGAAGTACAGTGTGCGGAATAGGTCTGTAGGCGGCGAATAGTGCAAGATGTTCAGCTTGTCGAAGTAAGTGACCACAAGCTTGTATGCCTCCAACGGAGTGATATCCACCAGGGAGGATGCAGAGATTTCACATTGCCCTTGGATGTTGTTGATAACATGTGCGAAGGCAACCGGACAATTCACGATTTTATCACCTCGGCCACGAAACACATTTTTGATAATGATTTCTCTCTTCTCCATCATCTCTTCCACCAACTTCTCCATTTCTTTCGCGAATTCCTGCTTCTGCTCTTTCAATCGCTTCATGGTGTTTTTCAAGAAGATGTTGCTCAAGGATTTCACCTTCTCCTCTTCGGGTATCAGGTAATGGTCGAATATCTCTTGTGTGCTCATCTCCACAATCGGCATGTCTTGGTCTTCCACCTTGGTTGTGTCAATGCCGTCGTCACCATATTTGAACTGCACAATCTTGTTCTTGTTGTTGCGGATGGTCATGTCGTACTCCACCTTCAAATCTTCGAGCGCCTTGATGAGCTTGCGCTGGATATAACCTGTGGAAGATGTCTTGACGGCTGTGTCAATCAAACCAACGCGGCCACCCATGGCGTGCATGAACAGTTCTTGCGGGGACAGTCCATTGATATACGAACTCTCGACGAACCCACGCGCTCCTGGTGAGTCATCGTATTTGGTAAAGTGGGGCAACGTGCGATGTTCAAAGCCATAGGGGATGCGCTTGCCGTCCACATTCTGTTGACCAAGACACGATATCATGAAGGAGATATTCAACTCCGAACCTTTGGACCCGGCTTGTACCATGGTGACGAAACGGTTCCCTTCAGACAAGTTCTTCAACCCGATTTTGCCTGCCTCCGAGGTGGCTTGGTTCAAGATACTGTTTACCTGTGTTTCAAACTCCTCTTCGTTGGTCTTGCCAGTATTGTTCTCGAAGATACCCATCTGCACTTGGTCAATGAGATTCTTGACCTCGGTTTTCTTGTTGGTAATGACTTGAATGATCTGGTCGTTGGTGCTCTGATTGGATATCAAGTCACTGATGCCCACACTGAATCCAGCGGATTTCATGTACTCAGTGACAATGTTCTGAACGTCATCAATAAACTTGGCCGAGGCCATGTTGCCAAAGTCATTGCAGACACGTTGCAAGAGACCACGCGTGCGTGCGCCGAACGTACCTTTGTCCATTTGTCCGCGAATGTACTGACCATTTTTGATTTCCACGCTCTTGTACTTCATGGTCAAGGGGGGCATAATCTGACTCAAGATGTCGAAGTTGGTGACGCCTCCCTCCTTCGCGATGTCGTGGAGCAGTTTCTCTTCGTTGATTCCGTTGAACATCATCAGCAGATTCATCGCTTGTCTCGGCGAAAACTTTATATTTTCTCTGGTGAACAAGAACGACCCAAGCATGGAATCTTGATAAATACCAATGATGGACGAATTGTTCGCTGGACTGATGATTTGGTAAGGAACCGCCGCTAAATTTCTCAATTCTGCCTCAGACTCGGGGTCCTGAGGCATATGCAAATTCATCTCATCGCCATCAAACGATAAGTCGTCAGAGTTTCCAATGACGTCGGACTGTATCTTAAGCTGATTCAAGATGGTTAATCTATCATTACCAACCAACACCCGTTCAGTCTCTGAATGCCCTCCATATCCTTACCATAACGGAATTAGGAGGTAACACTGCGGATTATCCAATCCTTTACGTTATTACCATTGGGTTCGGCAATTAACCGAGTTCCTCACGAACGTTTCCATAAGTGAGTGGTAGTAAAGGCTCTAAGGAACTTCCCGCATCAAGGTGTTTTGCAAATAAATCAATGTATACTTGAGGCAAATCAAGTTTGTTTTGTGTGTGATAGTCTTTTAACTTTTTGTAATGCGTTATGACTTGTTCTTTCAAAATTTTGTTGTTTTTTGATAAATTGTCAGTGGCAGAGAGCGGCATCGTATTTCTCCAATTGAATGCAATGAGTTGTTCATCTAGGTTGTTCAAATCAAATTTAGATAGAGGGATGACATGGTCTATATGCCATTCTTTACCATGGTTATCTAATCCAAACATATTGTTGTAGGTAAATATCCATTTGAAATAGTGGTCAGATGAACAACCCAAGTATTCAATCGAGTGTTTCGTTTTACTTTTGTGCAAGCAGATGTAAATACGGGACCTCACTGAACGTTTGAACTTTTCAATTGGTTCATCCCTTTCACAGTGTTTACATTTTAAACGATTATGTCGAAAACGTTCTTTTGGTTTCACCGTGTCACAATACTTACACCGCTTGTTTTCCAACCCTATTTTCTGTTGCTCTTCATTTCGAATATGTTGCTTTAAGATTACCTTTTGATGCTTAAACTCACTTGCTTGTCTGATTAACTTTTCTCTGTGTTTCTCGTCACACTTATACTTTTGTCTTCTCTTCAAATTGTAACACAGCTTACAAATAACACTGCCTAATTTGTAAAACTGATGAACTTCTCTCTCAATGATGCACCTTGTGCAAATTTTATGTGTGACGTTTTCAGGGTTGGTAGTTGTCATAACTGTTATTGTTGTGTTGTGTTAATTCTTCTATATTGTTTGCCTCAAATATATATTGTTTAATTCACTAGGGGGTTTCACGCTTTTAACGCCCCCTGTTGCTAACCTCGATGGCTTTGTGACCCTAGATTGTCACAATTTTTCGATCAGCATTGTAAGGCTTGGTCGGCCTTATACCATTTCCTTACCATTTCTGGTAAGGTCGGAATACACCTTGTGCCCCATCTGGTTGGTCAGACCGTCATGTGGGACCCGTAACCGTCTACTCTCTGAACCTGCCCCATACTCTTACCATAACGAGGTTAGGGGTTTGGCTGCTGATTATCCAATCCTTCACATTTTTACCATTGGGTTCGGCAATTAACCGAGTTCCTCACTAACGTTTCCATCAGTGAGTGGTAGTGAAGGCTCTCAGGAACTTCCAGCAATTTGGTCACGTTGCAAATAAGCAAGTAATGCCTTATTCACTAGGGGGAAGCACGCTTTTCACGCCCCCTGTTGCCGACACCAAGTCTATCGGCGACGTTCATTCGAAAGGTATCTCCACGCGTCATGATACGCGCAATATGACACATCATACTCATTCGATGAAGGGTGGGTTGACGGTTGAAGAGGATGGCATCTCCGTCCATCATATGACGATGCACGATGTCGCCCTCCTCCAGAACAATCGAATTTCTATCCAAATAATATCTCAAGGTAATTTCTTCTCCATTGCGCTGTTGCAACATCTTGGCTCCAGGCCACACATCTGGGCCATTGCGCACCAGTTTTGTCAAGAAATTTTTGTTAATTTTATTCACCACCACTGGTTTCGTAATGTTTTTAGCAATTTTCATCGGTACACCCAATTCACGGATGGAAATGTTCGGGTCGGCGGTAATGACGGAACGCGCACTGAAATCGACACGTTTCGCCATCAAATTGCCTCTCATGCGCCCACCTTTGCCGTTTAAGCGGTCCTTGATGGATTTCAAGGGTCTGCCCGACCGTTGTGCTACAGGTGCCGCACCAGGAATCTTGTTGTCGACTTGCGTAGCTACATAGTACTGCAACAACGTCGTGAAATCATCAATCAAACTTTGTGGGGAATTGTTTCGAATTTTGTCCAACAATATTTTGTTTGTCTTGATGATGTTGACGAGGATGTGGCTCAAGTCGTCTTCCGAACGTTGTTGCGCATCGTGCTTGACAGATGGTCTCACGGCGGGAGGAGGAACCTGCATCACTTGGCAAATCATCCAGTCCGGTCTGGAGTAAATAGGACTAAACCCCATGAACGAGACGTCCTCATCCGAAATTCTCTTCAAAATTTTTAAGGCCATTTCAGCTGTAATTTTTACCACAATTTGTTCACCGGCAGGACCACTTCCCTTCCATTTCGCCAAGATGGTGGCCAGTCCTTCTTTCTCAATTTTCGCTGGCTGCAAACATCCGCAACCATCCTCGGTGTCCTGTCCACACACCTTGGACTTGGTGGTAGAGAATATCTTGGTTGCGGTCTCGACGATGAAGCTCCAACGGGCATGTCCCTGCAGTTTCAATGCTTGCTTGTACTTCTGTTTGCTGATGAGCAGTTTGCTACATTTAAAGCATACACATCTCAAAATTTTTTGCACTGTACTCAAGTAATGAATGTAGAAGACCGGACGAGCCAACTCGATGTGGCCAAAATAGCCAGGGGTTTGCATGTAGTCCAAGCCATCTGTGGGACAGATGAGGCCAGGCTCGAGAACACCCATGCGAGGGTCAAACAGGCCACCGATGACGGGCTTGTTGTTGACATAGGTATCGCGACTGGTGATTTCGGCGACGGACCCCTTCCGAATCTCCTCTGGTGACAGAATACTAAACTGTATTCCCACCACTTTCGACACGTTCACTGAATTGTTTTTTGAAACTGAAAATTTCGACATCTCTTTATAATATATTACTATACATTTAAATTGTTTTGATAAATCAATTTTATTTGTAAATACTTGGTGGATGTGAATATGTGTCTAAGTTTCATTGGGTTGATGCCAAGACACAAAATAAGATACAAAATAAGATACAAAATAAAATTGATTATGATTTAAAATCAACGTGTCAAGGGTAATAATATATCCATCCCGAACACATACAACAATAACATGCCACGTGAGCCCACTTACAAAGCGTCAAACAAGAAGTCTGCGAAGGAGCAGCAAAAGAGAAAGAAGAACACGGAGTCAGACAGTGACAGCGACTTCAGTGGGAGCGCCACTAGTGATTCTGACCACGAGGAAATGAATGCCCATGAATTGCGCAAGTACATTCAAAAAATATTTCCGTCCAAGCACATGGATAAGAAAGTGAAAGCTGGAGAGAAATTGAAGAAAACCTTGAAGAAAACCTTGAAGAAAACCTTGAAGAAAGCTGCCAAGGCCACCGAAGAGTCGTCTGAGGAAGAGGAGGAAGCAGATGACGATGACGACGTTTGGGAAACTGCCTCCTCTTCTTCAGACGAAGAGGAGAAAGTGAAAGAGAGAAAATACGATAAAAAATCCAAATCAAAAAGTAGTAAAAAATCCAAGAAAGAATCTTGTTCATCAGACGAAGACGAAGATGAAGAGTCAGAAGAAGAAGAAGAGGAGGATACAAAAGGCAAAAAGAGCAAAAAGAACAAAAATTTGAACATTATCTTTACCATTGGTGGTAGAGGTCTTAGGGAAGAAGAAGACGATGACGACGAATACGACGAAGATTATGATGAGGACGAAGACGAAGACGAAGACGAGTGGGAGGAGGAGACAGAGGACGAAGACGAACCCGTTTCTTCTTCTGACGACGATGAGGAAGAGGAAGACGAAGACGAAGAGGAAGCGGTTGATACTGAGAAAGAAACGGCTCCAAAAGAAAAAGAGGAGGACAATGAATTCCTTGTGCAAATGCGGGAGCTTCTCTCCAAGAATCCTGAAGACAAGTCCATTCAAAAATGCATCCGGGTCTACGAGGAGGAGAGAGACCGCGAACGCAAAACACAAGCAGAAGCCAAGAAGCGTGACGAACGTCGCCGCGTCAAGAAAGAGCGGAAACAGAAGGCCAAAAACATGCGCATCTTCCGCAAGATAATGAAGGACAAGAATTCTATGAACGACTACTCCTTTTACGGCAAGTTGGAGATGGACCATCAAAAGAGACTGATTAAGGAACTGAGAGAAATCAACAAAATCACACGTATCGAAAAGCCCTACCGCATGACATTGCTAGAATCGTCCATTCCAGTGCATTTCAAGGCAGCGGCCATGAAGAAGGTGAATTCCTTGCGCTACATGGAGCCGGGAAGTGGCGACTTTTACAAAATCAAAAATTGGGTGGACACGTTCATGAAGATTCCCTTCACCAACTACCAATCACTGCCCATCAGTATTGAGAATGGTGTCGACAGTTGCCATGATTTCATGGAGAACGCCCAGAAAATTCTCGACGAAGCGGTGTACGGTCTCAACGATGCTAAGATGCAAATTATGCAAATGTTGGGTCAACTGCTGTCCAACCCGAAGGCCATTGGCACGGCCATTGCGATTCATGGACCGCCTGGAACCGGGAAGACGAGTCTGGTGAAAGAGGGTATCAGCAAAATCCTCAACCGTCCCTTTGCATTCATTGCACTGGGGGGAGCCACAGACAGCAGTTTCCTAGAGGGTCATGGATACACTTATGAAGGAAGTACCTGGGGCAAAATTGTGCAAATCCTCATTGACAGCAAATGCATGAACCCTGTCATCTACTTCGACGAGCTTGACAAAATCAGCGAGACACCCCGTGGCGAAGAAATTGCGGGAATTTTAACCCATTTGACGGATACGTCGCAAAATTCGCAGTTCCATGACAAGTACTTTGCAGAGATTGACTTTGACCTGAGCAAGTGTCTCTTCATCTTCAGTTACAATGACGAGTCCAAGGTGAACCCCATTTTGCGGGACCGCATGTACCGCATCAAAACCAAAGGGTATTCCTGCAAGGAGAAGACGGCGATTGCGAACAATTACTTGCTGCCAAGAATCAAGGAACAGGTGAAGTTCAACGACGGCGACATCACCATCCCAGATGACGTGATTGCGTACATCAATGAGAAGCATTGCAACAAGGAGGATGGGGTACGTAATATGAAGCGATGCTTGGAAATCATCTACACCAAGTTAAATTTGTATCGACTCATGAGACCGGGGGCGAACTTATTCGAAGGAGAAATTTCATTGAAGGTGGAGTTCCCTTTCCAAGTGACCAAGCAAATTGTGGACAAGCTTATTAAGAAGGATTCGGATGTGATGGATACATGGAGAGCATTATACGTATAAAATGTTTTGTTTCGATGTTTTGCTGTTGCATACTATTGGTTGCATACTATTGGTTGCATACTGTTGGTTGCATGCTCTTGCATTATTGTATGATAAATTTGCGATAAATTGATAATCATTGCCAGTAAAACAGCTTAAAATAGAATAAAGAATATATAATATTTTAAATTTATGAGTTTAGAATATTATCTTTTTTGCCGAAAACAGTATGACGATATAATCAGGCAATTAGATGAAATCTTGGGCAAATATGAGTTCATGTGTGTCATGACCACTGCGGAAGGGAGTGCATTGGAACGCGATTATTACGACATTTTCAGGCCACATGACAACAAATACTTTTTTATGGAGAACCTGAGGCACATACAAAAATGCAGGAAATTGTGTGACCAAAAGGTCCTTACCCTTTGTAATCACGAATATGTGACAGACATGATTGACCTGACACCAGAGAGAAGTCAAGAAATAACCTATTGTACCATTTGCGAACACACTAAGTAACCAAAATATATATTATATGAAACCTACTTAAAGAGGGTGTGTTACACTACATGCATGTAGTAGACCATTGTTGTCCTTTTTTGTAATGCATCCCTACATCCATGTAATAGACACACTACATGCATGTAGTAGACCATTGTTG
>Ga0209550_10000369_pt1 | contig 40902 bp, 27 predicted proteins | sample LauGreSuBDMM15SN_2_FD_187567 | JGI IMG/M metagenome (GOLD analysis project Ga0209550, IMG submission 187567) | Freshwater lake microbial communities from Lake Michigan, USA - Su13.BD.MM15.SN (SPAdes) (version 5) | ecosystem: Environmental > Aquatic > Freshwater > Lake | place: Lake Michigan...
ATCCAATGATGAATTGATTGTTGCTGTATTACCTACTACCAATTTACTATTGAATGAAACATCGTCATTTACAAACAATTTACTATTGAATGAAACATCACCAAGTGTATACACCGATGAATTGAATGTAGCATTGTTATCTACTTTCAATTGTGAATTCATTGAAACATCACCGTTTATAAATAAATTACCATTGAGAGAACTATCACCTAATGCAAATAACGATTTGTTGAATGTGGCATCGTTATCAACATTTAATTTGGAATTCAATGCTACACCACCAGAGAGATATAAATTACCATTCAATGATAAATCAGTATTGATAACAGATAAACCGGTTCCATTAATATAAAGATTTCCATTTAATGATAAATCAGTAGTGGTCGAATATATTGTTTCGATTACTCCATCAAATCCTGCTGAAACAGATGTTTCAAACCCTTCATCATCAAATGTGACATAATCATTTCGCATAGTATTAATTTCGAATGCAGCATATTCGTTACTGACAATTTGAATAGCACTTGAAGGAATAGAACGAGGAGCATAATGAGCATATAAATTACCACCGACATTCAAATCACTATTCAATGTTAAATTTTTTGAAAAAGACAAATTACCAATAACATTTGTATCAGGAAGGGTAACCGTTCCAGTAAAAGTAGGAGAACTAATATTGGATTTTAAATTGATATTTGCTGTAATCGTATTTGAAAAAGAAGCATCATTATTAATTGCAGATGCAATTTTATTTAGTGTATTTAAAATAGAAGGTGGAGAACCTGATAAATTAGTAATTTCACTTTGAACATATTCTGTTGTTGCGATTTGTGTGGTGTTTGTACCGAGAACTGCGGTTGGTGCTAATGGAACTCCTGTAAATTCAGGAGAAGCTATATTGGCTTTTAAATTAATTGCTGTTATTGCCACTGTAGATAATGGCTTATCCAAATCACTAGTATTATCGACTTGTCCAAGACCAATCATTGATGGTGTAATACCACTAACATTTCCAGTAAATGTAGGTGAGTTAATAGTGGCATATTTGTTTATCAAAGAAACTCCATTTTCATAGATATTTTGACCTACATAGAGAGAACTATTCAATGATACATCACCTACTACATTTAATTTATCGTTCATCAACGCTACCGAATTCACTATAAATTCTACATTAATAACCGCTTTATCGAATGTTGCGGTTCCTGAAAAGGCTGGTGAATAAACAGGTGCATATCTGGATGATAATAATTGACCTCTTTCATAAATATAAGATGAAACATTGAGAGAACCTACCATAGATACATCGCCTTGAACATATAAATTCTTATTTAATTTAGTATCATTTGATACAAATAATTTACTATTCAGTGATAAATCACCTGATAATACTGCTTTACCCAACACACTTAAATTACCATTGATAGTAGCGTCTTTACCTAATACTAATTTACCATTGAATGATGCGTCGTTATTTAATATTAATTTATCAGTAACGGTAGTCAATGGAAGTGTAACATTACCATTAAAAGTAGGGGATGTTAAATCCGCTTTGTATGCCAATTGATTTGCGATTGTTGCTTCCAATGAACTGTTTGAGTTGGCAAATGCTTCCGATAATTGGTTCAGGGAATTAATAGTAGTAGTGGATGCAACATTGAAAAAATCGGTCAATTTATTCTCAACATATAATGTTGTAGCAATTTGGTCAGTAGGTGGAGCAGCAACCGATGATGTTGGTGCAGTTGGTATACCTGTAAATGCTGGGGAATACGATGTTACATAACCTTGATTTTTTACAAATTCGGTTGTTGCTACTTTTGTTGAACTATCACTGGATTGTTGTGTTGATGTTGATATACTTCCTACAACATTTAAATCACCTCCTACTGATAATTGATTATTGAATGAAACATTACCGGATGCTGATAAATTACCTGTTGTCGAAACATCCCCTGTGAAATTAGCACCTGATAATTTGGCAAAACCTTGATTATTAACAAACGCGGTTGTTGCTACCAAATTGGAATTATCACTGAATACCGGTGTTTGTGTTTGAATAGTTCCATTTGTCACCAAGTTTCCATTCAATGATAAATCGGTTAATAAAACCATTTTTCCACTGACTGATACATTTTGTAAAGTGGTATTTCCAATAAAAGATGGTGATACCAAATTGGCTTTTACTATTAAAGCATTTTGTGTTGCAGTCGAAATTGGTTTATTAATATCACTTGTATTATCTACTTGGTCAAGACCAACCATTGATTTTGTAATACCTCCTACATTTCCAATAAATGTGGGCGAATCCAAAGTAGCATATTTGTTTATTAAAGACACTCCATTTTCATAAATTTCTTTATTAATAAATAGATTACCTTGTGTTGTAATATCGTCTCCAACACTCAGTTTACTATTGAGTGAAACATCACCATTGATTAATAATTTATTATTTATAAACAAATTACCGGTTATATCAACATTTTTATTCATTGATACATCTTTCAAAACTTCTAATTTGGAATTCATTGAAACATCACCTGTAAAAATTGCTCCGGATAATTGGGCATAAGCTTGATTTTTAACAAATTCGGTTGTGGCAACTTTTGTTGTATTATCACTGGTTACAGGAGTATTGGTAGTCAATACACCGGTTACTAATAGATTACCGGTCATATTAGTGTCTCCTAATACAGATAAGTTTTTATCAATATTTACATCACCATGTGAAAGTAAATTACCGTTTGTTATAAAATCACCACCTACTGTTAATTGACTATTTAATGAAACATCACTGGTAACTTGTAATTTGGTTGCTATATTGACATCGCCACTAAAATTGGCACCCGATAATTTGGCATACCCTTGATTTTTAACAAAAGCGGTTGTTGCAGCTCTGGATGAATTATCACTGGAAATAGCAGTTGGTGTATAAATTAAACCATTGACTGATAAGTCACCTGTTATCAAAACATTATCGTCTATTAATGTTTCGCCATATACGATTAATGTATTATTCACAGTTGTGGTAGGTAATGTAACTGCACCGGTAAATGTTGGCGATTCTTTATCCGCCTTTGAACCTAATGATGATGCAATAGATGAAGCGAATTCAGCATCTGCATTAGAAAACGCACTGGATAATTGTTGAATAGCATCAAAAGCAGAAGGTAATGTATTAATAAAACTAACTATTTCTGTTCTAACAAATTCGGTTGTAGCTATTTGTGTATTCAATGTTCCCATTGGTGGTGTAGGTGCTAATGGCGAACCTGTAAACTGTGGAGACTCCAATTTTGCAAATCCGGAACGGTTTACAAATTCGGTTGTTGCTACTTTTGTAGAATTATCGGTTGGTGCTTGTGTAACTGCGGTTATATCACCATTAAATGTAGTAAAACCATTTACTGTTAAATTACCATTGAATGTACTATCGTTTCCTACATATAAATTTTGAGAAGTATTCAAATCACCTGTAAAATTCGCCCCAGATAATTGGGCATAAGCTTGATTTTTAACAAATGCAGTTGTGGCTACTTTGCTTGAATTATCAGTTGAAGATTGAGTAGTCGTGCTTATTGAACCGGCAACATTCATACTTCCATTTGTAGATATGTTACCACTTACAGTCAAATTATTATTCATAGAAACATCATTCAATACTGATAATTTTTGTGAAATAATAGTATTTGCCATCGTTGCTGTGCCGGTAAAATTAGGTGATGCAATAGTAGCATAAGCTTGATTTTTTACAAATTCGGTTGTGGCTACTCTGGTTGAATTATCAGTTGTTTCTTGTGTAGGTGCGATAACATTTCCGTTCATTATTGTTTCACCAGATACAGTCAATGCTGAAATACTTGCTGTTGGAATTACCACTGTTCCTGTAAATGTAGGTGATGCTAATTTTGCATATGCTTGATTTTTTATAAAAGCAGTTGTTGCTACTTTTGTTGAATTATCGGTCGATAGTTGGGTAACTGTATTTAAATTACCTTTAATATCTACATTACCATTCATCGATGCATCTCCATTTATAAATAATTTTGAATTCAATGAAACATCGCCTATAACGGATAATTTTGTATTCAATGAAACATCGCCTGTAAAATTAGCACCTGATAATGCAGCATAACCTTGATTTTTTATAAAAGCAGTTGACGCAACACGGGTTGAATTATCATTATTGGATTGTGTTTGAACTGTTAAATTACCACCGATATTGACATTATTATTCAACGAAACATCGCCATTGACAGCCAATTTACTATTGAATGAGACATCGCCAGTGACATTTAATGTATTATTTAAAGTAGCTTTATGATAAACATATAATTTACTATTCAATGAAACATCTCCTTGCACTGAAAATGTCTGTTCGACGTTTCCGGTTTCTAATGTTGAAAGCCCAGTGAATGTAGCTCTATCAATTGGTGCGTAATTTTGACTTTTCACAAATTCAGTGGTTGCTACTTTAATAGAATTATCTCCTAATTCTGGTGTTCTTGTTATTAAAGAACCATTGGTAACACTTACATTACCATTCAGTGAGAGATTTTTCGTTACAAATAAATTACCATTCAATGATAAATCACCAGTATGTATTAATTGACCGGTTATAGAAGCACCACCGGAAATCGTGATAGCACCGGAAATATCCAATGCACCTTGAGGATCGGTTTTTCCTATACCAACATTACCGCCATATGTTAATAACGGTGTTACTAAAACACCATTTTGTACTCTTGTATTGTTTAAACTCGTTTTTATTGTATTGGTCGATAAATCTAAACTACCGGTTGTTGAGTCGTATGTAATCGATGCGGTTTCTTGTTTTGTTTGTTTACTAATAAAATGAATGGTTCCTTCGTTTACATAAAGAGAACTAAATGGTTTGTCGGGTGTGCCTAAATTAATTATATCAGCGACATTTGGCACGATATTTGCAGATACTGTTATTTGGTCATTTGAATTATCGAATTCCAACATTTTTTTTGTATTTGAACCAATAGTATTAATATTTAGTGTGCGGCTTGTTAAATCATCCAATTTGGATTGAACGTTTTGGGATAAATCGCGTATGAATAATAATTTTTCATTGGAAATATCATAGTATTGTCCTGATGAATTTTGAATACGCATAGAGTCTGATTTAATACTAAATTTAGGATTAGCTGAATTTGTATTATCATAAAAATTCATAGATAAATCATTACGCAAATATACACCACCACCACTAATATCAATAAAACCTTTAAAATAACTCTGTCTAATTTTATTTGCATTTTCTGATAAATCAAACCACTTACTCATTCTTATATATAATTCATATTTTTTTATGCTATTCAAAATTCTTAATTTTACTACTATTGAAAATTCATATTATAATATTCGATTGATGACATCACATTATAAATTGTATAAACCAATCTAAAATTGAAAAATACAACCATTGGATTGAACTATATTTCCATTTATGTCTAAAGCACGATTTGTATTCACAGTTGTCGTATTAATTCCTACATAATTTGTTATCATATTCCCATTTATATTAACTAATGCATTTTCTATATTATTATCTGTATTTACCCACATATGTTTAGATATGTATAAATTACTATTAAGTGAAACGTCTCCTGATGCAACCAATATACCATTCAACGACAAATCTTCACTAATAATTAACTCATAATTATTTATTTTTGTGTTAATAATATACTTATTTTCACCTTGTTTAATTCTTAAATTACCATTTATTACTATATCGTTACCAATATAAACACTACCATTTATGGATGCATCATAATCAACGAATAAATTCGATTTCATTGTCACATCCGAATTATTAACTATTTTGTTTGTCACATTCAAATTACCAATTATAGTTGCATCTTTGGCAACATATAGAGAACCATCAAAATTGACATCATCCATTGTAAATAAACGTTTGTTTATGGTTGTGTCACTGGCTACATATAAACGGGAATTCAATGAAGTATCGTAGCTTACAAATAAATTACCATTTAGTTTTGTATCGTAGTTTATATACAAATTACTGTTGAATGAAACATCGCCTAATACAAACAACCGTTTATTGATTTTTGCGTCACTGGCTACATACAAACGGGAATTCAATGAAGTATCGTAGTTGACAAACAAATTACCATTGAATGAAACATCGCCTATTGTAAAAAGCCGTTTGTTTATGGTTGCATCGCTGGCTACATATAAACGGGAATTCAACGATGTATCGTAGTTGACAAACAAATTACCATTGAATGAACTATCATAATGTGTTATTAATTTACCGCCTTCTGTAACAGTTAAATCTCCCGCTATTAGAGAACTACCACTAATATCAAGAACACTATTTTGAGACCGATTGAATAAATTTGGTAAATAACAATAGTATATATTAGATAACCCGAACTGAGAACTACCAATAATATTATTATATGTTTGGATTATTTTAGATATAACAAACGAATTTATATTTGGCATATACACTGTTTTTAATGAGCTAGTAGAACCGTTTAATATATTCGAATTACCACCACTATTTAATAACTCGTTTGGAATTATATTCCAAGTTACATAGCCATTTATTGTATATAATAATTTACCTCCTTCTCCTACAGCTACTGCACGTTGGCTATCATATATATAACACATATTCAATATTGTATCCGTTAATGTTATGTTATTCCAATTTTCACCACCGTTGTTTGTATACGATATTATATTATTACCGACTGCAATGGCGTAATTATCATCCAATACAGCAATATGATTATATGTATTAGAAGTAAACAATTTATCGTTGAATATATTGGTTGATACATTGTAAAGATGTATTCCTGTTCCAACATAATAAACATAGTTGGAATTACCATCGACGAAGTTTGTAATAGTATTAGGTGGACGAGTAAATTCAGTAAAACTTGTATTAGTTGTATTAAAATAACCATAATAATTATCGTATGTAGTAAACACTCGATAATTTGTAGCTGAATTTGGAGCTGATGTTTTTAATATAAAAATATTATTAAAATTAAAAATATTCGAAAAAAAATCATATTTACCCCAACTAGCTCCACCATTTGTACTATATAGTAAAGTACCATTAATCGTTCCTATAACAGCATAAGTTTCATCATATACATATATACAGAAGTTTTTAGATGACCCTACAATACTTGCATCACTATTGTCTAACGGCGCTGCGCTTCTCCAATTTAATCCACCATCATTTGTATAATATATAAATTGTTTATATAATGATACTGGAGAACTTGGTGTACCTACTGCAATACCAAACAATTTGTTTGTTTTTGAAAATGCTACATTTAATATTTGGAAACTAACATCTTGAACTTTATTAATTTCACCATTGGTAATACGGGTTGCGCCATTTATATCCATTACATAATTTTCGGTTGTTGGTGAATGTTTATTCACTCCTACTGTGCTATAATATTTTGCCTTTGAATTACCGGAAACTATATTTTGTACTGGAATATATTGTTTATCAGCATCGAACACACCGATTGTTCCAAACGAACGGGTTGTATCATTGATATACGATCCACCACCTATCCCTAATCCCAATTTGGATGGTGTTATAATATTCATAAACGTATTTGATACATTACCATTCGTTACCAATGTTAATGCATTTCCTTTATTATAAGAATTATTATTATATACATCATATAAATATGTTCCAGCTGAAATATCATAGACAACCATTGTTTCATTCAGTAAATTACTCGAAACATCTCGGTTTGTTATATGTAATCTTGAATAAATAGTCGTATGTTGTGAAATTAAATTTAACAATGTATTTGCACTTACATCTATCGACGCATTGGATGATAAATTCATTGTTGACCGTGTTCTAAAATTTCCTGTATTATTACTACTAATATCAAATGCTGAACCACTGTTGATTTTTATATTTGCCGCATCTACTTGAAATGTGTTACTATAAACTGTTAATTTTGCGTCTGACGCACCCCCGCTTGTATTGGTTGTGTTATTTGTATTAAAAAAATCGATATATGAATAGTTATTTGCATCCACACTAACTACTATTCCTTTAATATTTCTATTTTGTGCTATGATGTTTCGTGTGGTTGTATATGGAGAACGAACTATTAAATTACCGCATATATCCAATGATGCAGAAGGTGTATCATTATTTATTCCTATGCCAGTATTATTTGAAAATAAATAATTTTGTATTCCACTTCCCAAATTTAATTTATTAGAAATTATAGCATCTTTAGTAGTGAAACTGTTAGTTGCATTTATGTTTGTTCCAGTTATATCTCCTGTAACAGTTAACCCACCTGCTACGTTAATACTTGTATTAAATGATGTTATTGTAGATACTTTTTGACGTAATAAAACCTGATCTGCTACGATTGTGCCGATTGTTAAATTTTTAAATTTATCTGTTTTACTTACACCACCATATCTCTTCCACGAATCATTTGACATAGTAATTATATATTATTATACAAATACTATGTATTTTATTTTGTCGTTTATTCCGTTTTCGTTTTTTTGTTTCTTTTTGTATGTTTTTTGAGAGATGGTTTCACTAAATTCTTTAGTTAGTTGTTACTTGTTAGTTCTGGTTCTCTTCTTTTATTTTCGTCGAGTTTTATTATGTTTATTTGATTTCATTGGTTTCATTGGTTTCATTGTTTTCATTGGTTTTTTGGTTTCTATAAATCGATAAATGTTCTCACTATCTTCTATAAATTTGTCAACTATTTCTTGATAAAATTTACGAAACTCTCCTTTTCTGGTTTTCATATCTTCAATAGAGAACCAATTGATTTCTATTTTTTCAAATAATTTGGTTTTACTGAGAACATTTTTATCCATTCTTTCCCATAAAAAATGGTGATTATGATTATAATATTTTGGTAGGTTCTCATCATACTCTAAAAAAAAGATATGAACGTGGTAATCATTATGTTGTATTTTGTATATTCCTCCATTTTTATGAATTAACTTTTTAATTTCTTTTCCATCACCTAAAAAACCGGTTAATTCTTCACCACCTTCTCTCATTGCGGTTGAATATGGGGTTTCATTGGCCTCAACACCACCGCCGAAATCCGACCATCCTTTTGCACTATCTTCCATTGGGTTCTCTTTACCAAATAAGAAATATAGTTTATTATTATGAATTGTTACTGGTAAAATACTTCCTGCTACCATTCTTTATAGTTATTTATATAGTCGTTATATTTTTATTTTTTCGTGTATCTTGGTTTGGTATCTGCCATTTCTTTATTGATAATAAAGTCAATTCCTAAAGTAATTATTATCTTTATTTTCTATTTCGGATTGTTCTCTTTTTCTTTTTATTAGTTCGTTTCTTTGTATTACGCTTGTTTTTCTTTGAACCTCCAGCAGTATTTGGTGGTATTATTTCTTCAAAATCATCTTGTTCATCTGGATAAATGGTATTTTCTCCGGTTTCGCCATATTGAGAACCAGTGAATATTAACACAATATCACCATCAGGTTCTCTATCAAGTCTTACAAATTTACCTACTTTTATACCCCCTAATTCATATTTCTTCCCTTTTATCAAGTCTCTATAACTTACCATTTTTTATTTTATAATAATATACATATATTAGTATAAAAAAAATTTATATCTTCAATGTTCTATATTGACATCCTATAACAGTTAAAGTCTCACTACCTTGATATTTTTATCTTTTTTATCTATGTAATCATTTTCATATTCATCTTCCTTCAATTCAAAATCACTAAAAGGATTTACAACTATCTTGGAATAATCCACTTTGGGTATATTATTATAAAATTCAACCACTTTTGGGTTCGCCCTTATTCGATGTGGTTCAAATGCGGATAAATACAAACCATCCAGACTTTGTATTCTGGATAATGCTACATATGTTTGACCATATTCAAAAACCGAATTTCCAATATCGATTTCCGCCATTGCTAATGTGGCACCCTGTATCTTATGGATAGTCAATGCCCATGCCAAACATAGTGGATATTGTCCAATTGCAATACACGGATATTCATCGCTTTGCCAAAAATGTGGTTCTATAGTACGAATACAACCATTCGTAAATCCTACTACAATTAATGTAGTTTCCCCTTTTTCTATTATATCTATGATTTTTCCTTGAGAACCATTACAAATACCATTATCTATATCTATATTTGCGGTGCATAATACAGATGCTCCCTTCTTTAATGTTAATAATTGTAGACAAGGTGTATTACTTGTCAAATAGTTAATTTCCATTTCTTTATCTTTTTCTGTCATTTTTTCGCATTTTATATATTCTTCTGGTGTTAATAATTTACCGGTTTCTAAATTCGTTTTACAATTTTTTTTAATACAACATTCAAAGTGATATTCGTCTTCGTCTAATTTTGAAAACATACTATTATTCAAACCATCGACTTTGATTTTGATTGGAAATAATTTTGTCGGTGTAATTCCACCACATTTTGTTTCGTCATATTCTCGTTTCACGTATTTCTTCAAAATTTCGGCGTTTTCTTCATCTAAATACCCTCTACGAATTTGGGATAATATTTTTATGTATAATGGGTCAGTTTGACGAAAAATCGTTTCCAATTCAATATGATTAACCAGTGGGAATGTTTTTAACCATAATGGACTTTCAAAACAAAATCGTTCTGTATCTGGTTCACCATATGTTCCCACTGGCGGTAATTGGAAGAAATCTCCACAAAATACGAGTTGAATACCTCCAAATGGTAATACCGAGTATCGTGTTCGTTTACCGATTTCGTCCAATAAACTGAATATTTTTTCCGACATCATACTGACTTCATCGATGATTAATACTTTTATGTTTTTCCATTGTTTTTTTAAACGACTACTTTTCAATACTTGATCTATGATTAAATTTCTATCACCACGAGCAATCTTTATACCACTCCAAGAATGAATTGTTTTACCACCACATTTTAATAATACTGCAGCACAACCAGTCAAAGCGCATACTTGTATCGATTTATTTGTGTTTTTTGAATAAGATACTAAATGCTGTATTAATTTTGATTTCCCCGAACCACCCGGCCCTGTTATAAATACATTTTCGCCTTTTTTGAATTTTTCAAATGCATATTGCTGTTCAGGTGATAATGTATCTGTCATATATAGGTCGTTATATTAGTTATGCAGTGTTATATATATTCTTTCTATAAAAACGAATATATATATTTTTCAATTTTTTGTGGTTTTTGTATGTTTGTCGATACATTACTCATATTCGACTTCGAGACATAATGAAAAATCCATACCATTCAGTGAAACTGGATTTCCAAAATCATTCAATAATTGTAAATTTAATTTTTGTAGGTCTATTTTACCAGTATATGTTCTCACATCACTAATTAATAAACCATTATACATATTGGCTGGTAATATGGAATTAAAACCATAATTGGTTTTATCCAATGCAATTCTTGCTATAATTGATTTATTTATTAATGATGTCGGTAGTGGTGTTACAAATGAATTTGGGTTATTTTTGGAAAATTCATCAATCGCTAAATACAAATATTTACTTCCATTCAAATCGATTAATGCTTCAGATATTTCGTAGATATATGGGTTTAAATTGTTAGTTTCATATTCATTTTTTATTGTATAACTGGTATTTCTATAACCCAATAACCACCCTAATTTGGATTTAAAATTATATTTATCAAAATTACCATATTTATCAATAGCAAAATCGATAATTAGATCGATATCATTTTCCAAGCCGTTCTCAGGTGTAGGAAGGAAGTTACGATAAAAACGTGATTTATTGTTTTCTATATCAAATATCAAATAATTCAAACTACTAGCTGCATCGATACCTAATACATTTGTTAAATTACTTATTTGGTAAGTTATTTCACTTTGTAAAGATGCCATAGTATACACACCATCACTCAATGTAATCATTCCGGATACAGGTGTATTGGGGTCGTCATTGCTTAGTTTAAAATAATTATTTCCTAATGCTGCTGATATGTTATACATTGTCATTGGTAATTCAACCGATTTTACTGTCATCTTTTTAATGTCATTTATTCTTTCTGGTAATGTTACATTATAATTCACCAATTCATTATTATTATATTCATCTCTAAATGTTGTATCTATATTGATATACTTTGTTTTATTTTGTTTATGAACATTCGTCATAACCATATGACTTCCATATTGGTTTACTTTTGGTTCTAAAAATAAATCTCTATTTTCAAAATAATTACTCATTGGATATAATATATAAATGTATTTTTATATTTTTATATATTATTTTTCGGTTATATTTTGTCCTTATTAAAAATTATATACTTTTGTTAATGATGAAGATACTCCGGTAATTGTGTCTTCGCCATTCGCCATTCCTTCTGTTAACCCCATCTTTTTCATTCCATTTATAATAATAAATAGTCCAAAAAATAAGATCAATAATAGAAAAAATATGTTTTTGGATTGAAAAATAGTATTCAACATTGAATTATATATTTTATATATATTTTATTTTGTTTTATTTATATTACTATTTCCCACAACTTGAACAACCTCTTGCTTGTTGTAATCGATCTATCATATTTATTTTGAATGACCTATTTATTATTTCTCGTTCTACTATTGTTGTATTTTGTGAATTTTCTTGTGTTCTTGCTAATTGTTCTTGTTTTCGTTGTTGCTGTTGGTGTTGTTTTAATAAACGATCGATTTCTTGGTCGAAATTGTCTAAAGTTTTATTCCTTGAACCATTCGCAATAAATACCATTTTCATTACTGTGTGTTTTATAATATAATGGGAAAATTGAATTTTACATTGTTTCATTATTTACAATACAATAATAGAAACTATAAAATCATAAATGTATAACTCATCACACTCTAAATATACTTGTAATCATTGCTTTCGTAATTACAAAGAAAAATTCAATTATGACCGTCACATCGGTTTTTGTGAATTTTCCCATAAATCACTTCGTGAACGAGAAAATATCATAGAAGCTTTTGAAAAAACACCTTCCATTAACGAACTCTTTTCGTTTGTTAAAGAATTGGTTCTTCGTATTGATAAGTTAGAAAAAGAAAATGCCAAATTGAAACAATTTACGAATATCAATAAACGGAAATTGGAAGTGGTAGAATGGTTAAATTATCATAATAAACCCACCATAACATTTACCAATTGGCTTAGTCAAATACATTATGACCAGTATTTAAATGATGTTTTCAATGGGGATTTGATCATTGGAACTGTTGCGTGTCTCCAAGATAATATCTCGAATATCTCGAATTCGAATTCTGGTTACCCCATTTGTGCATTTGTAGAAAAACCAAATGCGTTTTATGTTTATGACGAAATAATTGATAATGATAGTGTAAATAATGAAAAATCGTTAAAATGGATAAAGATACAAGGAAACGAATTTGATAAATGGTTAAATTATATTTCGCATACATTCTTGATTGAATTTAAAAAATGGTGCGATGTTCATAAAAATGAAATTGATAATAATGAAATTATGAAGGAAAAATATTTTAGTAATTTTCAAAAAGTATTGGGAAACTCGAAAATCAGTGAAGAAAATCGTAATCAGCGTATTCGTCAGCAATTATTTAATAAACTTAAACAGCATTTTTCAGGGTAGTTTATGTGCGACAGTTGTTTTACTAAATTAAGTATAAATTTTTCTTAATGCAGATATTTTATCCTTGTTATTCATATTCGGGTCATTGATTATATTACTATATCGTTGATCTCCTATATTGATAATTTTTATCATTTTGATTTTATTATTAGGACCGATAGTGCTATCTTGTAATATTGCCGCGATACTCAATTGTCGGCGCGGGTCTATTCCTTCAAAAATATTATTTGATTTTGACATATAAAAATATATACTAAATATTATAGCGATTATGAAACAAAAGATAACAATATAATTTTTTTTCATTGCTTACTGAAATCAATATATATATATATATATAAATATATAATATGGCTAAAAAAATTGAATTTTATTTCTATTTTTCTTATTTTTCTTAATAAAAAATGACTTCATTTGTAGAAAAAAACATTCCCCCTACTTACTTGGCTACTATTAATAAACATCCCCGTGATGAATTCATCACGTTTGATGAAGGCCCGCATATTTATACTGTTCATGGGGATAGTTCATTTACATCGGTTACCACTTGGAACCATAGTCATTTCGATGTATTTGATGCCGACACGGTCATTGAAAATATGATGAAACGCGGTAGCACAAAAGACCCGAATAATAAATATTATGGTATGACCCGTGAAGAAATCAAAGAATTATGGAGTAAAAAGGGGTCGTCTGCTTCTTTTCAAGGAACGAAATTACATTATGATATTGAATGCTATAATAACTATGAAGAAGTCGAAAACGATAGTATTGAATTCCAATATTTCCTACAATTTGATGCTGACTTTCCTGAGTTGAAACCGTACCGAACCGAATGGATGGTTTATTATGAAGAATTGAAATTATCCGGTTCGATTGATATGGTATATGAAAACCCTGATGGAACAATCCAAATATATGATTGGAAACGTGTATTGGAATTGAAGGCCGAGAGTTTCGGTGGGAAATGTGCGAAGACTGCTTGTATTTCTCATTTACCAGATACGAATTATTGGCATTATTCATTACAGTTGAATACATATAAGATGATTTTAGAACATAAATATGGGAAAAAAGTGACTGGGCTGTATTTGGTTTGTTTACATCCAGATAATGTATATAAAAAATATGAACGAATTGAAGTGAAAAATATGGATAAAGAAATCAATGATTTGTATGCTCTGCGTCTTGAACAAGTGAAAAATGGCACTGACCAAGTGAAAAAACATTAGGGATTTTGGATGGTTTTTCGATGGATACAATAAAGATAACATAATAAAAAATATAAAAACAATGGTTTATATTCTATTAGTAAAAAGTGTCTTGATAAAATGAAGAATAATAAAATTGGTATAGTAGTAAGGTATTATATGGGTTATCTATTACAAATCATAAAAATTATACAATTGTTTTTTACAAGTTTTTTTTATAACACCAATAAAAAAATGGTTACTATTGATAACAAAACCCATACTGAAATATATACTGAAAAACATTTGACTATTTTTATGAATTCGTTTGAGAACAATGAAATGAATAAAAATTTGAATATTGACCCTGTATTTTATTCCAAAGAAAAATATGTGGATTTATTGAAAAATGAAGACAATGCATTAGAAAAAGAATGGAAAAAACGAATTTTGATCGAATATACACCTCGTGGTAATGTGTTTATGTTTTATGACCCATATAAGTTAGGATTTTCCTATTATTGTGACCAGTATGTTCCTCATAATATTTTGAATGCAGTTGCTATGAAATATGTTTTGAAATTCCAATGTCGTGATTTTTTTATGGATGAATATGTTGTTCCTGAGAGTTCGGCGTCGCCATTATTGAGCCTTGTTATTGAAGAAAAAAAGGTCAAAGAAAATCAGGATAAATTGGATAGTAATATTAAAAATAGATTACGAAATGCTCCTTTTGCGAAGTTTAAAACCTACAATCGTGCGTTATCGACCATTAGCGAAGATACCAAAAAAGAAGGTTCGCAGAATGTTCCGCCAGAAAAACAAGCACCTGAAAAACAAAAAGAAATAAATCGATTTATTAATTTGGGAAAAACAATGAATTTTTCGATGTTACAGCCTGTTATGAAAAAAAAGAGTAACAATTTATTTAAATCTAAATTGGCGAGTTCATTGTTTGATAATAGTAGTGTTCAAAAAGAAGTATTTAGTTATCGTCAATTTAAGGCAGGGAAACCAATGTAGGGACACTATTGTTTCCCCTACGACCCCCTTCCTCTGCGGGAAACCTTGGTTTCCCTTCACGCCCCTTCCTCTGCGGGAAACCAAGGTTTCCCCGCACGCCCCTTCCTTTTATAATGTTCTTTCAAAATTGTCTTTCTAATATGTTTTCCTTATAAGGAAGGGGCGTGCGGGGAAACCATCGGTTTCCCGCATTCCCGCAACCATCGTAAAAACCCGACACTTTTTTCCAATTGGAATGATGTCCCTAAAAATGACTTTGCGATTGCATATGCTTTCAATTCTTTTTCATTCAGCGTTTCTAAATACATTTCCATCAATAATTTGAGTTCATCCATTTTGTATTATTAATTACAAATATAATATTATATTCTTTATATCATATTATATAGTTTGAGTAGTTAATATTCAATTTTCTGCGGGAAACCAAGGTTTCCCCGCACGCCCCTTCCTTTTATAAGGTTCCTTAAAAATGTTTATTCAAATGGTTCTAATTATGAAGGGAAGGGGTCGTAGGGGAAACCGTAGGTTTCCCTACCCACACGCAAATGGTGTTTTGTTTGTATTAGTAATAATAATCACATCATCTTTTACACATCCATCGTGGAGTTTTGTTATATAATCACTACTCGATATTGGTTTATAACTATTTTCTGGTTTGGTAAAATGAAATACATTCTTCCTAAAATATGGATTATAGTTATTGCATTTTTTTAAACATTGGATTTCGGTGTTGTTATTACAATCATCAGCTTCCTTAATACTATTCTTTTTTAATCGTGTAATATAATCATCTTGTGTATTCAAGTTATTATTTGTATCGGGTTTGACTGTTGAAAACGGTTCTCCTCTTTTTATCCATCGATAATGTGTATTTATCATTCCTTGTGTGCCTAAAACCGATGATTTGACGACACTTGGGTCATTCAACGATGTAACACCACTTTGGACGATGGGAGTTTGTAGAAATTTACCACAGCAACCACCATGCCCTTTTGCGACATTTCCTTTCATCAATGTTCTTGGTAGAGAACGAGACAGTGATGTTTGACCTACATATCCTTGATTTCTCAATGTTCCATTGAGTGAAAATTGTTTTTCTCCTACACTCATATTATTATATTTTGTTTGGGTTTTTCGTTTTAATGTTGCAATGGACATTTTTGTTTTTTCTATATTATATTTGGATATTTTTTTCAGATTTCTATTATTTTAGTAAGCATTTATCAAATATCCACTAAAAAAATTTCCACCATCTGCTCCACCAGATATTGCAGACCCACCACGCGATGCTGGACTATATAAATAAACTGTATAATTCTTTGCCATTTTCACTATTCCTGAAAATGCGCCAGGAATATTAATGGGTTCTGTGCTTCCAGTCCTTGGTAAATAAAATATTGTTCCTACTATTGTATCCGTTGCAGCAGTCGTCGTAGTTGGACTTGCTGATGTGCTTAACATCAAATTCACTGTTTGTGTTGAATTTAGTGGAACAATTGTAGTAGTATATGAAAATTGATAATACCCATTCACAGGAGCAGTAAATATACACGATGTTGTATTCATACTACTATGAGCGAAATAATTTGAATTAAAATGGGTGTTACTAATTATTGTATTAGATGTTATACTCGCAAATGAGGTTGAACGATATAAATGAAATCCAATAAATGTGGTTGGTCTCAAATACCCTGATATATTAACGTCTCCGTTTGTAAATACATTTCCATTGATTGATGCATCGTAACCTATAAACAGATTACCGTTATTCAAACTCAAATCACCATTTCGTATTATTACACGTCCACTTACATCGAGAAACCCTTGAATAAACATTTGTTGATATCGATTTGCTATAATGCTTTGATCAAAACCATCCCATCCCGACATTTTTTATTATTTTATATATGTATATGAAATATTATTTTGTTGGTTTCAACCTAAAATGTTTGTTGGTATTACTGTTTATGCTTTGCGTTTAGTAGATTGATAGTTGTAATTACAATTGTAGGTTTTTTTAATGCTGAAAATCTTGGTCGATGTTACAGCAATTTGTAGCTACTTCGGTTAATTTTATCAAGACATTTGCCATTTCTTGTTTCAATGCTTTGATTTCTTGTTTTGTGTTTTGCATTTCTTTATCCAATTCTTGTGTTACAACAAAATATGACATAAACAATGTATCGTTTATCATGGATACATCGGCATTGGTTATGATGGTATTACCACTTATATCGAGAAATCCCCGAATAAATGTATCTTTTTGTCTGTTTGCGCATTCAACCTCACATTGTGTTGCCATTTTCGGGTATTATGGTATTATATTATATATATTATAATATAATATTATATATCTAATATTTAACTAAACTGGATTAATATGAGACTGATTATGGTTTGTATTTTATTGTATTGAAATTGTATTTAGTGGGTGTGATTATGAAAAGACCATTTGAAGGAACCTTATAAAAGAAAGGGGCGTGATGGGAAACCTTGGTTTCCCGCAATTGGTTTCCCGCAAGCAAAACTATGCAATACGTGTAATGATGAGTTGACTGGCAGAACCTGTTCCATAATCATTTTGTCCACCCGCGCCACTAAACGCACCGAATATAATATATGTAGTTGCACCAGTATATATATATTGTATTTGCATTCCTAGATTAAGATAACCTGTTTGAAGATACGACATATTCGTCATTAATTTAACAGCTGACGGAGCTGCGGTAGATATAGCAGTTCCAGCAGCACCTGCAGTTGTATTAACAGTACCCACACTGGTTGCACTATAAAGAAGTAGACCAAATCCAGTAGCGGATGCAGGAGCATTCGCTAAGCCCAATACCCCCATTATATTCCAAACACCAGCACTTGGTATTTGTATTGAAGTTATATAACAAGGCGCAGTAGAAGATGTTCCTGCCAAACTATTATTAATTGTCGGTTTTACGAATGTTGTATATCCAATTTGGTTAGCTGCATATGTTGGGACAACGGAATAATTTAGGTCATAGCCTTTAGTGCAACGGACATTCCCGATAACATCCAAAGCAACAGCTGGAGTACCAGTCCCAATACCCACATTCCCACTGGTAAACAACCGACCATTGAGCGAAATATCTTCACTTACAATCAGTTGATAATTCGTGGTAGTGGTGTTAATGACACTTTGTGCTTGGTATTGTTTGACCGATAAATTACCATTGATTGTTATGTTTTTACCGATTATCACATTACCATTTATAGAGGCGTCGTAGTTGACATAGAGATTACCATTTATGGAGGCGTCGTAGTTGGCTATGAGGTTACCATTGGTTGTGAAGGTTTTATTGATTATGACATTACCGTTTATTGATGCGTCGTAGTTGGCTATAAGATTACCATTGATGATGGATACATCGCCATTGGTTATGATGGTATTACCACTTACATCGAGAAATCCGTGAATAAATGTGTCTTTTTGTCTGTTTGCGATTATATTTGCGTAATCAAAACCACCCCAAGTTGCCATTTTTCGAGTATTATATTATATATATTATAATATAATATTGTATGAGTAGAATTTAACTAAAATTGTTTAAATTGTGATTGATTATGGTTTGTAGTTTGAATTATTGAATTTGTAATTACAATATGGTTGCAGGAAACCAAGGTTTCCCATCACGCCCCTTCCTTTCATAATGAGAACCATTTGAAAAGACCATTTGAAGGAACTATTTTAGAAACACATACTAAAAAGGGAAGGGGTATTAGGGGAAACCTTGGTTTCCTGCAAAAGGAAGGGGCGTGCGGGGAAACCTTGGTTTCCCGCAATTAGTTTCCCGCAATTGGTTTCCCGCAATTGGTTTCCCGCAATTGGTTTCCCGCAAAATTAAGCAATTCTTAATAAAGTTACTTTAGTAGTAGTAGTAGCAGCAGTACCTCCAGTACCACCATTAACTATATAAAAAAATATCGTAGTTACTTCACCAGAATATATACCAGTTATTGAATTATATATACTTGATACACCAGCATAGTAATTATTATTTTGTGCAATTATTGTTGGTGTTGTACCTGAAACCAAAGCATTACCAACTGTATTAGTGCCACTAGTACTATAACCTAATGTCAAAGTAATGTTTCCCTGATTACTGGTTTCACCTGAACCAAGCAGTTGACCGACGGCTAACCATACTCCAGCACATGGAAGAGTAACCATACCTAATAGGCGGTTGCTACTTATAGTAGCATTAGCAATAAGTCCGGAACTAGTAGTAAATCCAATTTGGTTAGGTGCATATTGTGGGACACCGGAATAATTCAGTTCATAGCCTTTAGTACAACGGACATTCCCGATAACATCCAAAGCAACAGATGGATTACCAGTCCCAATACCAACATTTCCACTGGTAAACAATCGCCCATTCAGTGAAATATCTTCACTTACAATCAATTGATAATTCGTGGTAGTGGTATTGATAATATTCTTCGCTTGATATTGACGGACACTCAATGTTCCAGCAATGGTTACATCGTTCGCGGTTAATGTATTCATATAAACATCTCCAACAAGTGGCGGAGCATTTTTAGTAAAAGAGCTTGATAATGCTGATGTAGAAGTAAGAGTATTATTATCTATTATTGTGTTATCACTACTACTTGGAAACCCTGTTGTTGCTACATTTGAATAGATGTTTGCGGTTGTAATGGTTGTAGTATAAGGTGCGCTGATATTTCCATTCAATGATAAATAAGCACTATATGTTTTATTATATATATTATTAATTGGTAAATTATAAGCATAACTAATATTTCCAAAATAATCTTTCATAGATATAGTAGATCCTGTTGTTATATTTGAATATGTGGTTGATATTGTAGTTGGAGTAGTTCCAAGAATACCATTGACACTATAAGATGCTGCTGGAACATTACCAATCACATTGAATAATTCGTCCATAATGGTGATATTTGCTGTAGTCAAATTATAATTTAAAAAAGATTTTGATAATGAAATATTCCCCGATAATGCATTGTATCCACTGAAATTGAGATTGTTCAATTGTTCAGGAGTAGTTGCTGTTAGACTATTTGCGAAAATACCTGTTCCGGATGAAGTATTGAATTCTGGATTGGCATATGTTGTTATATTGCTTATTGCATTTGGAAAATTATTGACAGTGACTTTCAAATTACCTACTGCTACTAATTTATGGAAATCAGTTGTTTTGATATTTGCAAATATTGCAGTGGATGCAGGTATATTGATATTTCCTAATATGATATTGGCACTATAACTGGTTGGTATTGGGTTTTCATTATCCAAATCTGGTATTTGCACTGTTTTGATGTAATTATTTGCATAATCATTTGTATTGAGATTGTATTGTAGTGTATTTACACTGTTTAATAAAAATACATTAGGAGCATAAGTTAATTGAATGTTCGGTTTGGTTTGATTAAATGAATTGACATATAATATATTACCTGAATAAGTGCCAATATTCATTGAAGGTACTATAGCGCCTGTATTCAAACTACCACCAATTGTTACATTGGCTGCTTGGTAATTACCGGTTACCGAACCAGCTGTAGTAATATTGAGATTTCCAGTTAAATTTGGTGTGTTGTATTCTATATTACCGAATAACCCTGTATTTGTACCCGCCTGTGTACCACTAATAGTTCCAGTTGAAAACATATTTACTGTATAATAATTTGTCATTGTGGAATATGCCGGTGTGAATGTGACATTTGCTGTATATAAATATTGGTTTAATTTCAATGTGGTTGGTGCAGCTGAATTCGTGATGTTCGCACCAAAATAAATCGGGGCAGTACTTTTATTAATGATAGATATAGTAGAATTAATTGACGGTGTGATTGTTATATTACTATATGATCTTGCTGCTCCAGTGGAACTTTGCCAAATATTTGCATATATATTATTGATGGTTGTTGTGTATGTTATTGTATTAGCAGTAGTACTACCATTGGTTAAATTATAATTGGTTGATGGGGCAAACATAATATTGGCTGCAATTGGAACATATAGACTAAGAGCATTACCTGAATAATATGCTGGCACAGCTACATTTGCGACTATTACTGGTGTTTCAGTTATGGCTGTGGAGTTCGCGGTATTTGTATTGTAACTGGAGACACTTGCTGTTGCTTTTGAATTGGCTGAGTAATATATGTAGACTACACCTGAACCACCAGCACCAGCAGTAAGACCATTATTTCCACCACCACCACCACCAGTATTATTCGCACAGTTGCTTGTTGCAGTACTGTTCGTATTACTTATAGCTGTTCCTGAACCGGCAAAATTATAATAAGTACCACCACTACCAACGGTAGCGGCACTACTAGCAGTACCACCACCGACACCACCACCAGTACCACCACTACCACAAAGCGCTCCAGCCGCTGTTCTGTAAGCAGCACCACCACCGCCACCACATAATAGAAAATTATTAGGAGTATTTAACATATCACTAAGTGTAAATGTTCTACCATTACTTCCAGCAACAGCATTTGCACCAGCACCAGTGGGTGTTGCTGTTCCTGCACCGCCATTTCCACCGAGAATAGTATAACCAACACCAGTAAAAGATGAACCACCTGCGCCACCAGCACCAAATGTGCCAGACCCTGCGCCACCACCGCCACTTCCACCACCAGCACTTATAATTGTCGAACCACTGGTAATAGCAATTGATGATGCATAACCATTGCTACCACTAAGTGTAGAACTGGTTCCACCTGCACCGCCGGCACCAACAGTTATGGTATAACTTGTACTTTTTGTTAAATATAATGGTGAGTTGGATAAATCCTTATAAATAATACCACCGCCACCGCCACCACCACCACCAGTGAACACATTATTATTTGTACCTCCACCACCACCACCACCAACTACTACATATCCAATTTGAACATTTTGGTCAAATGTTAGTGTATATGAACCTGTTGTAAATGCCAATACTTTATAGGATGTTATATTACCATTCAGTGGAGTTAGTGAAGGTGTTGTTGTTGGGGTGTTATTTGTAATGGTATTATTGTTCGCGAAATTGATAGAACCGGTCAATGAAATGCCCATTGGGATGGTCATTGCTTCATTGGAATAACTACAATTGCCTTTCAAATAATCAACTGTTTGGAATAGTGTGATGTTACCGATGTTAGCATTGGTAGTAGCATTTGTTATAATATTGGAATAGGTACTATTACCATAAAAGACATTGGCGTTATTTGTATTGAATGTTAGGTCGTACCCTAATGGTACACTTGCTGAATAAGCGATGTTTGCGAATTTTGGGATATAGATATTAGAGCCCAATGGAACTAAATTCGCTGTGGTTACTATTGACGAATTACCTGCTACTATATTAGACGTTACCAATATAGCATTTGTTTGTAATCCGTCGATTTGATATGTGCCTTCCATTACTGGATTGTTCGTTGTCCAAGACTTGACAGAAGTATTTACTGGTATTGATTGACTGGAAGCACTATCTTGCATTGTTAAAAATGATTGTGACTTGATTTGACCACTCACATCGAGAAACCCGTGAATGTATGTGTCTTTTTGCCGATTTGCTACAACATTCGCAAAATCAAAACCTCCCCAGATGCCGCTTATGCCCGACGAATTGCCTGACATATTCACTATAGCAATAAAATAATTTTAGTATTTTACCCTAAATGCAGGGAAACCAAGGTTTCCCCTGCGACCCCTTCCTTTTGCGGGGAAACTTGTGTGAAACCGTCTGCTAAATTGCAGTGGGAAACCTTGTTGGGAAACCTTGTTGGGAAACCTTGTGGGAAACCTTGTTGGGATACCTTGTTGGGATACCTTGTTGGGATACCTTGTTGGGATACCTTGTTGGGATACCTTGTTGGGATACCTTGTTGGGATACCTTGTTGGGATATCAATTTATTGTAATCAGTGGTTTTGATATTCGCAAATATATTTACGGTGTCTTTGGAGGTATATTGATATTTCCTAATATGATATTAGCTGTATAACTTGTTGGTATGGGATTTTCATTATCCAAATCTTGTATTTGCACTGTTTTGATATAATTATTTTCATAATCATTGGAATTGAGACTGTATTGTATTGTAGTGTATTTACACTATTCAATAAATAAACATTAGGAGCATAAGTTAATTGAATATTTGGTTTGTTGGTGTTGTATGAATTGACGAATAATACATTACCTGAGTAAGCCCCGAAATTCATAGAAGGTGCTATAGCTGATGTAGAACCATTATTATTCAAACTACCACCGAGGGTTACATTGGCTGCTTGGTAATTGCCATTCCTCGGCACAGACACAAATAAATTTAGTGCTAAGCGGAAGATTAATGTGAATAGGATAATCCAGACCAATATAATATATTTTGTATAATACAATAAAATATATTATTTTTAAGGAATATTTGCTGCTGTTAGTGTTGATAAAGTATTGGCGATTTGATTTTTCAATTCTTGGTTTTCGAAATAATTATGTACCGATTGCTAGCCAACCGCCAGTGATATTTTGTCCGGTGTAGATCATGCTGCTACCATTGTAAATAGCAGTGTACGATTGTATTTTAAATGAACTATTTGTAATCTGATATGCTGTTGTAATATAAGTTGAGCCATTAATATTATAAACAAACACTAGTGGTACATCATTAAACGGTTTGGGAAATGTTATGACAGTTAAGCTGGATACATTTGTAAGTTTTCCAAATTGAATTCCACTAGTAATACTTCCAATCGACCCACATCTAAAATAATTATCTATAAACAACCCGCCATTATTCAACACCATTGTATTACTAATATCGATTGGTTGAGATAATATTGGCGGTATTTTTGTAGTGGTAAATTCAAAATAAGGGTTCCAACCATACGCAGCGGCACCTTTTATCGGAGGCATAGGAACACCACTTATTCCGAGTATTATTAGATTTCCAGTTGTAGACGTTGCTCCAGCTAAATTAGTGGCTACAATTCTGAAATAACTATATTCACTTGTTGCAGCGCTATAGTTTGTTATATTATTACCATTTTGTGCTGCAGTGGTGCCAATATTACTACTAAGCAGAAACTCTCCACTCTCTTGTTCATTATTAGTATTCGAAAATCCAGTGGGGTTATTATTAAAAGACGCATCGTGTAAACGTACCCAACTTGAACCATTTTGTGAACCAACAATAATATACTTTGCTATCATGCGAGGTAAATTACACTTAGATCCTCCATTTGGTACTATAAGAGTATATTTTGTTAATTTTGCTGGTTGACTAAGTTGCAACTGTAACCATTCGCCTGCAGTCGAAACACCATTTATATTTGTAGTTTCTGTACCAGTATATGCAAATGGTGAAGTGGTGTTGTTATACACAAGAGTAGCATTATCATCGAGAATATCATTCATAGTAGATAAATAAGTAGTAATTCGTCTATAAGCACTAACACTATTAGCAGTAAGTGAAGGAGCCGCTGATGCTGTAAATGTTACGGGGTATAAATTGGTTGATATTATTGGTTCAGTTATCGTACTTCGCAGACCTGGTTGAAGTGTTCTAGTAAAAGTTCCCGAATTAGACGACAAGTTAATATTACCACCAATGTCGACATTCCCAGTACCATTCACTGTGAGCGCATTGGTAGTTCCTACCTTTACATTCAATGGTGCATTTCCGGCTGTTGTCACGATATCCAACCCATAAGCTGGAGTAGCACTACCAATACCGACTTTACCATCTCCAGCAATTGTCATCCATGTATTTGCATTATACACACTTGTAAAACGTAATGGTGCTGTACTACCAGATGCATTGGTTAATCCTGATTGAATATAATTTGAACCACTATCACTGGCAAATCTTAAAAATCCAGTATTTGTACTAGTTACAGATGTTGCATTACTGAAGTTTGGTGATGTTAATGATGCTTTTGCTGCGAGGTCAGTTGTAAGACTGGTAATGGCTGATTGGGGTAGGGTTAAATTACTTACTGTTGCTCCACTAAAGTTTACTGTTCCTGCTGAAAAGTTAGCGCCTCCAGCAAAACCAACAACACCAGTGCTACTAACAGTCAATGCATTCGTAGTCCCAACTTTGACATTCAGCGGTGCTTTATTAGCTTCACTCACTATATCCAACTTGTATGCTGGATCTGTTGTCCCAATACCAATCCCAACATTCCCACTAACAAACAACCTTCCATTCAGCGAAATATCTTCTGTCACGATCAATTGATAATTTGTCGTCGTCATATTGATTATATTCGCTGTTTGCATTTGCTTCACTATCAATCCTCCATTCACCAACAAATTTCCTCCTACTTGCACATTTCCGTTCAGACTTGTATCGTATCCTACATATAACCTTGAATTCATACTGACATCACCGTTTCTTATTAAAGTTCTGCCACTGATATCCAAAAAACCGTGAACGTATGTTTCTTTCTGTCTATTGGCTATTATACGATTATCAAAACCATCCCACGACATTTTAATATAATATACCAATAAAATATTTTGAGAGAACTTTAACCTAAATTTATTATTGTTGTATTTAGTTTTTGTGATTTTATAGATTGATTTATAGATTTTTTCATTATTTTACATAAGTAATCATGATTGTCGTGATTTCAATCCAGACAATGGATAAAATTCAAATAAATTACTTGTTACAGTTTGAACTATAGTGAAGATTGAAGATTTTCAATAGGGGTTTTAGATAATAGATTGAATGTTTGTATTATGAAAAAATCACGATATCACGAAATCATTACGTAAAATCAGGCTGAATAGTTTATCGAAATCTCAGGGAGGGGTTTTAGCCGATTTATCAGGAATTTTAGTATATTAAAAGTGTTAGTCGAAATCTCGGGAGTTTTAGGAATTTAGCAGGCTTCTTATAAAATGTTTTCCCTGCAAAAGGAAGGGGCGTGCGGGGAAACCTTGGTTTCCCGCAATTGGTTAAAATATCCAAAATTTTTGTATTGATATAATATATTATATTATATACAAAATGCCTGTTGATACAAATTGGGATGGGTTTCAAAGTGCTACTATACCAGCAAATAGATATCAGCAAATGTTTATCAATGGATATCTTGATGTCAGTGGTCGTACAATAATAAGAAACGGTGATTTGAGTTTAAATAGTGGAAGATTGTTTGTAGCTGGCGATACAAGTCTGAACGGAAATGTGCAAGTAGGAGGAAATTTGTTGGTGAATGGAGGATTGATAGTGAAGCAAATGCAAACAGCTAATATAATCAATATGACGACGACAAATTATCAAATGATCGTGACAGAAGATATTTCGCTGAATGGAAGGTTGTTTGTTAGTGGGAATGTTGGCATTGGGAGTGGTAGTCCTAGTTGTGCTTTGGATGTCGTAGGCGGTATGTCATTGGCTAATAACTTTTCGGGGAATAGTACCGAGTACACTCCGAATACTACGAGCGCAAACAATTTCAGTTGGTATAATAATGATATTTATTGGACTTCGAGTGCAAGCACAACCGCAGTAGGAGATTATTATAATTATAGATTATATGATACAACGACAACTGGTGGTTGGGTAAGTCAAGGTGGATATACAAATGGCATTGCTAATACAACTACAGGATCTCTTAAAACATCTTTTAAAACAACAGAAGGAAGTAATCCTATAGAGGTATATGGACAATATATGCAATTAGAATGTTCTACGCCACTTGTAATAAAAAATTATTCATTTACAACAGCTGATAATAGTAATCCTTATCCTTCTATACCTAAAGAGTTTTACATATTAGGTTCAAATGATGGAACTACTTGGTATGCTATACAAAAAGGAACTGTTACAAATACAGGGGCAACAGTATCAAATCTTACTGCGTCGGCTGTAATTACTGTTAATCAAACGTATAGTGGTAATACACAAAATTTTTATGGGGTTTCTGCTGGAACATCTAAAATAAATACTACTACTTATGCTTCATATACAACTGCAGCGTATACTTATTTTAGAATATTGGTTAACTCTGTTATTGGTAATGATCGTACTAATGTATATTTATATGAAGTGACGCTCAAATTTACTAGTTCAACCAAAACATCTTCTACCTTATCAATGGATACTTCGAAATATAATCAATTGAATGTAAAATCTCGAGCTACATTTACTGGTAAAGTCGGTATTGGGAGTGATAATCCGACTGTTCCGTTGGATATAGCATCCAGTTCAGTTGGTTTAAGGATTGCGAGCTCATCTGCAGGTAATAGTGGACCAGGTATATCATTATATCATCAAGGAAGTGGTGGAGTTGACTGGAGATTATTTAGCACAGGAACTGCTGAATCTGGCAGTACTGCTGGAAGGTTGTCTTTTTATAGTCAAACTACTGGTGAAGTTATGTGTTTGAATGGCGTAAGTGGAACAGGCAAAGTCGGGATTGGTAGTGCCGCTCCAACCGTTGCTTTGGATGTTGTCGGGAGTACCAAATTAGGTGCTAATAGTAAGAATATATCATGTATTCAGTTTGGAATTGGAAGTGGTTCTTCTACTGGTACAATTACTTTTACTTCAGCGTTTCCAACAATTCCTATTGTAGTAGCATCTGTGAATACTACTTCTAGTAATCTACTTACTGTATGTATTGGTAGTATTACAACAACGTCATTTGCATTTTCCAAAAATTATATTACTCCTGGGACTGGTTCTGGTGGTGGTGCAGGTGAAAGTTTTTTTTGGATAGCTATTAGTAGCTAAGAGTAATTATTAAAATTTTCCAAAAACGAGAACGAAAAAATACATATTACATCGTTCAAGAATTCAATATTCAACCAAATTACGTGTTATATATTTAGATAAGCACACAAAATGGTTATGGTTCAAATCTTCGCTGGTATAAATATCAAATGCTTTATCAATCTAGAAATAATATATTTATGTTTTACCTTAATAAATATATTATACAATACTTTCTAATCGCGCCAAAATACTTTGAATTTCATTTTGCTGAGTTTCAAATATTCGCTCTCGGGGTTATTTTACTTATTTTCTAATGATGTTAGTCTTGATAAAATACTTGCGATTTGACTTTTTAATTCATTGTTTTCGGTTTGTAAATTTTCAATTGTTTGTTGTTGTGTTTTAACTATATCATTTTCTTCTTGAATTGCTTTCATTAATATTAAAACTAAATTATCGCTTTCAATTGATTGATATATATCATTTCCATTCTCATCTATCTCATCTTTTTGATGATTTACAAGTCTTGGATATTCATAAAATATATATTGTAACTCATGCGCATTAACCCCTAAAAAATTTCCATTTTCTTTAAAAATTCCAATATTTTTATGTGTAAAATCATACATCTCTATACTACATAATCGTTGTAATACAGGTATAGGTGTTTTTATATTTTTCTTTAATCTATAATCACACGCTATACCTACTTGAGAGGTATCCACATAAGCTTGCAGTGTAGGCGATACCCAATGAAAATTAAAAAAATTATTAAATGAGTTTGAACTTGTGCCTGCTTTAGACCCATATCCACGAGAGAACATATTACCACCAAAACTTCCGTTACCATTAAAATTTCCGTTACCATTAAAATTTACGTTACCAGTAAAATTTCCGCTACCAACAACATCCAATGCTACTGTTGGGCTAGCACTTCCAATACCGACATTCCCATTATTTAATTGATATAATTTACTATATTGATTTGTATTACTAACAATAGCCCAATTATAGCTATCACTTTGTATTGTAATAATTGCTCCCAAACCTAATGAATAAGCAGCAGTCGAACCATTTAAACCAATAAACAATTCTCCTGCAGCAAATGTATTAATTGTTTGAACTATAGTCGAATTATTCCATATTGTAATGGTGGCGGAAAATCCAACTGCAGTCGGTAATTTTAAACTATAATTAGATGATCCCGTAATTTGAACTTGCGAACCATACCAACTTGCATCGCCTTGCACGTAAGCACCAACAATAACGGTTTTAGTTACTAAACCTTGAGTTTTTGTTACACCATTGACATCCAATGCTGCTTCTGGATTAGTACTTCCAATACCGACCAGACCAGTGCTACTAACACTCAATGCATTAGTAGTCCCAACTTTGACATTCAGCGGTGCTTTATTAGCATCACTGACCACATCTAATTTATAGAGAGGAGCACCACTCCCAATGCCAACATTCCCTGAAGTAAACAACCTTCCATTCAGCGAAATATCTTCTGTCACGATCAATTGATAATTTGTCGTCGTCATATTGATTATATTATCTGTTTGCATTTGCTTCACTATCAATCCTCCATTCACCAACAAATTTCCTCCTACTTGCACATTTCCGTTCAGACTTGTATCGTATTTTACATTCAAAACCTATTCGATATTCTTAGTAAAAACGTTGAAACAAAAAACACAAAAAACACAAAAAACACAAAAAACACAAAAACCAACAAAAAAACAAAACCACCCACGAAACCACCAACAAAACCACTCCTCACCCCTTCGCCAAATACACCGCCTTCGCAATATTCTTCTGTACCTTCTTCTTCATAATACTCGGGTGTTCCGTTCCACCCATTATACCTATCATCAATTTCAATCCTTCTTCGTATTCCGGCGACCGTACATTCTTCATTTCAGGATGTTTCTCCACATATTCACTCAATTTCTTGATTTTCTTATCCGCAATGCAGGTAATCGCCCGTTGAAACCGTGTGCTGTCTTGTGCGCTCTCTTTCACCCAACCCACGTCTTCTTTAATATGTAATACCTCGCGTTTCACATCCGTGCAATGAACCGGTCGTTTTTTCACTTCATAATTCAATAATTCTCGTTGAAAAATATTCGTTATCGCTTCTACCAAACCATTGTTCTTCGCATAAAATAAATCCGATTCTTGGATTTGGATGGTTTCTACGAATTCTTTCAACGAAATCGCGTTTTTACATTCTTCATTCAAGAAGACGTTTATATTGAAGGTTTTATTTTCTACTTTCTCGATTATATTATTACTGTTGTTCGAAACCGTTATTACCTGTGTTTGTTTCAATTCTTTGATTTCCTCTTGTAACAAACGGTTGCTTTCTATAAATACATTCAATAAGTCATTATGATGTTTCCCTACTGAATTACTATCTTTACGCATTTCAATACTCTCTTTTAATAAATGTATTATGGTTTCATTCATTAGTTTATTGGTAATGACGAGTTCTTCGGGTTGTGCTACCACTGCTTCTTTTTTACGACCATGTTTTGGTAAGACACCATTTTCCCAGTATTCATCTACTTTGAATTGGTCTAATACTTCACTATATGTAATATTAGAAGGTGTTACATTATCAATATTCATATGTTTTTTTACCGACGAGATTGACTTTGCATTATCAAAATAAATATAACCTTTCAACCCAGTTATCGTGTCATTATCACTATTATCTTTATCAAATTTAATAATATGATATTTGCTTTTAACGGTTTTTAATCCCGAAATAATACTTTCGTTTACTAATTCAATTTCATAAATAAACTTTCTTGCAGTTAATGTAGGTGTTTGATGCATTTTATATTTTTCTATATTATTCATTGTAGAGATTTTTTATATTGTTTTTATCCCTAAATGATTTTTTACACACTTACACACTTTAAAGTGTGTAATTTTATTGTACATTGTTTTTAATGTTTTATATTGAAACCATTTATCATAACAGTTTATTAAGGGTTAACTACAAAGTTCTTACTGTACATTTTCTACACACTTAAAGTGTGTAACTTTTTATGGTCACAATTTTATGGTGTCATTCAAAATGTGTTTTTCAATGTTTGTTACCACGTCAGTAACAACGATCTTTTTACAGAAACTTCATTGACATATTGAAAATTGGACATTCCAAACTATGTCCAAATTCCAAAACCTCGAGCTACTTTTCACCGAGTTTTTCAACTTTTTCCAAAAGGGTACATTTTTTAAAGATTTTTATTGTTTTGTATTAAAATAGTACTTATATTATAGTAGTGTAATAGACCGATATTATAGTTATTATAAACAGGTTCTTGCTGTTGGTAGTATCACCTGTCCAAAAAGTATTTATACTACTTTAATGTAGGGCGGATTTAACCCTGGTTTACCTCCTAAAATGCGATTTTACACACTTACACACTTTTAAAGTGTGTAATTTTATTGTACATTGATTTAATGTTTTGAAATGAAACCATTTATAATAACAATTTATTAAGGTTAAAATATAATATCCTTACCATAGTTTTTCTACACACTTTAAGTGTGTAACTTTTTATGGTCACAATTTTATGGTGTCATTCAAAATGCATTTTATTTGGTTTGTTACCACGTCAGTAACAACGATCTTTTTACAGAAACTTCATTGACATATTGAAATTTGGACATTCCAGTCCATGTCCAAATTCCAAAACCTCGAGCTACTTTTCCCGAGTTTTTTCAACTTTTTCCAAAAGGGTACATTTTTAAGGAAAATAGTAAATTTTATTATATTAGTATTAAAATATTACTTACAATAAAGTAGTGTTAATAGACCGATATTATAGTTATTATAAACAGGTTCTGGCTGTTGGTAGTATCGCCTCTCAAAAAATGTCCAAAAACGGATTTATACTACTTAAATGTAGGGCGTTTTTAAACAGGTTTTACCTCCTAAAACCACTAATAACACACTTACCCACTTTAAAGTGTGTAATTTTAAAGTCTTGTTTTTACTGTTTTTATATTGAAACCATTTATAATAACAATTTATTAATGTTTACTTGCAACGTCATTACCATAATTTTTCTACACACTTTAAGTGTGTAACTTTTTATGGTCACAATTTTATGGTGTCCCATTTTCATCCAAAATAAACAATCGTTACCACGCCAGTCACAACGAACTTTTTACAGAAACTTCCTTCACCTATTGAAAATTGGACATTCCAAACTATGTCCAAATTCCAAAACCTCGAGCTACTTTTCCAAGGTTTTTCATTTATTTTTGAATGACACTAAAAACTTCTTTTATTAATAAATAAAAAAATAATAAAATGAGAAATGGTAATGTTTTGTTTTCAATACAAGAAAACCACCCAAAAACCAACCAAATAACTAACAATAAAAATCATATAAACAGTATCCACTCTACTCTCTTAAAAAACCCCTCAATCAACTTCTCAATATGGTATTAGAAACATTGAGTGGAGAACAAGAAAACATTTTAAATAAAATAATAGAAGGTAATCATGTCGTCGTGGACGCAGTGGCCGGTTCAGGAAAATCCACCGTGGTTCTCTCCATAGCCAAACAAATGCCCACAAAAAAAATCCTCCAAATGACCTATAATTCTATGTTACGTTTAGAAGTCAAAGAAAAAGTGGAAAAAGGCAAAATTCATAATTTGAATGTCCATACATTTCATAGTTTGGCCGTACGATATTATTCCGACACAGCAATGACCGATACAGGAATACGAAACATTCTATTAAACAACCTACCACCCAGTTCTCCCATCAACATAATCGACTTATTAGTAATCGACGAAGCACAAGATATGACCATTTTGTATTTCTCATTTATCAACAAATTCCTAAAAGATATGAATTCCCCAGTCCAAATCATGATACTGGGTGATTATATGCAAGGTCTCTATGATTTCAAAGGCGCGGATACACGGTTCCTAACACTGGCATCCGAAATATGGAAAACCAGTCCTTATTTGAACCCAGCAGAATTCATCAAATGTACAATGAAAATGTCCTATAGAATAACCAACCCAATGTGTTCGTTTATAAACAACGTCATGTTAGGCGAAGCCCGTTTGGAAGCGTGCCGCCATGGAGAACCAGTCAAATACATTCGTAATTCGAGAACCAACATCGAAAAAATGGTAATTTTCGAAGTCACCAAATTACTGGAAAACGGGGCAAAGCCGAGCGATATTTTCATATTGGGCGCATCCGTCAAAGGCATCAATAGTAATGTCCGTAAAATGGAAAACGTATTGGTATTACAAGGCATACCTTGCCATGTACCAATGTTTGATACCGAAAAAATCGACGAAAAAGTCATATGTGGTAAAGTCGTGTTCTCCAGTTTTCATAGTGTAAAAGGACGACAGCGTAAATACGTCTTCGTAGTCGGTTTCGATAATGGTTATATGGATTTTTATGCACGTAATCTACCGAAAACAGAATGTCCCAATACACTGTATGTCGCCGCCACACGGGCATCCGAACGCTTGTATTTATTAGAAAGCGATAATTTCACAACAGACCGACCACTGGAGTTCTTGAAAATGGGTCATTATGATATGTTAAAACAAGATTATATACATTTTAAAGGCCATCCACGGAGTGTGTTTTATGTGAAAAACGGAGAACAATGTGCCAATCAAAAACCAATACAAGAAAAACATTATATAACACCCACCGAATTAATCAAATTCATACCCGAAATCGTGCTGGATAAAATAACACCTATTATAGATAAAATCTATAAAAAAGAAGACATCGGAGAACAAAGTGAAATTCCCATCCCGAATATCATACAAACGAAGAAAGGGTTTGAAGAAGTGAGTGATTTGACAGGGATCGCAATACAAAGTATGTATTATGATTATATTAATTATAAGTTTATGGAACACGATGAAGAAGATGAAGAAGAAGAAGCCGAAGAAGAAAGCGAAATCGAAATACCGAATATTTTATATGATTTAATACAGTATCATATAGCAGAATTAAAAGAGAACGAACATCATTATTTGAAGGAAATCGTCAATGAAATCAGCGAAGAAATGACTTCAATCAGCGATTATTTGTATTTGGCCAATGTCTTGATAGCATTACAAGAAAAGTTATATTTCAAATTAAAACAAATCGATAAAACGGAATATACGTGGTTGTCTCCAAAAATCGTCGCACAATGTAATTCAAGATTGGAGAACACAATTGGGAAAGAATGTAACAATAAAAAACCGAAAATCGAGAAGTTGATTATTCAACAAAAAGACGAAGATGCCCATGAAGAAATCGACGAGTTTTTATCCACAGCAATGGAGACAAATGCGAAATTCCGGTTTACTGCAAGAGTGGATTTAGTGACCGAAGATACCGTTTGGGAAAATAAATGCACTACAACATTGACAATTGACCATAAGTTACAATTGGTTATTTATGCGTGGTTATGGAAAATGACACATCGCGAAGATGACAAAGAAAAACCAGAAAAGAAATACAAACTGTTTAATATAAAAACCGGCGAAGTATTAGTATTGGATGCTACTACAGAACAGTTGAATTATATAATGGTAGAATTACTGAAAGGTAAATATTTTGTTCAAGAAAAAAAGAATGATAGAGAGTTCATTGAAGATTGTATGGAGAAGATGTTGTAATGGTGTAAAATAATATTTATTTTTATAGAATAAATATTGTTTAGTTATGTGTTAGATTATATAAATTATTGTTTGATACCCGCTAATTGATCAGGAGTTAAGAAAAATTTAAGACATTCCCAAATCTTAGCAGATTCGTTAATCGAAAATGTACCGCGTTTCTGGGCAACAGTCAAAAAAGAAACAATCACATTGAATGCAATGTTTGAATTTGTCACCTCAACCTCGGTTAATGAGATGGTAGGGGCTTGCTCAACAGGGGCTTCGACAGGGGCTTCTGTAACAGCAGGTTCGACTGGGGTTTCGACAGGGGTTTCGACACTTCCTTCAAAAGGAGTTTGGACAGGAGGTTCAAAAACGGTTTCATTAGTGGTATTTTCAAATTCCATTTTATGGTTATAATGTATATAAAATAAAATATTTATATTGTTTTTTTCATAAATTATTTTTTAGATTTTAGGTTTTAGAGTTTTTATTTTTTTAGAATGAAGAGAACAAAAATCCGAACATTTCATTGGAGAACGTTGGCAAACACCACCAGTTTTCAATCCAGCCCCACAAATATAGGTATAACACCCATTCCCAGTCGACTTCTTGTTCGCCTTCCAACATTCACTGGCATTATCGAAATCAAAGACAAATTCCAATTCTTTTAATAATTCACGTGTTTTACTACGAGTATTCATTTTAGTGATATTATATTTTATTGAAATAAATAAAAAAACAAAACAAAAAAATCAATTTTTTAGAAGTTTTACAATTGTTCATAAAAAAAATATACACTATTATTAGAGGAGAATGATATGAAGAATAATTCAAATAACGATATTGATTTTGTTATTCCTCTCCATCGTTATCATAATATGGTGAGAACAGTAGTAGAAGCAATCCAAACATTTTATAATCCAAGAATGATTTATATAATAACACCAGAAATCGGTGTCCATGAAATCAATACAAAATCGAAAACTTGGATGAATTCAAATGTACTCGCGATACCAGAAGAAACCTTTTTTATAAATCAATATGGATTATCTCGTAATGATATAGAGAACTTATTCAATCAAACTCCTGACGAACAATCAAGGGAATTTGGATGGTGGTATCAACAATTGATAAAATTAGGCGCACATACACAAATACAAGGGTTGAGCGACCCATTTATTGTCTGGGATTCGGATTTAATTCCACTGAAAAAATGGGAAATTTATCCAACACATCGAGAACTTGAAGACATTTCAAATTCAAACAAATACAAATTCGCAATATTACAAGAAAAAGCTCGTTCTCAATGGAATATCGACCAATATCGAAGTTCTCTATATGAATTAACAGGTTTAAATTTAGTATCACCAGAACCTGAAGGAACATTTGTTCCACATCACTATGTATTACATCATAATGTTTTACGAGAAATCCATAATTTGATTGAAACCCACCAAAACCACCAAGTCGACCAAGCAGACCATCAAGTCGTTCAAAGCTGGATACATAATATAATGGCATTATCACATAGATATTACCGGTTTAGTGAATATTTGATGATATCTTCATTTATGATGAAAAACCACCCTCAATTACTACAATATCATCCATTTAATGAATACGGTAAATCCGGATTTCGTATTCGGGATTCCAAAGATTTTGTCAATGATATCGAAACAAAATGTAAAATCGATTCCGAAAAAGGATTATCTTACCAAGAATTTTATCACTATGTTGAGAACATTTATCAAGAAATACCGAGTTATTTACAAATCGAGCACATTTGATTTTATGGATTTTACAGTTTTTATAGTAACAGCATAATATTTTTATTTTTATTATAAAAATATTATTTTTTTGGTTGTTGTTTTTACTTTTTAGTTTGTTGTTTGTTATATAATCAAAAAAATCATTGTTTCAATTTCAACGATAACACACTCTTGTATTTCTCATTCATTAATTCAATCAACTGTTCTGCCTTCAATAATTTCTCTTTTTTAAGGATTTCGGCACCTTCATAAATAAAATCTTTGGAATTACGGATCAAAAACTCCGCATAACCATACGCATCATTAATCAAACCAGCAACTTCAATATCAATCATTTCTTTGTATTTTTCACTCATACTTGGATAAATAACGTGCTTACCCATTCCATAATAAACAATCATTTTCTCGGCTAATTTCAAGGCTTCTTCAAAATCATTAATCGCACCAGTTGTTACACTCACATCATAAAACACTTCTTCCGCAATTCTACCCGCCAATAAAATCATCAAATGTTCGAAAAGCGCTTCGCGAGTAAGAATATTCGAATGTGTATTTTCAAAAACAGTATAAGCGGGGCTTTTCGGTGCGGATAAATTAATAATCACTTTGGTCATCTTGGAATGTTGTTTGCATAAAAGTCCAACCAGAGCGTGGCCGAGTTCGTGAATAGCAATATGGTCAATAATATCAGTGGTAAATTGGTGTTCTGTTGGCTGCCATCCAACCATCATTTTATTCAAGATTTCTTCAATATCTCCCGAAGAGATTTCTTCGCGGTTTTTCTTCAACGCATTCAACATCGCTTCATTCACCAAGTTCTCAATTTGTGCACCGGATAACCCATTGGATTGTTCAACAATATCATCAATCATAATGTTTGGTTCAATGGGTTTTCCAGTCAAATGAATATTCAAAATGGATCTACGGGTTTTTTCATCGGGATTACCAATAAAAATGCGTTTATCAACACGCCCCGGGCGAACCAAAGCGGGGTCAAGTAGGTCAGCACGATTGGTAGCACCGATTAAGAAAATACCATTGGTGTTTTTGAAACCATCCAACGCCACCAATAATTCATTGAGTGTGCTGTCTCGTTCCGATGCGGATAATTCACCTTCAGTAGAACGTTTTCTACCGACCGCGTCGATTTCATCAATAAAGATAATACAAGGAACATTCTCTTTGGCTAATTTGAATAATTCGCGAATACGACTGGAGCCGACACCGACATATTTCTCTTGGAATTCCGAGCCCGAAACCGCGATAAAATTGGTTTGTGCTTCACCTGCCAGGGCTTTGGCAAACAGAGTTTTGCCATTTCCGGGTGGGCCCTCGAAAATAAGACCTTTTGGAGTACGAACATTGAATTTGGCATATTTGGTATAATTGGAAATAATATCAACACATTGGTCTAATTCTTGTTTTACGTTATCGTAACCACCGATATGCGAAAAATTATATGGTGATTTATTGATAACTTCGAAATTATCGGATTTTTTTCCTCCTTTTTTATTACCTCTGTTTCTTGTAAATTGGTAATCGTCGTCACCAGCAGCAGCAGCGCGTCTATAATCGTCGTCGTCTTCAGGTTCATTGTATTTCAATCCAAATCCAAAACCGAGACCCAATTGTTCGATACTACCTTTATTGATGATGATGCGAACAGTGGTGTTTTTGTTATAACCATTACCATTATAAAGATTAGCTAAATCTTCACTGATATGTCCACTGTTTTCGTCTGTATCTTCATTGATATTACCGCCGTTTAAAATTTCGTTTGTTTGTTCGGTAATGTTCTTGGAGTTCAAACGCTTAATATAATGTTCGTGGTAATTGGGTGAAAATGGGTATTTACGTGAAAATAGTGAAAATTGACCTTGTTTTTGGTGTTTTTGGTGTTGATTTGACATCTTAGTAAACAAAAACGGATTGACGCATCCAATTCCTATGAATATAAATAAAAGAGTATTCATTGTATTGTATATATAAAAGGAACTATTTTTTTACACCCTTTACAAAAATTATATATTTTATTTATTTTTGTCTATAATATATAATAAAGGATCATTCAAACAACCTGCAAAACGACACAAAATCGACACAAAAAACTAACAATATTTGTATTGAGCAAGCTTATATTTGAGATTTGCAGTGGCACTTTTGAGAACATTGGATTTGTTTTTGAGGTCATCACTCGCACGACTAATATATTGAATATCGGTGTTGTTTTCAAGTGCAACACTAATACCGTGCTCACATAATAAATTCCATTTATCGATGGTTTCAACCGCTTTATCAATAATATTTTTTTCTTCCACCGATAATTCGGCATCGTTTGGAGCAGCAAAACTGGCGTCGACAAAATGACTAATGTATTTCATAGCACAGTTGACTTCATCCATAACCCCTTCAATAATGACTTTGGTATCGTGTGCGGATTTGGGTAATTTCACTGTCGTAGTAGCCAAAATGGTTTCTTTGAATTTACCGAAAATATTGGAAAGGTTGACGATTTTACCAAGAGCATTTGCAATCGCGGTTAAAAATGCGAAATCATCGATAATATTGACTTGATGCAGTTTAATAATGAAACCATCGAAAAGAGCACTGAGTTCATCCGCTGCTGTTCCAAAATCTTCGAAACCTTCAATGTCAATATTCAATTGCATTTGTTTCGTTTCATTGGCGATTTTCGCAGCAGCATTAAAGAGATTATTATAATCGTCGATGGAACCTTTACCGTGGAAATCGGAACATTGGATTTGACTGGCATAGTTTTGGATTTGTGCGAGAACAGATGTAGTTTCACTGTTTGTATTATCATATGTAGTAACAATTTGTTCCAAATCTACTTCAATATCGGGGTCATATATTTCAGGTTGTGTTGTGTCAAATTGACCTATAGTTACATTTGAACCATCCATGGAAACACCTTGTTGAAATTTGATTTCATAACCAGAACCATCAATGGTAGTATTCAGTGAAAAATCCACAATAGGAGGAATAATGATGTTTATTGAACAATCGATGTCGTGTTGTGTAGGTGTAAAAGTAACCGAATATGATAAGTCGAAAATGTTTATAGAAGGGTCGAAAAATGAATTGAATGAAGGGTCGTTTATGTTTGTAACTGTTACATTACCTGTGGTGGTGGTCGTGGTGGTGGTGATATTACCTGTGGTGGTGGTGATATTACCTGTGGTGGTTGTTGTGCTATTACCGTTGTTAGTACTATTACCGTTGTTAGTACTATTACCGTTGTTAGTACTATTACCGTTGTTAGTACTATTACCGTTGTTAGTACTATTACCGGAGTTACCCGAGTTACCGGAGTTACCGGAGTTACCACTGTTGTCACTGTTATCACTTCGAGGTGTGGTTGGTGGTGATGAACTCATATATAATTTGTTTTATAAAATAAATTATACCAATATTATAATTAACTCAAACTAAAACTAAAACACACACCACAATTGGTAAGAAAAAAATACAATTGTATTAACAAAAATACAATTATAATATGAAAAACACGAATATTCTATGCAACTATGTCAACGAACAATAGAATATTTTTTGCATAGAAATATGATACATACATTACACAGTTCAATTGTGTAAGATAACATCAAGACATCAAGACATCAAGACATCAAGACAAATAGGGAAAACAGCGAAAATCGATTATATACACAGAAATCAATAGCAGAAAAAACAAAACATCAAAAAACAAAACATCAAAAAACAAAACATCAAAAAACAAAACATCAAAAAACAAAACATCAAAAAACAAAACATCAAAAAACAA